>Ga0187808_10000797_pt1 | contig 10395 bp, 9 predicted proteins | sample NC_wetland_sal_i_5_FD_132427 | JGI IMG/M metagenome (GOLD analysis project Ga0187808, IMG submission 132427) | Wetland sediment microbial communities from Neuse River Estuary, North Carolina, USA - ASW_3 | ecosystem: Environmental > Aquatic > Freshwater > Wetlands > Sediment | place: USA: North...
CCATCGCGCAAAACCAGCAACGCAAGGAACGGCGGCTGACCCTGCCCATCCTGGCCATCGGCGGCCAGTACAGCCTCGGCGAACAGGTCGCGGGCACGATGAAGCTCGCCGCCGACGACGTGCAGCCCCTGGTCATTCCCGGCTGCGCGCACTGGGTCCCCGAGGAGACTCCGAAGGAGACGCTCGCCGCGCTGACCGCCTTCCTGGCCCCGTACCGGGGTTAACCGGCCGCGGCGCACAACCCCAGGACGCATGATGCCGCGCACCAGCCGCTCGCGGCCCGGGCCGATCGGCCTCCCGCTCAACGTCGGCGACCTGCAGGCCTTCCACGCCGAACAGCGCCGATGCCCTATCCTCGGCCACAGTGCCCGCGGCTTTCTGATGATCATGAAGTCTTTAGCAAGATCGGCACCAGCAGTTACTATAGCGAGTGCGAGCAGGACAACGCCTACCCGGAATGACCACGCCGAAGATCCAGCCAGGCTGCCTAGCTAGAGGCTTCCCTGTACCGGCGAGTACTAGAATTAGACCCAGAGTAGCTGTTTCTACGGAAAGTATGACTGATGCCTTGGTGTCCACTTTCGAAGTCCAATCATGGAGCGTTTCGGTAATATGCTATGCATAGGGTTTCGAACGATTCGTGATTATCTTCTTTTGTCTGGCGACGCATCCCTCTCATCTGGTCCCCAATCTGACTGGGCTCTAGGTCCGGCCCTTCACTGCCTTGCAGAGCGTACCGCCAATGAGCAGCATTGAATCAGGGGATCACTAGAGGACTTCTTCCCGGTGCACCGACGGCCGAAGCCGTCGACGAGACCGCGAGGACAACTATTGCTCCCGACCCGACCTGCCCGCATAACCCACCGTGCGATCGCGCGATCTGCGGCAATTGAGGACGTTCCCAGCGTGAGCTGAAAGCCCCCGCCTGGTGCGGCAGTGCGCCTGTGGTCTGCATGGCATCAATGCTCATGGCTGCTTCTCGAGCTCGATCTCGTCGCGCAACGGGATCCCGTAGGCGCCCATCGCGGGGATCTCGGGCTTGAGGCTGGCACGGCTGCGATCAACGGCACCGCGATGCACCCTCACCAGGCAGAAGCCGCGGCGCTGGTAGAAACGCAATGCATTAACATTGTCATTGGTGGTGATGACCCACAGGCGGCTGCACCGCTGCCGCCGGGCCAGCTCCCCTGCCGCCTTGATCAAGGCGGTCCCCGCCCCGTGCCACTGCTCGCCCGCGTGCAGGGTGAGAATCTCGCACTGCCGCCAGTCCTGCCCCGGCACGTACGTGAGCATGCCCAGCAGCTGCCCGTCGGCCGCCTCGGCGACAAAAGCCGGATAGTCTAGCGGATGGACCAGTTCCCCCAGACGCGCCACCCGGAGACTGTTATGCCGGGCAAGAAACGCCTCGGCCGCCGCCTGGTCGGCCGCCTCCCGCGGACGAACGTTCACCGCACCAACGTAACCGCCATGGAGAAACGCGCAATAGCCCTGCTGCTCCGGCAGGAGCCTCGGTACAGGCTGCGGCGGCTCGCCAAACTCTCCCACAGCGGCACGAGAGTACGTCGCTGGGCGTATGACAGCGTTGTGCTATGGGCATGTCCGACATTGCCGTCCAGCCCGTCGACGAGGATAATTCCGAGTCGACCGTCCGGTTCCTCATCGACTGGGTCAGTGAGCCTTTTTCATCCTCCGATTTCGCGGGTCTGAAGGATGTGTATCGCGTTGGCGAACTGCCGTCACCATCACCGTCAGCGGCCATTGCCGGATCGCTGAGACGGGGCTGCCGGTGGTGAGGATGCTGCCTTGGGCGGTGCCGGTCAGTATGCTGGCGTGCCCGGGCCCGGCTACTGGTATTGCGCTCGCGGTGTCGGCTGGCTCATCGGCCAGGCGCTCGGCGGGCCGCCCACTCGTGGTCGAGGATGGACATCAGCACATCGTCGTACCAGCGCCCGTCGTGTAGCACCGACTCGCGGTGGCGGCCCTCCTCGACGAACCCCGCCTTCTCGTAAGCGCGGATCCCGGCGAGGTTGAACGAAACCACGCCGAGCTGAATACGGTGCAGGCCCATCTCGCGGAACCCGTAGTCGACCATCACGCGCGTCGCATCCGAGCCGTAGCCACGACCGATGTACTCGCGGCCGAGGGCAATCCCGAACTCGGCACACCGGTCCTTGGGGCGCGCGCCCCATATCCCGACGAAGCCGACCAGCAGCGGCGGATCGTCGAGCGTCTCGATGGCGAAGCCGAGGTCATCCTTCTCGTTCGCGCTCGACTTTGTGATGAATTCTTTCGCAGAGGCCTCCGACGGCGGGACCACCCGGTTCTTCATCGTGGCCGTGCGTCCGGGGTCCATCTCCCACTTCGCGAGCGTGGGCAGGTCGTCATCACGCACGCCGCGCAGTCGCACCCGGTCGCCGACGAGAATCGAGTCGCCGTAGCCGAATGCGCCGGGAACATCGGTGAGTTCGGTCATGCGGCTGATACTGCCGTATGCCAGGCCCGCGACGTGACCCGGTCCCGGCCGTGCGGGCCCGCCGCGTCCGGTGGGCCCCGGGCAGGACCCTTGCCCCATCGCCCGTGGCGCGTCCGGCATCAGCCGCGAGGACGCCGCGGCACGCTGCTGGCTGTGACGTCCGCGCATGTCACCACGTTTCCGCCGGGAATCCTGTCGAGCTGCCGGCCGGGCCCTGCCCAGTCACTGAGCCTTTCACCCTGCGGTTTCGCGGGCCTGAAGAACGTGGATCGCCTTGGCCAGCGGCCCGGCGCGCCAGGGGCAGCAGCGGAGCTTGCGCAGGATGCGCCAGGACTTGAGCTCGGCGTTAGCGCGTTCGCCGGGGGCGCGCAGCCGGGCATGAGAGCCCGGTTGGCCTCCTTCTGCGATGCGGGCTTGTTCCGGCCCCGGTAGGGGGTGCGGATATCGTCCTCGCCGAGGTAACCCTTGTCGCCCAGCACGACCAGGCCCGAGGCGGCCAGCGCCCGGACGATGCCCCAGATCCGGGCCGCGGTCAGGTCATGCACCGCGCCGGGCAGCGGCCCGGACACCCACACGATATCCCTGTCCGGGCCGGCGATGACCTGCAGGTTCATCCCGTGCTTGCGGTGCTTGCCGGAGTAAAACGGCCGGTCAGCGGCCACCCGGTCGATCGGGATTAAGGTACCGTCGATGACCAGGTAGGCGTGCCCGGCCTTGCTCGCGTCCCGCAGCGCCCGGCGCAGCTTCGGAGACCGGGCAGCCAGCAGCGCCACGGTCTCGGTGACGTACCTCCAGGCAGTGGCGGTGCCGACGCCGAACCCGGCGGCCAGTTCGGCGAACGTCTCGCCTTTGCGCAGGTAGGCCAGGACCAGCAGGGCCTGCTGGCCCAGGCTGAGTTTGCGCCACGGGGAGCCGATCTGCTTGCGGTGGCGGCGGATGATCCCGGCGGTGTAATCCAGGGTCTGGCGGGACAACGCCAGCGTGGCAGGGTAGAAAAGCATCTGGAGCCCCTCGGCGGACGATGCGGATCTTGGTCGATCGCTTCATCTACCAGGGGCTTCGCAATGCGCCAAGGCGACACGCCGCACCTGATCAGCCCAAACGCAGGGCTCCTCCAAGATCAGGATGAAAAACGCTCAGTGACGGCGAGGCCGAGGCGCGGAGTTGCCTGGCCGATTACGCGGAACCAGACGGCGCGAGCCTTATCACCACGGACGGTTCCGATGTCATCGGTTACGCCGCGATCGTATGGGACTCCAATTACGCCGGATTCCGGAGCCGCGGCATCGTAGCTACTGTAACCAGGTTGAACTCGTAGAGAGCAGGTCGTGACAGCTGCTGGCTGCGAGCGTATGACCGGAATATGCGGTATGCGCAACGGGGCGGGTACACGCCCGCTGAGCAGCAGCGGCGCGAGCGGCTGCGGCTGGAGGCCGCGAGCCGGTTCGCTCGGGACGAGACGGTCAAGGAGATTGCGCACGACCTTCGGGTGACCGAGGGGTCGGTGCGGCGGTGGCACCGGGCCTGGCGGGATGGCGGTGCTGAGGCGCTGCGGTCGAAGGGGCCGGTGTCGCGGGAGAAGCTGAGCGCGCAGCAGTTGGCCTGCGCTGGAGCACGCGCAGCCGGACGGTCGCCGACTGCAGAGAGCGTTACCTGCAGGCCCGCCGGGAATGATGGCGTCGTGGCAATGACATTGCGTTTCCAGAAAGGACTGGGCCGATGGCTGATGATGAGCAGAGCACATCCGGCATGGTCTCCGGCATGGTCCAGGACTTCATCGCCCAGCTCCGCGCCGTGACCGAGGGGCTGGAAGACCTGGCCGGATTCGGTGTGCGCCGGCCGTTGGCACCCGGCACGTTTCCGCTGCCTGGTGCCCTTTCGGCGGCGCAACTGACCGCGATCTCCGGCAGCCTCGCTGCGCAGCGACGGAGCATCGAGGCGCTGAAAGCGCAGCTGTCCTCGTTCGATGAGCAGCTTGCGGTACTGGAACAGATCCTTAGCCCGCTCACGGAGTGGAGCAGGACGTGGGCAGAAGTGGAAGAACGGCTGCTGAATATGAGCCGCGGGCCAGCGGCGGAGAGCCCGGATAGCTCATTACGGCCGTGATGACCTGCTCTCGGCACGCCGCCAGTCATCGGCAGCATGGGCTCCGCGACGACACGGGCGACGTGGCGGCCAGACCGCCGACTCGACGAGATCGCCCGGATCACCGTGGCGTCGCGGCGTCCGCACCGCTTGGATCGGGCCTGGCACACCGCGGATGTGACGCTCATAGTTGTTGGTCATGAGCGATTCCTTCCGTACCGGATTCGACCGGGATGGTTTCGCGGTCGCCCGACAGCTGTTCAGCCGTCGCGAGGCCGGGCGTTACCGTGGCCACTTCATGGCGCTGGCGCGCGGCGGCCCGCGCCCGCCCGACATGGCCGACGCCGGCGCCCAGGCCCGTGACCCACTCCGGCGCTACCCGCGGATGATGCAGATGCACCGATGGGATCCGGTGAGCCTGGAGTGGTTGCTGGACGCGCGGATCTGCGACCGCCTGCTGGCGGTGCTTGGCCGACAGCCGTTCGCCGTCCAGACCATGTGCTACTTCAAGCCGCCCGGATCCCGGGGGCAAGCCCTGCACCAGGACAACTTCTTCCTGCGGGCCAGTCCGGGCACCTGCGTCGCCGCGTGGCTCGCGCTCGACCGCGCCGACGAGGCCAACGGCTGCCTGCTGGTCGTCCCGGGAAGTCACCGCTGGCCGATCCTGTGTACAACCGCCGCGGACACGGCGCAGAGTTTCACCGACATTACTGTGCCGCTGCCGTCGGGCACCCGGCCACTCCCGGTGCCGATGGAACCGGGAGACGTGCTGTTCTTCAACGGCTCGCTGGTGCACGGCAGCAACCCCAACCAGACGGCCAGCCGGTTCCGGCGCTCGCTCATCGGGCACTACATCCAGGCCGAGGCGCGCCAGGTGGCCGGGTATTACCACCCGGCCCTGGCCATGGACGGCACCCAGCTGCGGCTCGGGGTGAGCGAGGACGGCGGCCCGTGCGGCGAGTGGGCCGACGGCCCCGGCGGGCGGCCGGTGATCCAGACCACCGGGCGGCACCCGGCCAGCAGCACGCGGCAGTGATCGCACACAGGCGCATGCCAGCACGACCGGCTGGGGCGCCGGCGCGGCCAGCAGGCACCCCATCCCGGGACGCGAGGCTGGCGACACTCGACGGCCACAGCCCAAGAGCGCGGCACCAGAGGATGCAGGGCCCCGGCAAAGTCCTCTTTAGCATTCGGTGATCGTTTGCAGCGGCCTGGTGGGACGGAGGGCGTGGTAGCGCAGGGCGGCGGCGATGCTGGGGTGGCCCGTGTCCAGGTCAGCGCTCGCGCCAGGCGATCCGGCAATGCCGCGGATGTATCTCGGAGCAACTCTCGTGCTCCGTCAAGGTGAGAGCCAAAGCCGGCCGCGTAGGCCGGCTCAATCGTCGCCGGGGGGAACGGCCATGATCATCCACCAATATGTCTCCAAGGCCGTGCAGGACGACGCGCCGCGGGCCGGTGAGCGGAACCGCCTGCTCCTGGAGGCGCGACGGGCCCGCATGCCACGCCCCAAGCGCGTGGTCTCCGCCACTCCGGCGAGGCGGCTGGCCCGGCTGCTGCTCCGCCGGGCGCCCGCCTAATACTCCAAAGCACCGCGTGATCTTCGGCTACGGCCGCCGGGCCGCGCGAGCTTCGAGCGCACCATTCCCGGCCAGAAGGGGTTCTTCCCCCCGGATCAGCCAGGAAATACTCCCGCGCTGCGTCCAGGCAGGGCGCATCACTCGATCGGGGAAATACCCACCGCCTGACTGGCCGGATGCGCGAGCCAGGCGATCTCGTATCTGCCCGGTATCTCAAGCGGACGATTTCGCGTGACACCCGGCCAACCGCCGGTTCTGAGGCTCCAGTGCCATAACGAACTTTCGGGCGCGACACTGACGGTCACGACGGCCGGGCGCGCGGCCATCCAACGGCAACGTGCGCCTCGCCGAGATCGAGCGCCGATCACAGGTGCGTCACCCTAGCGTGGCGACACGAGAGCCCGTGCGCGTTCGGTGCGGGGCGCCTGATATTACGGTAGGCGAGGGACGAGCGCATCGGGACCGGCCGCTTGTTCACTGTCGGGGTCATCAACCCGGCACAGGAGGGTACGGCTTGAGGGTAATGCCTGCGGCACTGTCGCGTGGGCCTTCGGCGCGGCGAGCCTGGAGCAAGCCCGGCTGGGGCGACGGAGGCGGCTTCCGCTCGCTGGCCGCCCGAACCTGGTCCGGGCACCGCCTGTTCATCATCGTGCTCATCCCGGCCGTCCTGCTCCGCGTCGACGCGGAACTCGGCTACCAATGGCAAGCCTGGTTCAACGACTCGTTCGAGTACCTCTCGAACACGATCCACTTCCAGCTCGATCCCGTCCGGGTGTCCGGGTACTCCATCGGGCTCAAGATCCTCCAGCCGTTTCATAGTTACGCCCTCATAACAATCCTGCAACATCTCATGGGCCTGGCAGTCGCGGTCATGGTGTACGCGCTGGCCAGGCACCGCTTCAGCACCCCTGCCTGGCTGGCCACGCTGGCGGCGGTCCCGGTGCTTTATGACGGGTTCGAGATCGAGCTCGAGCACCTGATCATGGGGGACGTCCCGTTCCTGTTCCTGCTCACCTTGGCCACGACGCTGCTGCTGTGGGATCGTCCGGGCCCGTCGCTGCGCAGGTGCGTCGCGGTGGGGCTGTTGCTGGGCATCGCCGACTGCGTGCGGTCGATCGCGGTGCCGCTGCTCCCCGTCTTCGCCGTATACATGCTCATCAGAGGGTTCGGCTGGCGGAAGGTCGCGGCCACCATCGTGGCGTGCCTCATCCCGATATTCGGCTACGCGGCCATCTTCGACCTGGAGCATGGCCAGTTCGCGATGGAGAACGCCGGCGGCGTGTTCCTTTACTCGCGGGTGATGACCTTTGCCGAGTGCTCCAAGATGCGAGTGCCCGTCAGCGAGCTGTGGCTGTGCGATACCACCCCGCCGGCCCACCGGCCGATCGCCCAGGAATACATCTGGGCGGCGCAGTCCCCGCTCGACCGGCTCCCGCCGTCGATGTTCTCCCCGGAGCCCAACTCGCTCGCGAAGAACTTCGCCATCCGGGCCATCGAGGCGCAGCCGCTCGATTACGCCAGGGCGGTCTTCGACGACACCTGGCGGGTGTTCGCCTGGAAGCGGTACGTCTTCCCCGACGCGCAGACCTACGACGAGTACGTGTTCAGCTACACGGGGACCCCGATCCCGTCCTGGGACGGCGCCCATCTCGGCAAGTACCGCTCCTACGCGGCCGCGTACGTCCAGGGCAACCCGAATACCCGGGTGGTCGCCCCGTTCGCCCCCATCATCCGGGATTACCAGAGGTACGTCTGGCTGCCGGGCACCATATACGGCCTGATCCTGCTGGCGGGGCTGGGCGGGATCGTGCTGGCCTGGCGACGGATCGGCGGGGAGGCGCTGCTGCCGTGGGCAGTCTCGTTCGCGCTGATCGTCATCCCGGCGGCGACCGCCGAGTTCGACTACCGGTACGTACTGGCGGCCGCGCCGTTCGGCTGCCTCGCGGCCGCTATAGCGTTCAGCCCGGGCACCGCGGGCGGCCGCCTGGTGCAGGCGCTAGCTGCCCGGGCATGGAAACACGAGGTTCGGGTACCTCCTCGGTAGTACGGGCGAGCTCGGCGAAGACGCCACCGGTGTCCAAATTTGCGTTCGCCGCGCCGCGCCGCTGGCGTGACCCGGGCCGGCACTCAAGTAAGGTTGGGTAAATTTTCAGGTGACACATAGCCGGTGTGCCGGGATCTCAGACCTCGGCTCTCGGCTCAGTTGACGGCGAGGGCTTGCTGAGCGAGTCTCAGGCCTTCGCCGCTCGTTGGTCGCTAATGCGCCGCACCGGAGGGACATATGACTTGGCTGGACCGCTACCTGCAGAAGTGGCGGATCCGTGTGGCGCGGCGCGAGCTGCCGCCTGGTGCGCGCGTGCTCGATATCGGCACGCACGACGGCACGCTCTTCTGCGTCACCGGGGCGCGCGGAGTCGGCATCGACCCTGAGCTAGCCGCAGTGACCTCGATTCCCGGAGTGACGCTGGTGAAGGGCTCGTTCCCCGAGGACCTGGCCCAGCTGCCGGATGAGTCATTCGACGCGGTCACCGCGCTGGCGGTCGTCGAGCACGTACCAGAAGGCGAGCTGCTGAAATGGGCTGAGTCGATCGCCCGGCTGGTGGTTCCCGGCGGACCGCTGATTATGACCGTGCCAGCGCCCGCGGTCGACACGATCCTCCACGTGCTCATGCGCCTTCATCTGGTCGCAGGGATGGAGGCGCACCAGCACCACCGGTTCCAGCTGGACAACGTTGACCGCATCTTCGCGGCCCCGCTGTGGCAGCCAGCCAAGTACCGCACGTTCCAGCTCGGCCTGAACCATCTCTACGTCTTCGAACGCTCCCCGAATCTGCAAGCCGGAAACCCTCGGCTGGACCGTCACCCTCCGGCCAGCCGTCACGGCAACTGAGTAATCCCCTATTTCGTGTCGGTGGCGGGTCGGATGCTCGTCGTCTCGATGGACTACTACGTTGCGTCCCACAAATGTTCCACGCATCGAGGATCAGGACACTGAGCACGACCGGACGGGCGGGCATCGGCATTGGGGACGGGTACTGTTGCCGGGCGTGCCTTGTGCGCTGCGGTGGACCGCACTTCGGCCGAGGGCGCGGGGTCGCGGCTCGCATCCTGCGGCAAGAGGCACGGAGCGGGTGCTGACCGCTGAAGCCGCATGGCCTGGCCGGGCAGCGGCGCTTTCTCGCTTCACCGCGAGCACGGGCGTTTGTGAACGCGGAAGCTGTTCCAGCTATCATCATTCGGTGAAAATCGCTGACCACGCCGCCAGGAACTGGGTCAGCGGGAGTCAGGGATCTGGTCTACTGTGCGGAGTGCATCCGCGTGAAGGAAAGCCGACCGTGCATGGGGGCTCTCTGCAGCGGTCAATCGTGCGGGTAGAGGTCGTGGCATGACTTATAGTCAGCTGAGTCCCGGTCAGTGTGCGGCAGCGCTGCTGCTGCTCGCGATCGGCGTCGCGCTCATGCTGATCGCGCAGCGCCGCGACTGGCGGCCCTCGCTGGCGGTGGCGATCTACATCGCCCTGGTGCTGCGGCTGGTGATGCTCGCCCTCGCCTGGCGCACCCAGCCGTACGACCTCGTGAATGACTTCCAGACTGCGGGCTGGGACGTCCTGCATCACCAGGACCCGATCCTGAACAACCGCTCGAATGGGTGGGGTTCCCTTCCCGTCTATGCTTTCGTGCTCGCCGCAGCGTACTGGGCGTCTGTGCACCTGCACGTGTCCTGGCTGATCATCGCCCGGGTCCCAGAGATCTTGTGCGACCTCGGGGTTGTCGTGCTGGTCGGCGTGCTCGCCGGCGCCGCCGGTGAGCGGGCGGCGCTGCGCCGGTTCCAGTACGCCTGTAGCCCGCTTCCCATCCTCGTCAGCAGCGTGCACGGTCAGGCCGAGCCCTTCTGCTTCCTGTTCTCCCTGGGCGCGTTCGCCGTCATATTGCGGGCGGGCCGGCAGGTCTCCGGCCGCCGGGCCGGCGTCGCCGGCATCCTGTTCGGCCTGGCGGTAGCGGCGCAGACCTGGCCGGTGGTGTTCGGCCCGGCCCTGCTGCTGGCACTGCCGGCATGGCGCCGCCGCGCCCAGTTCACGGCCGGAGCCGCCAGCATCGTGGCGCTGCTGTTCATAACGCTGCCAGTCACCGTCGGTACGCCAGTCGCCAAGCTGCCCTTCATCGCCACGCAGTTCTTTGAGACCCGCCCCAGCTTCGGGAACTGGGGCTGGTCAGGGGTATGGCTGGCGGTTCATCCGACCAAGCTTCCGGTCTGGCAGGA
>Ga0187808_10000798_pt1 | contig 10393 bp, 8 predicted proteins | sample NC_wetland_sal_i_5_FD_132427 | JGI IMG/M metagenome (GOLD analysis project Ga0187808, IMG submission 132427) | Wetland sediment microbial communities from Neuse River Estuary, North Carolina, USA - ASW_3 | ecosystem: Environmental > Aquatic > Freshwater > Wetlands > Sediment | place: USA: North...
GAGCAGCACCGTCTTGCCACTGCCGGGCGGCGCGGACAATACCGTTACCCTCGCTGCCGCGTCCAGCCGTTTCGACAGCGCGACGGACGGGGCACCACTGCCGCCCGGCCGGCCCGGCGGTGGCGCTTGAATCGACTCTCGCAGCGCGACTGGCCACCCACCTCCCCCCTCAGCACACCTCACTCGGGTGAAGAATCCCGGGATCGTTCCGAAAATCAATGCACTATCCCGAACGAATGCTGCTGACTGCCCTGAGCCCAGCGCATCGCCCAGTGCTTGAGGCGGACGCCGGGTCGTCCTCGCGGACCTGGCAGACCACCCCAACCTTGTTTTCTGGCCTGAGCCGACCGGCGATCCCCGCTGGAGTATAGGCAAGCCACGACCTTGCCCCGCGGATCGAGGACGAACCAGGTGGACTGCAGAAACACCGGGTCAGGGTTGATGAAAGCGCCCGTTAGGTCGGCGACCGCGTGCGCGTCAGCGCCGAACCCGATGGGGAAGGTCAGGCTGTGCTCGGCGATGACAGAGGCAACGGTGGCCTCGTCGTCGACCGACAAGGCGGCGACCCGAAACCCGGCGGCCGCACGCTGCAGGGCGAGTAGCTGGGCATTACAGCAAGAGCACCAGGACCCGGGGTAGAACAGCAACACGCCGGACTCTCCGGCGAACGCTTCCGGCATCAGCACGGTATTCCCGCCCGGAACTGTCAGCGCCAGTTCGGGGAAGGTGTCACCGGGATGCAGCAAGGGCATGGACGGGCTCCTCGTCAGGCTGAGGCTGTACCTGTTTCAGTGAGCATGGCTGTCCTTTGACCCGCCGCACATCGTCAACCTCCGCACACCTTCGTGCCCAGCCCCAACCAGTGCCTGCCTCGACTGTCGCGGGCTACAGTGGTTTCACGAGTTCGGTCGTGGCGGGGTGATTGATGGCTGGCACCGTCGAGGTCGTGATCACGACCAAGTTGTTCCGGCCGGGCCTGCGGCAGCAAGCCGTCGAGCGAAAGCGGCTGCACGACCAGCTTCGGCTGGGATCCACGCTGCCTCTGACCCTTGTCGTTGCCCCGGCCGGGTGGGGGAAGAGCACGCTCGTGGCCGATTGGCTCGCGCACGACGGGATCACCGCAGGCTGGGTATCGCTTGACGGCGGGCCGAGGATCTTCGGTTCAGCGGAGTCGAGGCAATGCAGCGGGTCCCGCGCCGCTTCGGCGTGCGCGGAGGCCCTCATAGGGTGGGCGGTGCGGGCTAGGAGTGCTCCGGGACGGTGCCTGACGGCGGGGCCGAGGCGTTCCCGATGCGCTCGACGATGTGGTCGCCGACGCGCAGTGCGTTCGCGACGATCGTCAGGGTGGGGTTCAGCGCGCCGACTGACGGCATGAAGCTGCCGTCCACAACGTAGAGGTTGTCGAGGTCGTGGGCCTTGCAGTGGACGTCAAGGACCGAGGTGGCCGGATCGCTGCCGAAGCGTGCCGTGCCTGCCTGATGCGCAGTGGCGGCGGCGTCGAATGCCTTGTGCAGGTAGAGGCTGCGGACGAAGGTCGTTTCCACCATGCCGAGGTTGCTCAGCATTCCCGTGAAGGTGTGGCGCAGGCGGGTGAGTCCCTCGGTGTTGTTGTTAGGTTGCAACGTCAGCCTGACCGCCCCGTCGCGCCTGAGGGTGACCCTGCTATCGGCCAGCGGGATGTCCTCGCTGGACAGCCAGAAGTCGATGGAGTGCCTGGCGACTTCGCCATAGGACGCGGTGGGAGCCCATCCCAGCCTGCGCGGTGCTCCGCCTTTGATCTGCCAGTCGTCGGACTTGCCGAGCATCTGGATGTTGCCCATCGGGTACTCCCAGTAGTCGCTGGGGCCGTAGAAGTCGTTCAAGGCCAGCGTTTTCTGGAAGACCGTCGGGTTCGGCTCGCGGGAGAACGCGATGAGGGCAAGGTTGTTGTGGCGCATGTAGTTCCGCCCAACCATGTCCGATGAGTTCGCCAGGCCACGGGGATGCCTGTCATTCGCCGACCTCAGCAGCAAGGCTGCTGACAAGATGGCCCCCGCGGAGAGCACGATGATGTCGGCGGTGAAGGTATGCGGGGAGCCGTCTGGGAGGGTGACCGCCACACCGCTCACGGAACGGCCGTCGCCGTCTGTCAGCAGCCGTTGAGCTGTCGTCCTGGTCAGCAAGGCCAGATTGGGATGCGCCGCGAGGGCCGGGCGGATCACGGCCCATTCCGCGTCGGCCTTGGCGCCCATAGGGCAGGGGAAACCGTCAACGCGGTCGCACCGGATGCATCGCGACTCAGCGGTCGCCCGGCCGTCCGCGTCCTGCGTCAGGTCCACGCCCAGCGGCAGGTGAAACGGGTGCAGGCCCAGTTTCTCCAGGCCGTCGGAAAGACGCTGAATGCGTGGTTCGTGCCGCACCGGCGGATACTGGTAATCCTTGCTCGACCGGCCCGCAAACGGGTCCTCGCCGTGCTTGCCGTGCACCCGGAACAGATGCTCGGCGCGGACATAGTACGGCTCCATGTCGTCGTAGCTCACCGGCCAGGCCGGCGCGACACCGTCCAAATGGCGGACCGCGCCGAAGTCGCGTGGCTGCAGCCGGAAGAGCGCCGCGCCGTACACCTTCGAGTTGCCGCCAACGCAGTAATGCAACTCGGGCCGGAAGGGCCGGTCGCGCTGGTCGTAGAAGGTCTCGTCGGCGGTGTATTTCGCGTCGCCGAAAACGGCCTCCGAGTTCCAGTTGTCCCGTTCTCGTGGCAGGAAGTCACCGCGCTCGATGAGCAGCACGCGCTTGCCGGATTCAGCCACACGTGCTGCCGTGGTCGCGCCCCCAGGCCCGCTGCCAATGACCAGGGCGTCGTAGCGATCATTCTGCGCGGCGGCGTACATGGTGCTCACAGCCCCTGCCCCCATCTCTATCCGGTACCTGATAGGCCCGCTGATCTTGCCACACCACTGTTGCCGCATCATTCGCGCCGCACATCGTCAAGTCAGCCAATGGCATGGGAACGTCGCGAGGGACAGCACCTCAGCGCGAATGATGCCGGCTCGGTGCAGAGGTGGGCGGTGAAGCTAGCAGCTTTGACGATGCCGGGCAGCCAGGCGTGGGATCAAGCTAGGCTCGTGCCTCTTGGAACGACCCGCAGATGTGCGTCTCTCGCGATCTGCGGCCCTCTAACGGGCTGTCGCGGCACGGAGACGACACCCGGGGCGGAAACCCCTGAGCTGTCCTGGCCTGGCGGCACAACAGCCGCGAGTGCCGACGACCGCCCGCTCGATGGGCAATCGCGCGAGTGGTTCTGGTGCCTGGCCGATGACGGACAGGACGGCCGTCGCCAGATCGAGCGGGAAAGCTGTCTCCTGCGGCTTCACGGCATGCTCGTCCGGGTCGCGCGGGCGGAGGTGCGACGGCGCAGCGCGTCGGCGTCCATCGACGGCCATGAGCAAGAAGATCTGGTGTATCGGGCTGCTGATGACGCGATGCTGGCGATCATCAAGAAACTTGGCCAGTTCCGTGGCGAGAGTCGCTTCACGACCTGGGCCTACAGGTTCGCTGTTCTGGAGGTGTCGAACCAGCTGGGCCGTCACTTCCGCCAGCAGGTCACAGTTCAGATCGAGGATGAGCTGTGGGAGCGGATACCCGACCGCCTGGGCATCGACCCCGCACGGCATGCCGAGTCGGTCGAGCTTGCTGACGCTCTGCGCGCCGCCGTCGCCGGGGCGCTGAGCGAGCGGCAGCGCCACGTGTTCGTTGCGCTGGTTGTCGAGGGGGTTCCCCTCGACACGCTGGCTGCCGAGCTCGGGTCGACGCGTAACGCGATCTACAAGATGATGTTCGATGCGAGACAGAAGATCCGCGCGCATCTTGTAGCTCACGGGTATCTGCGCGAGGAGAGACCACACGTTTCAGGGAAGCCGGGCTTAGACCACGGATACGACCGCGGGCCCGCGATCGCGGGCCCGCGGTGCCTTTCGGTTACCTTGGCGGGAATTGGGAGCCTGGCAGGTTCGGGGCCAGGTTGACGGTAGGAGCCTTGGCGGTGTAGCCGATGACCGCACAGTTGATGTCTACGCCGACCGAGCCGTACAGCTGGGCCTGGCCGGTGGCCGGGTTGACCCCGGTCAGCAGGTCAGGATGACTGAAGGCTAGGTTCAGGACCTGGTTCTCATCGATCTGCCGCTTGTTGAGCCCGGCAGCGACGGCCTTGGGGGTCCACATACCGAGCTGCGCGTCCCACAGCGGGCTGTAGGCGTCGGCGTGCCGCGGGTCGATCAGGGTCGGGAAGTCCCCGAACACGTTCAGGATGTCGCCGCCGTATCGCAGCGCGTTGATGAACGCTGTGTTGGTCTGCACGGCGTTCTCGCCCACCATGCCGTCCTTGGCTAGGTGCTGGAACCCCTGGGACTGCGGGTTGTTGACGCCGGTCTGGCCGTTGACGAAGCCGAACAACCGCTCGCGGGCGGAGCCGAGGAAGTCATCGCAGCCGTTGCACGATGCGTCGTTCAGCGCGGGCACGTACGTGGATCGCTCGAGCACCGCGGTCAGCGGCTGGCCGGCGTCGGTGGACAGGTACACGATTGGCTGTCCTGCGTCAAAGCCCTTGACGAACAGCATGTCCACCCACGACTCCTGAAATGACCCAGACGGGGAGTCGGCCGGGGACGGGGCGATGTGGATGCCCAGCACTCGGTCGGCGGTGTTGGTGTGGTTCACGACGTCGAACGGCCCGTTGCCGGTGGCCACGATCGGCGCGTTGTAGATCGTGTCTGACCCTGCGATCCGAATGAACGGGCTGTACCCGGGGCCGGCCACCGCGCCCGGCTGGAACTTGGCCAGCGGGAACCCGTCCGGCCCCGGGACCGCGATGCGGGTGGGGCTGAAGTCCGGCGCGCCGGCGAAGCTAATCGGGGCAGGGCCGAAATGGTTCTGCGATGGTGGCAGGTTGATCAGGTGCACGGTCTGCACGCACGCGGCGCAGGAAATGCCGATGTTGGCCAGCTTGGGCGCAAAGTTCACGCCCAGGTCGTCGGCGGCGCCCGAGGTGGAGGCGTCCTCCAGGATGTACCAAACCTTCTCGGCATGGGGGGTGCCGGCGTAGGCGATGCCGGGGTACAGCGGGAGTCGCACGTACTCCTTGCTGAGGTTGACCTCGATGGCGCTCTCCAGTGTGAGCTTGTCCCGCGGCAGCAGCCCGCTGAGCTGGCCGAGCCCAGTTGCCTCACCGGGGACTGAGGCCTGCGCGGCGGGCGCGGCCGTGGCGGTCGAGCCGAGGCCCGCGGCAACGGCCAGCGACGTGCTCGCGGCCACCGCCGCGGCAAACAGCGCAATCAGCCCGCGTTTCCTTGCCGATCCTCGTTTGAAGATGTGGGGTTTCATGTTCGTCCTCTTGTTCTCTTGCAAAGGACGTGCCTTTTGGCAGCCCTTGAACACGGACTCTCATTTAGCTGGGGCAACCGCACATCGTCAGGCTTTGCCGATTTCCTCGTCGGCTTGTTTGCTCCCCGAAACAGGCACAACGGTCCGTTCTGAATAAACACCCGTTGGCTCCAGAAGGGGCGACCGGTCCGCGTCGGCCGCTGACGACCCATCCTGAGCTGGGCTAACTCGAGGCAGAACAAGCTCATTTGTCAATTCTGCACCAGCACTAACTCCCGGCTCCTTGACCGGTCGGCATGAACTCCGCGGTGGTTTCCTCGTCGTCGACCCACAGCGCCGCCACCCGGATGCCGGCCTGGGACAAGGACTGGTTGGCCCGCTGGAACGCGTGAAGCTGGGCGGCGCAGTACGGGCACCAGGCTCCCCGGTTGAACAGCACGACCCCCGAACTGGCCGGCGAACGAGCCGGGAACCGGGATCTGCTGTCCGCCGGGAACGGTCAGGGTCAGTGAGGGGAATGCGTCGCCCGGGTGCAGCAGGGCCATGGCCTGCCTCCTTGGTGATGTCAGTGGGGTGAACCTGCCTATTCGGTTAGCGGCAGCCTGCGGCAGCCGTCTTTCCGGCGCTCGCGCGAAATGTGCCGACGAGCACATCGGCCGAGGTTCGGCGTAAGACCGAGGCGCGGCCGGATGCTAACGGACTTGGAGCGGGAAACGTGACGAAGCAGAAAAGGAGAGAAGAACGATGCATCGTCTGAAGAACCGAAGTCTGGGCGTCGCGCTCAGCGGCGCCGCCGTCGGCGGGCTCGTCCTGGGCGGCGCGGCAAGCGCGTCGGCGGCGACGCGGCCGGATGGCGGCGGCGCGCACGGGTGGGTGTACACCAGTACCAACTCGGCCACCGGAAACCAGGTCGAGGTCTTCGCCCGCAACAGCAACGGAACCCTTACCCTCGCCGGGACCTACAACGCCAGCGGCAACGGCGGCTCCGCCAATTACGGGCAGGGTGCCGTCACGCTGTCACCGGATCGCCAGACCCTGCTGGTGGTGGACGCCGGGTCTAACCAGGTCTCCGACTTCGCGGTTCTGCCCAACGGCGCACTGCGGCTGCGAAACGTGGTGGCCAGCGGGGGCACCAGCCCGACCAGCGTCGCGATCAGGGGCGGCCTGGCGGAGGTGCTGAACTCCGCAGGCACGGCCAACGTGGCCGGGTTCTTCGCGACCCCAGCCGGCCTGGTGCCCATCCCCGGCGGCAGCCAGCCGCTGAGCGCGGGAGCGTCCAGCCCTGAGGACGTGGCCATCAGCCCGGGGGACGGGCACGTGGTGGTGACCGAGAAGGTGTCCGACACGATCGACACGTTCGCGGTCGGCCGCGGCGGAGCACTGGGGCCAGCTGTGACCAGCCCCTCTGACTCGCAGCTGTCGTTCGCCGGGGTGTTCACCCCGACTGGTCAGCTGCTCGTGGCGGACGACGGCGCCAATGACACCTCGGCAGTCTCCCCCTACCGCATCGCGCCCAACGGGGTCCTGAACGCCACGCAGGGCGCCGTGTCAGACGGCCAGACCGCCGCGTGCTGGATCACGGAGGGCCGGAACGGCGACGTGTTCGTGGACAACGCCGGCAGCGGGACTATCTCCACCTACCAGGTGTCGTTCACCGGGCAGGTGACTTTCGTGGGCAACACCAGTGCCGGCACCGGGGTGAAGCCGCTGGACAACGCCGTCTCCTCCGACGGCCAGAACCTGTACCTCGTCAACGGCAACCAGAGCCAGCTGGTTGAGTTCAGCGTAGGCCCGAACGCCCAGCTCACCCCCGTCGGGACGCAGGCCCTGCCCGCCGGATCAGAGGGCGTGGCCGCGAGCTAACCCTCACGACCGACAGCAAGTGTCATCAGGCGCTGGCGGCCTCACCAGGAATAGGCGAGGTCGCCAGCGCCGGCTTGTTCCCGGAGTTCGCTAGCGGTCTGCCGCCGGGATTTGCCCGCTCACCGTAGTAGGCCGATGACCTGCGAGAAAGCGTCCATATCGGCTTGGAGGACGGTGAAATACGTGATCCCGAGTTTCTCCCTGTAGCTGAGCATCGTTTCCGGCGCGGATCTCGATCGCGTGCTTGCCCTCATCGATCTTGTAGATAACCCGGTAGGTGCCGCGCCTGGCGGTATGCAGTCCCGCGTAGGGGCAGCGACGCGGTCGGTGTGCGCCTCCACACCGTCATGGAGCGCGCCGTGGACCGCTCACCTGCTGGCGCTCTTGCTCGCTCATCCCGCCCCACACTCCAAAGGCCTGATGTGTGCGCACGGCGAAGGCCAGGCATTCGCGACGGACCAGGCACCGGGCGCAAATGGCCTTCGCTTTCGTCTCCTGCTCCAAGGACTTGCCGGACGACGAGAGCGGGAAGAACAGATCCGGGTCGGTGGACAGGCAGGCAGCCAGCGAGCGCCAGTCACAGTGCTCGCCAGCAACCAGCACTTCCATGGACCGGCGGCTAGTGGCTGACATGGCTATATCGTGGTCGCTCCGCTGTCACGCCACATCATCAAGACAGGTCGTATCGATGATCATCCGAAACCTGCGCCTGCGGCGGGCCTGGCATGAATTATCCGTTTGTCTTGACGATGTGCGCCGGCCAGGCCAGGGTCGAAGCTCACTCTATGAGCGGATCTGCTGCGAATGTGTACGACGTGATCGTCATCGGCGCCGGACCGGTCGGGTACACCATGGCTGACCGGGCACGCGCGGCCAAGTTGAGTGTGGCGGTCGTGGAACGTGAACTGGTAGGAGGTGAGTGCGCCTACTGGGCTTGTATTCCCAGCAAGGCAATGCTCCGCCCGGTCGTCGCGGTCGCTGACGCATGCCGGGTCTCCGGTGCACGCCAGGCGGTCACGGGAACGGTGGACGCCATGGCGGTATTCGCCCGCCGGGACGAGTGGGTGAGCAACTGGGACGACGAGGGCCAGGCAAGAGGGCTGAAGACCCTGGGCGCCGACCTGATCCGTGGGCACGGGCGACTGGACGGTCACCGGCGAGTCGCCGTGGCGACCGCGGACGGCGAGGCGGTTGCGCTCAGTGCCCGGCATGCGGTCGTGATCTGCACTGGGAGCCGCCCGGCTTTCCCTGAGCTGGCCGACCTCGCCGAGTCACGCCCCTGGACCAACAGGGATGCCACCGGCTCCCGGACCGTGCCGGGACGGCTGGCCATCGTTGGCGGCGGCGGGGTCGGGGTGGAGATGGCCAGCGCCTGGGCCGGCCTGGGCTCCGCGGTCACCCTGCTAGCCCAGGCCGACGGCCTGTTGCCCCGGATGGAACCGTTCGTCGGGGAACTGGTGGGTTGCGCCCTCGCCCAGGCCGGTGTGGACGTACGGATCGGTGTCACGGTCACCGGGGTGCGCCGCCCTGGCGGCACCGGACCGATCGTACTTGAGCTGGAAGACGGGGGAGAGGTAGAAGCCGGTGAGGCGCTCTTCGCAACCGGCCGGGAGCCACTTACCAGCGATATCGGCCTGGAGACCGTGGGCCTGATCCCGGGCTCATGGCTGGAAGTCGACGACACCTGTATGGTCCGCGCTCTCGAGGACGGCTGGCTGTACGCCCTAGGCGACGTCAACCACCACGCGCTGCTTACCCACCAGGGCAAATACCAGGCTCGCATAGCGGCCGCGGCGATCGCTGCCCGCGCGGTCGGGCAGCCGATCGACCGTGCCCAGTGGGGACCGCATGCAGTCACCGCCGACTACCACGCGGTGCCACAGCTGTTCTTTTGCGACCCTCCGGCCGGAGCAGTGGGGCTCACTGCCGACCAAGCCGAACGCGCGGGACACCGTATCCGCGTAGTCGATGTCAATCCTGGCGACACGGTTGCCGGGGCCGGCCTGTACGCCGACGGCTACACCGGTCGCGCCCGCATGGTTGTCGACGAGGACCATGGCTACCTGCTCGGCGTCACCTTCGTCGGCCCGGGAGTGGAAGAGCTTATCCACTCGGCCACCATTGCCGTGGCCGGCCAGGTCCCGATCAGCCGACTGTGGCACGCCGTCCCCTGCTTCCCCTCCATCGCCGAAGTATGGCTCCGCCTCCTGGAGGCCTACAGGACCTGAGCCGGACGATCAGCCCCACGTCACCGACCGTCGCATCGAGCGTGAGGCAGCTGGTTTTACTCGTAGCGCCCGTCAAAGCGGTCACTGCCTCCGGCCTGGGTAAAGCTCAGCCCTTTGACCGCCCCCTCCTCGACGATCCAGCGGAGGACGTACGTGGCGCGGTAGTCAGGTGGCCAGAACGAGGAGAACTCCCCATCCTGCACGATCGACCACTCACCCTGCGTGGATCCGCCGTGCTCGACGTAGGTAGAGCCCACATCGTCAGGTCGGGTCGTGCTGCTGGTTGGCGGTGACCGCCCGGTTGAGGAGGGCCGGGTCGGCGAGAGTATCGGGGTGGGCGAGCATGAACGTGACGTCGTTGACCGCCTGGGCCACGACCTCGTCTACGGGGGCGGCCTGTAGCAGCTGCTCCAGTGCCCACCGCTGGCGGCTGGTCTCTTCCGGGACCTGGGCCCCGGTGAGGGCGTCGAGGCGGGCGGCGTCGCCGCCGGCGGACAGGGCCCACGCGGCGTCGACCACGATTTGTTCCAGGTCGAAGAAGGCGGCGGCTGGGCGACCGTGCAGCGGTTCGGTACGCAGATACTGCGCCAGGCAGGAGGCGTGCAGCGCGGCCGCGGACATGCCTTGGGCGTAGATCGGGTTGAAGGAGGCGACCGCGTCGCCGACGCTGACCAGGCCCGCGGGGAACCGGCCCTGGCCGTGGAAGTCGCGGCGCCTGCTGTCGGCCTGGTGGTAGCTGAAGATCTCGCCGGTTACCTCGTCCTGGGCGGCTTCGCCGAAGCCCGGCGGGAGCTCGGCGCAGGTGTCTTTGAACGTCTCGATGGTGCGGCCGGGTCGGCTGTCGTCGTAGCCCATCAGCAGCACGAGCCACTGGTCGTGCTCGATCGCGCCTAGCCCGGCGACTGCTACGCCGTCGACCGGGTAGGGCGGCTGGAACAGAGCCA
>Ga0187808_10000799_pt1 | contig 10391 bp, 6 predicted proteins | sample NC_wetland_sal_i_5_FD_132427 | JGI IMG/M metagenome (GOLD analysis project Ga0187808, IMG submission 132427) | Wetland sediment microbial communities from Neuse River Estuary, North Carolina, USA - ASW_3 | ecosystem: Environmental > Aquatic > Freshwater > Wetlands > Sediment | place: USA: North...
TCGTCGAACTCCCCGATCGACCTGGCGCCGAAGGCATCGCACATCCGCAGCACGTCCGACCAGGCACCAAGCCATATCCTGCTGCTGGCGACGAAGTCGTTGCGCTGGGCGGCGTCGTAGCCCTCTTGGACCTTGTCGTCGAGGAGCTCCAGGCATGCCTTCTCCGGCCACCACCGCTGCCAGAGCTCAGTCAGGACATCGTCACGCCTGATCCTCCCTCAGCGACCACCCGCCCAGTGCCCGGAAGGCTGCGACCCACTGGCGCGCTTTTGTCCAGTTGCTCGTCATCGCCATGCGCGTCCAGTCGTCGTCGCTCAGTTCCGGCACGAGGCAAAGCGTACGGGGCGAGCGTTACCCATGCGGGCCGCTCAGCGTTGGATGCTCCGGCGTTCCGCCCTCATTGGCCGACCTAACGGAACTTCACGTCGCGGGGCAGAACCGGCAAAATCTGTCACAAACACGTGCTGAGCTGCCTAAACTCCGGTGCCCCCAACGGGACCTAGCGCAGAAGGGAACCGCCGCCTAAGCCGGAAAATGAGTACCACGGGCACGCTGGTTATCGAGTCTGCCTTCCAGCCGCGCCCGGGGGAAGGCCAGCCGATAACCACCTGACCTCCCCCGGCGAGGCGTTCACCCGCCGGGCCGTCACAGTAAAGTCCCGGTGACCACGACGGCCTGCCTAACCGGCGATGGGCACCGGTGATGGGCGATCGCGATTTCAGGTCAGCTACCAGCGTTGCGATCAGGCGCTCTTCCATGACAGCGCGCCCGTGTTTGTCCATCAGGAGGGCGAGCCGCGGATCCCACGGACTAGCTGCCTTCGGGCCAGCGAGCGCGGTAGTCTCGCCTGCCGCTAGCGCGTCACGGTAATCCCGCGCGGCCATCCGCCAGGGCCGCGCTCCGTACTTTGCTATGGCGGCGGCTACCAGCCGCAGGCCGACCCAGTCGAAGTCGGCCCGCCAGTGCAGCGTGGCGCCTCGTGAGACGGCCTTCCCGAGCATGGCGTGGCAAGCGGCGCTCGGCACTCCCTCGGTGCACACCAGGGCGGCGCTGGCCGCTCCCAGTTCGGCCGCTGCGACGCGCAGCACGGCCGGGTTCTCGCAGACGTAGATGTCGTCGGCGGCCGGTGCTCCGACCCGCGCGGCCTGCTGGAGGGTGAGACGGAAGGGCATCCCGGAGCGGGCGGCGTCGTTCAGCCAGCCCGACACTATGCCATCACCGTCGCAGGGCGTGTTCAGCACCAGGACCTGGCTGGCGAGGTCGTCAGCGATGGCCCCGGCCGTCTCCCACAATGCGCGCTGGCCTGCCCTGTCCCGTGGCACGGAGTCCACCCCGGATCGGGCCGCGAGCGCGCGCAGCACGAGTGTGGCGAGCGGGCCGCCCGCCAGCAGCGCCTTCGTGTCCCCGGTGAACCGCTCGGCCAGCACCGGCAGCGGGACTGGTTCGCCAGGATCGCGGCCATGCAGGAACTCGAGAATCCGGATGGCCTGGTCGAGTATGAGCTGGTCGTCCCGGCGCACCAGCCGGGTAAGGCTGCCGTCGGCCCGCAACGCCGACAGCCATGCCTGGTACCAGGGCTCGGCAGCGAGCACGGAACCGGCGGCCGCGGCGACGAGAATCTCTCGCTCGCATGCTTCCCGCTCACGCTCTACTGGCCGGTCGCGCAGCGGCCCATCCAGTGCCTCGAGCGCCTCCCGCAGTCCCGTGCCGTACCGCTGGCGCAGCGCGGCGTCCAGGTCGGCGAGGCTGAGGGTGAGACGGCGGGCGGTTTCCGGCCGGTACTGGCCGGTAATGCCGATTAGCAGGCGGCGCTCGCTGTCGGCCGGTGCGGGCAGCCCGATCGACCGGTCGAGCGCGCCGCCGCTGCTTTCCAGGCTCTTCCTGGCCTTCGCGAGCAGCCGGACCCAGGCCTCGCCGCGCAGTTCGGCAAGCTCGCCGGTCATGCCGCCGAGGTGACCAGCCGTCGAGTGCCCGGCGAGCCGAGCGCGGCGGTGAGGTCACCGGACTCGTCCGCGATCAGCTCCCCGCCGTCCCAGACCAGCAGCAGCGCGCTGACCGTGTGCTGGACAGGCGAGTGCGCCAAATCGTAGTGGGCGGCGGCGCGGATCGAGCCCTGGGCCGCCCACAGGTCGTAGCCGGTCATGAACAGGTCGAGGTCGAACTGGGCGGCCAGGCCCATCAGCTCGCCGCGACCGGTGTCGTCCACACCCGCGAACGCCTCGTCGAGAGCGAGCAGTCGCGGCGCGTGCGGCCGCGCGGAGTTGAGCATGGCATGCGCGGCGGCGAACAGCGGCAGGTGGAGCGAGACCGACTGCTCGCCGCCGGAAAGCCGGCTGTGCCGGGCGCGGGTCAGCGTCTCCTCGCCGCCTTCCGGGTTGACGAGCTGGAAGGCAAACTGCCGCCACCTGCGATAGTCGAGCACCTGTGCTAGCAGCTCCCGGTACGGGAGCTCGCGGTGCCGGGCGCGGGCGGTCTTGATCTGCGCCGCGAAATACGCCCGCATCCGGGCGAGCGCGTCCGGGCTGAGCCGGGAGGCGTCGGCGTCGAGCAGGCCGCACACCGCCCGCTGCTCGTCGTCGAGGTGGTCGGCAAGCTGCCACCGCACGCCGACGGTCTTACCCGACGACATCTTCCGGGAGCGCATCTCGGAGTTCATCCGCCGGATCAGATCGCGCGCATCCACGGTACGTTCGTGGATCTGCTGCGCCAGCCGGGTGAGCAGCGCGTCCTCGAGGATCCGCTGCTCGGACTGCGACAGCAGCAGCTGCTGGTCGCGCCGCGCCGCGGCGATCCGGGTCGCGAACGCGCCGGCCGGCAGCGGCCCCTGTTCGTCGGCGATCCGCACCACGATGACCCCGTCCGCCCCGTCCCACTCGGGGTGATAGTCCTGCCCGGCCGCGGCGAGCTGGGCCTGCAGGTCCTCGAGCGCCCGGGTGAGCCGCGTGGTGGACATCTTGAGCGAGGTTTCTGTCGCTGTCAGCCCCCGCGTCACCGTCAGAACCGCTTCATATATATCCAGAACGGACCGTGGCGTCTCCCCACCCTCCCACTCCGCCTCGGCAGCGGGCCAGGCCAGGCCGGGCGGGCACTGCAGCACGTCGAGCAGTTCCCGGGCGGCGAACGGTGCGAGCCCCCGTGCCGTCGCGAGTTCCTCGGTCAGCGCGAGCGCGAGGACTTCACGGCCCTTGACGACGCGTTCGGCCGCCGAAGCGGCGGCCTTGATCACGTCGATTTCCGCGCCGCGGGTGGACTTCTCCTGGGCCAGGGCCGCAGCGAGGCCGACTTCGGCCGCGCTGATCTGCTCCAAGACCTCCCGCGCTTCGGCGCCGACGGAGTCTTTCAGCGCCTGCAGCTTGGCGTCTTCTTCCGCGTGACGGCGGCGGGCGGCGCGTTCGGCTTCGGTGGCCGCGGCCTCTTCTTCTGCCGCGAGCTCCAGTCGGGCGGTGGCTTCGGCCGCCACGTCCGACTGCCGGGCCTGTTCCCTGTGCCGGGCGGCAAGGTCTCCGGCGGCAGACTCGAAACGCCGCGCTGCCGCCTCGACCTGGTCCGCGTCCTCCGGAGGGAGGGAGTGCTCGGCCGCGGCGCGGCGTAGCGCGCGTTCGGTCACGGTGACCGCGGCGACCGACTCGTCGAAGCTCGCCTGGGCCTGGTCCGCGGTGTGCCGCGCGCCGCGCAGTTGCCCGGCCGCCCGGGCGTGCTCGCGTTGCGCGGCGGCGATCTGCTTCACCGTGGGCAGCGCGGCCCGTGCATCGCCGAACGCGGCGAGCGTGTCCGCCAGCGCATCAGCCTGCCGGTCCAGCTCGGCGAGCTGCCCGGTCAGCGCGGCGATCCGCGCCTCGCATTCGGCGATCCGCGCAGCGCGGCGGCGAGCACGGGCGGTCACCCCTATGTACTCGGCGTGCTCCTTGCCATGCTGACCGGCGGTGATGCCGTGCGAGTACCGGCCGTCCGCGCCGATCACGGCCACACCGGAGAACAGGTCGCCGTCTAGCGCGATCGAGGCCAGCACCGCCGCGATCCGGTCTTCTGGGACGGGCGCGTCGTCCTCGGGCTCAAGCACGTCCGCGAGGCTGGTCCCCGCGGTGGGGACGCCGGGGACGAGAAACCCGTCGTCGGAGGAGACGCCGTCACCCGACGGCATGATCCAGGCGTCGAGCATCCCGGTGGCCTGCAGCGCCGCCTCGATCGCGGCGGCCCGGTCGTCGTCGACTGGAGCGGCGAACCGGACGAGCCGCCACAGCGGCGCGCCGTCCCGGTCGGCGCGGTCCGCCGTCCTGCCCGGGTAAGGCGGCGGGGCATCGTCCCGCTCGGCGGCGATGGCGTCGCGCTCGGCAGTCACCACCGACCGTTCCGAGTCGATCGCGGTTTTCCGGGCGCGCAACGCCGCCTGCTCGTCGCGGACTCGCTGCTCGGCGGCCGCGGTGCCGGCGGTGTAGACGGTCTCAAGCGAGGGCGCGTCCGGTTCGCCGAACCGGACGAGAGCCTCGCCAAGAGCCTCGGTGAGCTGCTGCCACTGGCCATCGGGCAGCAGCCCGGCGTGCCGGGCCGCCCAGTCGCCGAGTGTGCGCTGGGCATCGCCGCGGGCGTGGCTGACGGCGGCCGCGGCGGCCTGCTCGGCCTGCTCCGCGGCATCTCGGGCATCGACGGCCCGATCGAGGGTGAGCCGGGCGAGGTCGCGGGCGTGGGTGGCTTTCTGGTGGCCGGCCAGCGCGGCCCGGACGGCGCGGACGTCTTCCAGCCGGACCGCGACTCGGGCGCCGGTCCGCTCGGCCAGGTCTGCCCGCTCGGCATCGGTGGGCTGCCACGGAATGCCGGCCTGCGCGGCATGGCCGCCGAGCTCGGCGGCGGTCCTCGATACGGCCGCGACCAGACCGGTCAGCAGGACTGCTGCCCGCTCGGCTTCGGCCCTGCCGCGGGCGGTGGCCTGTTGCCGCCGGTCCAGCTCGGCCGCCGCATCGCTGGCGGTTTGCAGGCAGGTACGGACCAGGCGCTCCAGGTCGCCCATCTGCTGATGCGCTTCGTAGGCGCTGCTGGCCTTGAGCTGCTCGATCCGGCCGCGCAGGCCGACGGCCGCGGTCTCGGCGGTTTCCCGGCGCGCCGTGGCCCGCTCCTGCTGTTCCTCCGCGGCGCGCTGTCCCTCCTCGTCGGTGGTCACCGCGGCTGCCTGCGCCGCTGTCGCCTCGCGGCGGCGGGTCAGCGCGTCGGCCGCCGAGCGAGCGTGGGTGCGGAGGTAAGTCGTGTAGCTGGCCAGGAAGGTCTGGGTCGCCTCGTCGGCGGCGGCGAGCCCCTCCAGGGTGAGCGCGACCGCCTCCATGTCGTCGAACGACCGTGCCGCCTCCGCGATCAGGTCGTCGTCCAGCGGCCGCAGGCCATCGGTAAGGGTGTCCGATAGCTTCACCGGGTCGAGGTTCTTCGCGAGCATCGGGCGCCTCAGCGTGAGGATGAGCGTGAGCAACTGCTCGTAGCGCTCGGCGCCGAGGCCGAATAGCCGCTGGTCGATCGCCGCGCGGTACTCGGTCGGCGACCCGTAGATCTTGTCCTCGCCGATCTCGTCGGCGAGTTGCTTCTTCGTCATCGGCCGGTCGTCGTCGGTGATCAGGGAGAAGTCTTCCCCGACCCGGCCTTCGGCAACGAAGTGCCAGCGAACCGGGGTGTCCCGGTGCCGCTGCGCGTGCAAGCCGATCCCGACCGTGACGGGTTCTTTCGTGTCCTTGTGACGGAACTCAAGCCAGGCGTAGCCGACCGTGTTGTCCGAACCGCGGTACAGCAGGTTGGACTTCATCGTGCGATCCTCGGCGGCGAACGGGTTGAGCCGCTTGGGGTCGATCCGGCCGTCGAGCACGAACGGGAAGAGGACCTCGAGCGCCTTGGTCTTGCCAGCGCCGTTCGGACCGCGCAGTACGAGCCAGCCGCCAGCGAAGCAGAACTCCTCGTCCCGGTAGTCCCACATGTTGATGATCCCGGCCCTGGTGGGCTCAAACCTGCTCACGGTTTCGCTGGCTCCTTGATCTGGGCGGTGACACCGCGGTAGCGGGCAAGCAGCGGGAGGACGAGCACCCCTCCCTCGGTGCGGGCGACCAGGCCGACGCCGGCTAGCAGGCCGAGCGCGTCGGCCAGCAGGCCGTCCGGGTCGGCGACCTGTTTTTCCGCCATGCCGGCGCCGAACTCGTCCACGAGCTTGCGCAGTTCGGTGCGCAGCCACGACTCGCTGAGAAACGGGTAAGAGGTGTCCGCGCCGACGGCATCCTCGCCGGAGTCGCCACCCTGGTCCTCGCCATCGTGGTCCGCCATTTCCGAGATGCCTGACGAGGCGTCTGCCAGGCCGCCGGGAGCGCCTCCGCTCGGCCACGCGTCCGCCAGGAGCGTGGCGACCTGGCCGCGGTACGGGAGCGCGGAATCGACGCGGCGGGCCGCGTCGGAGAGTCGCTCCGCGGCCGTGGCGGCGGGCAGGCGCTCCACCCGGTTGCGGTTGCGCGGCAGGTAGGCGGCGATCCGCGCGCAGAGCAGCAGCGCGGCCTGAGCGACGGTCCCGGTGCCAGGGAACGTGACGTCGGTGAGCCGCTGGCCGGTGTTCACCAGCGCGACGCCTTCTGCGCGACGTTCCAGCGGCAGCCCGGTGAGCCGCTCCAGGTCTTCGGCCAGGGCCGGCGACCGCAGCTGGCCGCGCAGGCTCTCGTCCACGTCCGCGTAGTAGACGACCGGCTGTTCAAGGACCAGCCGCCTGGCACGGCGGCCGGTGCGCCTGCGCTCGGCGTTGATGCCCTGCGCCGACGCGGTACCGGCGGCGTCGCCGAGCAGTTCGGCCACGGAGTTGAGGTGCTGCAGCACGCGGCTCGGAGCGTAGACCGCCGCGGCCACTTCACGGTCGATGTCGTAGAGCGCTTCGGCCTGTCCGGGATTGTTGACCCAGTCCGTCGCGGAGCCGTCAGCCATGCGCAGCGCGCCCCGCGCCGCCAGCCACGCGACGGCATCGACGAACGCATCGCGGTCCGCCTTCCGCTCGGTGTCCATGCCGAGTCCGTCGATGCGACCTGCCTCCGCGGCCACGGCGTCGGCGAGTTCGCTGAGCGCGATCTGGGTGCCGGAGCGGCCGAGCGCGGACAGTGTGAGCACCAGGTAGGCGTAGCGGCGGCGGTCGAACGAGCGGCGGGCGCGGGTCAGTGCGGGCCGCGTGGTGTCGAGCGCGTCCTGAACGCGGCGCAGCCTGATCGTGTCGCCGACGGTGACAAGGGTGTAGCCGAGCACTTCGGCGAAGTCCTTGCGCAGCTGGCTAGCCCATTTGCGGACTAGCGGCAGGCTCGTCTTGTCCGGGTAGCTCGCGGTGATGAGCGGGTGGCGGAGCACCACACACGCGGCCTGCTGATATTCGCCGAGTTCAAGCGGGCCGATGCCGTCGGCGACCCGCATCAGGCGACCTTGCGGCCGGACGTGTCCGCCGTTCCTGTGGCCGGGCTGGTCACCTCGAGCCGGAAACCGTCAAGGTGCAGCTTGCCGCGGACCGTGCGGACGATGGTCGAGCCGTCTGCCGGGCGAAGGGTGAGCCGGACGCCGTGCGCGGATCCGGTTGCCAGCGGGCCAGCCCCGCCAGCCGAGCTGACCGACCGGCTGACCGGCACCCGCGCGGTCAGCGCCACGTCGAGCAGGCTGAGCAGCGCCTGGGTCTCAGGCTCATCGAGCACCCGCTCGTACACGCCGTCACCAGCGAGTTGCGTGGTCGCCATGCGGCGCTGGGCGGTCGCCTTGAGCTGCTCGGCGCGCAGCCGCTCTTTCTCGGCGTCGTTGCGCTGGATCCGGCCCGGTCCCTGCAGCCCCTGCGCCCGCCCGGCGCGGACGAGGGTTCTCGCCAGGGCAACCGGTTCGGCATCCCACCATGACAACCGACCGGGGATGAGTTCCGGGTCATCGTAGCCAACGGAGACGTGTCTGGGCGCACCCAGCCCGAACACCGCCTGGAATAGCGCGTGCGCGTCCGCGTCCGCCGGCAGCGACGTGAACCAGTGCGCCAGGTGACGCAGCTGGCTTTCCCGGCTGACGCCGCCACGGCGGGACTCGGTGACCCTCCTCAGCAGTGCCGTGATGTTGGCGATGCCGGTGATGGTGGCGTCCTGCAGCCGCTCGGCCTCGCTGCGGTCGCTGGCACCGAACCACTGCACGAGTCCGCTCCAGCGGTGCCGCCACTCCGCGACGCGCTCGGCGGGGGAACGGAACAGGCTGTCGTCCGCCTCCGCGGCTAGCGCCGCGATCCGGTCCGTGCCCACGGCGCCGACCTCGGCGACCGCATCGGCCAGCAGCGGGGAGTACCGCGACAGCTCGGAGTGGAACTCGCGCATGTGGGTGAGCAGCGCGTCCTTGTGCGCGAGGAAGACCTCCGGCCGGGTGTCGTTGGTCCGGGCCAGGTCGCCCAGCATCAAGTAGAACCGGGCGGCGCGCTGCGCCATGTCCGCCAGCACCCCGTCCAGCCGGGACAGCTTCCTGTACACTTCGGCGGCGTCACCGGACCGCGCGGCCTCGGCCAGCGTGGCCAGGTCGGCCAGGATGTCCGGGAAGACCAGCCGGGACAACTGCGCGTCCTCCAGGCTCGCGCCGAGCACGTCCTCCACCGCGCGGTAGGCGCGGTAGCCCGCCTGGGTGAACTGGTAGACGTAGTGCCGGTTCCGGTACTCGGCCAGGTTGGCGGCGCGGGTGCCGTCGTAGGAACGGTCAAGCACTTGCCATTCGGCCAGCGCGTCGAGGAGTGCCTGCACGTCCCCGACCGTCCCCGCCTCGGCGTGCTCCCCGGCGAGGCTGTCCAGCATGGCCTGCGCGTCGGACGCATGCATGAGCACCTGGTAGTTGGCCCGCGCCCGGTCGAAGGCGCGCAGCAGCCACAGGTACTCATGTCGCTTCTCCGCGGCCGCGAAGTGAAACAGCCGCAGCCTGTCGTCCAGGGTGAACGCGTCGATGCCGAAGGCACTGGTGTTGCCGGCGTCCTCTCCGTTTCCAGGACCGGCGGTCTCGGTACTGGCCGTCGTCATGGGTTGATTATTCCGCCGACCGGTGACATTCGGGGCGGTTCGCGCACCGGCACGGACGCGCCGACGCATGACGCCAGGCCACCCGGCCGGCGCGCGGGCAACCAACGGGCCAGGTCCGGGCGTGTCGCGAAGCATGCGGCCTTGGAGATTGAGATGGCGCGCCGATGTCAGCCGATCAGCACGGCGAGGTCTGGGTGGGTTGCCGCGAGTCCTTTGTCGAAGGTGGCGACATACCCGTGGTAGTGCGCTGCCAATGATGCGAGGTACGCGTCAGTGACCTGGCGGTGCCCGCGAACCGACGTCAGGTCAGCATCGGAATAGCACAAATCGTCAGGCCAGAACCGCACCCTCGGATCACGGACGAGGCTGATAAGGTCGGCGCGCGCGGCAGTAGTTCCCAGCCCTTCCCGCACATAGGCGCGCACGAGTGCGCCCTGCGTGATCGGGCAGATCGCCATCGGCTGATCAGCGTCGCGCTTCGCGAACCACAATTGGGCAGGCTCGTGGTGCACGTGTTCAGCGATCATGAGTGCGATGAGCACGTTGGCGTCCGCCAGGATCGCGCTCATTCGTCGTCCCACAGACTGGCGATGTCCTCGCTGGTAAGTACACGGCCAATGTGGCGAACGGGAAGTCCAGTTATCGGACTGGTCTCAGCCTCCGGTTGGGGCTGTTGATCGCGGGGGGCAAAGTACTCCGTAACGATCTCGCCCAGAGTCATCGACAGACTAATGCCACGGTCATGGGCGAGGGCCTTGGCCCGGGCATGGATAGCCTCGGGTATGTCGATCGTCGTCCGCATGGTCACATCATAGCATCACTGATGCATCGCTCTACGCCCCACCTGGTCGCAGTGCGTTGTCACACTTGCGCATCCTCAGGGCGGAGGCCGGAGAGGGCGTCCAGGATGGTCAGCGCCGCGCCGCGGCTCAGGTCCTCGTGGTACCGCTCGTTGCCCGGCGTGCGCAGGCAGCCGTAGCAGGACGTCTCCAGGCCGCAGTCGCAGGAGCCGACCCGGCGCAGCGCCGCCGACACCGCCTCGTCGAGCCCGCCGGCCACCCTGAGCACGCTGCCCGCCCCGCCGGGGACCGTGTCGAACAGCACGAGGCCGCTGCTCCCGTCCGCGCCCGCGTGCACGACTCCGTCGATGTCACCGCGGCTAATCTCCAGCCCTTCGGCGGCGCCCTCGAGCAACGCGTAGAGCAGCGTGTGCCAGTGGGCGCGGGCGCTCAGTCCGGGGGCATCTACCCGGAGCCGCAGGATGTCCGTCTCGTAGGTGTGCGCCAGCGACCGCCAGCGCAGCGGGCCGGTGCACGGCTTCCCGCGCAGCGGGTTGGCGTGCGACGTGGGCGCTCGGCCGTGGTTCTGACCGCCCCA
>Ga0187808_10000801_pt1 | contig 10385 bp, 11 predicted proteins | sample NC_wetland_sal_i_5_FD_132427 | JGI IMG/M metagenome (GOLD analysis project Ga0187808, IMG submission 132427) | Wetland sediment microbial communities from Neuse River Estuary, North Carolina, USA - ASW_3 | ecosystem: Environmental > Aquatic > Freshwater > Wetlands > Sediment | place: USA: North...
CCGCCCCCGCCCCCGCCTCCGGCCCCGGCTCCGGTCGAGGGCGCGCCGCCCGACTTCGACGCGATACTCGCCGCTTACCGCGACGCGAGCGCGCTCGCCAGGTTCTGCTGGTCGCCGTACATGTGCAACCCCAAGCTCGAGCGGCGGCTAAACCGGATCAAGGCGCCGACGCTCGTCGTGGCACCGTCCGACGACCGGCTGATCCCGATCGCGCACGCCAGGCGGTACGCGTCGCTGATCCCTTCCGCCCGGCTCACCGAGGTAGCCGACTGCGGGCACGCGATGTACTTCGAGCGTCCCGCCGAGTTCGCGAACATCACGGCCGCCTTCCTGGCCGAACACAGCCTGGCCGACAACGCGCTCGCCACGAGCGGCCTGCCGAACGGAGTTAGCCGGTGAGGTTCAGCTTCTTTCACCTGATGCCCTACCCGTACCTGCCCGACGACTTCGAGGAGAATTACACGTCGTCGTCGCTGACGTTCCCCAACAAGCTCTTCGACCCGAAGCTCGGCGTCCAGCTGTACAAGCGCTACCTGGACGAACTCGAGTACGCCGACCATCTCGGCTTCGACGGGATCGCGGTCAACGAGCACCACCAGAGCGCCTACGGGCTGATGCCGTCGCCCAACATCATGGCCGCGGCGCTGGCCCGGCGGACCGAGAAGGCCCGGATCATGGTGCTCGGCAACGCGATCGGCATCCGCGGCAACCCGCTGCGCGTAGCCGAAGAGATCGCGATGCTCGACCTGATGTCCGACGGGCGGGTGGACTCCGGGTTCGTCCGCGGGATCGGCTGGGAGTACTTCGGCCACAGCATCAGCCCGACGCGCTCCCGCGCCCGCTTCAACGAGGCTCACGACCTGATCATCAAGGCATGGACCGCGGAAGAGATGTTCCAGTGGGTCAGCCCCAACTACGAGTACCGGTACGTAAACCTGTGGCCGCGGCCGCTCCAGCAGCCGCACCCCCCGATCTACATACCGGGCGCGGGCAGCACCGAGACGATGCGGTTCTGCGCATCGCACCGGTACACGTACATGTCCGTGTACGCGCCGACCCGGGTGGTGCGGATGTGGTTCGACGGCTATCGCCGCGCCGCCGCGGAGCTCGGCTACGTGCCCGACCCGGAGAAGATCGCGCTGTCGATCCCCGTCTACGTCGGCGAGTCTGACTCGCTCGCGCATCGCGACGCGCGCCCGGCCGTCGAGTGGCTGTTCCGCAAGGGGCTGAAGATCCCTGGCGAGCTCGCCTCTCCCCCGGGCTACATGTCGGCCGGGTCGTTGCGCGGCGTGCTGTCCGCGGGGATGAAGCCGTTCTCGCAGCTCGGCTACGAAGAACTGCTTGAACATGGGTACGCGGTCGTCGGCGGCCCCGACACCGTGGCGCGCCGGCTGCGCGAGATGTACGACGACCTCGGCGGTTACGGGCAGCTCATCGCGCTGTTCGCGATCGGCCCGACCACGCACGAGCAGATCTTGCGCAGCGCGGAACTGTTCGCGACCGAGGTGATGCCAGTACTGCGCCCGCTCGCCTAGGCGGGCTCAAGCTAGGCGGGCTCAAGCTAGGCGGGCTCAAGGAAGACGCTGAAGTCGCAGCCGCCGGCTCCTGAAAGGCCGCCTGGGCGGGAGCGGACATGGGTGTCGGTACCGCTCTTCGTCAGCAGCAGGGTGTGCCGCGTGAACCAGGAGGCGCCGAGGCACGCCGAACGTCCGCTGTACGTGGCGAGCTCGGCTTCGTACGGCGGCCCGGGCGGCTCGAAGAACGTGCCCAGCTTGATCGCCCTGGCCGGAGCGTTGAACGGCGCCTGCGCGAACGGGGTAGAGCCGACCTCCGCCGCTATCCTGACCTGGGCGAACGACACGCCAGACCCCAGGGCGAACGTGTCGTAATTCGTGTCGGCCTGGTTGGTTTCGATTTCCGGGAAGAGCGCCCCGGCGGCGGGTGAGTAGCTGAGCGTGATGTCCAGGCTCGTCCCCGGCCGGAACGCGGTGCGTGCCCAGTGAGACGGGAACGAGTTGGGGCAGTTGCCGAGCGCGGCGGAACAGATCAGCTTGCCGGTCTTCTTGCTGTATATACGGAACACCGGCCAGTAGTACCGGCCCTCCGGCTTGCCGCCGGGCTTGCACGTGTTATCCGTGCACGCTACGACCCCGAGATCGACGACGGTCGAGCTGCCCCACAGCCCGACCCCGAATTCCAGCGTGCCCAGCTCGCGGGCGAATGCCGACGCGTTCGGCAGCGTGATGTGCGCGCCCACATAGGTCAGATTGCTCACGGTGGCGGCGTATCCGGCCTGGGCGGGCGAGTAGTAATTCGGTCCCGTCGCCGCTTCGGCGGGGGCGGCCACAAGCGCCACGGCAGTGGCGACAACGGCGCCAGCGAACGCGATCCGTCTCAGCATGACCCATCACTATCGCTAAGTCCGCGCTCAGCGCTCACTTTTAGCTAGATGAATGGCCCATCCAGCTGGCTATCACCAGGTGAATGGGTCATTCATCTGGTCAGGTCATCTGGGCTCTTCGCGGTTCCGGACGGCGTTGCGGACCGTTGGCGGGACGCGGAGGCGGTCGTCGTCGCAGAGCAGCCGCAGTTCGGCGAAGGCGGCATCGGGGGCCTGGGTGACGGCGGCCAGGCGGTCGAAGAGGGCGGCCAGGTCGCTGCTGATCGGACGGCCGGGTACTGGCATCGCGCCCCAGCAGTCCCAGGGCAGCAGTTCGATATTGCGCAATGCCGCGGCGTCGCGCATGAGGTTGGCGGCTATCCACCAGTCGCCCGCCTCGTTGATCAGGCTGAGCCCGAACCTGGCCGGATCGGCCTCGCCGGACCGGTAGCTCGCCCAGGCCTGCCCCGCCACCACGAAACGGTCCCTGGGCACGTCGCTTGTGTCGAAGTCGATCTCGAACCAGCCGCGCTGCGTGTCGTCGACCTGCGCGTCGACGAGAATCCAGCGCTCTTGTCCGGAGTGCCAGTACTCGCATACCCAATGGTCTTCGAACATGGCCGTGCCGAAGTAGCCGCCGAAACCGCAGCGCGCCCGCGCGGGCGTGCCGTGGGCACGGAGCATGGCGGTCATCAGGACCGTGAAGTGCCGGCAGTTGCCTGCCAGCCTGTCCTTAGGCTCTCGCCCGACCTCGAGCGACCGGCTGTCGCGCTCCAGGATCTGGGCCAGCAGTTGCCCGGCCGGCCGAATGTGCACGCTGGCCCTGTCATCCTCGGACAGCGTCACCCCGTATCGGTGCGCCAAGTGCTCATGGATCACCAGCCCCTGCACGACTTTGGCCAGTGCGGGGATGTCGTGCGGCAGGCTGTCGAGGAAAGGGGCGTACCGGCCCGCCGACGTCATGGTCGCGGGCTCGGTGTAGAAGGCTAGCGTCGTCTGATCGCAGGTTCCCATGGGACTTGACGCTAGTGCGCGATTGCTGACACCTAATGTCAGGCGATCAGTTTGGGTAAAACGCACAGTTCATTACCAGCGCGCCTCGCGTACCATGATCGGCATCGCCCGCCTGCCTGGGAGGATTCGGATGAGCGATGGCAGCCTGGCGGGCGGTGGTGACGTCAGGGAAGGGCTGCTCGCCGGCATCAGGGCCCACCGTCAGGAATTCGAGGCCGCCGGCGACCAGGCGGAAAAGCTGCGGACGCTACCGCCGCAAACCGTCGAGACGCTGCGCGACCTCGGCGTGTTCTGGGTGAAGACACCGGAGGAACTGGGCGGGACACCGCTGTCGCCGCTGGAGTTCTGCGACGTCATCGAGGAGATGGCGTACACGGACGTGTCGACGGCCTGGGCGGCCATGATCGGGGCCGGCTGCGCGGGGATGGCCGGCGGCTGGCTGCCTGAAGCCGGGGCGCGGCGGGTGTTCGCACCGGACCGCCCGCCGCCGCTCATCGCCGGCCAGCCGCAGCCCCGGGGCACCGGACGGCCGGTCGAAGGCGGCTACGTGGTCAACGGCCGGTGGGGCTTCGCCAGCGGCATCATGCACGCCAGCTGGGTGATCGCCGGGTTCCGGGTGACCGGAGAAGACGGGCGCATGCTGGTCTTCATCGCGCCCAAGGACGAGACCGAGGTCATCGACAACTGGCACGTGGCGGGCCTGGTCGGCACCGGCAGCATGGACTTCAGCATGGACGAGGTCTTCGTCCCAGAGGAGATGACCTACGAGCGGAGCGCCCCGGCCGCGCGCGGCGGCGCCCTGTGGCGTCAGGACGGCATCTTGTTCGTGTCGAATGAGGTGCCGCCGCTGTGCGTGGGCCTGGCCCGGCGGGCGCTCGACGACATGACCGAGCTCGCCAGCGGCACCGCGCGGTTTCCCGGCGGCGCGACGCTCGCCGAGCGCGCCGTGTTCCATAAGGAACTCGGCCGGGCCGAGATCAAGGTCCGGGCGGCCAGGCTGGTGCACCGTGACGCGATCGCGGCCACCTGGGAGGCGACGCTCGCGGGGAACGCGGTGTCCCCGGCGCAGCTCGCCGACGTGGCCGCGGCCTCGGTGTTCGCGGTCGAGACATGCGCCGAGGTGGTGACCGACCTGTTCAGGTACGGCGGCGGCCGGGTGCTCTCGCTGTCCCACCCGATGCAGCGGCACCTGCGTAACGCGCTCGCCGCGCGGCAGCACGTGGCGGTCTCCGAGGAGTTCTACGAGGCGGTAGGACGGGAGCGGATCCACTCCGTCAAGTGAGGAGGGCGCGAGCGTGTTCGGCGGCCTGGTCGACCTGCACCACCTCAACGCCGGGATCCCCCGGTCACCGGGGGGCTTTCCCGACCTGGACGTCGCGGAGTTCGACCGCGTCATGGCGGTCAACGTCCGCGGCATGTTCCTCGGGCTGCGCGGCGCCTTCCGCCGGTACCGGGCACAGCACAGCACCGGCGCGGTGGTGCTCACCGCCTCGATCGCCAGCCTGCGGGGCAGCGCCGACCTGATCGCGTACCAGACCTCCAAGCACGCCGTCCTCGGCCTGCTGCGCGGCACGGCCATGTACGGCGGGCCGCTCGGTATCCGGGTGAACGCGGTCGCGCCGGGGATGGTCCCGACCAACCTGGACGGCGGCGCGGCCATCATGAGCACGGTGCGCCCCTCCGGCGGGGCCGGCGCCTGGGATTTCGCCTCGCTTGACCGGAGGACGTACCTAGAAGGGGGTAACCCGTGAGCGGACGACAGGTCGGCTTCGTCGGTCTTGGCAACATGGGCGGGCGGATGACCCGCCGGCTGACCGGGGCGGGCATCACGGTCGCCGGGTACGACGTGCGAGACGGCCAGGCCGCCGCGGCCGGCGCGGTCCCCGTCGACTCGCCCGCCGCCGCCTGCGCCGGGAGCGAATGCGTGCTGCTGTCGCTGCCGGACAGCAAGGTGGTGGAAAGCGTGGTCTTCGGTGCCGGGGGGTTGCTGACCGCGGCGAGCCCGGGGCAGGTGATCATCGACCTCAGCACCGCCGCGCCCGCCTCCACCCGGAGCATCCACGCCGCCCTGGCCGAACGCGGGGTGGAGTACCTGGACGCCGGCATCTCCGGGGGGGCGGCGGCCGCGGAGAAGGGCACGCTGACGATCATGGTCGGTGGATCGGCCGCCGCGCTGACTGCCGTGCGGTGGGTGTTCGGGCCGATCGCCGCCAAGGTGGTGCTGATGGGCGGCAGCGGCGCCGGGCACGGCACCAAGCTGCTGAACAATTTCCTCAACGCGGTCACCCTGGCGGCCACCGCCGAAGTGATGGTGGCCGCCCGCAAAGCCGGACTCGATCTCGCCGCTGTCCTCGACGTGATCAACACGAGCAGCGGCGTCAACTACGCGAGCACGAACCGCTTCCCGCACATCATCAACGGCGACTACCTGGAGGGCGGCCTCACCAGCGCGCTGATGACCAAGGATGTCGTACTGTACGTCGATCACGTCAGGGAACTCGGGGTGCCGTGCCTGAACGCGGCGGGCCCGCTCGCCTCGTTCGGCGCGGCCTGCAACCTCGGCTACGCCGACCAGATCAGCAACCGGGTCGTGGACGCGATCGGGGACCTAGCGGGCGGCATCCGCCTCACGGAGGGCTGATCGATGGCCGACCACACCATCAGCGGCGGGCGCGTCGGCTTCGTCGGGCTCGGCAACATGGGCATGCCGATGGCCAGACGGCTAGCGGCCGCCGGATATCAAGTGATCGGATTCGACGCCTCGCCGACGGTGATGCGGACCCTCACCGGCACCGATGGCATTGCCGCGGCGCCCGCGCTTACCGCGGTGGGCGATAACAGCGCCGCGGTCTTCCTGAGCCTGCCGGACTCGGACGTTGTCGAGCAGGTGCTCCTCGCCGACGGGCTGCTCGCCAGCCTGGCACCGGACACCATGGTCATCGACATGAGCTCGTCGGACCCGGCGCGCACCCGCGACCTCGCCGGCAGGGCCGCCGAACGCGGCGTGACGCTGATCGACGCCCCAGTGTCCGGCGGGGTCGCGGGTGCGGTGGCGGGTTCCCTCACGATCATGGTCGGCGGCCCGGAGCAGGCGTTCGCCGCCGCGCGCCCGGCGCTCGCGGCGATCGGCGGCCGCGTGGTGCACGCCGGCGATGTCGGCGCGGGCCACGCCGTCAAGGCGCTCAACAACCTGATGTCCGCGGCACATCTGATCGTCAGCTCCGAGGCGCTGATCGCGGGCCGCCGGTTCGGGCTCGACCCGGCGGTCATGCTCGAGATCATCAACGGCTCAAGCGGGCGCAGCGGCTCCACCGAGAACAAGTGGCCGAACTACGTTCTCACCGAGCGCTACGACGCCGGGTTCAGCATCCGGCTGATGGTGAAGGACATGAGGCTGGCGCTGGGGATCGAGCATGCCACGGGAACGCCTGCCCCGGTGAGCGAGGCCGCCGTCGCGGCGTGGGAGGCCGCCGCAGGCGACCTGCCACCCGACGTTGACCACACCGCCATCGCGCGCTGGCTCAGCGAGCGTGCGTCTTAGTCGAAGTTGTTCTTGCGGCCCTCGCGGACGTAGTCGACCGTGGAGCGGATGTGGCCCTCGCCGTGCACTGCCCTCTTCTTGGCGATGTGGCCGAACATCTGGATGCCGAACCCCCCGTCCAGATCGCTCACGATCCGCTGCTTCCACGGCCGCCTGACGATCTGCGTCGTCAACCGCCGAGTCGTACGCGGCTGGGTCATGATGTGATCGGCGATCCGGTAGGCGCGGGCGATCAACTGGTCGCGGGGCACCACTTCGTTGACCATCCCCCACTCCAGGGCCTGCTCAGCGCTGATCGCCTCCCCGGTCAGCAGCGCGTAGGCGGCGCGTTTGACTCCGAGCAGTTCCTGGAACGCGTTGTGGATCCCGTCGGCGGGCACCGAGCCGATGTCGTAGTGCAAGTCGAAGATGGTCGCGCCCGCCGCGGCGAGCGTGATGTCGCACATCAGCACGATCTCCGAGTGGAACCCCGGCCCGTTCATCAATCCGATGGTCGGAATCTCCAGGTCGTTGATCAGGGCGCTGACGTTGATCCGGCCGTCCTTGTACGCGTACTCGTAGGCCCAGTACTCCATGTCGGCCTCCTCGAGGGCGAAGCCCTCGGGGTCGGAGCCCATCATGAACTCGTCGCCTGAGCCGGTGAGGATGAGGATCTCGTTCTCCGGGTCCGCGCCGACCGTCTTCAGCATCTGGCCGAGCGAGCGGTGGTTCTCCACGCTCAGCTGGATGGGGCCGCCGTTGGTGTGCGCCTCGACAAGCAGCACGCCGTCCTCGCGGCGCGACATCCGGTAGAAGTCCTTGAACCTTTCGCTGTACTCCTCGAAGCGCGGTCCGGGGACGAATTGCTGCAGCGACATCGTTGCTCCTCGCGGTGTGCGGTGTGGTGGCAGGTAGGACAGTAGCCGACCTACTCAGGCTGCCTGACATCCGCTAATGTCGCGTCTGTGCCCTTGGTCGCCGGGATAGATTCGTCCACTCAGTCCACAAAAATCCTGCTCTGCCGCGCGGAAGACGGCACGGTTGTCGCGGAAGCGTCGGCGCCACATCCGGACGGCACCGAGTGCCACCCGAAGTACTGGTGGCAAGCGCTCGAGACCGCAGGACGGGACCTGCTCGACCGCGCGGACGCGGTCGGCGTCGCGGCACAGCAGCACGGCATGATCGTGCTCGACGAGGCGGACGAGGTGATCCGCCCGGCGATGTTGTGGAACGACGTCAAGTCGGCGCCGCAGGCGCGGGAACTAGTCACCGAGCTTGGCGGCCCCGCGGAGTGGGCGGCGCGCACCGGAAGCGTGCCCACCATGTCGTTCACCGTCACCAAGCTGCGCTGGCTGGCCGAACGCGAGCCCGAGCACGCCCGCCGGGTGCGGCGGGTGCTGCTGCCGCACGACTGGCTGACCTGGCGGCTTGCTGGCGGACACGGCAGGGCCGAGCCCGCCACCGACCGCGGCGACGCGTCCGGGACCGGCTACTTCTCCCCCGCATCGGGCAGCTGGCTGCCCAGGTATGCGCGAACCGCGCTCGGCGGGCCGGTCACGCTGCCCCGCGTCGCCGACCCGGCCGAGGTTGTCGGCCAGACAGCGTGGGGCGCGGCGCTGTCCGTCGGCACCGGAGACAACATGGGCGCGGCGCTCGGCCTCGGCCTGGCAGAGGACGACGTGGTGGTGTCGATCGGCACCTCGGGCACCGCCTACGCGGTGACCTCCAAGCCGTCCGCCGACCCCACCGGTGCGGTCGCCGGCTTCGCCGACGCCACCGGACGGTTCCTGCCGCTGGTCGCGACCGTGAACGCGGCCCGCGTGCTCACCGTGACCGCCCGGATGCTCGGCACGACCCCGGAGGGGCTGTCCGACCTGGCACTAGCCGCCGCGCCCGGCGCGGACGGGCTGACACTGCTGCCCTACCTGGACGGCGAGCGCACCCCCAACCGACCGTCGGCCAACGGGGTGCTGCGCGGGTTGACCAGTTCCAACGCCACGCCGGAAAACCTGGCGCGCGCGGCCGTTGAGGCGGTGCTCTGCTCGCTGGCCGACGCCATCGACTACGTCCGGGCGTGCGGGATCTCGCCGAGCCGGGTCGTGCTGATCGGCGGGGCGGCGAAGTCCCCGGCGATCCGGGCGATCGCGCCGGGCGTGTTCGGCTTGCCGGTGACGGTGCCCGAGGCGGGCGAGTACGTCGCCCTCGGCGCGGCGCGCCAGGCGGCATGGGCGCTTTCCGGCGCGACGGCGCCGCCGGACTGGCCCGCCAGACCGGCGACGACGCATGAGGCCGCTCCGCTGCCCGGGGTACGCGAGCAGTACGCGGCGCTTCGCGACGACGCGGCCGCCTGGCAGCTCGGATAAGCCCGCCGCGGCGGCACGAGCCGGGTAGGCGGGGTCAGTCGGCCATACCGAGGGCCGCGCGCAGTCCGGCCTCCACGCGGCGCATCGTCTCCGCGGTGACCGCCCCCATGTCGGCGCGCACCTCGTCGTCGTAGACGGTCTCGATGTCGTCGCAGGACGCCCAGCCAGCCAGCACGTCGTCCTGACCAAGCTCGACCATCGCCGGGCGGCTGTCGCGCGGTTTCGTCGTGGTCAGCCGGACCGCGAGCACCTGCTCGAACGCCCGGTTCCGGCGGTTGTTCGAGACGATAAGGAAGTACTTGTCCTCCTCGATGTGGCTGAGGCGGGCCCGGTAGACGCGGCCACGCAGCAGGTCCGTCATGGCGCGCCTCGTCAGGCCTCGGCTGCCCAGGCGGGCCGCCTGCGCCGGGCGATCCGGCGCATCTCGTCCTCCTCCGCGCCGGCGAGCCGGTCCTCGGCGGCGCTCGCGTAAGCGCTCTCTTCCGCCTTCTCGCGGATGGCGCGCAGCCCGGCTTGGAAGATCATGCGCAGCAGCGCCGCCTCCGGCACGCTCTCCACGATGCGAACGCCAGCCATCTCGGAAAGCGCTTCCCGCTCCGGCGTCTCCTCGCGCAAGCGGGCGATGTCGGCCAGATCCTTTTCAGTCAGCGGGAGGCTCTTGCGGATCTTGGCCGGTTCCGCGAGCCGAGAGGCCACCATGAGAGATCCCCTTTACGTCATGATGCGAGATACGCTTCAGATGATAGCGCAGATTTTGCGGCAGAGAATGCTGCAATGACGTCATGGGATGAGAATCAGGCCCCGGGGAGTTGGCGGCCGTGTTCGGGAGGGCCGTTCGGCGCTGCTCGTCTCGGGCGCATATACGGGACAAACGTCTTAGGGCAAATGCGCGCCCCACAAAACGGACAAATCGGCCGCGCGAGGGTATCTCATGTGCCCTAAGTAAGATCGATCTCGAAATGTGAGACAGCCGACTGACTGTCGCGCCGCGCCGTTGGTGTAAGCGAGGCGGCGGTGGTGATTGAGGCGCGAGTGGGGGAGGCCGGCGGGCGCGGGCGGGGAGGCCGGCGGGCGCGGGCGGGGAGGCCGGCGGGCGCGGGCGGGGAGG
>Ga0187808_10000805_pt1 | contig 10370 bp, 8 predicted proteins | sample NC_wetland_sal_i_5_FD_132427 | JGI IMG/M metagenome (GOLD analysis project Ga0187808, IMG submission 132427) | Wetland sediment microbial communities from Neuse River Estuary, North Carolina, USA - ASW_3 | ecosystem: Environmental > Aquatic > Freshwater > Wetlands > Sediment | place: USA: North...
CGCTGCCACCGGACACCGTCGTGTTGGTGGTTTCCGATCATGGGGCGCAGCGCTTGGAGGGTGGGTTCGTCGTCAACGAATGGCTGGTCAAGGAAGGATTACTGGTGCTCGACGAGCATCCTCGGGAAGTGACGCCCTTTGCGAAGCTCAAGGTCAACTGGGCCAAGACGCGAGTCTGGAGCGAGGGAGGGTACTATGCCCGTGTGTTCTTCAATGTTCAGGGCCGCGAGCCACAGGGCGTCATCCCGCCGAATGATTACGAATCGTTCCGGGACGAGATGAAGTCCCGCTTCGAGGCTCTGACGGATGATGAGGGGCGTCCGTTGAACTCGCCCGTGTTCAGGCCCGAGGAAATCTATCGTACGGCGCGCAACGTACCTCCCGACCTGATCGTTCACTTTGGAGGGCTACTTTGGCGCTCCATCGGCAGCGTTGGGCACGGCAAGTTGCACGTTCAAGAGAATGACACGGGGCCTGATTCGTGCAACCACGCCCAGTTTGGGATGTTTGTGCTAGCAGCGCCGAACCTGCAGGAGACCACTTCACCAGACGGACAGCAAAGAGTGGCTGTCCCACTCGGCGAGTATCACGGCGCGCATCTTCTCGATGTCGCCCCGACCCTGCTGAAGCTGGCCGGGTCTCCCATTCCGAAAACCATGCAGGGGCGGCCTCTTTTGTAGCCTAGATTGATACTAGCCACTAGCCACCAACCACTTCCCTTATCAGATCCCGAATCTTTTCCCGCAAGGGCATTCCCCCGGCGATAAGATTGGAGAGCCGAGGTGAGCGATTGTTGAAGGTTGGTATGGACTCATCCAGGCACTCCACAAAGCCGCCCGCAGCCTGAACCAGGGCGACGCCGGCCGCAACATCCCACTCGTGCTTGGGGGTTAAAGTCCACGTGGCGTCAGCTAGACCGGCGGCGACCAGCGCCAGCTTGTACGCAACCGACCCCGTAGGTCGAAGAGTTATGGGCGCGTTTCTAAAAACTTCCCATTCACCTCTCCGGACTTCGCTATGGCTAGCTAAGACGACCGCCCCCTCGAGCGCGGTTCTGACACTGGCACAGGCTGGTTTTCCGTTGTAGGTTAGCCCGTTCCCGAGAGATCCAAGAAAGGTCTCACCCGTTGCCGGATTCGAGATCCCGCCGGCGACAACCCTGCCGTTCTCCACCAAGCCTATCGAAACGCACCACTCCGGGATTCCCGCAACGAACTCGAGCGTACCATCCAGGGGGTCAACTACCCACACGCGCTGCTTTTCCAGGCGGGCAAGGTCATCCGTGCTTTCTTCAGAAAGCCATCCTTCTCCTTCGCGAAGGAGGGCCTCTCGTAAGACCCGGTCTGCAGCCCTGTCAGCCTCGGTAACGGGCCCACGGCCCAGTGGCTTCTGATCTGCCTTGACCGCGCCGGGAACGAAGGGGGAAATGGAGCTTACAGCCGCTTTCAGTGCTTCGTGAATTCGGGCCAAGTTTTCCATGCCGAGTATTATACTCGGACACCCTAGCGTCCTGTCCCACTCTATTGTTGACGATGAGCAGCTTGTGGTTTCAAAATGAGCCCCGAAGGGGCGACCTAGTGTGGTGTCCAGCAGAAGAAATGGGACACGCTGGCGATACTACCCGCTCCTGAGTTGTCGGCTTATTGGGTTTGAAATAGAAATGCGTATAAAATGATCGCGAGTCATGCGGAGATTATAACCTGAGTCGAGAAGTCAAGGCTTGAGGTAGCGCAGACCTGCTCCTTAGGTCTGCGGCTCTTCGTCGACGCACTTCTCGTCTCCTATGTAATAGCCGCAGGCAGCAAAAGTGGAGGTCCAAAAGCCGCGGACCTCAAAAACGGAGGTCCGCGCTAGGGAGACGATTATGTTTGGCAGAAACATATGGAAGTGGAGTTGCCTCGTGAGCTTGGCGCTCTCGACAACGGCCCTGGCCGCACCTCGCGAAGTTTCCTTCTCGCAGGGCAAGGCAAGCATCGAAGCGTACGATTTTCTTGAGCTCACGGTAAACGTGGCGGGGCCGGATGCGCGGAATCCTTTTACGGACGTTGCACTTTTTGGATCCTTTGCCAAGGACGGAGCAAACGAACGCAGAAACGTTGAAGGCTTCTGCGACTCGCCGGATGGCAGCGTGTTCCGGATTCGATTCATGCCGTCTTCGCCCGGCGACTACACCTATTCGGTGACCTACCGGCAGGGCGGCTTCGAGAGGACGTCGACGGGCGCGTTCCGCGCCACCGATGGCCGCCGGCGAGGCCCGATCCGCGTTGACCCCGATTACCCCTGGCACTTCATCTGGGAGGGCAGCAGAGAGCATTATTTCTTCAACGGCACCACGGCGTATTGGCTGCCCGGCTGGCGCGACGAGCGCATCATCTATGACAGCCTCGAGCGCCTTCACCGGCTCAAGGTGAACCGTCTCCGTGTGCTGCTCGCGGGGGCGGCGAACATGTTCTGGGGCGAACCGGTGATGACCGGCGACAACTTCACAATGTTCCTGCGGCCGTGGGTGGCGCAGGCGCCCGAGAGTTACGACCATCCTGAGATCGATTACACTCGCTTCAACATCCCTTATTGGCAGAAATGGGAACGCATGCTTCGGTTCGCTCGAGACCGCGACATGATCATCTCCGTGGTTCTGGATATATCTACTCACCACGCCCAAGCGGCCGCGGGTAGCGCGGACGAGCGACGCTACATCCGGTACGCAGTGGCGCGGTTGAGCGCCTTCTCAAACATCACCTTCGACCTGGGAGACGATCTTGACAGCTTCCGTGATGAGAAGTGGGCGCACGAGACAGGAACGTTGATCGAAAGCTGGGACCCCTATAAGCACCTGGCCACCAGCCATCCGGTGAATCCCGAGCACCAGGACCGCACGGCCGACTGGTTCGGATTCACTTCCATTCAGGAGTGGTCTCGCCGGCAACACGCTTTGATGCTGGAGCAGCGCCAGATCCAAGTGAAGACGGGGCGAATCATTCCGCAAACCAACGAAGAATATGGGTACGAGGATCACTATCCGCATTGGGCGCCCGCGCCGCCCGGGGATTCGTCGGAAACCTTGCGGCACATGGCCTGGGAGATCGCGATGGCTGGCGCTTACGGAACCGCGGGCGAAACCTGCCGGCGAGGTACCAACATCTGGCCGGACACCGGCGGCGGTTGGATAAATGGACGGGGCGACGATACAATGGTGATGCTAAATGGCTACGAGCACATGGTGGATTTCTTCACGAGCTTTGAGTGGTGGAAGACCGACCCGCACGATGAACTCGTGAATCACGAAGCCTATTGCCTCGCTAAGCCGGGAGAGATCTACGCCGTCTATCTGCCGAAAGGGGGCGACGTGTCGATCAAGCTCGAGCCGGGAAGCTATGAGGCAAAATGGTTCAACGCCTTCACAGGCGAAACGGCGCCGCTGCCGCTTGTCGAGGGGCCGGCATGGACCTCGCCCCAAGCGCCAGGCTGGCTGGACTGGGCACTGCTTTTGCAGAAAAGGCGACAGTAGGCAGTGGGCAGTAGGTGTTGGGAGATCCCGGCCCGGCGGAACAAGTCAAAAGGCAAAGCGCAAATCGCAAATGGCAAAGCCAAGTATGAAACATGAAGGTCATGATATTGTGATTATAAGGAGTGGACCATGACTGAAGCTAAACCTGCTACGGAGCGTTATAACAGTTTGCAGCCCTATCTCATCATCAAGAACTGTGCCGCGGCCCTTGAATTTTATGTGAAGGCCTTCGGCGCCGTAGAACGTATGCGGATGGCACGCCCGGACGGACGCATCGGCCATGCGGAAATCCAGTTGGGCGACACGGTCGTCATGATGGCTGACGAGCACCCCGAAATCGGCGCCTTGAGCCCCGACCACTACGGCGGTTCGCCTGTAAGCCTGCACCTCTACGTCGAAGATTGCGACGCGAGTTTTCGCCAAGCCATCGCAGCCGGGGCGAAACCAGTGCGCGAACCGGCAGATCAGCCTTACGGGGACCGGAACGCGGGGGTGCTCGATCCGTTCGGCTACAAATGGTGGGTTTCTGCGCCCATCAAGGCTGCTTGATCAGCAGGCGCGATGAGGAAGTGTGAAGGATTGATTAAGCTCCATTTCTGTTGACTTCCCGCAGGGCGGACGGGAAAATCCCGGTGTTCCAACCCGCAACAACTGGTTTCAAAGAGAGGTGCGCAATGTCTCCAGGCCCTGAAGCAACCTCAGGAAACGCTTACAAGAGGTTATTGCAGAGGATAATGTTCTTTCTCGCCGCGCTGCTTGTTGCCCGCTTCGTGCTGGAAATCGCCGGCACGCCCGCCTCGGTCACTCGCTACTTCTCGGTCACGGTCGGCTTGGTTCTCGCCGGTATGTACCTCGCTGCTATAGGACCATTGAAACGAGGGACGCTGAAGTTCACTCAACTAATTTTGCCTGCCTTGCTGTTGTCCGCTTGGACGGAAGGCTGGGTGATCCTGGCCACGTTTGTCTCCGGCGTGTTTCGCCTGGGGCGTAGCCATTTTTCGGGGCCCGAAGATTACGGAAACTGGAGGCACTTGGGCTCTCACATCTTTGGGCACGTGATCGCGATTGGCGTCCTCTTCGTCATCGTGCTTATCCTGATGGCCTTCGTTCACCTTTTGTGGCGCTGGCCTGTGACGGTTGGGCCTGGAGTGATGTTGGGCGCCTTGGTCATTGTCCGTTTCTGGTTAGAGGCGATGGGACTGCCCTTGTCGCGCACTGCCGCTTGGAGTTCCACGGTGGGAATCCTCATTGCCGCCTTCTATTTGGGGGGCGTAGGACCCCGCCTGGGACTGACCGCGGCCCGGCAACTCTTCCTCCCCGCGCTCGTACTGGGCTGGACCTGGCGCGGGTGGGTCTTCATCGCCGCGCTGATGGGCGGCCTCATGCCATTCTATAAGACTCACTTCTTCGATCCTTCCCTGGGCAACGTCCCGGTGCGGCTGGCAGAGGCCTTGGCTGGTACCATAGTGGAAGGCTTTATCGCGGGGTTTATCGTTTGGGGAATTGCCGCCTGGATCGCGAGCGCCACCAGAGCGAGGACAGATTAGGAATACGGAAAGTAGAAGGTAGAAAATAAAAAGCAGAAGGCCGTAAGCAGCGATTGGCACTTGAAGATCAAACAAAAGACATGCGGAATGCCTAGCGCCGGATGCCGGACTAAAAAGGCTTCACCCCGAAACTGCGGACTGCCGACTGCCTTACTGCGGACCGCCTACTGCCCACTGCCTACTGCCTACTGCCGACTTACTACTGAGGGGGTTCACAATCTACCATGAGTAAGGTCCTGGTCACCGGGGGAGCGGGGTTCATCGGTTCGCATCTGTGCGAGCACCTGCTCCGGACCGGAAGGCTCGTCGTGGTAGTGGATAGCTTGGACGATTTCTATGACCTCCAGCTCAAGCATGCCAACCTGGAAGCAATAAAACTTGCCGGCGAGTATGATTTCTATCCCGTGGACATCCGAGATTCCGGCCGGCTGGAGGAAGTTTTTCAAAAAACTCGGCCTAGCGCTGTGGTCCATCTGGCGGCGCGAGCAGGCGTCCGGGCTTCGCTCCTTTATCCGGGACTTTACGCTTCAGTCAACATTGACGGGACGCTCTGCGTTTTGGAACTTAGCCGGAAATATCAGGTGCAACAGTTTGTTTTCGCCTCTTCAAGCTCTGTGTACGGTCAATTCAACCGCGTGCCGTTTTCTGAGGACGATCCCATCAGCAAGCCGCTTTCCGTGTATGCTGCCACAAAAGCGGCGGGCGAGATGCTGGCTTTCACATACGCCCATTTGTATCAGCTTCCCACCATCTGTCTCCGCATCTTCACCGTCTTCGGTCCCCGTCAACGCCCCGACTTGGCGATCCGAAGATTTGCGCGGCTGATTCAAGAGGGAAGGGAATTGCCGGTTTTTGGCGACGGCAGCATGAGCCGTGATTACACCTATGTCAGCGATGTGGTGGCAGCGCTCGACCAAGCCCTGGCGTTTAGATACCCATTTGAAATCTTTAACCTTGGGAATTCGCGCCCTATACGGCTCGATTACATGATTGACACTCTGGAAAGCGCTTTGGGCAAGAAAGCAATTAGAAACATCCTTCCCACCCCGCCGGAAGATATGCCGGTTACTTTTGCCAGCCTGGACAAATCGCGAAAGCTGTTAGGTTACAATCCCAAGGTCAGTTTTGAAGAGGGCATGCGCTTGTTTGTCGATTGGTTCAAAAGACGGTAGGTGCGGAAATTCTGAATGGTGAATTCTGAATTATGAATTGCCGCTGCCTACTGCTTGCCGCACTTTTCCGGTCCCCTCAGGGTTGTAATAAGTGAGCCGCCAAGCGGGTATTTCAAAATTCAGGACGGAAGTATGCACATTACGCAAGGAAGCACCAGCCTGCACCAGACATGCCGAACTCCTGCACGCCGAACCATTTTAGGCCTGGTACCGGCGAACGTTGGCGAGTTCAATAAACCAAAAAGTCAAAGTCGTAGGCTCCGCTCTACCAAGTTCCTTGTGAATCTTTTCCGGCGCTTCTTTCTATAGAAGCTTTCCCCGTGCTATCAAGTTTTGCTTTCAACTCGGCCCACTCTTTCGGGACAACCTGAAAGTTGGCACGAACCCAAATCTCCGTCTCTCGCAGGTCCTTGGCCACATGATTTGTAGGTACGATTTTATAGCCCTGATCTACCTTATCAATTGTGACAATGAACATTTCACGCCTCCGCTACAGTAGTAACACATTTTGAATTCTGGGGTAATGAAATCATTTGGAATTCCTTTTGAACCTATCAGCATAGGTGGAAGCCTCCCAGCGTCAAGGAGACCTTTGAGCCATCGCATGTAGGTTTCGGCGCTAATGACTTCATCTGATAGGTGCGCACGGCCCTCACCTGACAGTTCCAGAGCTTTCATTTTCACATCGTTTTTTCTAATCGCCATCTCTAATGCTTTCGTCATAAGCAGTTCGTTCCGACGAGCACGCCGCTCCAAATACTGACCGAGCAGTGTGATTGCGCTAGATACAACAACTCCAACGGCTGCCGAACTCACGACCGTAATCCATATGTTCACGTCTTTTCCTCGCCACTACCGACAGGGCGTTCAGAATTCACAATTCAGCATCTCCGTTCTACCCTTCCGAAATGCGCCGGATTTTGGCACCTACCTTGTTGAGCTTTTCTTCGATGCGCTCGTAGCCGCGATCGATGTGGTAAACGCGGTCGATTAGGGTATCGCCCTGGGCGGCGAGACCGGCAAGGACCAGGGAGGCGCTGGCTCGAAGATCGGAGGCTTGCACGTTCGTCCCGCTGAGAGGCGTTCGCCCTTTGACTACCGCCCTGCGCCCGCTCACGGAGATATCCGCGCCCATGCGTGCGAGTTCGAGGGCGTGGAGAAACCTATTTTCGAATATTGTCTCCGTGATGACCGAGGACCCCTCAGCTTGCGTCATCAGAGCCATGTATTGCGCTTGCATATCGGTGGGAAAGCCCGGGTACTCCTGCGTCGTCATATCTGAAGCGCGCAAAGGTTTGCCCGCTTGCACCTCGAGCACGTTCGCCTCGGAGCCCTGCGCCGAGGTCGCAGGCGGCTTCTTGATTTGCACTCCCACCTCCTCCAACTTTGCCGTGACGGCGGTGAGTTGGTTCGGGCCGCTGCAATTAACCAGCGTGAGGCGCCCGCCGGTGATGGCGGCGGCCACGAGAAAAGTGCCCGTTTCAATACGATCGGGGATAATCCGATGTTCGGCTCCGTGCAGGCGGCCCACTCCTTGGATGGAAATCCGGTCGCTTCCGGCGCCTTCAACGCTTGCGCCCATTTTATTGAGCAGCGCGGCCAGGTCCTGGATTTCCGGTTCCCGCGCGGCATTCTCCAGCACCGTGGTCCCGCGGGCCAGCGTGGCAGCCATCATCAGGTTTTCGGTGCCGGTCACCGAAATGGTATCGAAGTAGAAATCCGCGGCCCTGAGCCCGTCCGTCCGGGCTTCGATGTAGCCGTGGTCAATGGTGATTGAAGCGCCCAGCCTGACCAGTCCCTTGATGTGCAAATTGACAGGACGCAAACCGATCGCGCATCCCCCGGGCAGGGAGACCCGCGCCCGGCCGAACCTTGCCAGAAGCGGACCCAGCACCAGGATCGAAGCGCGCATCTGCTTCACGAAATCGTAGGGGGCTACGGGATCGCTCAGCCGCCCGGCCTCGATTTCCACGCGGTTGCCGTGGTCCTCACGCGCGATGGAAGAATCGGCGCCCAAATCCTCGAGCAAGCTGCGCAGCGTGCTGATGTCACGGACCCGAGGCACGTTTCGAAGCACCACACGCTGGTTGGTGAGCAAGGCGGCTGCCATGGCCGGCAAAGCGGCGTTTTTCGCCCCGCTGATGGTTACTTGGCCCTCTAAGGGGTGGCCACCCGAAATTGTGAATTTGTCCACTTCTCCCTCGCCCTGGTCAAAGGTTCAACCCTCTCCCCTTTGGGCGTCTGTGAGATAACCGCCGCTTGGCGACCGAGCGGGGACCCCTCACTCTAACCCAATAGGAAAAGTATAAACTCTGTTCGTCGTTCGTAAATGCGGGCCCGCCCCGCAAACGCGCGCGCCGCGCAACGTGTTAGAATGCAATTCTATGCCTCTGAGCCTCTTCGGATCGAGTGAAAAAGAGAAAAAGCCTGGCCTTTTCGATCGCCTCAAGCAGGCCGTTGCTTCCACCAAGGCCCAACTCGTGGAGCGCCTGGAGGAGATTGTAGAGGGGAAACAGACCGTCGACCAGGCGGTTCTCGACGACCTCGAAGCTACACTCATCACCGCTGACCTGGGGGTAAAGACGACGGGCGAAATCCTCGACCGCCTGCGTGAGCAGGTCAGCTATAGAAAGCTCACCGAACCCCGGCAGCTTCGCGCCGCGGTTGAGGAGGAAATTCTCAAAATCCTCGAAAATTCCGCACTGGGCCGACAAGCCACTGCCCCTGCGGCCAAGCAACCGCCTGCCGGTATGCCCGCCGTAATCTTCGTGGTGGGCGTCAACGGTGTAGGCAAGACCACGAGCATTGCCAAGCTGGCCAACCTCCAACTCCAGCAGCACCGTAAGCCGCTGCTGTGCGCGGGGGATACCTTTCGCGCTGCCGCCACCGAACAACTCGAAATATGGGCGAGCCGGCTGAACCTGGACATCGTCAAGCAGAAATCGGGCGCCGATCCTGCCGCCGTGCTTTTTGACGCCCTGACCCTCGCCCGTACGCGCCATTACGACCTGGTGATTGTGGACACTGCGGGCCGGCTCCACACCAAGTACAACTTGATGGCCGAACTCCAGAAAATGTGCCGCATCGCGGCGCGCGAAATCCCCAACGCTCCCCATGAGGTCCTGTTGGTCATTGATGCGACGACGGGCCAGAACGGCCTTGCGCAGGCCCGCCAGTTCATCGACCATGGCGGAGCCACCGGCATTATTCTGACCAAGCTTGATGGCACCGCTAAAGGCGGGGTGGTGATTGCCATCGCGCGCGAACTCGGCCTGCCTATCCAGTTTGTGGGCGTCGGCGAAAAGGTGGACGATCTCCTCCCCTTCGATCCGCGCCAGTTCGTGGAATCACTTTTTGAAACCTGACAGGACGCTGAAGAACCTTTGCGATCGTTGTCATTCCGAGCGAAGCGAGGAATCTCGCTCTGCCTCGATAGTACGTGTTCGAAAGTCGAAGAATTCCAGAGCGAGATTCCTCGCTTCGCTGGGAATGACAAACGGCTGCTTCTGTTCGGGATGAAGAGATGAGCATGAAAATCACTACAATTATCTTTGACTTTGGCTACGTCCTCAGCCTTCCACCGCAGCCGTCTGATTATCGGAACTTGGCTACCCTGGCCGGGATCGATGGGAAGGCGTTCGAGGACGTTTATTGGGGCCAGCGCGCCGATTATGACCGGGGAACCATCGACGGTCCCGTTTATTGGAGGCGCATTGCAAAAGCAGCCGCTAAGGAAATCACGCCGGCCCAAATTGACGGCCTCATCGCGGCTGACATTGCCATCTGGATGCGCGCCAACCCCGTCATGATGGAGTGGGTCCACGCCCTGAAAAACCACGGCATGAAGATCGCCGTGCTCTCAAACATGCCCATTGAGATCTCTACCCATATGCGGCAATACGCTCCCTGGTTCAGAGATTTCGACTATGTGTGCTTCTCCGCGGAAGTGCACCTCGCCAAACCCGAACCTGCCATTTTCCAAACTTGCCTTAAAGTGGTGGGCTCGGGACCCGAAGAATGTCTCTTTATTGACGATCGCGCCGAGAATGTGGAGGCGGCGCGGGCGCTCGGGATGGAGGCCGTGAAATTCGAATCGGTCCAGCAGTTATCCGCCGAGCTCCAAGCTTTCAACTTTCCCCTACC
>Ga0187808_10000806_pt1 | contig 10367 bp, 7 predicted proteins | sample NC_wetland_sal_i_5_FD_132427 | JGI IMG/M metagenome (GOLD analysis project Ga0187808, IMG submission 132427) | Wetland sediment microbial communities from Neuse River Estuary, North Carolina, USA - ASW_3 | ecosystem: Environmental > Aquatic > Freshwater > Wetlands > Sediment | place: USA: North...
ACGACCCCCACGGCAATCGCATCGGCCAAATCCCCAACGCAAAATCCAGCGGCGCCACGATCCGCTATGCCGTCGATATTGACCTCACTCCCGAAGGCCTCCTCGTCGTTGCCGACCGCGGCGCCAACGCCATCCTGGTTTTCGCCCCCGACGGTTCTCTCGCCTCAAGAATCCCCGTCGCCACTCCCACATCCGTCGTCGCTCTCTCCGGTGGCCAGTTTGCCGTCACCAGTTTGACCTCCAAGCGCCTCGTACAAATTATTGACCAACATGGAAAAGTCGTCCGCACCTTCGGAGATCCGATCGTTCCCGAAGACCAGCTCGGCAAAGAGCCCGGCAAAGAGTCCCTAAGAGACCTCGGTAGAATTTCCGGCGATTCGGCCGGTGGAATTTATTTTGCCTTCACTTGCGTTCCAGACCCCACCGTCCGCAAGTACGATCGCTTCGGTTACGCAGACTTCGAATCCTCGATTCCCGAGCGCGTATTCGGCGAAGGGCCGGCCCGGCCCGACGACCGCGTCGAATTTATTTTCGGCTTTTCCGACCTTTCCTTTACGGATCAAACCAGCGGCTGGATGTCCATCGGTTCCTCGAACGATGTCAAATTCGGCGGCGGCGTGGGAACAGGATTGAACGAATCCTTGGGGCGCGGACTGGGGCTCGGTCAAGCGGCTCAGCAGCAAACCATGCTTCAGAATGACTCGGGCGGTGGCCCTTTCGGCGCCATTATCTCCGGCCAGCTGACGGCCCAAGATTCGAATTTTCAGTTCGGCATGGGAAGCATGTCGGGATTCGGCGGCCGTGGCAGAGGCCGCTCCGGCTTCGGCTCCGTCACCGACCAGTCATCAGGCCACAGCGCCGCTCTCCACTTCTCATCCAACGGCACAGACTCGGGAACAGATGTCGGCGCATCAGACGTCATCGGCTCATCGTCGAGTTTCGACGACTCGAGCATGACCTCGCAACTTCAAAGCGGCGCCTACGGCCCCTATAACGCCGAAACCTCCGATCAGTCCGGCACGAATCCAGGTGTCGCCGGAGCTCTCGGCGAGGGTGGACTGCCCGGAGCCTTCCTGCTCGGCACCGCCGCGTTCGATTCGTTCAGCCCCGGGTCACTAGGTGCGCCGGGAGGATTGCACGGTGGCATTGGGGGCCTGGGAGGCGGCCATGCGGGCTCGGGTCTCGAGCATTTCGGCGGCGAGGAATCCCGCGGCCCCGAAAATTTTTCGCATTCCGGTTATCGAGGCCGCTTCGGACGAGACTCCACCGCTTTCACCAGCGGCGTGCGCGTAAACCTCGGCGATCTAACTTCAATCTCCTATTCCGACAAGCCGGTGATCACTGCCATGGCCACCGATCCCGAAACCCACGAAATCTGGGCTGGGATCGGCGATACCCTCGTTCACTTCAGCAAGGATGGCGAGCCCATGGGCATCTATTACTTGGCCCTGAACGGCTCGAAGCCACTCAAGCCTGCCGCGGTTCTCGTCGAACCCGATCGCCTCCTCATTGCGGCAGACCCCTGGGGCATTTACGAATTTGCCCGCCCCGATAAGCCCCTCTCGCGTCCAACGCCGCAGCTCAATCTCGTCCCTCAAGTCATCCCTCAGCCTCACTCCCCATGAGCCCAAAGATGCCATCAATTTTTAGCTTTATCCCCGCCCCACATTTTTGCCAGAATATCGTTCACGAAGGGAGGCCTGGCATGCCTCGCGCCGCATGGATCCTGTTGCTCCTCTGCACTTCCTGTCCTCTTTGTGCCCAAGCGCAGTCAAAGCAACAGCAACTGCCCTCCCAAACCCAAGCGCAGGATGGTGGTTCTAGCCAGATGCTCCAGAGCATCGTCGTCCCCAACCTCCCCAACGCCCCGTTTACCGTGACGTTGCATACGGAATGGGTGCGAGGCTCCTCCGATACCGGCAAAGTTTCCGTCGTCAATCAGCGCCGCATCGCCCGCGACTCCTCCGGCCGCATCTTCCAGGAGCGTTGGTATCTGGTCCCGAAGGATGGCGAAATGAAATCTCACATGACCGCCATTCAAATCAGCGACCTCGAAAATCACACGCTGTATACCTGCATGATGGACGGCCGCCACGTCTGCGACTTGCGCGACTACTTTCCTCCGGCCAACGCTGCCCTCAAACCTGAACCGCCCTTCATCGGGCCAATGCCCGATTATTCCGGATTCATGAACCGCGAAAATCTGGGTACCCGGGCAATCGCCGGAGTCGCAACAGCGGGCGTGCGCGAAACCATCACCTACAATCCCGGCGTCTTCGGAAACGATCAAAAGGTCACAGTTTCCAGGGAATATTGGTACTCCTCGCAGTTCGGCTTCAATTTGCTCTCCATGCGCTCCGACCCTCGCTTCGGCTCTCAAACCTTCACCGTTACTTCCCTCGATCCCTCCGAACCCGATCCCCAACTCTTTGAATTGCCGCAAGGATTCAAAGTTGTGGACCACCGCTCGAGCGTCACGCCCGCCTCAAATTAGTTCCGGGAAAACGCATCCGCATTCCTTACGCGCTCCCGGCTCGCTTTCATCCCGCCAGATACCGATTCACTGCCGCCGCATGGGCCAATTTGCTTCCCTTCGGGCCGCTAGGTATCATGAATATCCCATGTCCTTCGCCCCACGCAGATTGCTTCTCCTTGTCCTCGCGGCGTTGCTGCTCGCTCTGTCCCTCCCGCTCCGCGCCACAGACACTCCTGAACTCTTCCCCCTCAGCAAAATCCAGCCCGGAATGAAGGGCGTCGCCTACACCATCTTTTCCGGCGACAAGATCGAACCAATGGATCTCGTAGTCCTCGGCATCCTCCACAACGCCCTTGGCCCCAAGCAGGACATCATCCTCGTCCAGCTCATCGGCGAAAAAGTCGAGCACACCGGCGTCGTCGCCGGCATGAGCGGCAGCCCCGTCTATTTCGATGGCAAACTGGCGGGGGCGCTCTCCCTGAAGCTCGGCCTCTTCACCAAGGAAGCCATCGGTGGCGTCACTCCCATCGAAAGCATGCTCGACGTTGAAAAATCCTCCGCCGCGCCGGCAGTCACCGCGTCCGCGCTCACATCAGCGGCCTCCTCACCGCACATCCCCATCCCGGAAAATTTCGTTCAGCGAACCGGCGCCGGCTCGTCCGAATTCCTGGTCCCCATTGATACGCCCCTCATCGCCTCCGGCCTTTATCCCGAGACGCTCGCGCAATTCGGCAATCAGCTTTCTTCCTGGGGCATGTCCGTGATGGCCGGCGGCACCACGCCACCATCTCCCGACGACGCGCAGCTCAAGCCCGGCGACATGGTCGGCATCGATCTAGTCCGCGGCGACCTCTCCATCTCCCCTGGCTGCACCGTCACCTCCGTGGACGCCGGTCGCGTCCTCGCCTGCGGCCATCCGATTTTCAGCTTGGGCTCTGTCTCCATGCCCATGTCGCGCGCGCACGTGATCACCACGCTCGCCTCTGCCATGGCTTCCACAAAAATTGTCTCCACAGGCGGCACGATCGGCACTCTTACGCAGGACCGCCTCACCGCCGTCATGGGCCGGCTCGGCGAGGGCCCGCCGATGATTCCGCTCGAGGTGAAACTATTCACCCCGGTGGCCGAGAAGGACTTCCACTTTGAACTGATCCAGAGCCCTCAGCTCACTCCTATTCTCGTCGCCCTCGCCACCTTCAATGGCATTGTCGGCAGCCCTGCCTACGGCGAAGGCCCCACGCTGCAACTCGACGGCGCCATCGACCTCAAGGGCCACACTCCCGTCAAGCTTGAAAATCTCTTCGCCCCTAACGATACGCCCGTGCCCACCGGCATTTTTGTCGCTCTGTCTGTGCAGCGCGATTTCGCCCGCATCTATTCGAATCCCTACGAACTGCCGAACGTCGAAAAAATCTCGCTCCGCGTCACCGCCCTCTCCGAGCGGCGCTGGGCCGCCATCGACAGCGCCTGGATCGAAAAAAGCGAAGTCCGCCCCGGCGAGACTGTCGCCGTCAAGGTTCTCCTGCGCCCCTATCGCGGCGCTCCTTTCATCAAGGAAATCCCCATCACCATTCCGCCGCAATCCGCGCGCGGCACTCTCCAGCTCGTCGTCAGCGACGCCGACACACTCAACCGCAACGTGGAGTCCCTTTCCAGCGGCTCCCAGGCCCAGCTCCCCGGCCTCGAGGAGCTCATCAATCTCATTAATCGCGAACGCCAGAACGACCGCCTCTATGCCACCCTCCTCCAACCTACTCCCACTCTCCTCGTCGAGGACAAGGAGATGCCCAACGCCCCAGTCTCCGAAATCAACGTTCTCGACCAGCGCCAGAATTCCGGCGGCGCTCGCCTCCTTCATCAATCCAAGGCCGGCGAATGGTCCGTCGAAATGCACCAGGTGATCGCCGGCGAGCACACGCTTACCATCACCGTAAAATAACGTTCCATCCGCGGAAGGGAGAACCCCATGCCCGTCTACGCCGTCGCCCAACTCACCATCCATGATCGCGCCACCTACCAGCGCTATCAGGACCGCTTCATGAGCGTCTTCGCCCGCTACAAAGGCCGCGTCCTTGCCGCCGATGAACACCCTCTCGTCTTCGAAGGCACCTGGGATCGCGAAAAAATCGTCATCCTGTCCTTCCCCGACGAGCCTACCTTCCGCGAATGGGCAGACTCTCCCGCCTATCAGGAAATCGCCAAGGACAGAAAAGCAGCCTCCACCGCCGTCATCCTACTGGTGAAAGGCCTCCCCACGCCTTCCTAACGATGAAAGCGCGCCCCTCGCCCCCGGCGCTTCGTGCTTTAGGGTTTGCTCGGATTGTGGTTGGGAAGATTGGGCGTCAATCGGCGGACCAGAAATTCTTGAACGAGATTGGCCGCAGCCGTCGCGCCAATCCCGATCAAGCCGTTTTCAAACGTCAATCCCGCTCCGCTTCGATCTTTCGCCGGATAATACAGATTCGAAATACCGCCTGCAGCGAGACTTCCGAGGATATTCGAGTAATTCGGCTGCCAGTGCTTGTTGTCGCCCTTGCAGATCACCGCATTCGCGATCGCATACATCATCCGGTATCGCGTGCTGCCCGTTCCCTTGTAAAAATATCGCGGATCCTGCTTCAGCAGCGACGGGAATATCGCCCCTCCAATAAATGTCCCGGCAACCGTATCCGCATAATTCGCGCCGTAGCGCTTTCCATACCCCTCCGCCCCCTGCCCATACCCGCTGAACGAATTCAGCGCCTGCTGCACCCCCGCGATGGCCCCGACCAGTCCGAACGTCACTGGATCCACACTCGTCTTCCAAGCCAGCTCGAATTTCTGTTTCGAGGTAAGCGAAACCGCATCGGGGTCATAGCTGACGTAGAAATTTGGAATGAAGCCCAGCACGCGCTGCTTCTCTTCCTCCTTGATCTGCACTTCTGCCAATTCCGTTCGCGGGAGCACCACCTGCACCTCCGTGACGTTCCCGGCCACCGCCAGCGTCATCTCCGGCGCAACGCAGATCTCCCCCGGATGCAGTATCCCTGAGAATGCTCGTATCCCGAATCCCGCCGCCGTCACCGTCAGCTCAAACGGCCCGGGCGCAACATTGGCAAACGAGAATTCTCCGTCATCTCCTGATCGCACCTCCTGCTGCGGCGATTGATCCTTGCGCGTGAGTGTCACGCGCGCTCCCGTGACGGCGGCTCCGCTCCCATCCACAATGGATCCGCTGATGCTTCCGGGGATTTGCTGATCGCCCTGCGCCCCGCCGAACTGCGATTGCCCGCCCGCATCCGCCTTCGGAGCTGCATCGGCGCACGGGCTCGCCAGCCGTTGCGATTCCGGGGAGTGTGCTTGCTGTTCCTTCTGCTGCTCGTCCTGTAGTTGCGCCGCGCTTAAGGTAGGAAGGAATCCCGCCGCTATTAGTAGGAAGGTTCCGGTGAAGAGGTGTCGCATCCGATGATTTCGTCCGCTCATCGTCACTCGGCGCCCGTTCCTCTCCCCGTATCTCGCGTCATTATAACTCCAGGCCCCGCGCGTCATTTCTTGGATTCGGCCTACAGAAAAAGGGTTTCACGATGCCGCCGCCTGTTCCCTCAATGAGTAAATCGCCCGCCTCCGAATATCCCGTCGCCTCCCCCTCGCAGTCCTGTAGCCAATCGAACTCGTGTGATAACCTGATTCAGATGCCCAAGCCCTTTCTCACCCGTCGCCGGACCTGCTCCATACATTTCATTCGCCCCGCGGGGACTCATCACTTAAGGAGATCGTAGCCTGATGACTCGTCGAACTTTTTTGATTCTTCCTCTTTGCATCGCACTCATCATCCCCGCCCCCACCCGCGCCGAGCACACCCGCTACTGGCGCCAGGCCGATTCCGCCGAATTCGAGCGCGGCACCGCCAAGGGCGTCGCCATCCGCAGCGACGGCAAACTCATGCCCGCTCCCAAATTCGTATCCTTCTCCGACCCGAACCTCGCCTACCTCTGGGCCCTGCGCCTCGATTCGCATTCCCATCTCTATGCCGCCGGCGGCTCCGACGCAAAAGTCCTCCGCTTCGACGACTCCGGTAATCCCACCACCGTTTTCGAATCTCCCGAGCTCGCCGCCCAAGCCATCGCCTTCGACGCCCGCGACAATCTCTACGTCGGCACGTCCCCCGACGGAAGAGTTTATAAAGTCACTCCCGACGGCCAAAAATCCGCCTTCTTCGAGCCCAAAACCAAATACATCTGGGCGCTCGCCCTCGATTCTCACGGCGATCTCTTCGTTGCCACCGGCGATAAAGGCGAAGTCTTCGTCGTCAAGCCCGATGGCAAAGGGCAGCTCTTCTATCAAAGTGACGAGCGCCACGCCCGCTCTCTCGCCTTCGATTCCAAAGGCGATCTTCTCGTCGGCACCGACCCCAATGGCCTCATCCTGCGCATCGAAATCTCGCGCAAAAATTCCCAATCGCTCCCCGAAGCGGGCGCCTCCTTCGTCGTTTACGAAACGGACAAAAAAGAAGTCACATCCCTCCTCGTTGACGCTGCTGGAAATCTCTACGCCTCCTCCATCGGCGAAAAATCCCGCCCCATCGCCCCTCAGCCCGCCGCTCCCATCATCACGCCCCAGCAAGCCACAACCCTCCTCCTCGGCCAGACCGGCGCCACTTCGCTCACCACCCAGGCGCCTCTCACAAACCCGCAACTCCCATTCTTTCCCTCCGCCACCGGCGGCGCCGAAGTCGTGAAAATTTCTCCCGACGGTTCCCCCGAATCTCTCTGGACCTCCCACGATGATCTGGTCTTCTCCGCCGCCTTTTCTCTCGCCGGAAAAGTTCTTCTCGGTACGGGCAACAAAGGCTCCATCATCGAGCTCGAGAGCCAGAACGTGTACTCGAACATCGCCCACACAGCTTCCGCGCAGGTCACTGGCCTCGTCGCCGCCCCCGGCGGCAAAATTTTCGTCGCCACCGCCAACCCCGGAAAAATTTTCACCCTCGGCCCCGGCTACGATTCCGAAGGCACTTTCGAATCCGATACCTTCGATGCCAAAATCTTTTCCCGCTGGGGACGCCTCACCTGGTGGGGCGAAAGCGGCGCCACGCAGGGCAAAGTCGCCTTTTACGTTCGCTCCGGAAATACTTCCAGCCCCGAAAAAAATTGGAGCCCCTGGGCCGGCCCCTATAAAAATGGCACAGGCGAAACCGTCAGTTGCCCGCCCGCTCGTTTCCTCCAGTGGAAAGCCGTCTTCCTCGACACCGATAATGGCGGCGCGCCCAACATCTCCTGGGTCAGCATCGCCTATCAACCGAAAAACGTCGCCCCCGAAATTGACGATATCGTCGCCCAGGATCCCGGCATCCGCGTCCAGGGTTTTGCCGCCTCGCCGCTCGGCCCCGGCATTCCCGCGCCCGTGCAACTCCGCCTGCCGCAGCGCTCCAGCGCAAATCCCGCCGCGTCCTTCACCTCGCTCCTCGCCGCTCAAGAGACCGCCTCGAAATCCTCCAAAATTGAAGTCCCCCCGCAAGGCTTCGCCGAGCGCGGCTATCAAAGCATTCTCTGGAGCGCCCACGACGACAACGATGACGATCTCGTTTTCTCGATTTATTACCGCGGCGAAGCCGAAAAAAACTGGCGCCTGCTCAAAGACAAACTCACGCAGCGCTTCTATTCCTGGGACACCACCACCATGCCCGACGGCGCCTACTATTTCAAAATCGTCGCCTCCGATTCCCCCTCGAATCCCGCCGCCCAGGCCCTCTCGACAGAACGCGAAAGCGACCGCATCGAAATCGCCAACACTCCCCCGCGCATCGAAAATCTCCGCGCCGATTCCAATCCGCCCGCCCCCAATTCCGCCTCCATCTCCTTCGACGCCCTCAGCGCCTCCGCCGCCATCGCCCGCGCCCAATACAGCCTCGACGCCGCCGACTGGCAAATCCTCTTCCCCACAGGCGTCCTCTCCGACGCCCCCCGCGAAACCTACCAGATCCACCTCCGCGATCTCGCCCCCGGCGAACACACCATCGCCGTCCAAGTCTTCGACCGCTTCGAAAACTCCGCCGCCGCCAAGCTAACCTTCACCATCCCCCGCCGCCCCTAGGAAAAGCCCCCCAGGTCGCTCCCAGTTCCCCTTCGCGTTTCTGGCATGTCCGCTCTTCCCCAACTTGAGAAACCACGGTCCGGTAGTGTGCAATAGTTTGCGAACTCCCTTATCCGCTGAGAGCTTAAGTCCTTGCGATTGCCGCTAATTCACTCCTGGCCTTGGAATTGCTCACAATCCCATCTAGCCGTTCTTGTGTCTCGGGGACCGCCGTTCGGGGTTTCCGTCTGTTTTTGATTTTTTCACTCGGCCCAAATGCGATTTGTTGAGGAGTGGACATGCGACGCGCCACCCTGCTTTTGCTTCTCGCCATCTCGGCCAGCCTGCTCAGTTCTCCTTCGGCTCTCGCGCAAGTAACACCCTATCTGGGCCAAATCATGATCGTGCCCTACAACTTTGCCCCAACTGGATGGCTCATGTGCGACGGCCAAATTTTGTCGATTAGCCAATATACCGCCTTATTCTCCCTCCTCGGGACCACCTACGGCGGCGACGGCACCACCACTTTCGCTCTTCCCGATCTTCGTGGCCGCGTGCCCATCGGCATGGGCCAGGGGCCTGGCCTGTCCAGTTACGTCGAGGGTGAAACGGGCGGGGAAGAAACCGTCACCTTGACTCTTTCCCAGATACCCGCTCACACTCACGTCCCCCAGGGCTCGACGACCGTCCCCAACACCGGCTCGCCCGCCGGCGCCAACTGGGCCATGCCCAGAGTGCTGCTTTATAGTTCGGGCTCTCCGAATGTTGCGATGAGCAGCGCGGCCCTCGGCAGCACCGGCGGAAACCAGCCGCACGACAACATGAAACCCTATTTGGTCATGACCTACATTATTGCGACTGTTGGCGTTTTCCCGCCGCGATCATGACCTGCTCTTCTTGGTCGCTGGCATCGCGGATTGTCGAGAAAATTGAGGAGGGAACAATGCGAATCCCCGCACTCCTGGTTTTACTGGCACTCTTGCTTGTCCCCGTTCCCGCTCACGCGCAGGGAACTCAGTTCGTCGGCCAGATTGATATTGTCGGCTTCAATTTCGCGCCCGAAGGCTGGGCGTTGTGTGACGGCTCACTCTTGCCGATCAGCGAATTCGATGTGCTCTTTAACCTCATTGGCACCACCTACGGCGGCGACGGCGTCTCCACATTCGCGCTTCCCGACCTTCGCGGCCGAATCGCCATTCACCAGGGCCAGGGCGTCGGTATGGCCAATTACGTCATCGGCCAGTCGGGCGGCGAGGAACAAGTGACTTTGACGCTCAATCAATTGCCCGTCCATACGCACGTGCCGATGGCCAGCAGCTCACCCGCCAACGCTCTTGGGCCCAGCAGCGCTGTTTGGGGTACCACCACGACTTATTTGTACAGCTCCACCGCAACAACTCCCGGACCCATGAACTCGGCGGCTATCGGCGCTACCGGCGGCGGCGGTCCTCATGAGAATCGGCCGCCTTACTTGGTGATGAATTTCATTATCGCTTTGTTCGGTATCTTTCCCTCGCAGGGTTAACGCGGGGTGATTTGGTTTGGATGAATTTCCAGTTAGGGAAGGCAGGAGGTAATTCATGCGACGATTCGCGCTTCTCCTCGTTGCCGCCGCGTTTTTGATCAGTCCCGCCCCAGCCCACGCGCAGTCCTCGGACGCGTTTCTCGGGCAGATTCTCATGGTCAGTTTCGGATTCGCCCCCAAGGGCTGGGCCCTGTGTAATGGTCAAATCTTGTCCATCGAACAAAATACTGCTCTCTTTAGCCTCCTGGGCACCACCTTTGGCGGCGACGGCGTCAGCACCTTCGCTCTTCCGGATCTCCGCGGCCGCGTCCCCAT
>Ga0187808_10000808_pt1 | contig 10361 bp, 10 predicted proteins | sample NC_wetland_sal_i_5_FD_132427 | JGI IMG/M metagenome (GOLD analysis project Ga0187808, IMG submission 132427) | Wetland sediment microbial communities from Neuse River Estuary, North Carolina, USA - ASW_3 | ecosystem: Environmental > Aquatic > Freshwater > Wetlands > Sediment | place: USA: North...
ATCACGAGTGGACGCTGTTCACCGAGGCCATGCTCGGCCTGTGCGCACGGCTGGAAACCGGCCCAGCGATCGGGTTCCTGGGCATCCCGGCCGGGATGCCGCACACGCGCCCGCTCGGGGTGATCGCGCACGCGACGCGCGAAGGACTGGTCGCCGGCCATCAGCGGCTGCCCAGCCGCATCCAGGTGCCCGGCAGCGCGCCGGCCCTGCTGGAGCTGCGGTTCGGTGAGGCCGGCCGGGACGCGCTGGGCTTCGCCGTGCAGGTGCCGCATTACCTGGCCCAGACGCTCTACCCTCCGGCGGCGCTGGCCCTGCTCGACTCGGTGATCAAGACGACGGGCCTGGAGATCCCCGATGCCGAACTCCGCGAGGCAGCGGACCGGATCAACGAGGCCATCGAGCGCCAGGTCGGCGAGTCCGCGGAAGTCGCCGAGCTAGTCCGCGCGCTCGAGCAGCAATACGACACCGTCGCCGAGGCCATCCAGGCCCAGGACGCCTTCAGCGGCGACGCCGACCTGGGCGCGGGCTTGCTGGCGGAGGGCGAGACGATGCCCACCGCCGATGAGATAGCGGCCCAGTTCGAGCGGTTCCTGGCCGAGAATCAGGGGCGCATCGACCCGCCGGGATCCCCCGGCTCCCCCGAACGGTAATCCTGGCCGCAGTACCCTCAGGCCGGGTCCCCGCCCCTCCGGTCTCGATATCCCCACTGGCCCCACCGGTATCCAGCCGCAATCAATGGACGCGCACCGTATCTGGCCTTTCCGATATTTCTTTACCATGGCCCCACATTCATAGAGGTCTGGGTAAAGAGCGAATAAAGCATAGATAAACAAATATGCCAACTATTGAGACAATTAGTGAACAATGCCTACCATCGGTGTACGGGCGGCCAACCAGGGCCGCCCTCTGCGCGAGAGGGGCAGTAATGCCACGTATCCGCAACTTCCTGCTTTACCCCGTCATGGCCCTGCTTGCCGCGCTCGGCCTGATGCTGGGCCTTGGCTCGGCAGGCGGCGCCAGTACCGCCAGTGCTTCCCAGGCACCCGGCGGGGCCGCGGCGGCCCGCGCCGCGATAAGCACGCTCAGGCTGCTCAAAATCGGTCATCACTCCCCCAACCTGCGAGTACCCGCGGCCCCGCAAGAGATCAACGGCGTGAGCCAGGTGGAAAGCACGAACTGGTCCGGATACGCGGACACGGGCACCGGGTTCAGCCAGGCGGCGGGCAGTTGGACGGAACCGTCGGCCAGCTGCAGTCGGCATACGACGTCGTACGCCGCGTTCTGGGTCGGCATCGATGGCTACAGCAGCAGCACGGTGGAGCAAGACGGCACGATCATCGAGTGTCTCCGGGGCCAGGCTTACCAGTACTCGTGGTGGGAGATGTACCCGACCAACGACATCCAGGTAGTCGGCTCGTCCGTCGCCGCAGGCGACAGCATCACCGCGTCGGTGGTCAGGAGCGGCACCGGCTACACGCTCGCGGTCACGGATTCCACTCACCCGGCCAACAGCTTCTCCACCAACCAGAGCTGCTCTAACTGCGCGAACAGCAGCGCCGAGTGGATCGCGGAAGCGCCGAGCGGCTCTAGCGGCATCCTTCCGCTGGCCGATTTCGGCAGCTGGACGGAGTCAGGCGCGACCGTGACCGAGGGCTCGACCAAGGGCGTGATCTCGTCGTTCACCGACGACGAGATCACCATGATTGACTCGTCCGGCCTGGTCAAGGCTCAGCCCAGTGCGCTCAACGGCGGCGGCAACGGGTTTAGCGCCACCTGGGAACGCAGCAATTAGGAGTATCGGCTCGGCAAGATCCTGAACGACGCCTTCGGCCGGCGGAAGCGGCTTCCTGCGGGCAGCTGTCTCCGCCGGCCCAGGGCAGGGGATTTGTACAAGGGGGTGGTATGTGCCAAGGCATCGATATGCCGATGTCAGGCGGCTGCTTATCCGCGCCGCGTTATCCCCGCAACCTCCCATGTCCGGGCCAGAGCACTGCCATACAAAGCCACCATGACCAGGATCAGGGCATGTTGCAGCGTGCCACTCCGGGTGTCCGCCAGGAGCGCTACCGCGAGGCCGAACTGCACTGAGTAGGCCCCTACCGAAATACACGCGAAGGCGATGTTGAGCTCTCTGGTCCGAACGTCGCGGGAGAAATTTCCAGCCCGCTTGGCCCTTGGTACCAGCCCTCTGGTGGCCAGCAGGCCCACGGCTGCCATCGCGAGGCTTGATACCCCGAAGGCGACCGAACCCCCGGTCAAGGCCACGATCGAGACGATGAAGATGTCTACCAGGGCCACAAACGCGCTCCCGGCCAGCACGGTCCGCAGCTCCCGGGTCGTGACGTTCGCGTCATCCGCGTTGACGACCGTTACGGCGACGACCAGCAGCCCCAAGATGGCAGCGGACGCGCCCGCGCTTGCGACGAAGAAGTCCCCATAGTGGCCCACCACGACGCCACCTTATCGAGCATCGGTTGACCGCCGGCGCTAGCCGATGACGATGAGCTCTCGCGGGGCGTGGTTGAGCCGCTCGCAGCCGTCAGCGGTGCAGACCACGATGTCCTCGATCCGCGCGCCGTGCGGACCTGGGTAGATGCCCGGTTCCACCGAGAACGCCATCCCCGGCTCGAGCAGCTCGCGGTTGCCCGTGACGATGTACGGATCCTCGTGGCTTTCCAGCCCGATCCCGTGGCCGGTGCGGTGGAAGAACGCCTCACCGTACCCGGCCGAGGTGATCGGCTCGCGCGCCGCCGCGTCGACGGATTCGGCCGTGACCCCCGGCCGCACGGCCTGGCATGCGGCCTCCTGGGCGTCGCGCAGGACCTTGTAGTACGCGGCGAACTCCTCGGGCGGCTCGCCGATCGCGTACGTCCTGGTGCTGTCCGAGCAGTACCCGGAGGGCATGGCGCCGCCGATGTCCACCACCACGACGTCGCCCACCTCCATGACCCGGTCGGACACCTCGTGATGAGGGCTCGCGGCGTTGGGGCCGGAGCCGACGATGACGAAGTCCACGGTGGCGTGCCCCTCGGCCAGGATGGCCTCGGCGATGACCGAGCCGACCTCCCGCTCGGTCAGCCCGGGCCGCAGCCATTCCGGGACCCGCGCGTGCACGCGGTCGATCGCGGCGCCGGCCTCCCGGAGGGCCGCGACCTCGGCGGGGGTCTTCCTGATCCGCAGCGGGCGCAGCGCGCCGGAGGCCAGCGCCAGGCGGGCGGCGGGCAGCACGTCGCGGAACTGCAGGACGAACAGGGCCCACATCCGGTCGGACAGGCCGACCGTCTCGACCTCCCCGAGGCGGGCCGCGACCATGCGGTACGGATCGGCGGTCTCCTCCCAGGGCACGAACTCCAGGCCGAGGGACCCGGCCGGCGACGCCTGCGCCGCGGCCAGCTCCAGGCGCGGCACGAACAGCGCCGGGTCGCCGCGGGCCGGGACCGCCAGGCAGGTCAGCCGTTCCAGCTGCTTGGCGTCGTAGCCGGTCACGTACCTCAGGTCCGGGCCCGGAGTCAGCAGCACGGCGTCCAGCCCGGCCGCGCGGGCGGACTCGCGCACGAGGTCAAGCCGGTCTTCGGGGAAGAGATCACCAGTCACGAGATAGATGCTAGGCCCGCGTCACGGCGGTGATGAACTGCGGGAGCGAAGAGCCCAATCCCCACCGATCGCCAAGCTCCTTCAGGCGGGCGGCGTCGGGCGGCACGGCCGGGAGCTGCCCGTCGACGGTGGGCAGCGGGGCGTCGTCGACCACCCGGACGACCGACAGCGCGATGTCCAGGTAACCCCTGGCCCGCTCGAGCTTCTCCCTCGTCCCGCGGGGGAACCCGCCGTGCCCCAGGTCCAGGGCCCGGCTGATGCCCTCGATGCTGCCGAACGTCCTGATCAGCGCCGCCGCGGTCTTCTCCCCCACGCCCGGTATGCCGGGCAGCCCGTCGCTCGGGTCCCCGCGCAGCGCCGCGAAGTCGGCGTAGGCCCGCCCGGGGATGTCGTACTTGGCGGTCACCGCCGCCTCGTCGATCACGTCCGGCCTCAGCAGGCCCTTCTGGGTGTAGATGATCCGGACGCCCCGTGCGTCGTCGACGAGCTGGAACAGGTCCCGATCCCCGGTGACGACGTCCACCGGATCGGCCGAACGCGCGGCCAGAGTCGCGATCACGTCATCGGCCTCGAAGCCGGGATGCCCGATAGCCGCCAGCCCCGACGCGTACAGCAACTCCTCGATCACCGGTATCTGGACCAGGAGCCCGGGCGGTATCTCTTCCGACACGCCGTCCGCGGACAGGCGGTGAGCCTTGTAGGAGGGGACGGCCGCGACCCGGAAGGCCGGCCGCCAGTCCGCGTCCAGGCAGGCGACGAACCGCGTGGGCCGCCGGGACCTGACCAGCCGGCCGATGGCGTCGAGCAGGCCGCGGATCGCGTTCACCGGCGTCCCGTCGGGCGCGCGGACCGTATCAGGCACCCCGAAGAACGTCCGGAAATACAGCGACGCGGTATCGAGCAGCATGAGCGATCCCACGTCGCCATCCTGCCCCAGGGGGGTAACGGGAGGGCGGGCAGCCCCCCCGTGCGCGGGGGGCTCCCGGGGGGTCGCCCCCCCGGGCATCACAGCAGGATGATCGCCCCGCGGACGATCGTGATGCGCTTCTTCGGCAGCGGCGCGGGGGCCGGGCCGCCGACCACGGTGCCGTTGGTGATCCTGAACCTGCTCCCGTGGCACGGGCAGTCGATCGTGCCGTCGGCGACCTGGTTGAGCAGGCACCCCACGTGGGTGCAGACGGCGCTGAAGGCCCGGTACTTGCCAGGCGCCGGCTGAGTCACCACGACTCGTTCGGCGTCAAAGATTTGGCCGCCGCCGACCGGAATCTCGCGTGCGGCGCCGAGCACGACGCCGGTCACCTTCGTGCGGCGATCCTTCCCCCGGGCGGTCTGGGTGGGGCGGGGTGCCGGCGGGGCGGCCGGCAGCGTCATCGAGGACGGAGACGGGCCGGGTCGCGGTGGCAGGATTCCCGCTTCGTCGGCCCCGTAGGGAACGGCTGCGGTGCTGCACCCCGCCAGCGCTCCGCCCAGCCCGGCCAGGCTCGCCCCGAGCAGCACGCCGCGCCTCGTCGGGCGCCGGCCGTCCCTGGCTTGCGCAGTCATGGGCCCTTTGTACGGGACGGCGGCCCGGACACGCCCGGCGTCGGCGGCTCCGTAAGAGTGCGGTAACACCAGCCGGCCGGGGCCCGGTGGCACTCGCCGGCCTTAACGCCGCCCTGATCGGTGCGGATATCGTCGGATCGTGACGGGAACCGACCGGCACTCGCACGGCTCCGCCTCCGGTGCGGACGCCCGGTGGCTGTCGGCCGCCCTCGCGCTGATCCTGGCCTTCATGGCCGGGGAGGTCGTGGCGGGCCTGACCGCGCACTCGCTCGCGCTGATCTCCGACGCCGCGCACATGCTGACCGACGCCGCGTCCATCGCGCTGGTGCTGATCACGGCGCGGCTGGCCGCCCGCCCGCCCGCCGGCGGGTACACCTACGGCCTCAAGCGCACCGAGATCATGTCCGCCCAGGCCAACGGGATCACGCTGGTCCTGCTCGCGGCCTGGCTCGCCTACACGGCGATCCGGCGCCTGGTCAGTCCGCCGGCCGTGACCGGCGGCACCGTCCTGGGCGTCGCGCTGGCCGGCGTGGTCGTGAACCTCGCCGCGGCGTGGCTGATCGCCCGGGCCGGGGCGCACGGCCAGAGCCTCAACCTCAAGGGGGCGTTCCGGCACATCGTCACGGACCTGTACGCGTTCATCGCGACCGCGGCGGCCGGCCTGATCATCCTGCTCACCGGGTTCGCCCGGGCCGACGCGATCGCCACGCTGATCGTGGTGGTGCTGATGGTGTACGCGGGTTCAGGGCTGATCAGGGAGTCGGGGCGGATCTTCCTCGAGGCCGCGCCCGCGGGCCTGTCGCCCGCCTCCGTCGGCGCCGCGATGGCCGACCGCCCGCACGTCGCCGAGGTCCATGACCTGCACATCTGGGAGATCACCTCGGGCCTGCCCGCGGCCTCGGCCCACGTGCTCGTCGCGCCGGGCGAGGACTGCCACGCGGTCCGCGCCGACCTCGAGGCCTTCCTGAGCAGGGAATACGGCATCACCCACGCCACCTTGCAGGTCGACCACGCGGACGCCCCCGTCCCGGAGCCACACTGCGACGACGCGCACGGCCCGGCGTACCGTCCCGCCGATTCCTAACTGATCGCCTGAGAGAACCTTTATCCCGAACGAGCTTGCGATCGAGTCCCCTGACCTGCCCCGCCCGGATCGCAGGCGCTCGTCAGCCGCCGATGGCGGACATGGGCCGGTCAGGCTGCAGGAAGGACGGATCGTTGATGCCGTGGCCCGGGAGCTTCCCCGCGACCGCGCGCCGCCACCGGTCCGCCAGCTCGGCGTCGGTCGCGCCGGCCCGCAGCGGGCCGCGCAGGTCGCTTTCCGTCCGGGCGAACAGGCAGTTCCGCACCTGGCCGTCGGCGGTCAGGCGGACCCGGTCGCAGTTCCCGCAGAACGGCCGGGTGACGGACGCGATCACGCCGACCCGGGCCGGGCCGCCGTCGACCAGGAATGTCTCGGCGGGCGCCGATCCGCGCCCGGCCGGGTCGTCCGGGGTGAGCGTGAACTCCCCTTCCAGGGCGGCGAAGATCTCATCCGCCGTTACCATCTCGGCGCGCTTCCACCCGTGCTGCGCGTCCAGCGGCATCTGCTCGATGAAGCGCAGTTCGTAGCCGTGATCCAGGCAGAACCGCAGCAGCGGCACGGCCTCGTCGTCGTTGAGGTCGCGCATCAGCACGGCGTTGACCTTGACCGGGACGAGCCCGGCCTCGGCGGCGGCGGCCAGCCCGTCCAGCACGTCCGGCAGCCTGTCCCTGCGCGCCAGCTTGCGGAAGGTCTCCGGCCGCAGCGTGTCCAGCGACACGTTGATCCGGTCGAGGCCTGCTTCGTGCAGCGCTCCGGCGGTGCGCGCGAGCCCGATCGCGTTGGTGGTGAGCGAGATCTCCGGGCGCGGGCGCAGTTCGGCGGTCCGCGCGACGATGCCGACCAGGCCCCGGCGCAGCAGCGGCTCGCCGCCGGTGAACCTGACCTCGCGGACGCCGAGCAGCTCGACCGCGACCCCGATCAGCCGCACCACCTCGTCGTCGGTGAGCAGCTCGGGAGAGGGCAGCCAGTCCAGCCCCTCGGGCGGCATGCAGTACGCGCACCGCAGGTTGCACCTGTCGGTGAGCGATACGCGCAGGTCAGTAGCGACCCGCCCGAAGGAGTCGGTGAGCATCGTCTAAGACTAGACGTTCATCCCGGTTTTGGATCATCGTCGGACCGCGCCGTACGCGCGTTCGGCCTTGATCCGCACCACCAGGCGACGGTCGCGCACCATGGCGGCGCGGTAGTCGTCCCAGTCCGGGTGTTCGCCCTGGACCGCGCGGTACAGGTCGATGAGCTCTTGGACCGCCGCGTCGTCCGGGTCCTTGGCCACGGCCGACAGCTCGGCGTGCCCGTCGACGACGACGTACGACCAGAAATCACCGCTGGTGACGTGGAAGCTGACCCGCGGATCGCGGCGCATGTTGCTGGTCTTGGCGCGATCGTCGGTGGTCGACACGCGGATGGTCTGCGTCTCGGAGTCCCACCCGTAGTTGACGTTGGACAACTGCGGCCATCCGTCCTTCCGGAGGGTGACCAGCACCCCTTGCCGCCGCCCGCCGATCATTTCGGCAAAACCCTCGTCGATCATGCCCGCGTGAACAACGCCGGCCGACTCGATGTTCCGCCCTCATAAGAACATGCTCGCGCCGGGCCTAGTGAAGGACTAACGTGTGCAGGGCGCGGCGGCGCCCCCCCAACTACCCGCCGCCGCGCCTGCCCGGATGGTTTTGTGGTTGTTGACTCAGGCCCTGCATGCCACGGGAGATCACCCGACATGTCCGACCCATTCAGCCAGGAAGCCTGGGATGAGCGGTACCGGTCGAAGGACGCGCTCTGGAGCCGCAACCCCAACCCGCACCTGATAGCGCAGGCGGGCGAATTGCCCCCGGGCCACGCGCTCGACGTCGGCGCCGGCGAGGGCGCCGACGCGATCTGGCTGGCCAGCCGCGGGTGGCACGTGATCGCCGTCGACCTGTCCCCCGTCGCACTCGAGCGAGCCTCGGCTCACGCGGACCAGGCCGGCGCGGACATTGCCGGGCGCATCGACTGGGTCCACGAAGATGCCACCTCCTGGGACCCGGGTCCCGGCCGGTACGACCTGGTGTCCGTTCAGTACGTGCACCTGCCGCCCGCGCGCAGGCAGGCCATGCTCGAGCACCTGGGCCAGGCCGTCGCCCCCGGCGGGAGCCTGCTCCTGGTCTGCCATCATCCCTCCGACCTGGAGACCACCGTGCCGCGCCCGAATATCCCCGAATTGTTCTTCACCGGTGACGACATCGCGGCCGAACTCGACCCGGACCAGTGGGCGATCATCACGAACGCCGCTCCCGGCCGGACCGTCACCGATCCCGAGGGAAACGAGGTCACCGTGCATGACACCGTGCTCCGGGCCATCCGGCGCGCGAACTGAATGGAACCGGACTTCCTGCGCAACACACGCGCGTCCTACGATGCCGTGGCGGTTAGCTATGCCGAGTGGCTGCGCCACGAGCTAGCGGCCAAGCCGCTGGATCGGGCGATCCTGGCGGCCTTCGCTGAACTCGCCGGTGCCGCCGGTCCGGGTCCGGTGGCCGACATCGGCTGCGGCACCGGCCGCGTGACGGCGCACCTGAACGAGCTAGGGCTACCGGCGTTCGGGATCGACCTGTCGCCGCAGATGATCGCGGTGGCGCGGCGGGCGTACCCGGGACTCCGGTTCGAGGTCGGCTCGATGCTGGCCCTGGACCTGCCCGATGGCACGCTCGGCGGCCTGCTGGCCTGGTATTCGACCATCCACGTCCCCGATGACCGGCTCCCGGAGGCCTTCGCCGAGTTCTACCGGGTCCTCGTCCCTGGCGGCTACGCCCTGCTGGCGTTCCAGGTCGGCGACGGGCCGCGCCACGTGACGCAGGCGCTCGGTCAGGCGGTCTCGGTCTACCTCTACCAGCGACAGCCCGACACCGTGGCCGCGTTGCTGGCCCGCGCCGGACTTCTGGTGCGGGCCCGACTGGTTCGCGAGCCCGACGACCAGGGCGACTTCACCGAGCGCACGCAGCAGGCCTTCCTGCTCGCCCGCAAGGGTGACCCAGAAAATCTGTAGAAAGTCGAATATTCCGGCGTGTCGCTGAGCCGAAAATGTCGGACCGGCTTGCTAGTCTTGTACTAGAAAACAACACCGAAAACAACGCACAAGCTGTCTGAAGAATACCTCGGGGGAGGTGAGACAGAAGATGTGCACCGAGGCAATCCCAGCGAGTGGCGGCGAGGTACTCGCCAAGTTGCGAGCCTTGGCCGGCTACCTGGCCGAGCTGGACGCGGCGAGTATGCCGACCGCGGAGCTGGGCCAGTACATCCGGGAACTGGTCCAGGCCGACGCGATACTGGCGGCGGCGCTGGCACCGATGCTGGCCGCATACGACGCCAAGGACGGCCACCAGGCCGACGGGCAGAAGACGCTGCGGACCTGGTTGGTGCACATGGCCCGGGTCACCCGCGCGCAGGCCGCCCAGTACAAGGCGATCCAGGCGCTGCACCGCCACCACCAGCCGCTGCTGGCCGGGCTCCGCACCAATGCGGTCACCACCTCGGAGGCGTTGCAGCTGGCCAAGTGGACCCTGGCGATCCCGGATGAGTTCCGGGCCCCGGCCGAGGAGATCCTGATCGCCGCGGCCCGCGGCGGGGCGGACCTGCGGGCGCTGGCGCAGATCTGCGCGGAGATCCGGTCCCGCACCGTCCCGCCCGACCCCGACGGCAACGACCCGGCGCTGGACCGGGCTCTGTTCCTGGACACCACCCTGGACGGCGCCGGGCTCCTGCGCGGCGACCTCACCCCGGAATGCGCGGCGATGGTCCAGGCCGTCCTGGACGCCCTGTCCGCCCCGGCCGGGAGCGGGGACCTGCGGACCCGGGCGCAGCGCCACCACGACGCGCTCGCCGAGGCCATGACGCGGCTGCTGGCGTCCGGCCTGCTGCCGCAGCGGGCCGGGCAGCCGGTCAAGGCCCTGGTGCACATGTCGTTCGCGGACCTGTGCGACCTGGACGTGGACTCCAAGCTGCAGGACGCGTGGATCGCCGGGTACCGGGCCCGGTGGGCCGCCCGGCGGGCCGCCGCGTCGGTCTGCACCGGCGACGGCGGCGCCTGGCTGGAGGGCGACGCGGCCCGCGCCATCGCCGCCGATGCCATGATCATCCCGGTCGTCACCGGTGACATTGACCCGGG
>Ga0187808_10000809_pt1 | contig 10358 bp, 7 predicted proteins | sample NC_wetland_sal_i_5_FD_132427 | JGI IMG/M metagenome (GOLD analysis project Ga0187808, IMG submission 132427) | Wetland sediment microbial communities from Neuse River Estuary, North Carolina, USA - ASW_3 | ecosystem: Environmental > Aquatic > Freshwater > Wetlands > Sediment | place: USA: North...
ATCGAATGGCCGCCCTCGGCGCCGAGCAGCGACGCGATCTTCCCCGCCGCGAACGCCTCGTCGACATCGTCCGCGGTCAGCGCGAGCTGGAACCGGGACGGGTAGTGCCGGACCATGCGGTGCACGATGTCGATCTGCTCGAGAACGGCCGTCACCGCCCCGTCCCCGGCCAGCCTTGAGGGCACGTAGACCGACCAGAACTGGCCGCCGACACCGCCTTCGACCAGCCGCGGGATGTCCGTGTGGATTCCGGTAACCCGTCCGCTCAGGCCGGCCGCGGCCGGGTCTGAGCCGAACCGCTCGCGGATCTCCCAGGGCAGGTCGTTGTGCCCGTCGATCAACGGGAAGCGGCTGAGCATGGCCCGCGCGAGCGCGAAGGTGAGGGCGGACCCGTCGGTAGTCATCACGCGGGCAGAGTACCGGCTCAGCTGGGGTGGGCGGGCGAAGGTGGATAACGCCGCTTCAGGAACCGGTTCGGCGAAGCCGCCAGGACCGCCTGGGCGGCCCGGGTCGTCGGCCATTGTGGCCGCGGCGTCGGCGTCCCGCACCCTCGAAGAGAACGCCACGCCGACAATCATCAGGCATGCCGCGGCGAAGAACGCGAGCCGGTAGCCGGTCAGGTCAAGCAGGCCCGGCCGGGTCGCGCCCAGCACGGTGCCGAGCAGCGCCACGCCCGCCGCCGCCCCAGCTTGTCGCAACGTGTTCAACAGCGTCGAGGCTTGCCCGGTGAGCGCGGGCGACACGGTGGCCAGCGCGGCTGCCTGTGACGGAGACATTGCGAAACCGAACGAGCCCCCCGTGAAGAACATCAGCACCGGGATCAGCCACGCGGCGTTCCCGGGTCCGGCAAAGCCCATGCCGCCGATGGTCAGCACGGTGCCCGTCATCCCGGCCATCATGAGCCGTCGCGGCCCCAGCCTCTTGTACAGCCGGGTGGTGATCTGCACGCCCGTCATCCCGCCGAGCGCTTCGGGGAAGGTCGACAGGCCGGAATGCAAGGCGGTGAAGCCCAGGCCGTTCTGCAACAGCAGGGGGACGAGGAAGAGCGTGCCGGTGAACCCGGCGCCGGCGAACGCCAGCTGCAGGTTCGTGGTACGGAACAACCGGTTGGCGTAGATACGGAGCCGCAGCATCGGCTGGGCGACCCGCAGCTCGACGATCACGAAGGCCGCGAGAAGGAGCACCCCGGGTACCCCCGTCGCCAGCACCTGGGCCGACCCCCAGCCGTAAGTGGCGCCCGTCGTGAGAGCGAACATGAACAGCGCGAACCCTGAGCCGCCGAGCAGGAACCCGGGCAGGTCAAAGCGTCCCGCGGGGTGTTCGGATCCATGGGGCAGGAAGAGCGCGCCGAAGGTCAGCGCGGCAGCGCCAACGGGGAGATTGACGTAGAAGATCCACCGCCAGGACAGCCCGTCCACGAGCAGCCCGCCGATCACCGGGCCGAGCGCGGGCGCCAGCAGCATCGGCACGATCATCAGCCGGTTGGCCCGGATCCGCTCGGCCGGCGGGAACGCGCGGAACATCATCGCCATGCCCACCGGCACGAGCAAGCCGCCGCCAAACCCCTGCAGCGCGCGGAACGCGACAAGCTCGGGCAACGAAGTGGCGAGCCCGCACATCGCGGACGCGGCGGTAAACAACCCGATCGAACCGAGCATCACGCGCCTAGCCCCGAAGCGGTCCCCCAGCCATCCGGAGGCGGGCATCGCCACCGCGAGCGTCACCAGGTAGGCGGTCACCACCCCGCTCACGGACGCCACCGGCACCGCGAAATAGCGGCTCAGCGTCGGCAGCGCCACATTGACGACGGTCGAATCCATGATGTTCATGAACATTGACGCGACGAACACCGCGCTGACGATCACCTTGGGCCTAATGACCGCCTTAGCGGAGAGCGCGACCTTCACGGTGTACTACAAGATCGCGAATCTCCAGCATGTTCCCAGATTAGGGGGATCAGCAGCCGTCATACGGAGACCAGGCTGACGTGCCTACGGCGGCGTAGATGCGCTGGAACGCCGTCACCTGCTCGTTGTACGGCGCGCTATAGGGCGACCCGGGGAACCCGTAGGCAGACCAGGACGATGGCGAGATCCCGAACTGGTCGCTGGATGCCGCCCCGTTTGTAGACTCCCTGAACCGCACGCAGGAGAAGTACGAGGACGGAATGCTCCCTGCTTGCGACGTGACACTAGCAGCGCCGTCGGATGGCTGCTGGGCGGCAGTCGGTCCGACACCGGAGGCGGACAGGACAAGCTGCTCGCCGACGGCTATGACGTTCGGGTCGCCGCCGATCACCGTGCGGTTGGCGGCGTATACCGCCTGCCATGTCGTGCCGTTGCTGGCGGCGATGGTGCCGAGCGTGTCGCCCGGCTGCACCGTGTAGGCAGCGGAGGCCGAGGCGTGGGCGGATAGTGACGTCGTAGCGACGAGAGCTGTCTTTGCCGCGAGTGAAACTAGGTGGTACATCGAGACCCTTTCTGTACAGGGGTGCTTGACTCCAGGGGCCAGGTCAGTGGTAGAGCACCGGCCTGGCCCAGCCATGGGTACGCGAGTTTCCACAGCGGCGTTGTGAAAACTGTGACGAATCTCGCCTTGTGTGATAGGAGCGACGGTCCGGCGCGACCGGGTACGACGCGAACGGGCAACCGCGCGACGGTCGCCTTATTACTTGCGGCGGCCCGGGGACAGGCGGTTGAGCTTCCACCAGGCGAGCAGCAGGAAAACCGCCGACAGGACGAGCATCAGCCCCATGTCGAGCAGCCATACGCCGCCGGTGTGGTTCCACGTCGAGTCGGGCTTCGCGTCCATCGACGGGTTCAGCACGTTCAGCCGGACGGTGGAGGCGAGGGCCGCCATGCCCCAGCGGGCCGGGGCGATCGCGGCCAGCTGCTCGAGGCCAAGCTTGCCGGCGAGCGAGATGATCCCGCCGGAGAACACGAACTGGACCATGGTGACCAGGACGATCGCTTGCATCGCCTTGTCCGAGCTCGACACCATCGTGGACACGAGCAGGCCTAGGCAGGTCGACGCCAACTCCAGGAACGCCACGGCCAGTATCAGCTCGACGAGGGGGGCGTGCGTCAGGAACGATCCGGTTGGCGGCAGCGCGTGACCGAGCACGCCGATCACCGTCATCACCACCGCCTGAAGCACGGCGATCACGCCAAGGACCAGCACCTTCGAGGCGAGGTAGGCGCCCGCTGACAGGCCGGCCGCGCGTTCTCTGATGTAGATCGAGCGTTCCTTGACGATCTCCCTGACCGCGTTCACCACGCCCGCGAGGCAGGCCATGATCATCAGCACCATGAGCATCGTCTGCGCGCCGGCGTTGGTCCCCGGCGCGCCCGCCAGTCCCTGTGACGGCGCCAGCAGTCGCACGAGCGCGCCCAAGATGACAGGCAGCGCGACGATCGAGCCGAGGTAGAACCGGTCCGCGGCGATCACCCGCAGGTACCGGCGGGCCAGCGTGGACAGCTGGCGCACCCGGCCGCGACGGTGCGGGGGCAGCGCGGGCGGCTGCCGGTCGCCCGGATCAGCTGGGGGCTGGGCGTGCGGGCGCGGGGTCATCGGGTTCGTGACGTACCGGGTGAATTCCTTCGACTGCCGGAACTCCGCCGCCCAGTCGCGGTCCGGCTCGGCGTCGAACGCGCGGAAGACATCCGCCCAGCGCGGTTTCGCGAAGTAAGTGAGGCCATCCTGCGGCGGGCCGTAGTACGCGATCTTGCCGCCGGGCACCAGCACGAGCAGCCGGTCGCAGGTGTTCAGGTTCTCCACGCTGTGCGTGACCACGATGATCGTCCGGCCGTCGTGGGCGAGATCGCGCATCTGCTCCATGACCTGGGCGTCCAGGCCCGGATCGAGGCCGCTCGTCGGCTCGTCGAGGAACAGCAGGCTCGGCCTGGTGAGTAGCTCGAGGGCCACGTTCACGCGCTTCAGCTGACCGCCCGACAAGTTCTCGGCACGAACGTCCGCGCGGTGGGTGAGGCTGAGCTCACCGAGGACCTCGTCCACCCGCTTGGTGCGCTCGGCCTTGCGCGTATCGCTAGGGAAGCGCAGTTCGGCCGCATAGCCAAGCGCCGTGCGGGGCGTGAGCTGGGTGTGCATGATGTCCTTCTGCGGCACCAGACCGATCCGGTGGCGCAGTTCGGCGTAGTCCTTGTACAGGTCACGGTTGTCGTACAGGACCGTCCCCGTGTCGGCGGGGCGCATCCCGGTCAGCGCGTTGAGCAGCGTGGACTTGCCAGCGCCGCTCGGGCCGATCACACCGACGAGAAAGCGCTCCTCGATAGGGAAGCTAACGTTGTCAAGCAGGACCTTGCCGCCCTGCACCCTTACCTTCAGTTCGCGTGCCTCGAAGGAGACATCGCCTTCATCGACGTACTCTCTCAGCTCGTCGTTGGTCAGGCGGAAGGTGGCGTGGCCGATGCTGATGATGTCGTCTTCGGTTAGTTCGGCCCGCTGGACCCGCGAGCCGTTGACGAAGGTGCCGTTGTGACTGCCCAGGTCGATGATCTCGTAACGGCCCGACTGTGACTTGCGGAGCTCGGCGTGCTCCCTTGAGACGCCGAGGTCGGAGACGATGAGGTCGTTCTCCGGAGTACGGCCGATGCGCATGACCTTGGCGGGAAGAGGCAGGCGTGCCGTCGGACGGCGGTCGACGGACGGCAGATGCGCCATGCTGGCCGACACACTGGCCGGGGCGGCCGGCTGGGGATGTGGCCTGGCTGGGGGCTGGGCGCTTGGCTGTGGTGGCCTGGGAGCGGGCGCCGGCGAGGGCTTGGCCGCTGGGGCTGGCGAGGGCTTGGCCGCTGGGGCTGGCGTGGGTTTGGCCTCGGGGGCGGATGCTGGCATGGGAGCGGGGGCCGGCGCGGGCCGCGGCGCAAGTTGCGGTTCGAACCGCAGCACGGGACCGTCTTCGGGGTCGCCGAGCCGCACGACGCAGTTGGCACGGATGCTGACGCGGTTGGTTCGTTCCGCCCCTACCCAAGTTCCGTTGGTGCTGTCCTGGTCCTCGAGGACCCACGATTGCCCGTCTACTTTGAGGACGGCGTGCCGCCAGGACACCCGTGAGTCCTCCAGCACGATGTCGGCGGCAGGGTCGCGGCCGATGCGGTATTCGGCGCCGCCGTCCAAGCGGTGATCAGAGCGCCTTGTCCGGACCAGCAGCGGTGGCGCGGCGTGCGGTTTCTCGGCCACCTGATTTCCCACCCGGATTCCCTCCCGCTCGACGCGCCATGCTGGTCGCTTGCGTTTAGTTCGTATTCTTGGTGATGACTCGGCGCTTGTGCGCGCACGGGCCCTCTCGAGTCTAGGGCGCGGCCGTGAAATCCGGAATCTGGTGAACTATAACTGCGAGAGAGACGTTTAGCCTTGTCGTCGATATCAATCGATACTTGAATGCGCCGGCAGTGACATGACCTGGGGACTGGAAGATGAGCGTGGATCCAACACAGCCAAAGAGCCCGCCGACGCCTGCCGGTCCAGCGTCGCAGGAGCCGCCCGAACCGGGCGAGCAGGAGTCTGACGAAGGGCGCGGAGCCGAGGCTTCGGGCGCGGCCGGGCCTGCGACGGATTGGCCTGAGGGCGGCGCTGCCGGACCCGCCGTGGCTGGCGCGGCCGGCGTTGGCCCGGCGGCGTCGACGCGGGTGCGGCCGCAGGTTCAGCCGAGCGACTGGGCCGGGCAGTCCGCTCAGCCGTCCTTTACTCCGGCTCAGCCGTCCTTCACGCCGGCCCAGGCTGGCCAGGGCGGGCAGGATGCCCAGGACGCCCAGGACACCCACCCTGGCGGGGTGGCAGGCCAGCCTGGTATCGGCGGCCAGGCCGAGCCGCCCACGGCCCCGCACCCCGGGTACCAGCCGTCCGGCTGGCCGGAGCAGTCGTTCCAGGTCGGCGAGGCGGCACCAGATCCCGGGCCGGGTAGCTGGCCGGAGCAGCCGCCACAGCACTCACCCGAGCCAGGCTGGAGCCAGGGGCCCTACGGATCCCAAGGGCCCTACGGATCCCAAGGGCCCTACGGCTCTCAGGGGCCCTACGGGCCGCCGCCGCAGGGCGGACGCCCGGGAGGCGGCCGGCGCTCGCGCCAGGACTACCAGGGCTACCAGGGCGGGCGGCGACCACGGCGCCGTCATCGCGTCCGGCGCTCGATGATGGCCCTGTTCGCCATCATCGTCCTGCTGATCCTCGCGACGATCGGGGATCGGGTCGCCAACGCGATCGCGGAGAACGAAATCGCCAACCAGTTCGTGAAGAACGGCTTCCCGGTCAAGCCATCCGTGACGATCGAAGGGTTCCCGTTCCTCACCCAGCTGGTCGCGCACAACATCCATGACATCGACATTTCCGCGAGCAACGTCCCGGCCGGGCCGGTGACCATCACCAGCGTCAAAGGCAAGATGACCGGGGTTCACCTCAACTCCTCGTTCAACGGCGGAAAGGTCGATCACATCACCGGCACCCTGTTCGTGTCGTTCTCCTCGCTGGCCGCCGCCGGCGGCGGCGGCACCGGAACAGGCATCTCGATGTCCGCGGACGGGTCGGACATGGTGAAGATCACGGCCGACGTGGCCGGGCAAGCCATCGACACCGAGGTGGCCAAGGTGTCGCAGACGGCACCAAACCAGATCAGCATTCAGGTACAGCCCAGCGGAAGTCCGCTGAGCGGACTGCTGACCTCGTTCGGCAGCTACTCGTTCCCTATCCCCAAGCTTCCGGCCGGGATGCGCGTCACGGGCGTCTCCGTCACGTCGCAGGGGATCACCGTCTCGGCAGCCGCGAACAACACAACGCTGACCCAGCCCGGGTCGTGACGTGACGTGACGTGACGTGAATCGAGGTGAGCGCCCCGGGTAGTCACCCAGCGCCGGTATAAACGATGGTGGACCGGAGCAGCGAGAGGGGCCCAGGTGACCGAGTACCCGAAGCAGCCGCAGAACGGGTGGCCGGCGCAGCCACCCAGGTACAGCCCCCGCGATGACGGGCAGGCCGGATACCCGCGATCCGGATCCGGACAGGACGAGTACGGCCAGGCCGGATACCCGCAATCCGGATACCCACAGAACGACTACGGGCAGGCCGGATACCCGCAGAACGACTACCGGCGCAGCGACTACGGGCAGAACGACTACCGGCAGTCCGGATACGACCAGGGCAACCCAGCCGGATCCCAGCAGGACCGGTACGGGCAGCGGGTACCGCGACGGCGGCGGCGCAAGCGTGGCTGGATCGCGCTGCTGGTCACGCTCATCGTGCTCGCGGTGCTGTTCGTCGTTGGCGACCAGATCGCCAAGTCATACGCGCAGAACATGATCGCCACCAAGCTTCAGTCGTCGTCAGGCCTGACCACGAAGCCTTCTGTGACCATCGAGGGCTTCCCGTTCCTCACGCAGCTCGCCGCGCATGACATCCGGACGGTCGACATCAGCGCGAGCAATGTGCAGGAAGACAAGCTCGACATCACGAGCATCAAAGCGACAGCGACCGGCGTCCACCTCAACTCATCCTTCAGCGGCGCGACGATCGACCACATCTCCGGCACCGCGCTGATCTCGTTCGCCTCGCTGGTCAACGCCGCGGGGGCCCCAGCAGGCGTCGCGGTAACCGCCGACCCGTCCGGCGGGCCGAACTCCGCCAACGTCAGCTTCGGGCCGCTCACCGCCACGGCACAGATCACGCAGACCGGGCCGAGCCAGATCACAGTCAGGGTGGAGAGCCTAGACGGCATTTCCGCCTCGGACCTCGGGCTGCTCACGGACTACAAGATCAACGTGCCGACGCTGCCTGCCGGACTCCAGGTCCAAGGCGTCTCGGTGACGGGCCAGGGCATCGTGATCAAGGTGGCCGCGCAGAACACCACGCTCTCGCAGTAAAGCCAAATCGTAGCCCTGTCGTCACATGGTGTGACGAAGCCGCTCCGTGGGAAAAGCGAGGGGTGGAGGGGGACTGAACCATGACCACAATGAAGGCGGCCGTCGTCCCGCAACTGGGCGCCAAGCTGGAAGTCCGTGAGCTCGACGTGCCGACGCCAGGGCCGGGCCAGGTGCTCGTGAAGATGGAGGCGTCGGGCCTGTGCCACACCGACATCCACGCCGCGCACGGGGACTGGCCGGTCAAGCCGAACCCGCCGTTCATCCCCGGGCACGAGGGCGTCGGCATCGTGACCGAGGCGGGGCCCGGCGCCGTGCTGCACAAGCCAGGCGACCGGGTGGCGATCGCGTGGCTCGGCTACGCGTGCGGCCACTGCGATCAGTGCGTCTCTGGCTGGGAGACGCTCTGCCTGTCGCAGCAGAACAGCGGCTACTCCATCGACGGCGCCTATGCCGAGTACGCGCTCGCGGACGACCGTTACGTCGTCAGTGTCCCCGATGAGGTGTCGTCGTTCGACGCGGCGCCGCTCTCCTGCGCCGGCGTAACTACGTTCAAGGCGATCAAGATCGCCGGGCTGCAGCCGGGCGAGACCGCGTCGATCGTCGGCATCGGCGGGCTCGGCCACCTGGCCCTGCAGTATGCGCATGTACTTGGCGCCCGTGTGATCGCGGTCGACGTCGAGGACGCCAAGCTGGACCTGGCCCGGGCCCTGGGCGCGGACTACACGGTCAACGCCAAGACGACCGACCCAGTCCAGGCGATCGCCGACCACGGCGGCGCCGACGTCGCGGTCGTCACGGCGGCCTCGGCCCGAACGTTCGAGCAGGCGTACGCGTCGTTGCGGCGCGGCGGCCGGCTGGTCTGCGTGGGCCTTCCGGCCGACGACAAGATCACGATCTCGGTCTTCGACACGGTACTCAACGGCAAGTCGGTCATCGGCTCGATCGTTGGCACCAGGAAGGACCTGAGCGATGTGTTCGCGCTGCACGCGGCGGGGCGCACCCGGGTGATCGCGGAGCCCAGGCAACTGCAGGACGTGAACGCCTGCTTCGACGAGGTGCTGTCCGGCCATATCCCGGCACGGCTAGTGTTCACGTTCTGACCGCCACGCGCTTCGCGGAAAGGCCGCTAAACTGCGACGTCATGCGGGATGCGGGCGAAGCCAACTGCGCGTTCTGCGCGATCATCCGCGGCGAGACGGCCGCGGTCAAGATCCTCGAGACCGAACACCTGCTCGCGTTTCTCGACCATCGGCCACTGTTCCGCGGCCACACGCTGCTGGTTCCCAAGACGCACCTGCGGCTGCTCTCCGACCTGCCCACCGAACTGGCCGCCGAGTTCCTCATCACGGCCCAGCGCCTGGAGCGTGCGGTCGAGGACGGCCTCGGCGCGGCGGGCAGCATGATCTTGGTCAACAACGTGGTTAGCCAGTCCGTGCCGCACCTGCACCTGCACGTGATTCCGCGCAACCCCAAGGACGGCCTGCGGTTCTGGCTCGGCCCGCGGCAGCGTTACGACGCCGAGCACCCGGCCGAAGATTACGCCGCCAAAATCCGTGCCGCGCTTCCCCCTGGGTAGATCACAGCGTAGACATACCGTGGAAACGGACGCCTCAGGAGCCGCCATGCCGGACGTCAGCAGTTTCACGCGTAGCCTGTTCTCACCGCTGCCTGCCCGATATGACAGGCTCGCTGAGATCCTTTCTTTTCATCAGAACGGAGCGTGGCGACTCGCCGCCGTCGACGCGATCGCGCGTGGGCTGGCGACGAACGGAGACGGTCGCAAGCCGCTGATCCTCGATGTCGCATCGGGGACGGCTGGCGTGGCGATCGAGCTCGCCAGACGCACAGGCGGGACAGTGGTCGGGGTCGACCTCACCGAGCAAATGCTGCGGCAGGGCGCGGAGAACGTAGCGGCGTCCCCGGTCGCCGGGCAGATCGTGCTGGTCGGCGGGCAGGCGGAACGGCTGCCGTTCGCGGACGCGACATTCGACGCGCTGGTGTTCAGCTACCTACTTAGATACGTCGACGACCCGCAGGCGACGCTGGTCGAGCTGGCGCGTGTGGTCAAGCCCGGCGGGGTGATGGCCAGCCTGGAGTTCGGCGTGCCTGCCGGGCCCGTGTGGCATCCGTCGTGGGTCGGTTACACCCGGCTGGTGCTGCCCGTCGCCGGGCTGCTGACCGGCGGGCCGGCCTGGTGGCGGGTCGGCCGATTCCTCGGGCCTTCGATCTCGGGGCATTATCAGCGGTACCCGGTCGACTGGACCGTCCGTGCCTGGGAGCAGGCCGGGTTCACCGGCGTGGCCGCCCGGACCATGAGCCTGGGCGGCGGCCTGATCATGTCGGGAACCCGGGCCCGTGGCTGACCAGGGGGACAGCACGGCGGACAGCGCAGCGCGGCCGGCCTTTTACGCGGCGCGTCCAGTGGTCTGGGGGGACTGGTGGACGCTCCTGCATCCGAGGTACACGGAATCGGCCCAGCCGCCACCAGTC
>Ga0187808_10000812_pt1 | contig 10343 bp, 8 predicted proteins | sample NC_wetland_sal_i_5_FD_132427 | JGI IMG/M metagenome (GOLD analysis project Ga0187808, IMG submission 132427) | Wetland sediment microbial communities from Neuse River Estuary, North Carolina, USA - ASW_3 | ecosystem: Environmental > Aquatic > Freshwater > Wetlands > Sediment | place: USA: North...
ACCGTCAACAGCTAATGCACAATCGGCCGGCGCTATCGCCGCTTGCGCGGACGATTCACCGCGAGCATCGGGCCAAGCGCTACTCCAAACATGAAGCCGCCGACGTGCGCCCACCACGCCACACCCCCGGCGATCTCCGCCGCGCCGCCGCTTTGTTCGAGTCCCGCGTAGAGCTGCACCGCGAACCAGAGCAGCAGGTAGATGACCGCTGGAATTTCGACGAACTGGATAAAGATGAAAATCGGCAGAATCGTCAGGATACGGGCGCGCGGGTAGAGGATGAAGTACGCGCCGAGCACGCCGGCAATCGCACCGCTGGCGCCGATCACAGGGACCGTCGAAGCGGGCGCCATCCACACCGTCGCGAGCGCCGCGGCGATTCCCCCGGCGAAATAAAAGATCAGGTAGCGCCGCGCGCCCATCCGATACTCAACGGCGGCGCCGAAGATGAACAGATATAGCATGTTGCCCGCGACGTGCCACAAACCGGCGTGGACAAACAACGACGTGACAGTCGTCATCAACGGCTCAAGCGCGCCGATGTTGCGATGCGCGGCCAGCGAGTGCCATGCGAGCGCGTTGCTCTCGAGCGCTTGGGCGACCGCCGCCGGGACCATCGCGTATCTGGCCACGAAGATCATTGCACGCGCGCCGAGCGACAGTTCGTAGATGAACACGACGATGTTCGCGAAGATCAGCGTGGTGTTGATCGGAGTCAGGCGGCGCGGCGCGGCGTTGTCGCGAAGCGGGATCATCGGAAAACCAGGCCGGGCACGCGCGGTGATCGACCGCCGGCTATACTAGCGGCGCGCGGCGGGGCGGCGCGAGACGGCGCAGGGGCAGCAAACGGTGAAACTTTCTTATCCGAGTGGTGCGCCGAACTTTCTCACTTGAGCCAAACCTCGTTGTATGAGAGAAAGACAGATCGGCGACGGCGTCAAACGCGATCCGTGATCGCGAAACTGCCGGTCTGCGGACGCGAACCTGTTAACGGGAGGTTTCAATCATGGAAGTCGTCTCGAATGAAGTATCGATTCGCACCGGCGCCGAGAAGATGCCGGCGCATCTGGCACGACCCGCGAGCGGAGGCCCGTATCCCGCGCTGGTGGTGGTGATGGAAGCGTTCGGGCTCAACGATCACATCAGGCGCATCACCAATCAATTCGCGGCCGAAGGCTTCGTGGCGATCGCGCCGAATCTTTACTTTCGGCAACCCAACAACGTCGTCGGTTACAACGATTTGCCCGGCGCCTTTCGCCTGATGGGCTCGGTCAACGACGATCAAATCGTCGCCGACATGGGCGCCGCGATCGATCACCTCAAGACGTTGAAGGAAGTCAAGCCGGCGGCGTTCGGTACGGTCGGATTCTGCATGGGCGGGCGCGTCGCTTTCATGACCGCATGCCGCAATTCCGCTGTCAGAGCCACCGCGCCGTACTACGGCGGCGGGATGGTGAAGTCGCGGCAGCCTGGCGTCAAACCGCCCATCGAATACGTCGCCGGTCTCAAGGCCCCGGTGCTGGCCTTCTTCGGCGGCAAGGACGCGTTCATTCCAATCACCGAAGTGGATGAATTTCGCGATGCGCTCAAGAAGGCGGGCAAGCCGGCCGAGGTGGTTTTTTTCCCGGACGCCGATCACGGCTTCATGTGCGACGATCGTCCGTCGTTCCATCCTGTACATTCTAAAGAGGCGTGGGCCAGGACCATCGCATTCTTCAAAGAGTATCTCGGCTGAAACGGCGTGGTCGCGTTTTGGTGAAATCATTGCGGCGGGCCGGTCTTCGCCGGCCCGTCTTTTTTCTCGCGCTTGCAATCGGCGCGGCCAGCGCATGCTATTCGTCCGACTACCGCCGCACGACGGCGGCCAACGTGGCGCTGCTTTCCGATCTGTCGGACAAGCTGGCGGATTATTGCCGCGCCTATTTCAAGCTCGACGACCGCCAACTGTCATCCGAGGAAATGGGCGAGTTCTATTACGCCTTGAACAAGGCCAACGCGTTCTCATCGTCGACGCCCCGCGAGTCGGCGCTGCGCTCGCATCGCGATTTCGTGCGGCTGCTGAACGCCTACGAACGATTCGCACACGCCGCCGACGCGTACCGGCTGCGTGGCAAGCCCGACCCGGCAGTGCTCGCGTCGCTGCTCTCGCAACACGACCAGGTCCGCCACCTCGCCGGCAAAGTCACCGAAGATCTTCGCGACGAAACAAACTGATGGTTGGCGGCAAACGATGAGGCGCTGTCATACCCGGACACCGCAGTTTGAAAATCGCGCCGCGCTCAGCTCTTCCAGTGGTTGCCGTACTTGTCCAGGTACGCGACCTCGCTCACGGGCCGGCGCCTGATCGGTCCGAACTTTCCCTGCGGATATCCGATCGGCATAAGCGCGTAGGTCTGCACTTCGGGTGGCAGTCCCACTATCGCCTTCACCTCGTCCTCGAAATAGGTGTGAACCGTGGTTATCACAGTGCCGAGACCAAATGCGCGACAGGCGAGAATGATATTCTGCACGGCGGGATAGATGCTCGACCCTGAGATCCGCGTCTGCCGCTTCATCGCCGCGGCCACTTCGGGCGGAAGCTTGGGCGGCGATCCCGCCGCCGCCGTCTGCTTGAGGCATACGAGCAACAGCACTGGCGCGTCGGCCATGTGCTCGATCAGGTAGGTCGCCGAGGCCCTCAGTTTTCGGTAGGCGTCGTCGGTCATGTGCGCCGGCTTGACGCGATTGGTGTAGAGCGCCGTCATAATCTCGCCGGCCTTGCGATAGACGTCGCCGATCTTTTTGCGCTGCGCCGCGTCCTTAATCACCACAAACTCCCAACTCTGCTGGTTGCTGCCCGACGGCGCGCGAATCGCCGCGTCGAGCACCTTGGTGATTACCTCGTCGGGAACCGGATCGGGTTTGAATCGCCTGAGCGACCGCGCCGAATAAATTGCTTCGAACAGTCCAATTTCTGCCATCGTTAAGCTCCTGCTGGGGATTGTTGCCTAGTGGGAGAATGCATCGGGCGGCGAGAAAAGAAAACCACTCCCGCTCTTGCGGCGGGGGCGTCGATTTCGCCTGCCGATGCTCAGTCGATGCGAATCAGTTTGTGCTTGATCGCGTACCGCACCAGCGCCGCCGTCGAGCGCAGCTCGAGCTTCTGCTTGAGGTTCTCGCGATGCACTTGCGCGGTTTTGACGCTGATGCCGAGCCGCCGCGCGACCTCTTTGGTAGTCGCGCCCTCGCCTATCAACTTGAGCACTTCGCGCTCCCGTCGCGTGGGATTCGCCGCGCGCGACGCTTTGCCAGGCGAGCCAATCCGCAGATGCGCGAGCACCGTCGGCGCGACCGTGGGGCTCAGGTAGCGCCGCCCCGAGTGAACTGCTCGCACGGCGCTCAGCAATTCAGCCGCGGCGTCGGTCTTGACCACGTAGCCCGCGCAGCCCGCTTCGCCGAACGCCTCCAGCACGTACTCGTCGTCGTCGTATTGGCTCAGCACCAGCACTTTGCACGCCGGCGCTTCGATGGCGATTCGACGCGCCGCGGCAAGCCCCCCGATTCCCTGCATCCCGACGTCCATCACCACCACATCCGGCTTCAGTTGCGCGGCCAGCGCGACAGCCTGTTCGCCATCGGATGCTTGCGCCACCACGTCGCACTCGGCCGCGAGCAGCATGCACAGCGCCTCGCGAAAGATCCGATGGTCATCAGCGAGCAGCACGCGAATCCGCTGGTGATTTTCCTTCATGCGGACTCCGGGATTTCGGCGACGACCGTCGTGCGGCCGGGCCGCGATTTGACCGTCAAGCTCCCGCCCATCAACTCCAGCCGTTCCCGCACGCCGGCCAGGCCCACGCCCTCGCTCTGGCTGGCGCTGATACCGCAGCCGTCGTCAGTAACCGAGACCCGCGCAGCAGCGTCGGTGCTTTCGAGCGTGATTTGGACCGACTTCGCGCATGCGTGCCGAATCACGTTGGATAGCGCCTCGCGAACGAACTGGAAGCACAGTTGCTGGACCGGGAGCGAGATTCTCCTCGCCGCGCCATCGTGAACCAAGTGAGAAAGCCTGGCCTTTACCCCCGCGCGACTCAGCCGCGCGAACTCGCGCTCGATCGCCTCGTCGAGCGAGGCGTCTCCGATCGAGACGGGACGAAGCTCGCGCGTCTTGCGGCGCAACTCCTCCTCGACCTGCTTGAAGATCGAGCGCGCCGCCTCGCGCCCGCCCTCGAGCGCAATTTTCGCCGCCGCCAGCAACTGCGCCTGATCGTCGTGCAGGTCGCGCGCGATTCTGGCGCGCTCCTCGTCGATCGCGGCAAACATTCTGCGCGCGAGCTGGCGCATCAGGCCGGTGCGGCGCACGGCGTCCCGCTCCATCACCCAGTTCGCCGCGATTGGAGCCAGCCGCTCGACAATCGCCTCGGCCCTGGATGCCGATGCGCGCCCGTCGCGCGACGCCAAGGCGATCGCGCCGGCGTCGAACGGGATACACACGTACGAACCACCGAACATTCTGTCTTCGGAAAATTGTTTGGCGCGATCGGCAATGCCAGCGTCGCGATCGCGCCAGCGCGCAATCACGATGCGGCGGTGGAAACATTCCCAGAGCGCGCTGTCAGCCTCGGCCAAGTCGAATTCCTTCAGCCCGGCTGAAGATGCGGCCACCGTCAACGCACTACCCTCCGCGACCGCAACCACCCATTGGTCGAAGCCGGCGCCGCCCGCAACCAGTTCGCCAAAACGCTTGTACCGCTGGCCCGGCTGCGCGCGCCGCGCCGCCGTGACCGCCTTGTCCAGGTGATCGGTTGCCGCCCGCTCGCGGACCAACTCTCGCTTCGCGCTGGCGGCCTGACGGCCGCTCTCGGCGCCGTGAGTGCGCCAGAATTCAAGCGATGCGCGCGCGGCGGCCAGCGCCATCTCGCGGAAACCGGCGTACGCCATGAGTTCAAGTGATGCTTTAAGTTCGTCGCGGCCGCGATCTGCCCGCACCACCATCGCGATTCGCACGGCGCTCACGCCGTCGGTGAACGCCGCCGCGGCTATTTGCCGCCCGTCTATTTTTTCGACTCGCGCGATTGCTTCGATTTCTCGCGCGCTCAGCGCAACTCTTTCGATCGATTCGATGGAACCCGGCGCTGCGCGCGCCCGCTTCGACCCGCGTCCAGCGGCCGCGTCACTCAGCCGATTGCCGAGTGCAGCGAGGACCGCATTCACCACCTCGTCCCATCGTGAATCTCCGCGCGGCGCGCGCACCACTTCGTCAGCGCCCGCGCTTGATGGGACTGCGATCGCACACCGCTCGGCCGCGACTGTTCCGGCGCCAAGCTCGGCAATAGCGGCGATCCGATCGGTGAAGGATGTTTGACGCGATGCGGTTCGCGGCGGGGCAACCGCCAGTTGATCGCGTTGTTTCAGAGCGTTTACCAATTCGGTTCCCCCTTTTTGACGTCGCCTTCAGCATGACAGAGAAAGACGGCTTCTCTAAAGCGCGCGCGAGCAGATGCGCCGCGCATCCCGTCACGCAAAGAACAATTTGTTGCGAGAACGAAAGATGCGGAGTTCAGATCCCGAAGCACACACCGGGTTTCGGACCTGGTGTAAAGCGGCGGCAGTTTCGCGCGATGCGGGCTTTGGGGTGCCAGAAGGGGTAAGGGGAAGAGACGGCTGCTTTTTCGCGCTACTGATGGCTGGAATCCGGCGCCTTTGACAGCTCGTCGCCCAGCGCCTTCATCTCCGCACCGAATGCCGTCCAATCGCCCGCGCGAATCGCCTCCATCGCGCGATTGTAATGCTGCGCCGCGCTCCGCATGTCCGCCTTGGGCGCGCCCGCGGCGATCGGCTGCGGGACCGCCTCGGTCGTGATCGCTTTGGCGATCGTCGGCGCCGGCGGCGCCTGATTGGTGAACAGCGCCGCCATCGTCAGGTCGAGCGTATCGCCCATCACCACCCGATCGCCGTATGACGCGATCACCCGCTGCAGCTCCGGTAGCTGGCCGTTCTCGGCGCGGATGAACAGCGGCTCGACGTAGAGCAGCGAGTCCTGAACGGGTATCACGAGCAGGTTGCCGAGGATGACCTTCGAACCCATCTGATTCCACAGCGAAAGTTGCCGCGAAATTTCGGGGTTCTGATTGATGCGCGCCTGGATCTGATAGGGGCCGTAAAAGAGCCGGTCCTTGGAGAATGAATACTCGAACAGATGGCCGTAATCCGCGCCGTCGCAGCGCGCGGCCATCCACGCAATCATGTTGTCGCGTCCCGACGGCACCATCGGCAGCATCAACATGTACTCCGCCTGCGCCTCGCCCGGCAGGCGCATGATCACGTAGTAGGGCTGCATCGGGACCGTCTGCCCCGCGTAGTTTTCGCGCGGGAATCCCCACAGATCCTCGCGGTTATAGAAGACCTGCGGATCGGTCATATGATACGTACGGAAAGTGTCGGCCTGAATCAGAAAAAAATCTTCCGGATAGCGGATGTGCGCGCGCAATTCCGCCGGCATCGCCGACATCGGCTTGAACATCGTGGGGAACACGCGTTGCCAGGTCTTGATCATCGGGTCGTCGGGATCCGCCACGTAAAAATCGGTGTCGCCGGTGTACGCATCGACCACCACCTTGACGGAATTGCGGATGTAGTTGATCCCGTCGGCGTTGCGCTGCGAGTAGGGGTAGTGATCGCTGGTGGTATAGCAGTCGACGATCCACACCATGCGGCCGTTTAGAATCACCGCGTAGGGATCGCGGTCGAGGTTGAGAAACGGCGCGAGGTAGGCGATTCGGCTCGAGATGTTGCGCCGGATCATGATCTTGCTGTTCGCCACGATATTCTCGGTGACGAGCAGATTGACGTCGCGAAAGAAGATGCTGAACAGGAGGCGGCGAAAGAACCCCGCCACCGGCACGCCGCCCGATCCCGCATAATACGAAAATACGTTCTCGGCGCCCTTGGGATAGTCGAACTCGGGCGTCGCAGAATCGACCACGGCGTAACTGTCGCGCGCCTCGCCAAAGTAGATCGCCGGCTGGTCAACCTTCAGCCCCACATCCGACACCGCCGGAATATCCTTGATATAGAATACCGGCAGCCCCTCGCTGTCCTTCCTGTTGACCGGGCTCATCGCCAGCCCGGCGCCGTGGGTGAACTTGAGATGCTGGTTGACCCAGGTCTGCGCGGTTTCGGGCAGCTGGTCGAGATTCATCTCGCGTGGCGAAAGCATCACCTCGGTGTACTTGCCTTCGATCCAGTAGCGATCGATATCGACGTCGTGAAAGTCGTAGTAGGTGCGGATTTCCTGCAACTGGCGGTAGGTATCGATCAGCGGGCGCGGGTCCCAGAGCCGAATGTTCTTGACCGTGGCGGAATCCTCGTCGAGCGCCGCGAGCGTGAGCGTGCCCTGCCCGGCAAACGGCTTCACGTCAACCGTGTCGAGCTTGTAGGCGTGGCGCGTCGCCTCGATGTTGCGTTGCAGGTACGGGCGCTCGACCCGAAGCTCGTCGGGCTTGACCCACAAGCGCTCGATCACCGGCTGGATAAAATTCATGATGAGCGCGGGCCCGAACACGATAACGAACGCAGCGACTGGAATCCTCAGTCCGCCCTCGCGCAGGTTGGAGATGCACATCGCGGCAGCCACTAACGACAGCGCGATCAGCAGCCACAGGCCGGGCTGCCACAGGATGCGATCGACGTAGCGCAGTCCGAATACGACGCCGTTGGTATGCAGCAGCAAGTCGAAGCGGCCGAGCCAGTAACTCAGCGCCCGCTGCACGAAGAACAGCCCCAGCAGCACCGACAAATGCCCCGCCGCGCCCGGCGACACGCGCGGCGGCGATTCCTTGAAGTCGAGCGCGCCGCGCGCCCAGTAGACCGCGATCGCAACCGCGGCCGCCAGCACGATGAGCATCAGGAACAGATCGCGCAATTCCTCGAGCAGCGGCATCGTGAAGACGTAGAAGCCGATATCGTTGCCGAACGCCTGCTCCGCGATGCCGAACGGCACCCCGTAGAGACCCTTGAGGTAGGTATCCCAGCTGGCAGCCTCGCCTTGCGCCACGAACAGCGCCAGCACGGCCGCACCGCCCGCCACGATCAAGCGCCACGGCACGCGTTCGCCGAGCGCGCGAATCAGCTCGGGCAGATTGACCTCGACCATCTCATCGGGGCGGCGGACCACGCGCAGCCGCTCGCGATCGCGGCTAGAGCCTACCGCAATCAAGCCGCTAATGAAGATTACGACGAACGCGGCCAGCCAGACGATCGCGAAAATCGCGATTTCGGCGCCGACGGTGGTACTGAAAACTCCCACGTAGCCGAGTCCTCCGTACCACAGGTAGTCGACCAGCAGCTGGTCAGCCAGGCTCAGCGCCACGAGCGCGACGATAACGACAACGGCGAGGCTGATCAGGATTGCGCGGGGCCGCATCAGAATGCGCTATTCGCCACGTCCGATCAGGCTGACGTGTTCCCGCACGACGTCGGGCGGGCAGAGCCAGATGAAGACTTTAAGCGAGAGGTAGGCGATAAGAATCCAGTCGAGTTCGCCGATTATCGGGATCATGTCGAGCTCGAGCGCCGGAGGCGTCACCATCAGCAGCAAACCCATCCACGGCACGAGTTTCGCCAACATCGGTACCCGGTCGTCGGTGATCAGCCGGTAGAACAGACGGACGAACTGCGGCAGATACATCACCAGCCGGCCCAATTGCATCGGCCCGAGGAATTGCATGCGAAGCATCGAACGAAACATCAGCTTAACCCGACAACATCATACTCTAACACAGCGCGGCGCCGAAGATGTCCTGCGGCAAGGGCGTTTTTGTTACAATGAGCGAGGAGGAGGGCGAAGCGGAGTGAAGAGACACATGGCGCTGGGCGATTTCCTGGTCGCCTACCTGCGCAAGATTCGCGTCTCGCACGTGTTTGGCATTCCCGGTGACCTCGCGCTCAAGCTGTTTTTCGCGCTGGGGCGCAAGCACGGGTTGGAGATTATCACGCTGTCGCACGAGCCGGGGGTCGGATTCGCCGCCGACGGCTACGCGCGTGCGACCGGAAAAATTGGCGTAATCTGCGTGACCTACGGCGCCGGCGGCCACAACATGGTCAATCCGGTCGCGGGATCGTTCTCGGAACGCGTGCCGATTCTGATTTTCTCGGGCGGCCCGGGCGAGGAGGAACGCAAACTCGGCACGCTGATTCATCACCAGGCCCGCGAGATCGAGTCGCAGCGCCGCATCTACAACGAAGTCACTTGCGCGTCTGCCGTGCTGACCGATCCGCGCAGTGCGGCCGATGAGTTGCATCGCGTCGTGCGTGCCATTTGGGCCGAGCAGCGGCCGGGCTACATCGAGATTCATCGCGACATGGTTGACCGGCTGATCGAAGTCCCCGAGGAACTGATCGAATGGGACGGGCGGCTGCATTTCCAGGAATCCGACACGCGCAAGGTCGAGGAAGCGGCGCACGAGACCGCCGCGATGTTCAACCGGAGCCGCAAGCCGGTGCTGATCGCCGGCATCGAGATTCATCGCTTCAAGGCGTCGCATGAACTGGTGGACCTGGCCGAGAAGATGGGCGCGCCGGTGTTTACGACGGTGCTGGGCAAGGGCGCGTTCCCGATGGACCATCCGCTGTACATGGGCGTGCACGTCGGCCCGATCAGTCCGCCGTCGATCGTTGCACGGATGGACGCGGCCGATTTCGTGCTCAACCTCGGATGTTTGAAGACCGACATGAACTTCGGCAACCGTCCGCCGCAGGTGATTCAAGGCAGAACGGTGTGGGCGGTCGATCGCAAGGTCGAGGTGAAGTATCACACCTACACCGAGGTCGGAGTGCGCGACTTCGCCCGTGCGCTGCTGCGCGAGAAGCTGCGGCTGCATCATGAGAAGGTTCATTACGCCGACAATCTTCGCGAAATTGCGGCGCGCAACGGCAAGCCGGTCAGGGTCAGCCAGATCCTGGCCGTGGTCAACGAATTTCTGGCCGACAAGCGCGAATATCTGGTGGTCGCAGAGTCGGGCGACATGCTGTTTGGCGGGCTCGATATCCGGGTGCCGCACAACGGCGGCTATCTGGCGCAGGGGTTCTACGCTTCGATGGGCTTTGCAGTGCCGGCCTCGCTCGGGGCGCAAATCGGAACCGGTCTTCGGCCGCTGGTGCTGTGCGGGGACGGTGGCTTTCAGATGACCGGGGCAGAAATTTCCCACGCTCCGGCCAAGGGCGTGAATCCGATCGTGGTGGTGATCAACAACGGCGGATGGGGCATCTTCCGGCCGATTGCAGAGCGGCGCGAACTGCTCGAGATACCGCCGTGGCCGTATGCGAAGCTCGCGCGCGATTGGGGCGGCGCAGGATTCGAGGCG
>Ga0187808_10000813_pt1 | contig 10341 bp, 5 predicted proteins | sample NC_wetland_sal_i_5_FD_132427 | JGI IMG/M metagenome (GOLD analysis project Ga0187808, IMG submission 132427) | Wetland sediment microbial communities from Neuse River Estuary, North Carolina, USA - ASW_3 | ecosystem: Environmental > Aquatic > Freshwater > Wetlands > Sediment | place: USA: North...
CAGAATTGTGGGTCTGGGTGGAATGGTGAGCCGCCTGCGAAGAGTTTTCGCCACCTCTGGAGCGTCTCTAGCTTCCGACGGCGCTACGTTGCGCCTCCCCCCGCATGCGCTGATCGTGGTCGAGCAGTAGGGACTGGGGAAGAACAGTAAGCAGTCGGCAGTAGGCAGTGGGCAGGTCGGCAGTGGGCAGTGGACATCGCCCCCCCTCGAGATGACTGCCCTCTCCCTTGGGGAGAGGGTGGAGCGCACCGGCGTTTTCACCAGCCGTTGCGGGCCGGATGAGGGGTCAGTTCCCCCAGGTGAACTTGTTCTGTAAGGGCAATAGGCAGTAATCAGAGCGCGGAAGGGAATAGAGGATACAACGCGCGAGGGGCCAAGAAATGCGAAAAATCTGGATTCATATAATTGCAGCCTGTGTCCTGAGCGGGCTGATTGGTATGGGGCAAGCCGTCGTCGCTGGGCAAGAGACTGGCGGGGCGCCGCCGACCGCGCAGCAAGCGCATCCGCCCCGCGGTCGGGTGGAGCGTGAACTCCAGAGGATGAGAGAGACATTAAACCTGACGGACGACCAAGTGGCAAAAATCCGACCTATCCTCCAGACCCGCAACAAGCAGCTTAAAGATCTGCGAGCGGATTCTTCCATGCCGCAAGGAGAGGCGCGGGCAAAAGCCGCCGAGATTCGCAGGTCCGCCCGCCGTCAAATGGATCAGATCCTGACGCCGGAACAGAGAGAAAAGCAAAAAGCAATGCGACGCCGGGCAGCCGGGGCGACCACTTCAAAACCCAGTAGTCAGTAATGAAGACCCTAGTCCGCGGGCCGTGGTCAGTTGTCCGTGGTCCTCAGACCTCTTTCCTATGAAGCCGACCCCTCACCCGTCCCGCAACGGCTGGTGAAAACGCCGTTGCGCTCCACCCTCTCCCCAAGGGAGAGGGCAGTTATTTCGTGGGAGTTTCGCTGCCCATTGCGCGCCACTTACTGCTTACTGCCGACCTGCCCACTGCCTATTGCCGACTGCTTACTGCCTACTGTTGGTTGTCGGGCCTCTGCCGCTGACCCCGGAATTGGCCTGTCATGATGCGCGTAGCCAGGAACTGTCCTTGGGTTTCGTTTCCCACGGCGAAAATGCGGTCGCCGACTTTGAGGTCCTTAAGAGCGACGGGTTTGCCGTCTTTCATGAATTGAGTTTGATCGTTAACCACCACGATTCTCTCCCCTTGGCGGGGATTACTGACCTTGAGTTGATTCTTATCGATCGAGACAATAGCGCCGAAAACTCGTTGTCCGGCGTTTTGAAAACGCTGAGCTTCTTCCGCAGTGATGCGCCGAACGTTCTCGGCCACGAATTCCTTGTTGGAGTTGGCTTGACCTCGAATAAAGACTTGGTCTCCAGGCTTCAGATCTTCAAGCTGGATGTCCTGTTGTCCTTGGCGGTAGTGAGTGTGTTCATCCACCATCACAGTTTGCGTTGACCCATCCATCTTCTTGATTTCGAAGCGGTCCACGCCCACGGAAGTGATGGTTCCAGCAACCATTGGCCCCCCGAACTGGCGCGGCCCGTTCTGCGGCGGCGTTTGCGTTTCTTCCTTCTGTTGTGCGTAGGCAATGCATGTGATAGTAATGAACATTAGCCCCAGGGCCAAGGCGAACCGGTTGCGCATAATGCTCCTCCTTAAAGTTTGGACGTGCAACCGTTGCACAGGGTTACGTGTATCTAAGCTGGGTGTAATTCCGAGCTTGGATACTGTGGCGCTGCGATCCGCCACCGTGCATCAGAAAGGCGCGAAGCGCCTTCGAGTTCGGCAGCGGAGCTTGCGGAGCTGTCGCCTTCTCGGCGCCGTGCCACTGCCCAAGGCGGCAACTTCGTTGCGGCACTCCAAACTGTGGCGCGCTTGCCGTGTAACCGCGAGTGGCCCAAAATCGTAATGATTGAAAGAGGTTCAGCGCGCGACCTGAACTGCGCTGTAAACCGTGGCTTGGCAAGTTCGTAAACGAGGGACGAAGGTCAGGGCTGGATATGAGTTTCTCAGGTCTTGGAAGGCTCCAAATGGAGCGAGGGTGGAATGGTCGCTGGTTGGCGCCACTCTTGGCGTTGCTGGTGGGATTTTTCCCTGTGAAACTGCACGCCCAAACCAGCAACACGGGCGCGCTCACGGGGCACGTCCACGGGCCTGGCGGTGTCTCCGTTCCCGGCGCTACAGTAGTCCTGACGAATCCCCAGTCAGGCGCAAGAAAGGTGACCTGGACAGACGAAGCGGGGAATTATGTCTTCAACGGACTCCAGCCCGGCAATTACAAGCTCGAGGTCTCACTGGTAGGATTCCAGACAGATGTGCGGGAACCAATTCCCGTGAGCGAAGGGAAGACCCTTAAGGTGAACGTCGCCTTGCTAATAAATACTCCGGAATCGGCGAAAGCCTCCGGCGCAGCCAACCGACCTTTGGGGCAACGGGTGCCACAGAACCTCCCGAACTTGCCGCAACAAATTCAAGGTGTATTGGGAGCTCAAGGGATGGAGCAGTCGCCGATGACTGGCATGAACGGAAACGGGTACGGTGGGAGTGTTCGGTTCTCCGAGGAGCAATCGGCAGGAGGCGGCGGGCAGGCTGAAAATCCCGTAGATACCGATTTATCCGCTAGTGCCACCAACTCATTTCTGCTCGCCGGAGGCGAGGGCATATCAGCTTCGACGCCAGGAGGTGATCAGAGCCGGCGGCAACGGTTCGAGCAAATGCGCGAGCTCCTCATGATGCAAGGGCAGGGCGCCCCCGGTTTTGCTGGTGGCGGGCCCGGCGGCGGTGGCCCGGGAGGCGGAGGACCTGGCGGCGGCGGGTTTTTCGGTGGGGGATTTGGCGGCGGAGGATTTGGCGGGAGGGGAGGAAACTGGACGGGAAACCGGGCCCGAGTGAATCGCCTGCGGGGCAACATCATGGAGAGTTATACCAACTCGGTTTTTGATGCTCATCCATACCCACTCAACGTGGCAGAATCTCCCCAGATTCCGTCTTACTCGGAGCAATTGTTCGCAAATATCGGCGGGCCTCTCGCGATCCCCAAGATATATAACGGCGGGAACAAGACGAGTTTCTTTGTCAATTACAGCATGACACGTGGCAAAAGTCCCTTTGACAGTTTTGCAACCGTGCCCACTCCCGTCGAGCGGACTGGAGATTTCTCTCAGGCGATGATCCCTACTGGGTCAGGGGCCGGAACCGTCCCGATCATTTACAATCCCTTCTCCAATCCGGCAGGCCCGCGAACCCCTTTCCTCAATAACACCATCCCGGCGGCGCTTATGGATAATGCCGCTCTGGGTATGCTGAACTACATCCCTTCGCCCAATCTCCCTGTCGCCATCCAGAACTTTCACCTCCAGGAATCTCTCCCCACCGCCAACGACCGGGTCATGGGCCGCATTGGGCATCAGATTTCAGCTAAAGACAGCATCAATGGCTTTTACTTCTTCAATTCCGCGCGCAGCAATTCGGTCACGAACTTTCCCGATTTGACCTCAAGCACGTCAGTACGAAGTCAAAACATGAACTTGGCTGAAATTCACACGCTCGGCCCGAGTACTATCAATACGCTCACTGTGAATTTCAACCGGCAGCGGAGCTCGACGCTTAATGCCTTCGCGTACAAACAGGACATCGCCGGCGATCTCGGCATTACGGGTATTTCCACCAGTCCGATTAACTGGGGATTGCCGATGATCCAGTTTACGAACTTCTCGGGCCTGAACGATGTCATTCCTTCCCTCACGCGTAATCAAACCTTACGCGCTATGGATATTTTTCTTCGCAACGTCGGCAAGCACAACCTCCGTTTGGGGGGCGAAGTGCGGCGAGTCCAACAGAACCTTCTAACGGATCCTAACGCGCGCGGGACGTTCTCCTTCAGCGGCTACACGACCAGCGACTTCACGAGCAACGGCCTGCCGGTGGCTAATACGGGATTCGACTTTGCGGATTTTCTGCTCGGACTTCCCCAAACCACTTCAGTCCGTTTCGGCGACGCCAGCAACTACTTCCGCTCCTGGGTATACAATGGTTTCCTTCAGGATGACTGGAGGGCAACCCCTCACCTGACCATCCTCTACGGCCTGCGTTACGAATACTTCCTTCCCTTCACGGAAAAATATGGCCACCTTTCGGACTTAACGTTCGGCCCGGGCTTTTCGTCGGCTGCGGTCGTTACCGGCCAAAATCCCGGAAGTCTCCCACCCTCTTTAGTGCGTGGGGACGGTCACAACTTCGCCCCGCGTGTCGGCCTGGCCTATCGCCCTTGGTCTAAACATTCCTTGGTGCTGCGCAGCGGTTATGGGATCTTCTACGACGGCAGCACCTATTCCAGGCTCTATCCAAACATGGCCACCCAGCCGCCCTTTGCCGAGGCTTCAACAAACGTTACCACACCAAAACAGGTGCTGACGCTCCAGAACGGCTTCCCCGAGTTAGGACCCAATATTCTGACCAATACCTACGCCTTGGACCCGAACTTCCGCACTCCTTACGCGCAGACCTGGAACTTCTCGATCGAAGATGAAATCGCGCGCAACGTCATTCTCTCCCTCGGGTATGTGGGCACAAAGGGGACCAAGCTGGATCTGCTCCTGGCCCCGAACGAGACGCCGCCCGGAGCGCCCATTACCGGCGGAGCCCAGACCGCACTCGAGAATACGCTGGCGTTTACTTACGAGACCTCCGGTGCAGCTTCTATCTACCACGCTTTGCAGGTGGGGCTGCGCCGCCAATTCCATGGTGGCTTCTCAATAAGCGGTAACTATGTTTTTTCGAAGTCGATCGACGATGCGGCGAGCGTGGGGGGCGCGGGAAGGACCGTGGCCCAGAACTACCTCGACTTGCAAGCCGAACGCGGGCTTTCGAGTTTCGACGTGCGCAACAAGCTGCTCATCAACTACATTTATCAACTCCCTTTCGGCGAGCAGCGCCGCTGGCTCAATAAAGCCGGAACGGCGCAACGGGTATTCAGTAACTGGCAGTTGAGCGGCGTAACTACAGTCCAGTCGGGCACTCCGTATACGGCTCAAATATTGGGCAACCTCAGCAATCGGGCGAGCACGGCAGCGGTTTTCAACCTGCGCGCTAACGCCACGAGCCTGCCTGTCGAACTCCCGCGCTCGGAGCGGACCGCGCTGGAATTCTTCAATACCGCCGCCTTTTCGCTTCCCGCCCCCGGCGAATACGGCAATGCGGGACGCGACACGATTCCCGGCCCCGGTTTCGTGAATTTCAACATGTCGCTGGACAAGTTGGTGACGTTATCCCGCGAGCACGGGATCCAGGGTGACTTCCGCATCTCATCTGACAATATTTTTAATACGCCGAAGTTCACTGGCCTGTCCACGACAGTCAACGGGCAGGGCTTCGGACGCGTGACCAGCGTGGGAGCCATGCGCAGCGTGATTTTTTCGTTGCGGCTGAGGTTCTAAATGCAGTCGAGGAGTCGAGAAGTCGAGAAGTCGAGAAGGATAGGGGAGAGTCAAGAGTAAAGGCCGAAAGCGCGGAGGTAATTGCTCTTTTCGACTTCTCGACTCCTTGACTCCTCGACTTGAGGGACACGAAGATGCAGCGTAGCGTACGTAGACTCTTAAGTAAGCTCTCCATCGCCGGACTGGCATTTGGCTTATCTGTCGCGCCCTTGGCGGTGGAAGGGCAGAATACTGACGCGGGCACACAACAGGCTGGTGTACCTCGCCAAGGCTTTGTTTTGCAAAGTCAGACGAACGTGGTGCTGGTAGACGTCCGGGTAACAGCCAAGGGAAAACCGGTGAGCGACCTCGAGGCGAAAGACTTCCGGGTTTTTGAGGATGGCGTGCCGCAAACCATCACTTCCTTCAGCCTGGAGAATGTCGAGAAGTTAGCGCAGGCAAGCACGGCTAACGGCCCGCCGCCGATCATCGACTTGGCAAAACTCCCACCCGACGTTTCTCCGGCACGCGTCTTGCAGGACCACCGGCTCACGTTGTTGTTCTTCGACGTATCCTCCATGCAGCCGGACGACCTGATGCGCGCTCTGAAGGCTGCGACCACCTTTGTGCAGAAAAGGCTGACACCGGCGGATCTGGTGGCGGTTGTCACGTACACCTCGAGCCTGCGGGTGGTGCAGAACTTTACCAACGACCGCGATGCTCTTACCAAATCAATAAACGGCATCCTGCTGGGTGAGGAATCCTCGAACTTGGCCGCGAACGGAACCGCCGGCGAGGCGGGCTCCATCGACGCCTTGGGCCAGGAAGTCGTGACGCAGGATGTTTCCGATGCTTTCACTCCTGACGAGACGGAATTCAACATCTTCAACACCGACGAAAAGCTTGCCGCCATCGAGTCCTTGGCGGAGATGTTGCGCGGGGTTCCGGGGAGGAAGTCGGTGATTCACTTTTCCAGCGGCATCACTGGCACGGGGATCGAAAACCAGGCGCAGTTGCTGGCCACCGTGGCCGCCGCTAACCAGTCAAACGTCTCGCTTTACACCATGGATACGCGCGGCTTGATGGCCTTGCCGCCCGGCGGCGACGCCACCGCTGCCAGTCCTTCCGGTTCGGCAGTGTACAGAGATGTGGCAACGTCCTCCCAGATTTCCTCCATGCATAATAGCCGCGAGACGCTGGCCACGCTGGCGCAGGATACCGGAGGCAGAACTTTTTACGATACCAACGATTTTGGCGAGGCTTTCCAGGAAATCCAGTCGGAAAACTCCAGCTATTACCTGCTGGGATATACTCCGACAAACACTCGTTCCGACGGGCGCTTCAGGAAAATCCGCGTCGAGGTAACCCGTCCCGGTGCGAAAGTCGAAGCCCGGCCCGGCTACTATGCCCCCAAGAATTTTCGCCAATTTACCCGCGAAGACAAAGAGGCCCAGCTTCAGCAAGCGATTAGTCTCGATGAACCATTCCTGGATTTGCCCTTCGTTGTTGACGCGGCGTACTTCCTTCGACCCGACCATACTTATTATGTTGTGCTGGCGGCCAAAATTCCGGGCTCTGCCGTGCAGTTGCTGAAGAAATCCAACACTCATGAGACGGAATTCGATTTCATCTGGCGGGCCACCGACTCGTCCGGCAAGCCGGTAGGAGTCCTGCGCGACACGCTGCCGGTAAAGGTAAGCGGTGAGTCCTACGACATGCTGCTCGCCGGGAATTTCCTCTATGAAGGAAGTCTGGTCTTGCCTCCGGGGAAGTACCAATTGAAGGTCCTGGTTCGGGAAAACCAGACAGGGAAAATGGGGACGTTCGAGGAGCCGCTCGATTTGCCTCCCGTCTCCACGGGCGGGCTCTCCCTAAGTTCGGTAGTGCTTTCGAACGAAGTGAAGACCGATGAGGCCGAGGGCGGGCGCAAGGGCAAGTCCAAAGCCGAAAACGACAATCCGCTGAAGCTGGAAGACAAATCCGTATTACCCAGTGTGACGAACGTATTCCGAACCAATCAGAATCTTTTCCTGCTGCTCCAGTCCTACACCGGGAAACCAACCTCGAAAGCAAGCACGCCGGAAGCCGCAAATGCCGCCGCCGTCCCGCCCTCGGTGGCGCTGGCCTTTTTCCGCAAGGGAGCGAAGGTGGCGGATGCCGGCCCCTTTGCCGGAAAAGTGGGGAAGTCGTCCGACGGCGAAGCCAGGTATTTTGTACAGATTCCGCTGGCTAAGTTTCGCCCGGGCCGCTACACCTTACAGGTGAACGTACTCGATCCTGCGCACGACCGCGTCGCGTTCGCGAGAGTGCCCATGGCGATTGTGCCCCCGCCGCCGCGCGCTGCCTCAAGCGGTACCGGCGGATAGCGCGGCGAGAGAGTTCAGATTGTTGCTGTGTAAGAAATCTGACAAATTAGTGCAGTTTTCCCTTGACACGCTCTGCTGCGATTTCGTAGTATGTTTTTGACAATTGAATATTTGATTCAGTAACCCTGAATCTCATCTAGAGTGGCCGAGGGACGGGCCCGAAGACGCCACGACAACCGCTCCGATAACTGATCGGGGGACAGGTGCCAACTCCCGCCCGGATATGGGGAAGATGAGAGGGGCAGCGAGTTTTTAACGAGCCTCTTCCCAGCCGGAAGGGGCTTTTGAGTTTTTAGCCTCTTCGACGACCTTCCGTTAATTCCCCAGCCACAATCGGGCCAACTCGGATGAGCAGGCAAGGAGAAGTGATGGATTCCCGCTTTCGCGGGAATGACAAGTGCTTGTGCGACCCCTGCATTTCCGGTCATTCCCGCGAAAGCGGGAATCCACAACGGGTCATTCCCGCGAAACTGGAATCGATTGGAGGAATCGTGAGTTACGCCGTTCACCTCAAGTGCCGGGAATGCGCCCGGACTTATCCTTTAGAACCGCTTGCAGCGTGTGAGGAGTGCTGGGCGCCCTTGGAGGTAGTTTACGATTACGGGAAGCTCTGGGCAGACCTGAGACGCGAAGACATCGCGGAGCGTCCGGCAAACATGTGGCGGTACCATGAGTTGCTGCCGCTGGACAGCGAGCCTTGGGTCGGCAAGCAGACAGGGTTTACTCCGCTTGTCGCCGCCCCGCGCTTGGCGCGGGCCCTGGGCGTGCGCGAACTCTACGTCAAGAACGACGCGGTCAATCACCCCACGCTCTCCTTCAAGGACCGTGTGGTGGCCGTAGCGCTTAGTAAGGCCCGCGAGTTCGGGTTTGACACGGTGGGCTGCTCCTCCACTGGCAATCTTGCGAATGCCGTTGCGGCACAGTCCGCCGCTGGAGGTTTCAAGACTTTTATCTTCGTTCCTGCCGACCTCGAGCTCGAGAAGATCATCGCCACCCGAATTTATGGGGCTAACTTGGTTAAGATCCAAGGCAACTATGACCAGGTGAACCGTCTTTGTTCCGAGGTGGCGCAGAAACACTCCTGGGGAATCGTCAATGTGAATTTGAGGTCTTATTACGCCGAAGGCTCGAAGACGGTGGGTTTCGAAATCGCGGAGCAGCTTGGCTGGCGCCTGCCGCAGAATATCGTCGTCCCCATGGCCGGCGGGGCCCTCATCACCAAAATCTACAAGGCATTTGAAGAATTGAAAGAGCTGGGTTGGGTAGAGCCGGCGGGCACCAAGTTTTTTGGCGCGCAAGCGACAGGCTGCTCGCCGATCAGCACGGCGGCAAAGCGCGGCACACCGGAAATCGAGCCGCAGAAGCCACACACCATCGCCAAGTCTCTCGCCATTGGCAATCCGGCAGACGGCAGTTTCGCAGTAAAGAGAATTCTCGAGTCGGGTGGCGCCGGCGACGATGTTGCTGACGAGGAGATTGTGGAGGGTATCTGCCTGCTGGCAGAAACTGAAGGCATCTTCACCGAGACGGCCGGCGGAGTCACCGTAGCCGTGACGCGCAAGCTTCTATCGCAGGAACGCCTCAACCCGGACGAGTCCATCGTCATTACCATCACCGGCAATGGCCTCAAGACCGTTGGCGCGGTGAAAGGCTGCCTGGAAGAGGAGGAAGCTATTCGTCCCAGGTTGGCGGAGTTCGAGGACCGATACCTGAGCGCAACGCCTGCGATTGCGGTTTAGGTTCTGGAGTGCGGCAGCTTGCTGCAGCTTTGGCTCAGGCCGGCTTGCTGGCGGTGCATTTGTGGCGCCGACCCCGCGCCTGCGGGGTCGGCACCCATCGTGCTGACCTAAAGGTCAGCGCTACTGTCATTCCGAGCGTAGCGAGGAATCTCGCCAAGCTCTGTGAAGATGGAGCCAGTGCAAGATTCCTCGCTTCGCTCGGAATGACACACATTTCAACCAGGAGGATATTTTGGAAAGAAAACTCGGATTCGACTCGATTGCACTGCACGGAGGACAAATTCCCGACCCCACAACCGGGGCGCGCGCCGTCCCCATTTACCAGACCACTTCGTTTGTTTTCAAAGATACGACGCACGCTGCCAACCTTTTCGCATTGAAGGAATTCGGCAACATCTACACGCGCATTATGAATCCCACTTGGGGTGTTCTGGAGGAAAGGGTCGCGGCGCTCGAGGGCGGAGTCGCGGCGCTGGCGACAGCCTCGGGGCAAGCCGCCGAAACTCTAGCTATCCTGAACATTGCCCAGGCCGGAGACCAGATCGTTTCCTCCGCCAGCCTCTACGGTGGAACGTATAACCTGTTCCATCACACTTTCCCCAAGCTGGGCATTGAGACTGTCTTCGTCGACCCGTCGGACCCGGAGAATTTTCGCCGCTGCCTTACTCCAAAGGCCAAACTCATCTTCGCGGAAACGTTGGGCAATCCCAAAAACGATATGCTGGACATCCAAGCGGTGGCCAAGATTGCTCATGAGGCGGGGATTCCGCTCATCATTGACAACACCGTGGCCACGCCTTACCTCTG
>Ga0187808_10000814_pt1 | contig 10334 bp, 5 predicted proteins | sample NC_wetland_sal_i_5_FD_132427 | JGI IMG/M metagenome (GOLD analysis project Ga0187808, IMG submission 132427) | Wetland sediment microbial communities from Neuse River Estuary, North Carolina, USA - ASW_3 | ecosystem: Environmental > Aquatic > Freshwater > Wetlands > Sediment | place: USA: North...
CGCACCTTCCCAGCCGCCGAGCGGGGGAAGGCGTTGGGGGTCAACTCTGTCTTCGTTTCGGTGGGGCTGGCCGCCGGGCCCACCATCGGCGGCATTCTGCTGACGTATTCCGGCTGGCATGCCATTTTCTATTTTAACGTGCCGTTCTGCATCCTGGGCGCCCTGGCCACGCTGCTCGTGATGAGAGAGGAGCCGGGCGATCGGGCCGTACGCGGCCGGATGGATTGGCCGGGCGCGGCGCTGTTCGCCGTGTCCGTCGGCTCTCTGGCCGTCGATGTCAATTTCAGCTATGCCTGGGGATGGCTCTCTCCGTGCTTCATCGGCTGCATGGCGCTCAGCGTCGTGACGGCGCTGTTTTTTGTCGGATGCGAGCGCCGCGCCGAGGCGCCCCTCATGCCCCTGGGCTTATTCAGGAAGAAAACCTTTACCTTGGCCAACGCTGCCTGCGTTTGTTCGTACCTCACGCAACAGATGACCACCTTCCTCGTTCCCTTCTTTCTCGTCGATATATTGCTTTTTGCGGAGGATAGGTCCGGCCTGATCATGCTGGCCACTCCCCTTGCGATGATGCTTTCCTCGCCCTTCGGCGGGGGCATGACCGATCGATACGGCACCCGTCGCACGGCTATCCTCGGTCTGGGACTGATCGCCGCCGGATGCATATACATGAGCCGCCTCGGCAGCGGAGCCTCCGCTTTCGCCGTGGCCGCGGCCCTGCTGTTGTTCGGCGTTGGCAACGGCTTTAGCGTTTCGGCGATCAACACGGCGGTCCTCTGCTCCGTGCCGCGAGAGCAGGCGGGCATCGCCTCGGGCATGGTCGCTACTATGCGCAATCTCGGCCAGACGCTGGGGGTCGCCTTCGGCAGCGTGCTCATAGCCCTGCGCCAGGGCGTCTACGCCAGAGCCGGCGGACTTGGGAAAATAGACATCTATGTTCTCGCGCAGCGCGACAGCTTTTATTTTGGCCTATCGGTGACCGTGTTGGCAGCGGCGCTGATCTTCATGTTGCCGAAGGAATGACTGACCCTTTTGGCTCGGCTCCCAGCACCCGCTCGGCCTCGGCGAGGGCGAGGAAAAGATGGTACAGGACTCGGCTGGGAGTCGGCACGGGCAGGGGTGATCCCGCGCGGTCGAGCTGATTGACGAAGAGACCGTCGTCTCTGCAGAGGTACAGTTTTTCTATCGTCTCGAGGAGGCCGCGGGCAAGGCTCCGCGCGCCCTCGTCGCCCCTCCACTCGCACATCGCGAGGTGGGCCTTGAGCTGCTCGGTCTGGGGCCAGAGAAGCTTGGTGCCCGCGACGATCGCGCCGCCGAGGTCGATGCCGTCGAAGGCGAGAGCGTCGTCGTCCACCCCTCTCTCCGTGGCGAAATCATAGAGGGCCTGCGCCGGAGCAAGGACCGAGCCGTCGCCCGACAGTTTGCGGTATTCATTCAGCAGCCAGACCCATTCAAAATGATGACCCGGCTCGAGGAGACTTCCGGGCGCGCCCGGCGCGGGCCTCCACGAATCGTCGAAGTACTCGCGCAGGGCCCCCGTCGCGGGGTCGATGAAGCGCTTCCGCATAAGATCGACTATCGCGGCCGCGTGGTCGAGCCAGGGCCCCTCGGGGTCGGCCTTCGCCCAGGAAAGAAAGGCTTCCAGAAGATGCATGTGCGGATTCTGGCGTCTGAGACGAGGATAGGCGACGAGACGCGAGGAGCGCGTGCCGTTGCGGATTTCGCGGTAGCCGCCGCGATCGGCGGCGTCTTCATCGAGGCCGGCGAGGGCCGCGGCCGCGAGGCGGCGGGAAGACGCCGTGGCTCTCGTCCCGAGCCCCTCCGGATCTCTGTCCCACGAAAGCGCGAGCAATCCGAAGGCCTGATCGTAGGTGTCGACCGTAGTGTCGAGGGCGACTCCGCGCTCGTCGGCGCTGCGTATCCAGCCCCGGAGCTCCTCGCGCCAGAAAATCGAGTGCGCCCGCCCGAGCGCCGAGCGCCCCGCGACCAGCGCGCCCTCGAGGCCGCGCTCGCCCGCGTGGAGGAAGGTGTAGGCGAGACGCATCTGCGCGAGCGAGGTCCTTTCCCGCGCTCCGGCCGGCGCGGGAGCCTCGCGCCACCCGCCGTCGATGTTCTCGGCGTAGCCGCCGGGCGTCAAGGGCAGGTTGCGAATCCACGAGGCGACGATCCTGTCCGCCAGTGCCTGGACGCCTTTTCCGCTCATGTTGCTACCCTCCATCGCAAGGGGTCCTTGTATCGGATATCGCGCAGCGAGTACACTGCGGTTCGCCGTGCTCAACGAATATAGAAGCCTCTTTCCCTATCTGAGGGCCTACCGCTGGCGCTATGTCGCCGGCATGTTCTGCCTCGTCGTGGTCGATGGATCGCAGCTCATCGTGCCCCAGATTCTGAAGCGCGCGGTGAACCTCGTGTCATCGGGAAGTTTCCAGATGTCTCAGGTGCTCCACCTCGTCCTCGCACTTCTCCTCGTCGCCGTCTGCATTTCCGCGGGGCGCTTTTTGTGGCGCTACTTCATCCACGGCTCCTCTCGCCGCATCGAGGTGGAGATGCGCGACGCCCTGTTTTCGCGGCTCATGGACCTCTCGGGCGACTTCTTCCAAGCCAGCAAGATCGGCGACCTCATGGCTCGAGCGACCAACGACATGGGCGCGATCAGACAGGCCACCGGTATGGGATTCGTCACCCTGTTCGACGGACTATTCATGTCCGCGGGGATCCTGGCGGTCATGTTCGCGAGCGCCCCTTCGACTTCCCTGATGACGGTCATTCCCTTGCCGCTCATCACCTTCCTCATTGTGCTCTTCGGCGGCCTGGTCGGGAAGCGCTTCAAGCGCATGCAGGAAATCTACTCACGCCTCTCGGAGATCGCCCAAGAGTCGCTCGCGGGTATACGCGTACTCAAGGCTTTCGTCAAGGAGGAGCGTTTCGCGCTCCTCTTCGCCCGTGAGAACGACGACTACCGCGACGCGTCCCTCTCCCTGGTCAAGGTCTTCGGTTTCTTCTTCCCCTTCATCTCCTTCCTCTCCGGACTGACCACCGCCATCCTCCTCGTCGTCGGAGGGCGGGCGGTGCTGGAAAACCGGCTGAGCGCCGGCGACATCGTCGCAATGCTCGCCTACCTGGCGATGCTGATTTGGCCCATGATGGGGGCTGGCTTCACGGTCAACACCCTGCAGCGGGGGGCGGCCAGCCTCGGCCGCGTCAACGAAATACTCGGCGCCGTGCCGGCGATCTCCTCTCCGCCCGGCGCCCGGCCCGGCCCGGTTCGCGGCGATCTCGAGCTCCGGGGGCTCGGCTTCGCGTATCCCGGCTCGTCGCAACGGGCGCTCTGCGAGTTGTCGCTGGTCGTTCCGCGCGGCTCTACTCTCGGCATCCTCGGCCGCGTCGGCTCGGGCAAGTCCACGCTGCTCAGGCTCCTGCCCCGTCTCATAGACCCGCCCCCCGGGACTGTCTTCATAGGCGGCGTCGACGCGCGCGAATACGACCTCGGCGCCCTGCGCGCCGCGTTCGGCTTCGTCCCCCAGGATTCCTTCCTCTTCTCGGACACGGTCGCGAACAACCTTCGCTTCGGCGCGCCGGACCTTCCCGAGGAGCGGTTCAAGCGCGTGGCGAGCGTCGCCGCCCTCGACCGCGATGTGGCCCTCTTTCCCGCGGGATGGGAGACCGTCGTGGGAGAGCGCGGCCTCACCCTCTCGGGAGGGCAGAAGCAGCGCATCTCCATAGCCCGGGCCCTCGCCGTGGACCCGGAGATACTCGTGCTCGACGACGCCCTGTCCGCGGTGGACGCAGACACCGAGGAGAAGATTCTGTCCGCCCTTCTGGAAGAGCGGGAGGGAAGGACAAATCTGATCGTCTCGCACCGCGTGTCCACGCTCAGACACGCCGACCAGATCATCGTGCTCGGCGAGGGCAAGATCGTCCAACGCGGCAGCCACGAGGTGCTCCTCGCCGAAAAGGGCGGTTTCTACGCCGAAATCGCGCGGCTCCAGGAGCTCGAGGCCGGCCTCGAGGCCAGGCTGCGCGGCACGGGGCGCCTCGCGCGCGGAGAGGCCTGATCATGGGCGACTACTTCGAGGCCGACGAGGTCACGCGCGACTTCGACCCCCGCATCGCGCGGCGCATCTTCGGTTACCTCAGGCCGTACCGCTTGGCGGCCGCGGTCGTTCTCCTCACTCTCGCCCTCGGCACCGCCGGCGAGCTCGCCCTGCCCGTGATCGTGCGGCGCGTCGTGGACCACGCCCTCATGGACAGTTGGTACGCGGTCGACCCCAGGGTCGCGACCGCGCCGGCGGGCCGGACCCTCGCGATCGACGCCGCCGACCGAAGGCTCGCCGGCAAGGCCTATCTCCCCTCCGCCCGCCTCTCGGCGCTCACCGGAGCCGAACGCCGAGAGCTCGAGGACGCGGGGCTCATCGACCCGGCGCCGCGCTATCTCTTCGCAATCGACCCCTCCGATTCGGCGCAGGCCCGGACGATTGCGGCCAACGCCTCAGTCGTGATCGAAGACGGAGGCTACGCCTCGATTCCGGTGGACCGCCTCCGCTCCCTCGGCGCGGCGCAGGCTCGCTCGCTCAGGCAGGCCGACACCGCCTACCTCGCCTCGAACGCCGCCCTCCTCGTCGCGGCCCTGGTCATCGTGCTCGTCACCGCCTTTGTCCAGACCTTCCTGGCCAACCTGGTGGGGCAGCGGATAATGAAGGACCTCCGGATGGAGCTCTTCAGCCGGGTCACGACGCGCTCTCTCGCCTTTCTTTCACGGCAGCCCGTCGGGCGGCTCGTCACGCGCATGACGAGCGACGTCGAGACGATCAATCAGTTTTTCACGGACGTGGTCGCGGCCTTCCTGAAAGACGCCTCGGTCATGGCGGGCGTCCTCGTCGTTCTTCTCTGTCTCGATATCCGTCTCGGCGCGATCGTCCTCGTTTCCCTGCCGCCGGTTCTCGTCGTCGCCGCCATATCGCGCACGAGGGCGCGCGACGCCTTCCGGAGACAGCGCCGCTGGCTCTCGCGCGTAAACGCCTTCATCTCGGAGCGGCTTTCGGGCATCGCCGTCGTCAAGCTCTTCGCCCGCGAGGACGCGTCGCGCCGCGAGTTCGAGACCCACGACCGCGAGCTCATGAAGGCCAACCTCGGCGAGGTGTACGTGTACGCGACCTTCAGGCCGCTCGTCGATTTCTGCTCGAGCCTCACGACCGCGGTCGTCCTCTACTTCGGCGCCTCGCTTCTCAACATCCATCTCCTCAGCCTGGGCACCCTGATCGCCTTCGTCAACCTCATCGGCATGTTCTACTCGCCCATCATGGACGTGTCGGAGAAATACACCCTCTTGCAGAGCGCCATGGCCGGCGGAGAGCGGGTCTTCGGGCTTTTGGACTCGGCCGACGCGAGGCCGGACGAGCCCGGCCCGGCCGCCCGGCTCGAGCTGCGCGGCCACATCGAGTTCGACCACGTCTGGTTCGCCTATTCCGGCGAGGACTGGGTGCTGCGGGACCTCTCGTTCACGGTGTCGCCCGGAGAGTCGGTCGCCATCGTGGGCTACACCGGCGCGGGCAAAACGACCATCGCCAACCTCATCACTCGACTCTGGGACGTGCAGCGAGGAGCGATACGCCTCGACGGCCGCGCCCTGAACGACCTGCCCCTCGGCGGCCTACGCAGGGCGATACAGCCCGTGCTCCAGGACGTGTTCCTGTTTTCGGGGAGCATCGAGGAAAACATCCGTCTCGGGACCGACGTGAGCGAGGATCGCATGCGCCTCGCGGCGAAGGCCGTCCACGCCGACGAGTTCATCGAGCGCATGGAGGGCGGCTACGCCTCGCGGCTCTCCGAAGGGGCGACCAACATCTCGCAGGGACAGCGTCAGCTCATCTCGTTCGCGCGGGTGCTGGCCCACGATCCCGCTGTCGTCATCCTCGACGAGGCGACGAGCTCCGTGGACACCGAGACCGAGCGCATGATCCAGCGGGGCCTCGAGGCCCTGCTCGCCGAGCGCACGAGCATCGTGATCGCCCACAGACTGTCGACGATACGCAACGCCGACCGGATCCTCGTCCTTTCCGGGGGCAGCATCGTCGAAGAGGGGCGGCACGAGGAGCTCATCGAGCGCCGCGGTCTGTACTGGAATCTCTACCAGTTGCAGTACGGGGGCGGAGAGGGCTGAGAGCGGGGGGCTGGAAAGGACCGGTGTATTTTGGGTCGTCCGGGTGAGGTGATTCGTGGCCTTGCGGCGCGCGGTGCTCTCCACTATAGTCTGCCTCGATGATCGCGACGCCCCATTGAGACGTTGGAGTGATTGCGGAACTGCTTTCGTGCAATGCGTAGAGGAATCGTCATGACCGAGCAGCTGAATCTGGCGGACGACCTGCGGTATATCGATGGTATCACGATCATCGATATAGAAGGGGTCATACGGTATTCGTTGAAGTTCAATCCCGTGTTCAGCCCCGAAAGCCATTCCGCGCTCGACATCATCGGCAAGAAGCTTGTCGACGTCTTCCCCAACATCACCGAATCGACCAGTACGCTGTACCAGTCGATGAATCTGAACCGCGTCGTGATGAGGCGCAAGCAGAAGGTCAAGCTCGTCGACGGATCGTATGTAGAGACCATGAACGTCACCTTGCCCATCATGGTCGGCGATAAAATAATCGGGGCGATAGAGCTATCGAAGGATGTAACGGATCGACGGAAGAAGGAACAGCGGATCCTCGAGATAGACAGGGAGCTATTCCATCGGCAGGTGACTCCCGATATGCGGCTCGGCTCAAATGCGGCACGGTACACTCTTGATGACTTGATAACGAGGGCCCCCGCGCTGCTGGATCTGAAGGAACGGGTGAGGGCCGGTTCCGGGACCTCCGCACCCTGCTTCATATACGGCGAAACGGGGACGGGGAAGGAGATACTCGCCCACAGCCTGCACACCTGTAGCGAGCGCAAGGAAAAGCCGTTCATATCACAGAACTGCGCCGCCATCCCCGAGAACCTGCTCGAAAGCATCTTGTTCGGAACCGTCAAGGGGAGCTATAGCGGCGCCGTCGACGCCGCCGGATTGTTCGAGCTCGCGAACGGCGGGACCCTCTTCCTTGATGAAATCAACTCGCTATCAGTCGCTCTCCAGGCGAAGCTCCTTCGCGTGCTCGAAGACGGCTATATCCGTCGAGTCGGAGGATCAACCGAAAAACGCTTCGACGTCAGGATCATCAGCGCTGCGAACGAGGACCCTTTCCTACTGGTGGAGTCGGGCCGCCTAAGGCGCGATTTCTACTATCGGTTGTGCGTTCTCTACTTCCACATTCCTCCCTTGCGGGAGCGAATCCAGGACGTCGAGCTGCTCGTGGATCATTTTATCCGCAAACACAGCCGTCAACAGGGACGGAGCATCTCCGGCATCTCGCGAGAAGTCCTGGATTTTTTCCGGTCCTACACGTGGCCTGGAAATGTCCGAGAACTGGATCACTTCATACTGTTCGGCGTCACCCACGCGCTGCCGCACGAGACTATCCTGGAAATGCGGCATATTGCGCACCGGATGCCTCAGGGGCGGACCGATTCCGAACGGAACGATTCCGAATTGAGCAAGCCTCTCTCCGGTCATATCGAGGAGCTGGAACGACATATGATGGGTTTGGCCGTCCGGAAAACCGGAGGGAATGTCTCTAAAGCAGCTAAACTGTTGGGAATTCCACGACAGACACTGGCACGAAAGCTGACAAAGTACGGAATTCGGCCGTAGAAACGCTCTATTTATGACATTATCGCCCAAAAATTAACAATTCAATCGATTATTGACCCCGTCAATTCGATGCCATGTTCGTTTTTGGGCATATGTACGTCTTCCTTACGGATTGCCAGCTTAGGAATTAGTAAAAGCAGAAGAAAACAGCCGAATCGCTTGTACTACGCCGCAATTGATACTTGAAGCCGCACCTCCCAAAAACAGAGTTTCTGGCATGGAAAATGCTTATTGAGGATATCGCTCTGGGCAGAAAAAGGAGGGAGTGCTGTGAGAATCGGCATTTTAAAAGAAAACAAGCCGGCCGAGGGGCGAGTCATTCTGACGCCCAACGAGGTCCGCGACCTGACCGCAGGCGGCCACGAAGTTTTTGTGCAAACCGCGGCGGGCACCAAGGCCGGCTATGCCGACAAGGACTATAGCTCCATCGGCGCTGAGATACTTCCGACGCTGGAAGAGGTCTATAGGAGAGGCACCTTGATCGCGAAGGTGAAGGAATTCTTGCCGGAAGAGTATGCCTATCTCAGGGAAGACCATATCTTGTTCGCCTGCATACACCCGGCGGCGCATCGGGAAGAGGTGAGCGCGCTGCTCGCAGCCAATCTGATCGCGTTCACCGCGGAAGACAGCCACCGATGCGGCTCGCCCAACGGCGAGGCCGCCGGAAAGATCGGGGCGCTCATGGGGGCATATCACCTCTTGAGCCCGGGCGGCGGGCGGGGACAGACCGTTTTCGGCATCGGAGGCGCGCCCGCCGGCAAGGCTTTGGTCCTCGGCGCGGGAATCGCCGGAAGGGGCGCCACCGAGGTGCTCTCCTCGTTGGGCGCCCAGGTGATCCTGATGGACATCTCGATCGGGGTTCTGCGCGAGGCGGAATACCAGTTCCCAGGGAACGTGACGACGATGATTTCGTCGCGCGGGACCATCCTCGAGGTGCTTCCGGAGGTCGATCTGGTGGTCAATTGCGTGAAGTGGCCGAAGCACAGAAAGGACCACCTCATCAATAAGGCGGACCTCGTGCTTATGAAGCCGGGTTCGGTCATCGTCGACGTGAGCGCGGATGTCGGAGGGGCTATTGAAACCTATCGGCCGACCTCGCATTTCGACCCAACCTACGTCGTAGACGGTATCGTCCATTACGGTGTCGATAATATTCCAGGAGCGGCCTCGCACACCGTGTCGCAGGCGTACGCCGCGTCCATCATCAATCACGTGAAAAGCATCGCCGACCTCGGCGTGCGCGGCGCCTGTATAAGGGACGGCTACCTCCGGCGGAGCCTCTGCGTATACAAAGGCCTGCTAACGCACGAGGAGACAAGCGTGATCCAAGGGCGCGAGATGGTTCGCGTGGAGAAAGCCCTCGGGCTTGAATCAATGGAATCGCTGGATTGGGCGCCGAAAGCCACCAGCACCGAGGCGAGTTCGTAACAAGCCCCGAGTCATATGCTTCCGTTCGAAGAAAGGAGAAGGCGATGAAGAGAGGATCCATCTTGATCGTATCGGCAATGGCGGTGTTTATGTGCTTTGGGATCATGGCCGGGCTGGCGCAAGGATCGACCACGGATAAGCCCGTCAGGTTTAGGCTTATCTCCTCGTTGACCTCGCTCGACTGGGAGAATACCACGAATACGCGGGACATGAAGGTTTGGCACCAGATGTACGAAGGCCTCTACGGCATGGACGAGGCGAAGAACGGCTACTACATGGAGCTCGCGAAAAAGGTGGATATCAGCAAGGATCAAAAGGTCTATACCATCACGCTCCGGGATGGAGTCAAATTCCAGAACGGAGACTCGCTCAAGGCTTCCGACGTCGTATTCAGCTATAAGCGCGCCATGAAGAATCCGCGGTTCAAGTATCTCACGTCCATGATCACGGATGTCCAGGCCGTCAACAACAACACGGTCAAGCTGACGCTGGATAGGCCGTATTCGCCGATCGCCCACACCTTCTTCTGCATCAAGATAACGAGCGAGAAGGAAGTCACCGCGCAGGGCGCCCAATTCGGCACCATCCCCAACAAGGCCGGGACGGGGGCGTATTATGTCACGGAGTACAACATCGCGACCGGCGTGAAGCTGCGGGCATTCGATGGCTATTGGAGAGGCGCACCGGCCATCAAATTCGTCGAATACGTCGTCATCTCGGACGATACTGCGGCGGTCATCGCCTATGAGAACGGCGAGCTTGACTATTTCGAGGACGTACCTCTTTCCGCCTGGAAGGATGCGGCGAAATTCGCGGGTGACAACAGCAGGCTGATCAAGGGCAACAACATCATGTTCATGGCGATAAACTATCTCTCGCCCAAGAAGGCCCTGGCCGATCTCAAAGTGCGGCAGGCCATATTTTACGCCGTGAATAAGAAGGACATCAACCTCGCGGTCTGCGACGGCTACGGGGTCGAGGCGACGCAATACATGCCTTCAGAATACGTGGCGACCTCGCCCGTCAGCGGATTTAAGACCTATGATTACAATCCGGCGCTCTCGAAAAAGCTGCTCGCCGAAGCCGGCTATCCCAACGGGCTCGACGTCGGGGCGATCTTGACCTACGGCGCGAGCACGTCAAACAATGCCAAGATGGCACAGGTGCTGCAAGC
>Ga0187808_10000817_pt1 | contig 10327 bp, 5 predicted proteins | sample NC_wetland_sal_i_5_FD_132427 | JGI IMG/M metagenome (GOLD analysis project Ga0187808, IMG submission 132427) | Wetland sediment microbial communities from Neuse River Estuary, North Carolina, USA - ASW_3 | ecosystem: Environmental > Aquatic > Freshwater > Wetlands > Sediment | place: USA: North...
CAGGTCGATCTCCTCAACCGCGACCCCTCGCCGCCGGGCCACAAGCGCGTGGCCGAATTCGTGGGCAAGGATGCTCGCAAACAGCAACAGCACACTCAGGAGGCCCAGTCCGTAGGAGGCGAGTGGGGTTATCCCGTGGACCTCGCCGGGGTAGTAGCCCGCGCCGAGCTCCCAGGTGAACAGCGCAACGATGATCAGCCACAGCGGGCTGACCCCGACGGGGATCCCGGCGATGCGCGCAATCCGAATACTGCCACCGGGCATGCGACCAAGATCCCACCGAGAGCGGGTCTCTCCATCGGTGATGTGCCCGATGGCCACATCAGTAGAGATCCGCCGTCAGACCAGTGGTTACCGCCCTTACGGCCGAGCCTCCGCGAGCTTAGAAATGCTCAGGTGCCCGATCCAGCCTTACCTGCGCGGGTTGGGGCGAAAGCTCTCCCGCCGCCGAGCGAGTCATCCGTCTCGCGGCTGCAATCGCTCCGCCTGCGCGATGGGCGTCAGCTGTGCGTCCGGCAATGGTCGGGAAAGGGCACTGGCACGCTGGTGGTCCTGCACGGGTTGCTCGACTCGTCCGAGGGCTGGACACCGGTGTGCAAAGCCGTTGACGGCAAGCGGATCGCGTTCGACCTCCCCGGCTTCGGCCACTCGGATGCGCCGCAGAAGGGGTCGATTGCCGGCTACGCGGCCGACGTCTCCGAGGGCCTGGAGGAGCTCGGAATCGGGCGCTTCACCTTGATCGGCCACTCGCTGGGAGGGGCGATCGCCGCTGCTCTCGCCGAGTCGATGCCGGACAGGGTGCGAGCACTCGTGCTGCTGGCGCCTGCGGGATTTGGGCGCCTCCCGCTTGCGGAGGCGGTTTCAATTCCCGGTGTGCGAAACCTCGTCCAGACCGCGCTGCCGTTCGCGCTCGCCAGCGGCGTAGCGGTGAGGGCCGGATACATGACGATAGTCAGCCACGGCATGGCTCCCGACCGCGCGCTCGTTGAGCGTGTGACGAGTCGGGGCGGGGAGCTCGTCGCGGGCGCCCGTGAGGGAACCAGAGCAGTCGTCGAGGCCGGCCGTGCCGACAACGCCTTCCACCACAGGCGCATGCTCTACCGAGGCCCGGTGTACGGGGTCTGGGGCGATCGCGACCGGTTGGTGCCGACCTCGCACCATCGCGGTGTGCGGAGGGCATTTCCGCAGGCGCAGATCGAGTTCTGGCCGGGAATGGGGCACCACGCTACGTGCGAGCGCTTTGACGAGCTGCTCGAACTGGTGAAGCGTGTGGTCGCGTCCTCCGAGCCCGCATCGAGTCGGTCGGCATCCGCGCAGGGCAGGGCAGCCTGACCGGCATCCGCTCGTGGCCACAGCCGCCGAGAAAGCGCAGGCGTACGCGCGCGAGCGCGGGGTCTCGCGGAGGGTGTACGGGCTTGTCCGCTTCCTGGCCGCCGGCGTGCTGCGGGGGTGGTTTCGGGTACGCGTCTCGGGCGCCGAGCATGTCCCCGAGCAGGGCGCCGCGATCATCGTGCCCAACCACAAGAACTTCCTCGACCCGTTCTTCGTCGGCCTGGCGACGCACCGCCACGTCCGCTACATGGCAAAGGTGGAGCTGTTCAAGGGGCCGCTGGCCTGGCTCTTCTCACGACTCGGCGCATTCCCGGTACGTCGCGGAGAGGCCGACGCGGAGGCGCTGGCGACCGCTCGTTCAATCCTCGCCGATGGCGGCGTGGTGGTCGTCTTCCCCGAGGGCACCCGAGTCGAGGAGCCGGACGCGCTCGGCTCACCGCACCACGGAGCCGGCCGGCTCGCGCTCGACACCGGCGCCCCGATCGTCCCCGCGGCGATCACCGGCACCGCTCACCTGTGGCGTGGCGCGATCCCGCGCGCGAAGCGGGTGCAGCTGGCGTTTCTGCCGCCCGTGTCACCCGAGGCGACCGCGACGCGGCCGGATCCGGCCATGGAACTGATCGACGACCGCGTATGGCCCGCGGTCCGGCAGGAATACGGCCGGCTTCGCGCGACGCCGGGGCTGATTGCAGCCGGGCTCGCGGCGCTCGGGGTGGGTGGTGGACTGCTCGCCAAGCGCCGGCTCGAGGCCCGGCGCAACCCCCGCCTGCTCGGCAAGATCGAACCTCGCCGACTGCGTCGCCGCGACAAGCGCTCCGAGCTTCAGCGGCGGCTGCACGCACGTCGCAGCAAATCACTGATCCGGCGACGCTAGTCGTCAAACGCCGAAGCGAATAGATAGCTCGTCGCCAGCGTTCGATACGGGCGCCACGGATCGGCGATCTTCAGCACCTCGTCGGGCGAGGGCAGATGGTCCAGCCCGTAAGCGCGCCTGATCGCGTTACGGAGCGCGAGATCGCCGGGCAGCACCACATCCTCGCGGCCCAGCGCGAGGATCAGGAACCCTTGCGCGGTCCACGGTCCGATGCCGGGAATCGCTGTCAGCGTGGCCTCGACCTGCTCGTCGCTCAGCGGTTGCAGCGCCTCGATGCTCAGGGCTCCGTCGAGGAAGCGCTGGGCGGCCGCCCGCAGCGTCTGCACCTTGCGGCGGGAGAGCCCTGCATGTCGAAGCTGTTCCGGTTCGGCAGCGAGCAGCTGAGCCGGCGCCGGCAGGCGGCCGCCGAAGCCCGCCGCCAGCCGGTCGAGGATCGTGCGCGTGGCGCCGACCGAGAGCTGCTGACCGACCACCTGGAAGACCAGCGTCCCGAAGGCGTCCATCTCCGGAAGCTCCCGCAGCCAGGCCTGCGGATCGAAGTCTGGGTGGGACTCGATCAGCCCCGCGATCACCGGGTCCGCCAGCCGCAGGTGCGTGAGCGCCCGGGGCTCGCGAGGAGCACGATTGGCAGCTACGTGCGCCAGGGCCGCGAACGGTCGGCGACCAGCGACCGCGGGGACTTCCGCGGCCGGGCACTCGCCGGCATGTGGGGATGGAGGGTGTGTCGAACGGTGGCGACAGACTCCCTGCGCAGGTACATGCCGACGAGTACGCACAGCCGCTGAATCTCTGAACGTCGATCCACTTGCCGACCTTGACGCTTTGCCCTCCCTGGCGGAGACGCACGCGAGATCACCGATCGAAGATATGCATGCTGCCACATAACCCCATCCGGATCACCCACGGGGGAGCGTCCGGGGTAACTACGGAGTTGGGTGTGCGCCGGAGCGCGTCCGGGTCGCTCGCGGCGGGCTCGAGCGCCCTCGATTCACTCGCCGCGTTTTCCCGTGACCCGTCGCGACGCTTCGAGGGAGAAAGGTTGGCGAGCTCCTGCAGCTCATGCTCGAGCTGCGTGACGATCTTCCCGGGATCCGGGATCAGCGCGGCGTCGACCCATCAGGCCGACCGTGACCTCGCCGCGGTAGCTGAAGATGCTCACGCTCATGCCGATGTGGCCAGAGGCGGGCGCCCAGACGCACCGTGCGCACCGGTGTGCCCGCGAGATCCACGGGCTCCTGTGGCCCCGGCACATTGGTCATGACCGCTGTTCCCTTGGCCGAGAACTGGTCGACGATACGACGCTCCACCGGCTCGGGAGTCAGCCCTGTGAGCGACAGCAGTCCGTAGGAGACAGGTCCCTCCCGGGAGCGCTTGATCTCGTCCATGCGCCTGAACAACAGAACCGAGTTGATCACCATCAAGTTCGTGGGACGGTCCATGTGCAGCCAGGCGGCGTCCGCGCTTGAGAGGCGCTCGCTCATTTGTTCTCTGCCTCCGCATAGAGGCGGGCGAACACGTCACGGTATTTGTCATAGACGAATGCCCGCTTGACCTTGAGCGTCGGCGTGAGCTCACCCGCCTCCTGGCTCAGGTCGTGATCGAGGATCGCGAAACGCTTCACCTGCTCGATCCGCGCCAGCTTCGCGTTCACGGCGTCGACGTCCTTCTGGATCTCCGCGTGCACCTGGGGGTCAGCCGCGATCGTCGCCGGATCGGTTCCGATGCCGAGCCGCTCGGCGAGCTTCACGCTCTCGTCGGGATCCAGCGTCAGCATCGCCACCAGATACGGCCGCCGGTCGCCGTAGACGACCGCCTCGGTGATGTAACGGGCGTCGCGGAGCTCGCTTTCGATGTTCACCGGGGTGATGTTCTTGCCGCTGGAGGTGATGATCAGGTCCTTCTTGCGTCCCGTGATCTCCAGGAACCCCTGGCGGTCGATGGAGCCGAGGTCGCCGGAGTGAAGCCAGCCGTCAAGGTCGAGCGCCTCCTCTGTGGCCCCCGCGTTCTTGAAGTAGCCCTTGAAGACGTGGGGACCTCGAATCAGGATCTCCCCGTCGGGAGCAATCGTGACCTCGGTGCCGGGGAGCGGCTTGCCGACGGTCCCGAAGCGGACGGCGTCGGGGATGTTGAGCGTCGACGCGGCGCAGCTCTCGGTCAGACCGTAGCCCTCGAGCACGAGCACCCCGCAGGCGTCGAAGAACTCAAGCAACTCCTTCGCCACCGGGGCTGCGCCGACCAGGGCGAGCTGAAGGTGAGGACCGAAGACCTCGCGTACCTTGGCCAGCGCGAGCGGATCGGCCACCCGGTATTGCAGGTCGGTCAGCAGCCCGGGCTGCTTGCGGGCGCGCAGCGAGTCGCGAGCTCGCCCTCCTGCCTGAAGCGCCCAATCGAACAGCCTGCGCTGCGCGGAGGGGCCATCCTCGATCCGTCCCATCACCGCGCTGTGGATCTTCTCGTAGATCCGGGGCACCGCCGGGAAGTGAGTCGGACCGGTCTCGCCCAGCTCGTCGACGATCTTCGTTGCGTCGCCCGTCCAGTAGATGATGCGAGCGCCGGCGCCGAGCGCCACCATCTGTGCCACGCGTGCGAGCACGTGCGCGAGCGGAAGGAACTGATACAGCGAATGTGTGTCGTCGAAGTGCAGCTCCTGCTCGTACATGCGCACGGTGGAGAGGAAGTTGTCGTGACTGAGCATGCAGCCCTTCGGGGGCCCGGTCGTGCCCGAGGTGTAGACGAGCGTGGCCAGATCATCGGGACCAACCGCCTCCAGACGCTGCGTGACGGCTTCGGGCGGCACCTCGGACCCGAGCCGTCGCAGGCCATCCAGCGTCAGCAGCTCGCTGTCTGCGGACTGAAACAGCACGACGTGCTCGAGCGCCGGACAGCGGTCGCGGACCTGCTCTACCTTGGCCGCCTGTTCCGCGTTCTCGCAGAACACCACGCGCGCATCGGAGTGCTCGAGCACGTACGCGCACTCGAGCGGCGAATTGGTGTGGTAGATCGGCGTCACCACCGCGCCGGCGCACAGCGTTCCGCAGTCGGCGAGCGTCCAGTCAGCGGACGTGAGCCCCAGGATCGCCACGCGGTCGCCCTGCTCGATCCCGAGGCTGATCAGCCCACGGGCGAGCTCGCTCGAGGTCGTGCCGAGCTCCGGGTAGGAGATGTACGCCGTCGCGCCGTCGCGCCTGTACTGAAGCGCGACACCAGAGTGACGCTGGGCGGCGGTGAGAACCATCTCGCCGATCGTCCGCGGGCCGAGCGGCCGCGGCGGTGCCGCACCCGCTTCAGCGTGGCCCGATGTCGTGCGTGGTGGGCTCATGACGATCTTTCAGGTTGATCGTCGCCCTCTACTGATGCGCTGGGCCGGGGTGCCGGTGCGGCATGTGCGGACGGGGGAGGCGGCGGGCGCGTCGGACCGGCTTCGCCGGCTCGCTTGGTCTGGGCGCGACGGTCGGCCACCAGCCATAGCGGCCCAGTACAGCCTCTGCCGCTGGGAGCAGCACCGGCCGCATGATCACCACGTCGAGCAAGACCGCGACCGCCACGCCGATCCCGAGCGCGCGGATGTTGAGTAGATCCGTGGTCGAGAACGGAATCAGGGCCGCAACCATCAGCAGCCCCGCGCCCGTGCTCGCGGCGGCTGTATCGCGCAGTCCCTTGCGAACGGCTGCCCTGCCTCCAGCCGAGGCCACGTAAGCCTCCCTGGTCCGCATCAGGAGCACCGTCGAGAACACCGTGTTGATGCCGAAGGCGACGGTGAAGACGCTGATGATCGTGATCGGATCCAGATAGCCGGGACCGCCCATTGGCGAGTTCGATCCGCCGAACAGCAACTGCAGAATGCCGAACGTCGACGCTACGACCAGCAGGCTGAAGACCGTGGCAGCGACGGGCAGGAGCACCGCCCGAAGCGCCAGGCAGAGCACCAACAGGATCGCCAGCGACAGCACCGCCACGTCGAGCCAGATCCGCGACTTGGTGACGCTCGTCAGGTCACCGAGGTTGCCGGCCGGACCGCCGACGGCGACCTGGACGTTGTTGGCCTTCGCGAACGTGGCGGCGAGGGCGGCCAGGTGCGTGCCGAGCGCGGTGGTGGCCGCGACGTTCGACTTGTACTTGGGGACCACCACGATCTGGCCGGCGGTCCCGCCGCGCAGCAGATTGATCGTGAACGTGGCGGCGTTGCGGTTGGCCGGCGTCGCGCCCTCAACCGCAGCGAGCACGAAGTAGCCGGAGTTGAAGATTCCCGGCGACTGCGCCTCGAGCAGCTTGAGCTGAGCGGTCGAGGGGATCTGGCCGCGCGACTTGATCACCGCGGCCTGCATCTGGCCGAGTCCGGTCGTGAGCTGGCCGGCCGGGGACACGCCGCTGGCTAGCCCGGTCGCGAGCGCCCCGGCTCCCGTGGTGAGCTGACCGATTCCGATCTGGAGCGCGCTCGCCCCGGCGGTGAGCTGGCTGAGGCCGCTCGTCAGCTGAGTCCCGCCGCCCGCCAGTTGGCTGAGTCCGCTCGCCAGCTGGGCGTTGCCGGCGTGGAGCTGCTGAATCCCGGCTTGAAGCTGAGCCGCTCCCGATGCGGCAGCGGTGAGCTGCGGCGAGAGCTGGTTGATCTGCGAGTTGACGCCGGCGGCTAGGAAGGCGGTCGTTGCCGCGTTCTGTCTGGCTGACGCAAGCCCTGCGTTGATGGTGCCGACCGAACTGTTTGCGCTCTCGAGCGCAGTCAGAGCCGCCTGGACGCCAGGATCACTCTTCGCGCTGCTGCTCCCGTTGAGCGCGCTCAGCGCGCTCGAGATGTCGCTCTGCGTGCTCTGCGCGTCACCCTGCACCTGCTTGATCTCGTTATTGGTCGCCGCGCTTGCGCTGGCCATCTGCCCAACGGCCGGCAGCCCTGCCTTGACCTGGGGGGCGCCTTTGCCGAGCCCGGCGGCGAGCTGGGTGGAGCCGGCGAGTGCTTGGGCGGCGCCGTTCTTGAGCGCATTAGCCCCAGCAAGCGCCGAGTTCAGGCCCGCCGCCAGCGTGGCTGATCCCGACTGCGCCTGAGCGAGGCCCGAGTGCAGCTGGCCGGCTCCCGATCCTGCTTGGCCGCCGCCGGACTGGAGCTGACTCGCTCCTGACGACGCCGACGCCAGCCCCGCCTGGAGCTGGGCCGAACCGGAGCCCGCCTGGCCGAGGCCGTTGATCAGCTGCAGCAGCTGTGCCTTGCTCTGGTCGGAGATCTTCACCGAGTGATTCAACGAAGGCCCGAAGCTCTTCAGCTGGTTGGACGTCGAGTTGATCTCGCCCGGGCCGGTGACCGAGTAGACGGTCTTGTCCTTGGCGATCTGCAGCTCGAACTTGTAAAGGTTCGTGAGCAGTGCAGGGGTCGTGATCGGGCGGGTGTTGGAGACCACGATCAGGCTGTAGGGCGTCGCCCAGCCCGGGCCCATAACGCGCGAGACCTCCCCGAAGGCGATCCGCGCCTTAGAGCTCGCTGGAAGCTGGCTCACGTCCGGTGGGCCCGATTTCAGCGCAAGCGCCGGTACCGCGATCACCGCCAGCATCACGGTGGCGGCAAAGCCCGCGTAGACGGCATGCCTCGTCACCCAGTTGCCTCCACCCACCAACGCCGACCAGAACCGAGCCACCGGAGCGGGCGCCGGGAAGCTGAAGGCGTCGATCCGCCGCCCCAGCAAAACGAGCGCGGCGGGCATCACGACGACCGCGCCGCCGGTCGCAAACGCTGCGCAGGTAAGCGCGCCGGTTCCGACCGAGACCATCAGCTGTGTCGGCCCGATGACGGCCACCAGCGCAAGCGCCAGCACCAGCGCCGACCCAGCGATCAGGACGGCCCTGCCGGTCGTCTCGAGCTCGCGGATCGCCGCGGTCGCGGCTGTTCGCGGGTGCGCACCTGGAGGGAGCTCCTCGCGGTGGAAGCGGTCGAGGATCAGCAGCGCGAAGGCGACCCCCAGCGCAAGCCCGGTCATCGTCCCAGCCGCGACCCCTACCGGGTCGAGCTGGAAGATGTGCCCAAGCAGCGCGACCTCCCCGAACCCCGCAAGCGTGCTGACCGCGCCCACGGCGGTGACGATCAGGGCGGCGATCGGGGCACGCAGCCCGATCAGCAGGAGGATGAACAGGATGCCGATCGCGATCAGCTCGTCGCGCCGGAGGCTGGAGAGCGATGCGTTCTTCTCCGCGCGGTCGATCGACGGCTGGCCGGTGATGTAGGACCGGACAGGTGCTCTGATTTTGTGCGATACGAGGTTCTCGATCTGCGGCTGGTCGTACTTGACCGCATCCTTCTCGGAGCGGTCTACGGAGACGATGATCATCGCTGCGGTCGGCTTCGGGCGCAGGCCCGCGCTCGCGGTACCCGCATCCCATGCCGAGAGCACCCGTGTGTGGGGTCGCTTGGCGAGCGCTGCCACCAGCGGCGGCCCTTCGCGGTTGAGCTGCGCCTTCGGTCCCTCGAGCAGGATCGGTACCAGCTGGGTGGGGCCGAACTGCGCATTGCCGAGCTGCTGCGCGCGCGAGGACTGGGTCCCCGGCACGACCGTGATCGACGGCGACAGGGTCTTTGAGACGCCAAAGCCGATCAGCGACAGCGCCACACCGGCGATCAGCCATGCGGCCAGAGCAGCCTTCGGCCGCCTGATTGAAAGCTTGGCGAGAGAGATCATCGCTCCTCCTCGAGCGCAGTCAAGATAACGGCGGAAGGCGCCGCCGACTCGTGAACGTTTCGTGTTAAGAGCAACCTATGAACCGGGCACAAGCCCGCCATCCGCGCGGACAGCGTGTTTCCGCTCCGTAGTTAAGGCCTACTGGAATCCGGGGTGAGGTGCGGATCGGCGGCCTTGCGAGCCTGCCTGGCGCGTGCGAGGATGGGCTGGTGAGGGCGAGCCGGATCTCCGCATGGCGTGCGTTGGCCGCCGTCGTATTGATGGGGCTGGCTGCAGGGGCGGCCAGTGCCGTTGTCTCCGGCGCCGCCGGAGTGATCGGACCGGGCAACCGGATCCAGCCGACCGGACGCCGGCTGCACCCGACGGGGAAGCTGGTGACGCTGGGGAACTTCCCGACCGGCGGCGCGCTCACCCCAGACGGTCGCTTTCTGTGGACGCTGTCGGCCGGATTCGGTCCCAACGACATCCGGATCGTCAAGATCGGGCTGAGCCACGGCCACGGTACCGGGCGGGTCGTGCAGAGAATCCTGATGCCCGGTCTCGATGGCGGGATCGCGATCGCGCCCAACGGGAAGACCGCGTACGTCTCGGGGATCCCCGAGTCCAAGAACACCGACGAACGCGTGCCGTCCAGCATCCCGGGGACCAGCGGGGACGTGATCTCGGTGTTCACGATCAACAAGCGCACCGGCCACGCCACCCGCGACGGCGTGATCGCGGTGCCTCCGCCGCCGACCGCGCCCTCCGAGCAGGCCTTCCCTCCGACCACGACAAAGGCGTCGTGGCCGACGGGCCTGGCGGTGAGCCCGAACGGCAAGACGCTGCTGGGGGCGCTCAACGTGGCGGACACCGCCGCGGTGATCAACACCGCCGCGCGCAGCGTCCGCTACGTATCCGTCGGCCATTATCCCTACGGCGCCGCGATCACCAGCAACGGCCGCTACGGCCTGGTCACGAGCGAGACGCAGGCGACCGTCTCGGTTATCAACCTCTCGACGGCCTCCCTCGTCAAGACGATCGCGGTCGGCCCGCACCTCGCCGACTCGGAGGGAATCGCCGTCGACCCCAAGGCGCCGCTCGCGTTCGTGGCCAACTCCCACGAGGACGTGATCGCGGCGATCAACACCAACAAGCTGCGCGTCCAGGGGATGCTGTCGCTGGTCCACCCCCAGGGCAACGGGACGACCCCGACCGAGCTGGGCGTCACCGGTGACGGCTGCGACCTGCTGTCGGCCGACTCCGGCGAGGACGCGGTCGCAGTCTTCGCGCTCTCCAGCGCGACGCGGTGCAACCCCGGTGGGCACGGAAAGCGGGCCGCGAAGCGGTTTGCGCTGGTCGGTCGGATCCCAACCGCGTCCTATCCGACGTTCGCTGCTGCGTCCTCGGCGCACGGGCTGATGGCGTGGATCGCGGCAGCCGGGATCGGCGTCGGCCCGAACCTGAACGGGCCGAATCCCAATTCGCC
>Ga0187808_10000818_pt1 | contig 10325 bp, 5 predicted proteins | sample NC_wetland_sal_i_5_FD_132427 | JGI IMG/M metagenome (GOLD analysis project Ga0187808, IMG submission 132427) | Wetland sediment microbial communities from Neuse River Estuary, North Carolina, USA - ASW_3 | ecosystem: Environmental > Aquatic > Freshwater > Wetlands > Sediment | place: USA: North...
CTTCCCCGAGGTGTTCGGCGAGGGATCGGACCAACCGCTCGACGCGGAGGCCACGCACGCCCTGTTCCGGAACCTGAGCGAGGAGATCACGGCGGCCACCGGCGACCGCCGCGGCCCCGAGCAGGTCGCGGCCGGGTTCATCGAGATCGCCGTGGCGAACATGGCCAACGCGATCAAGAAGATCTCCGTCCAGCGCGGCTACGACGTGACCGAATACGTCCTGAACGTGTTCGGCGGCGCGGGCGGCCAGCACGCCTGCGCGGTGGCCGACGCGCTGGCCATGTCGAAGGTGCTCATCCACCCGCTGGCCGGCGTCTTGTCCGCCTACGGGATCGGCCTGGCCGACATCATCGCGATGCGCGAGCGCGCCGTCGAGGCCCCGCTCACGCCGGCCCTGGCCGCCGAGCTCGACACGATCATCGAGCCGCTGGAAGCGGAAGCCCGCGCCGAGGTGGAAGCCGAGGGCGTCCCGGACACCAGGATCAGCGCCACCCACCGCGCGCACCTGCGCTACGCGGGCACCGACACCGCCCTGATCGTCCCGGTCGCCTCGCTGGCGGAGATGACCCGCTCGTTCGAGGCGGAGTACGCCCGGCGGTTCGCCTTCCTCATGCGCGACAAGCCGATCCTGGTGGAAGCCGTCTCCGTCGAGGTCACCGGCGCGCAGGAGGAACTTGACGAGGGTGAAACCACCGCTCGTTCGGACAATAAGGAAACGGCGCGGCCGGGCAGTGCTGGCCGGGGGGGACGACCCCCCCGGACCCCCCCGCGCAGCACCGCGCGGGTCCGGATGTTCACCGGCGGCGCCTGGGCCGAGGTGGACCTGCACGCCCGCGCGGCACTGCGCCCCGGGCACGCCGTCGACGGCCCGGCGATCATCGCCGAGGACCTGGCCACCACCGTGGTCGAGCGGGGCTGGCAGGCCGTCGTGACCGCCCGCGGCGACCTCCTGCTTTCCCGCGTACAGGCGCGCCCGGCGCGGTCCGATGTTGGCACTACCGCCGACCCGGTGATGCTGGAGATCTTCAACAACCTGTTCATGTCCGTCGCCGAGCAGATGGGCGTGCGCCTGCAGTCCACCGCGCACTCGGTCAACATCAAGGAGCGGCTCGACTTCTCCTGCGCGGTCTTCGACGCCGGGGGCGGCCTGATCGCCAATGCCCCGCACATGCCGGTCCACCTCGGCTCGATGGGCGAGTCGATCAAGATGGTGATCAGGCGCAACCCGCGCATCCGCCGCGGCGACGTCTACGTCCTGAACGACCCGTACCACGGCGGCACGCATATCCCGGACGTCACGGTGGTCACGCCGGTGTTCAGCGACACGGGGGACGAGATCTGGTTCTACGTCGCCTCGCGCGGGCACCACGCCGAGATCGGCGGCCTGTCGCCCGGGTCGATGCCGTCCGCCAGCACCCGGGTCGAGGAGGAGGGGGTGCTGATCGACAACTGGCTGCTCGTCCAGGACGGCCGGCTGAGGGAAGCCGAGACGATGCACCTGCTGCGCAGCGCCGAGTACCCGTCCCGCGACCCGGTCACGAACCTCGCCGACCTGCGCGCCCAGATCGCCGCGAACGAAAAGGGCATCGCCGAACTGCACCGCATGGTGGACCACTTCGGCCTGGACGTCGTGACGGCCTACATGGGGCACGTCAAGGAGAACGCCGCCGCCTCCGTCCGCCGGGTGATCACCGCCCTGCACGACGGCCACTACGCGTACGAGCTTGACGACGGCGCGGTGATCAACGTGACGGTCCGCGTCGACCCCGATCGCCAGACCGCCGACATCGACTTCACCGGCACGTCGCCGACGCTGAAGGACAACTTCAACGCGCCGTCCAGCGTGGCCATGGCCGCGGTCCTCTACGTGTTCCGGACCCTCGTCGACGACGACATCCCGCTCAACGACGGCTGCCTGCAGCCGCTCAACGTGATCATCCCGCCGGGCACCATGCTGTCCCCGGAGTACCCGGCGGCGGTCGCGGCCGGGAACGTGGAGACCTCCCAGGCGGTCACCGGCGCGCTGTACGCCGCGCTCGGCGTGATGGCGGAGGGGTCGGGGACGATGAACAACGTGACGTTCGGCAACGAGCGGTACCAGTACTACGAGACGGTCGCCAGCGGCTCGGGCGCGGGCGACGGCTTCGACGGCACCGACGTCGTGCAGACCAAGATGACCAACTCCCGGCTCACCGACCCCGAGGTCCTGGAGTGGCGCTTCCCGGTGCTCCTGGAGTCCTACCGGATCCGGCCGGGCAGCGGCGGGCCCGGCCGCTGGCACGGCGGCCACGGCGGCACGCGCCGGCTCCGCTTCGGCGAGGCGATGACCGTCACCACGCTGACCGGGCACCGCCGCGTCCCGGCGTTCGGCATGGCGGGCGGGCAGCCCGGCGCGCTCGGCCGCCACTGGATCGAGCACCCGGACGGGTCGGTCACGGCCATGGGCGGCTGCGACTCGGTCCGCGTCGAGCCCGGCGACGTCTTCGTCATCGAGACCCCCGGCGGGGGCGGGTACGGGCCGCCGACAGAAGGCTGATTATCCCGAACGGCGGTGGTATCACCCCCGGGTCGGCGCATGCCCCGCTACTAGTCGGCCTCGCTCGCGGGGTTCCGCCGCCAGGGCGGCCCGGTTACTCGTCGGCCTCGAGCTCGCGGAGCACCGCCACCAGGGCGGCCTCGTTCCCGGCCGTGTGGTCGAGCACGGCCATGAGCTCGTGCAGGACCAGGTGCCGGTCCTGGCCGGCGTCGAGCAGCCGCTGCGCGGCCTCCCAGAGCTCCGGCGGGTCGCCGCGCCAGAGCCGGTCCGCCAGGATCAGGTGCCGCTCGATGTGCCGGCCGACGCCGCCCGGCGCCGGGGTGGCGTGGTCCGCGGCCAGCAGCGTGCGCCGGTCCCGCGGGTCCGCCGGGTCCAGGATGCTCAGGTCCGTGCCGGAGTGCCACCCCTCGAGGACTCCGAACGCGAACGCGCGCCGCGGCAGCGCCTCCAGGTCGCCGTCCGGGAGCAGCCGATGGACGAGCGCGTAGTCCAGGCCGAACTCCGCCGGATCCCGGTACGCCTGCGCGAACACGCCGATCGCGTTGAACACGGCCTCCAGCGTCTCGGCCACCACGGGCTCGGCGAGCCCGCGCCGCCGGCCCGCCCACCGGACCCAGGCCGCCAGCACGTGCGGCATCGCGTCCTGCTCCGACTGGGACAGCATGACCTTGCGCGGCAGCCAGGCGAGCAGGAACGTCTCCACCTTGGTCGGGCTCATCCGCAGCGGCCGGCCGAAGTCCTTGTCGCACCCGTAGTCGATGATCCGGTCGGCGCAGTGGCTGGCGGCGCCGCGGTCCGACAGGTCCTCGGCCTCGTCGGAGGCGAGGAACTCGGCGGCCAGCATCGCCCGGCGGTCCCGGCTCCAGGCCTGCCGGCGCGGTCCGGTGGTGCTGGACGTGGCCCGGCCGCGCGGCGGCGGCAGGGCCCTGATCCTGGCCCTGATGAACGCGTGGTACGAGGGGAACGACTCGCTGACGGCCGGGTCGGCGGCCGCGTCGGTCACGCCCAGCGCGGTCTCCAGCATCTGCCGCGCCTGCCCGGCGTCGATCTCACGGAACGCCTGCTTGCCCTCGGCCCCGCGCAGCTCGGCCGCCTCCCGGCAGTGGTCGAGGAGCTTGCCCACCCGGGAGGTCACCCAGCCGTCGCGGATCATCCCCCCGGAGTTGTAGTCCACCACGGTGACCAGCGCGTGCGGTTCCTCCCCGGCGTAGCTGAACACGCAGATGACCTCGTCGGTGTCGCCGAGCGTGTCCGGGTTGACGTAGCACTCGGCCGGCGTCACGGCGCCGAGGTGCTCGGCCCAGCCCGGGCACGGCACGCCGCCCTCGATCATCTCCAGCGCGGCGCGCTCGGCCTTGGCCGCCTGGCGCGGGGTACCCAGGTCGGCGATGCCGGACAGCAGCGCGAGCGCCGCCGGGCTGCGCTGGTTGGCGGCGTAGTCGACCAGGCCCTCGCCGACGAGCTGCTCCACGGTCGCGGCGCGCCGGCCGCCGCCGCGCTGACCCCACCAGGTGCCGAGCAGCTCGCTGACCATGAGCTCCGCGTCCAGCGGGCTGCGCACCGCCAGCAGCTCCCGCGCCGCGCGCAGCAGCTCGGCGAACAGCGCGTTGGGCGGCGGGACAGCGGCCTCGCCCCGGCCGCCGCCGCCTGGTGCGCCTGCGGGTTGGCGACGACGGCTGTGCGGGCTCACGCTGATAGCCTCTCAGATCGGGACATGCGGACGCTATGCTACGTTGTCATGCCCGCTGTAATTTCGCCTTATCGGGGGCATGCGACACGCGGACCCAAACGGCGCGCCCGGTAGATGGCCGTTCGCTGTCCGCGAATCCGGTTACCTGGCCGCGCCGACTGCCGGACTGTGGCACGCTTAATTGGTTGGCTGCGGGAACGATGAATCCGGGGAAGGAGCCGCCCATGGCAGCCCCCGGTCTGGTGCCTGGGCGTCTGCGGTGAGTACGGACACATCAATATCTATGCATCAAGACACACCTGATTCCGCTCTGGTGGACATGCTGCTGCACCAGGCGCCGGTCGGCCTTGCGCTGTTCGGGCCTGACCTGCGGTTCCGGCTGGCCAACGCCGCCCTGGTCCGGCTCGATGGCTCGCTGGCCGGGGACCCGTCCGGGTACGCCGGCCTGCTGCCCGCCGACGTCTGGGCGGACGAGGCCGCCGCGAAGGCGGTGGCCGCGCTGCGGAAGGTCCTGGCCGACGGCGAGCTGGTGCTGGAGACCCAGGGGGAGGGCACCGCGTCCTGGTTCCCCGTGCGCGACGCGGCGGGGGAGGTTTCCGGCGTCGGCCTCATCCTGGTCAAGGGCGTCGGCCTCGCGGCCGAGGAGGAGATCAGGCGCAGCGAGGAGCGCTACCGCTCGCTGGTCCAGGGCGTCGCCCAGGTGGTCTGGGTGGCCGGGCCGGACGGCGCGATCAAGGAAGACTCGCCCGAGTGGCGGTGGATCACCGGGCAGTCCGCCGAGGAGTACCTCGGCCGCGGCTGGCTGAACTCGATCCACCCGGAGGACCGCGAGCGGGTCGAGCGCGACTGGCAGAGTTGCGTCAGGACCGGGAAGGTGTTCGACGACCGCTACCGGATCCGGACCAAGGGCGGCTCGTACCGGCACTACGACGTGCGGGCGGTGCCGATCGAGCGGGACGGCAAGATCGTGGAGTGGGTCGGGGCCAGCACCGACGTGACCAGCCAGCGCGAGGCCGAGGAGATGCGCGGGCGGCTGACCGAGCAGTTGTCGGCCGCGGCGCTGCGCACCGCGCGGCTGCAGCAGGCCACCTCGATGCTGGCCGAGGCGCTCACGGTCGAGCAGGTGGTCGAGGTCATCACCGAGGTGGGCCGGACCGCGATCGGCGCGCTGCGCTCGGCGGTCGTGCTGCTGGAGGCCGACGGGATGCGGCTGCGCGTGGTCAACGAGGACGGGATGCGGGGCGCGCCGGACTCGGCGGGCGGCCCGCTGACGCTGCAGTCCCCGAGCGTGATCACCAGGGCGATCGCGACCAGGCACCCGGTGCTCGTCGAGGACCCGGACGACCTGCGCAGGCAGTTCGCGGACGAGCTGGAGATCGATCCGGTGGTAGTGGTGTCTACTTCTGACGAGCGCTCCTGGGTCGGCCTCCCGCTGATCACCGCGGGCCCGCCGCTCGGCGCGCTGCGGTTCTCGTTCGGCAGGCCGCGCAAGCTCACCGAAGAGGAGCGGGTCTTCCTCGAGGCGCTCGCCGGCCAGTGCGCGCTGGCGGTCGAGCGGGCCGGTCTTTACGAGCGTGAGCACACCACGGCGGAGACGCTGCAGCGCAGCCTGCTGCCCGACCGGCTGCCGAGCGTCCCCGGCCTGGTCCTGACGGCCAGGTACCTGCCGGTCACGCGGAACATGGAGATCGGCGGCGACTGGTACGACGCGTTCCGGCTGCCCGACCAGCGGCTCGCGGTGGCGGTCGGCGACGTCATGGGCAAGGGCCTGGCCGCGGCGGCGGGGATGGGCCGGGTGCGCAACGCGCTGCGCGCGCTCGCGCTGACCGACCCGCGCCCGGCGGCGGTGCTGGGCGGCCTCGACCGCCTGTTCACCGCCACCGAGGAGGAGGAACAGGTCACCACCGTCGCCTACCTGGTCATCGACCCGGAGACCGGCGAAGGCGTGCTCGGCAACGCGGGCCACCTGCCCGCGCTGGTCCTCGAGGCGGGCCTGGCGCCGCGCTTCGACGAGGTCGAGGCCGGCACCCCGCTCGGCTGGGCCAGCCCGAGGAAGCAGCACGCGTTCAGCCTGCAGCCGGGCAGCACCGCGGTGTTTTACTCGGACGGACTCGTGGAAGACAGGAACCGCGGGCTCGACGCGGGGCTGGATGAACTGGCCGCGGTCGCCGCCCGGGCCGACGCCGGCGTGCTGGGCCAGCCCGAGCGGTTGCTTGAGTACCTTGTGGATCGCATGCTGGCCGGTCTCGCGCAGGACGATGACGTCACCGTGCTGGTGATTCACCGGCCCGCGGAGGGCGCGTTTTGAGGGACGCCACGGCCGGGACGTACAGATCACTCCCGGCCTCGGCCTATGGTGATTGAGTGGGAGGCAGGCGGGTTGAATCAGTCCCGAGTGGCATCTACCCAGCGAAGGAAGGGGTGACTGCGGTCGTGAGCGCTGCCAACTCCGCAGCGCGGAAGCGCCCCAGGACGCCGGACCAGCAGCCCAGGGCCGTCGAGGACGAGGCGGTTCTGGCGGCGGGCGGGCCCGCGCGCCCTGAACTAGGCGTCCCGGACGATTCCGCGGCGCACGCCGACTCTGACGCTGACGCCAGCCGGGCCCCAGGAGACCGCGACCTGGCCGTGGCGGGGCTCGGTGACGCGACCGACTCCGGGACCGGCGAGCTCGGTGGCCTTGACGAATTCGACGAGTTCGATGAGGGCGACGAGGACGACGCTGACCTGGAGGCCGCGCTGGCCGGGGGCGAGCTGGAAGAGCCCGACCTGGCCGACGTCACCGAGCTGGCCGAAGGCGACCTGGTCGGCGAGGACCTGGTGGGCGACGAGCCGGAGGGCCCCGACGGGATCGAAGCGCTAGACGGCCCGGAGCCGGACCAGGCGGCCGGGGACGCCGAGGCCGACGGGCCCGAGGCCGCCGGCGCGCTGGTGGTGAACATCGCCCTGGCCGCCAGCGGCGAGGACGAGGAGATCCTCGTCTTCGGCGACGACGACGATGACCTGCCCGCCGCGCAGGTGGCGGTGGCGGGTGCGACCGCGGACCCGGTTAAGGACTACCTGAAGCAGATCGGCAAGGTCCCGCTGCTCAACGCCGAGCAAGAGGTCGAGCTGGCCAAGCGGATCGAGGCGGGCCTGTTCGCCGAGGAGAAGCTGGCCGAGGGTGCCCGGCAGCTGAACACCGACCAGCGCATCGACCTGGAGTGGATCGCCGAGGACGGCACGCGGGCCAAGAACCACCTGCTCGAGGCGAACCTGCGCCTGGTGGTCTCGCTGGCCAAGCGGTACACGGGCCGCGGCATGCTGTTCCTCGACCTGATCCAGGAGGGCAACCTGGGCCTGATCAGGGCGGTGGAGAAGTTCGACTACACCAAGGGCTACAAGTTCTCCACCTACGCCACCTGGTGGATCCGGCAGGCGATCACCCGCGCGATGGCCGACCAGGCCCGCACCATCCGCATCCCGGTGCACATGGTCGAGGTCATCAACAAGCTCGCCCGGGTGCAGCGGCAGATGCTCCAGGACCTGGGGCGCGAGCCGACCCCCGAGGAACTGGCCGTCGAGCTCGACATGACCCCGGAGAAGGTCATCGAGGTGCAGAAGTACGGCCGTGAGCCGATCTCGCTGCACACCCCGCTCGGCGAGGACGGCGACAGCGAGTTCGGCGACCTGATCGAGGACTCCGAGGCGATCCAGCCCGGCGAGGCGGTCAGCTTCACGCTCCTGCAGGAGCAGCTGCACTCGGTCCTGGACACGCTGTCCGAGCGCGAGGCGGGCGTGGTCTCGATGCGGTTCGGCCTGACCGACGGCCAGCCGAAGACCCTGGACGAGATCGGCAAGGTCTACGGCGTCACCCGGGAGCGCATCCGCCAGATCGAGTCGAAGACCATGTCCAAGCTCCGCCACCCCTCCCGCTCCCAGGTCCTCCGGGACTACCTGGACTTATCTCTCCCGGCTGCGTAGATTCGCTCCGCGCCCGTACCTCGGTATCGGATCGGGCCTACCATGACGGCCATGGACCGGCTGCAGCTGCGGTCGATGACCGCCGCGGAATTCGAGACCTACCGTGCCAAGCTCGTACCCGAGTACGCCGCTGAGCACGTTCGCGCTGGGGATTGGACGGCAGACCAGGCTGAGACGCTGGCCGCCCGGGAGGTCAACGATCTGCTGCCGGCCGGACCGGACAGCTCCGGAATGCTCCTGCTCGTGGCCAGCACCCCCGGCGGCGAGGCGGTGGGCATGGTCTGGGTGGCGCTCGACCGGCGTCCCGGTGAGGCATGGATCTACGACATAGAGGTCAACCAGGAGCACCGGGGCAAGGGCTACGGTCGTGCCCTGCTCCAGGCTGCCGAGCAGGAGGCGGCCCAGCACGGCAGTAAGGCCATCGGCCTGAACGTCTTCGGTACGAATGCCGTCGCCCGGCAGTTGTATGAGTCAGCGGGCTACCAGATCACCGCGATGAACATGCGCAAGGAACTCGGCGCCCCCTAGCCCGCCAGGAACTCGGCCCCCGAGTACCCCGATCAACCACGAAGCCTGGTTCAGTAGCCCGAGCCAGCCAATTGCGCCGCGTCCCAGCTGCCGACCTTGACCGCCCGGAACCCTCGCACAGAACCAGGTGAGGGTCTGACTGTGCTGCCGGACGGTTCCGGCTTTGCGCAGCCGGCTTCGGCTCGCGCAGAAGTGGGTCGCGAGCGATTGATGAGACCAGTGTGCGCAGAAGTGCGCAGGCCCCGGAAAGATCGGGGAGGATCCGGGCTTCGGGGAGGATCCGGTGCACGATAGTCCCCCAAATCCTCCCACAAGCCCGGATCCTCCCACAAAATCCCCGGACATTCCGCAGCCCGTGAATCGGACTGGGGCGGATGAGGGATTCGAGACGGGTGGGGCGGATGGGGTCAAGGAAGGCGCGGACGGAGCGGGCGACCGGGCTCGGGATGCACCTGACCGACCGCGGAACCCGGATCAACCCCAATCTTTGGGGGCACAGCGGCCTGCGGCCCTGACTGGCCTGCGGCCCTGATTTACCGCGCGGTCTTGCCACTCCCCGTGCCCCTGCGCTCCGGTAACCCCGGACCCCGTAACCCCGAACCCCGTCGGCGGCCGGCCCCCCGGGACCGGCCTGGCTGCTGCCGCGACGTGCTTAGTTCGGCAGCGGCTCGGACAGACGGTTGCTCTCGTCCTGGATGTCCACGGCGACCTTGGCCAGCGCCGCGGCGTGCAGGCGACCATGGTGCGCGCAGAAGAGTAGCTCCCCCGAGTTGGCGAGGAGCACGCGAACATACGCCGGGCGCCGCAACGATCGCAGACGTCCAGCGCGTTCAGCGGCTTGGTGGGAGCTAGTGCTCCAGTCATCGTCGCCTCCTCGCGTCAAGCCTCCGGCTTCAGTGTCCGGATGGCTCCCGTTTCCTGCCTTATACCTTCTGCATAACACATACCCACGCGCAGGCCTTCCCTACTCCAGGCCACGTACGCCACAAGCGAAACCGGGACCTGAGGCGCCAGGTTTACCGACGATGATGTCAGCTTCCCACTCGCCCCCAGGTTCGCATATATTCTCGAATTGTGGGCAGGTGAAGCAGACGCCACGCCGGCTGAGGGGATTTACCTCCGGCCCGCCGCGTGGCGTGAGGCCGCAGCCCGCCCGGGACGCTACCCTTCGGTGAGGCCCTCGCGTGGGGCTGCAGGCGGAAAGGAGACTGCTCGGCCGTGTCTTCCCTGACCACCGCAGCTACCGCAGCCACCTCAGCTCGGATGCCCGCCGATGCCGCAGCCGACGCCTACACGGCGCGGCACCTGACGGTCCTGGAGGGCCTGGACGCGGTGCGCAAGCGTCCCGGCATGTACATCGGGTCCACCGACAGCCGCGGACTGCACCACTGCCTGTGGGAGATCTTCGACAACTCGGTGGACGAGGCGCTGGGCGGGCACTGCACCCGGATCGACGTGATCCTGCACGCGGACGGGTCCGCCGAGGTCAGGGACAACGGCCGGGGCATCCCGGTCGACGTCGAGCGCAAGACCAAGCTCTCCGGCGTGGAGCTGGTGATGACCAGGCTGCACGCGGGCGGCAAGTTCGGCGGCGGGTCGTACACGGCCTCC
>Ga0187808_10000820_pt1 | contig 10320 bp, 7 predicted proteins | sample NC_wetland_sal_i_5_FD_132427 | JGI IMG/M metagenome (GOLD analysis project Ga0187808, IMG submission 132427) | Wetland sediment microbial communities from Neuse River Estuary, North Carolina, USA - ASW_3 | ecosystem: Environmental > Aquatic > Freshwater > Wetlands > Sediment | place: USA: North...
ACCGAGACTGAAGAGGCTCACGAGCCCGGGAAGGATCCCGGGACTCAGGAAGACCCTGGGGCCGAGGACCACGAGCCTGGGAAGGACCCCGGGACTCAGGAAGACCCTGGGGCCGAGGACCACGAGCCCGAGAAGGACCCCGGGACTCAGGAAGACCCTGAGGTCCAGGACCACGAGCCCGGGGAGGACTCCGCTACTCGGGAGTCGCCCTGAGGGTCACCTGGGCATCCGGGGCATCCGGGGCCTCCCCGGGTTCGCGGAGGTCATACCGCTCCAGCGCCGCCAGCGTCCCCGAGGCCGCGTGCACGACCCAGAAGCCGCCCTTGGGCAGCTCCGGATGGCCGGGCACGGCCGAGGGCGCCCCGAGGGCCCCGCAGGCCGCGGCCAGCGCCTGCGGCAGGTTCTCCCGGTGCAGGCAGACCACCGCCGGCCGGTCCGCCGCCACCAGGTCACGCACGAGGGACGCGAGTGAGTCACCAACGCTCGTTCGGCTCAAAGATGAGTCGGAGGGTCGGCGCGGCACCGCCAGCGCGACCTCAGCCTCGACGGACCCGCCGAAGTTCGCCGCGAACGGCTGCACCGTCTCCAGGCACCGCAGCGCCGGCGAAGACAGGACCCGGGCGCGGGGCGCGAAGCAGGCCAGCAGGCCGGCCAGCAGCCGCGCGTCGATCGCGCCCTCGGCGTCCAGCGCGCGCCTGGCGTCATCGTCAGGGTGCGCCGTGCGCTGGCCCGCCGAGGCGTGCCTGAGCAGGATCAGCGGGACCGTCGGCCGCGGCCGGAGGGCGGCCAGCACGGTGGCGTCGTGCGCGTAGCTCAGCCGGCCGGCGGCCTGCGCGAGCGGCACCCAGGACAGGGCGTCGATCTCGTGGCTGGCCGCGGCCCGGCTGTCCGGGCCGGCCGCGGACCAGTAGTCGACCCGCTTGGGCCGCCCGGCGGCCAGGTACTCGGTCGTGGGCAGCCTGGGGCCGAGCACGGGACGGACGCTGGTCTCCTCCCAGACCTCCCGTACCGCGGTGAGCAGCAGGTGCTCGCCCGGCTCGCGCTTTCCCTTGGGCAGCGACCAGTCGTCGTACCGCTCCCGGTGAATCAGCAGGACCTCGGCCCCGGACGTGCCGTCCCGCCACACCAGCGCCCCCGCCGCGAGGATCAGGTCACTCACCGGCGACGTTCACCGGGCGCCCCGCCGCATGGCGCGCCCGGGCCGGGCCGTAAGCCCGGCTCATCGGCCGAACGGACCCGTCGTTCCCCGACCAGCGTCTCCTGCACGTCACGCAGCGGGTTCCCCCACTCATCCCGGTTGTGCCGCGTCCAGTACCCGTCCGGGTTGAGCCACCACGACGAGGTGCCGTCATCCATGCCGAGCTCCATGAACTGCCGCACCCTCCGCTGGTGGGCCGGGTCGGTGACCTGCACGATCAGCTCCACCCTCCGGTCCAGGTTCCTGTGCATCATATCGGCGCTGCCGAACCAGACCTCCGCGTCCTCATCCCCGTCGACCCCGAACGCGTAGATCCGCGAGTGCTCGAGGAACCTTCCGAGCACGCTGCGGACCCTGACGTTCTCCGACAGCCCCGGGATCCCCGGCCGCAGCGCGCAGATGCCGCGGATCCACAGGTCCACGGGCACCCCGGCCTGAGAGGCCCGGTAGAGCGCGTCGATCACGACCTCGTCGACGAGCGCGTTGGACTTGAACGCGATCCTGGCCGGACGGCCCGCCCGCCGGCGTTCGGCCTGGGCGTCTATCCGGCTCACGATGCCGTTCCGCATCGCTTCGGGCGCCACCAGCAGCCGGTTGTACGAGCCCGGGCGGCTGTACCCGGTGAGGTGGTTGAACAGCGCGGTGACGTCCTCGCCGACCGCGGGATCCGCGGTGAGCAGGCCGAAGTCCTCGTAAAACCGGGCCGTGGTCGGATGGTAGTTGCCGGTGCCGAGGTGACAGTACCGGCGCAGCGACCCGTCGGTCTCCTCGCGCACGATCAGGGCCATCTTGCAGTGCGTCTTCAGGCCCACGAAGCCGTAGACGACGTGACAGCCCGCCTCTTCCAGCTTGCGCGCCCACGTGATGTTCGCCCGCTCGTCGAACCTGGCCTTGATCTCCACGACCACGACGACCTGCTTGCCCGCCTCGGCGGCCTCGATGAGCGCGTCCACGATCGGCGACTGGCCGCTGGTCCGGTACAGCGTCTGCTTGATCGCGAGGACGCGCGGGTCCTCGGCGGCCTCCTGGATCAGCCGCTCGACGGAGGCGGCGAACGAGTCGTACGGGTGCTGGACCAAGATGTCGCGCTCGCCGATGGCGGTAAAGATGCTGGCGTCCTTGGCCACGGCCCGGTTGGACGGGACGAACGCCGGGTAGCGGAGCTCGCCGATGCTCAGGTCGGCGATGGCGGACAGCCCGCTCAGGTCGAGGGGCCCGTTCACGCGGTACACCGCCTTAGGCTCGATGGCGAGCTCGGTGACCAGCTTGTCCAGGACGTCGGCGGACATCGTGTCCTCGACCTCGAGCCGGACCGCGGGCTCGAACCTGCGCCGGACGAGTTCCCGCTCCATCGCCTGCAGCAGGTTCTCCGTGATGTCCTCGTCCACCTCCAGGTCCCTGATCCGGGTGACGCGGAACGCGTGCTGCTCGATCACCTCCGCGCCGCCGAACAGGTCGGTCATGTGCGCCGCGATGACGTCCTCGATCGGCACGTACCGCTTCTCGGGCATCGCGAGGAACCTCGGCAGCAGCGGCGGCACCTTGACCCTGGCGAACATCGTGCTGTCGGTCCTCGGGTCGGCGATGATGACGGCCAGGTTGAGCGACAGCCCGGAGATAAACGGAAACGGGTGCGCCGGGTCGACGACCAGCGGGGTGAGCACCGGGTAGATGCGCTGCCGGAACAGCTCGCTGAGCGTGTCGCGCTCGCGGGCGGACAGTTCCTTCCAGCGCAGGATCTCGATTCCCCGCTCGGTCAGCTCGGGGCTGATCCGCTCGCTGAACGCCCGGGCGTGCCTGACCGTCAGCTGGCCCGCCAGGTCCAGGGTGTTCTCGAGCACCTGGCGGGGCAGCCGGACCCCGGTCCCCTCGACCGGGAACCCGGCCACCATCCTGCGGACCAGCCCGGCCACCCGGACCATGAAGAACTCGTCCAGGTTGTTCGCGAAGATGGCCAGGAACCGCACCCGGTCGAGCAGCGGGACAGACTCGTCCTCCGCGAGCTCGAGCACCCGTTCGTTGAACCGGAGCCAGCTCTCCTCGCGGTCTAGGTACCGTTCCTCGGGCAGCTCTTCCATGAGTCTCATTTTCCCCGAACGAGCGGTGGTGTCACCCCCGGGCAGATCAGGGCATCGGGAATCCGGCCCCGGGTACGCCCGGCCTGGGCTGGATCGGCTGCACGCTCATGAACGCCAGACCCTTCCTGGAGCACGCCGCCAGGTCGATCGGCACGAAGGAGGGGCGGGCCTGGTCCGGCAGCATGACCCGCAACTCGGGCGCGGTCACCTGCTGGCACGCGTTCGGCTGGAAACGGCCGGTGCCGGTGACGCGCAGGACCGAGTGCGCGGTCGCCCCCGGCTCGAGGGTGACGGGCTGCGCGCGTACCGACGTGTCATCCACGGCCGCGCTGCCGATCTGGGCGTTCGCGTAGGCCGTGACCTCGGGATAGCCGTACAGGCGGCACGCGTGGGAGGAGACGTTGGTGAACTCCAGGGTGTACGTGGTACCCGCGGCCAGCTGGGGACGCTGGCCGGTCCCCGGCGGCGAACCCGTCGTCCCCAGTCCGACCCACGCCCTGAGCCCCGACGTGGCGCAGGGGGTCTGCGTGAGGTTCGAGGACAGCGTCACCTCGGCGGGGTGAGCCGGAACGTGGGTAAGAGTGACGGCGAGTGCGGCAGTTCCCGCGAAGGCCACTACCGCGATCACGCGCCACCCGATATGGCCGTACCTCGTCATCGCGGACCCCATCTGGCTTTGCCTGTGACGATCCCCCGCGTGCGAGCGGGTTAACCCTGTTTTCGTCCCTTCGGGCGATTTCCCCCGGTCCGCTCGCTGGCCCGCGGCCCGTGGTCCGCACGTATCGTGGCCGCTATGAGCGTCGCCACGGATGAGCCGGTTCCGCTGCGGCGCAACCGGGACTTCCAGCTGCTCTGGAGCGGCCAGGCGGTGTCGCTGCTCGGCTCGCAGACGTCGAGGAGCTGACTAGCTGGCCGGCGCGCCCAGGTCGGCGGCGAAGGCGGCCAGGTCGAGCAGCTGGAGCAGCGCATCGCACCACCGCTCGCCGGGCGGCCGGTCGTCGAAGTGCCCCAGGCACTCGTTGGCCGCGTCCAGGATCGCCCGCAGCACCGCGCCCTCGGGCGGCTGGGGCGGGCCGCCCGGAATCCTAGAGCCCGGCTCGCCCTCCAGGATCGCCGCCGCCTTCCGCGCCATGGTCATCCCGAGCGCCCCGGCCAGCAGCAGCCGCTGCATCGTCAGGACGCCATTGTGGTCAGTCATTCCGCCTTGCCTCCGTCATCCACCGTGGCCGTCCCGCCTTCGGGTCCATGATGCGGGCGGGCAGTGACATTCCGGTCGGGAGGGACCTGGCGCCGACGTCTTGTCGACACCCGGCTCCTAGAGGTCGAACAGCGGCGGGTCGCCTACGGCGGGCGGGACCAGCACCGCGGCGGCGCCGGCCGGATGGCCGCGGGCGTCGCGGATGAGCGTGAACCTCCGCTGACAGGTAGGGCACGTCTGAATGAGCGGCGAGATACCCGCGCCGCAATGAAGATGCCGCCGCGCTAATCGCTAGGGCGGCAGGCGGACCAGATGGCGTCGCTGCTGGGCAACTTGACGCGCTCGCCACGGCCGAGGGCCTTGGCCAGGTCGGCTTCCGCGGTCTCGATGCGGAGCCATTCGGCGTAGGAAACGGGTCTGATCCCGCGCCCGGCGAGCACGCCCGCCAGCGGCCACTCCTCCTGATGCTCGGCCGCCACGGCCGCATTGCTGTCGGCGTCGGGGAACTTGAGCAGACCGGCGCGGGGCAGTTGGACGTCACTGGCGCCCGGGCCGCCCGCCAGGTCCTCGAGCAGGCTGCGGACGGTCTCGGCGGCGTCGGACTTGTTGGTCCCGATCACGCCGGTCGGGCCGCGCTTCAGCCAGCCGGCCACGTACTCCCCCGGCAGCGGCGACCCGTCGGGGCCCAGAACGCGGCCTTGGGCGTTCGGGACCACGTAAGCCCGCGAGTCGAACGGCACGCCGGCCAGCGGGACGCTCTGGTATCCCACCGAGCGCAGTACCATCTGCACGGGCAGCGTCTCGAACTGGCCGGTGCCGCCGAAGGCCCCACTGGCGTCGATGGCGGTCCGCTCGAGCGTGAGCCCGGTGACCCGGTCGGTCCCGAGGATCTCCGTCGGGCGCAGCCAGAACCTGATGATCAGCCGGCGGGAATGCCCGGACGCGGACGGCTCGGCGGCCCCGCCCTCGGCCCACTTCGTGATGGCCACCAGATTGCCGCGGACGCGCCGGTCCTCCTCGACGAGCGCCGGGCCCTCGCCGGCCAAGTCGAACGCGTTCAAGTCGGCCTCGTCGGCGTGCACGACCACCTCGACACCCGGCAGCTCGCCGAGTTCGCGGAGTTCCTTGGTGGTGAACTTGGCGTGCGCGGGTCCGCGCCGCCCGATCATGTGCACCTCGCGCACCTTGCTCGCCTGCAACGCCTCCAGGACGGGCTGAGATACGTCGGTCTCGAGCAGCTCGGCGGGGTCCCTGGCCAGGATCCGGGCGACGTCGACGGCGACGTTGCCTACGCCGATCACCGCGACCGACTCGGCGTCCAGGGTGAACGCGTCGGGGTCCATGTCGGGGTGGCCGCAGTACCAGTTCACGAAGTCGGTCGCGGCGTAACTGCCCGGCAGGTCCTCGCCGCTGATGCCGAGCCGCCTGTCCCGCATGGCCCCGGTCGCGTAGATCACCGCGTCGTACGCCGAGACCAGTTCGTCCCGGGTGACGTCCTCGCCGAGCCTGACCCCGCCGACGAAGCGGACGTCCGGGCTTTCCAGCACCTTGCGCAGGTACTGCGCGATCGACTTGATCGACTTGTGGTCGGGCGCCACGCCGTAGCGGACCAGGCCGTACGGGGTAGGCAGGCGGTCGATCACGTCGACCCGCACGGGGACCGGCAACGGCAGCGCCGCGGCCTGCTTCACCAGCGCCTCGGCGGCGTACAGCCCAGCAGGACCTGAGCCGATCACGGCTACGTTCAGCATGAAGATTTACGCTACTCGACGGTGCGACCTTCCGGCGCCGCGTCCTGGGTCTCGGGCGCCTCGCCGGATGACCGGCGCGCCACGGCCTCGGTGATCCGCAGGGCGAGCTGCTGCGGCGTCAGGCCCGCGTCTTCGAGCACCTCGTCGCGCGTCCCGTGCGCGAGGAACTCCTGCGGCAGCCCGAACGTCTTCACCGGCACGTCCACGTCGTGGTCGCGCAGCAGCCTGGCCACCGCATCGCCGAACCCGCCGACGCGGCCGTTGTCCTCGACCGCGACCACCAGCCGGTGCTGCCGGGCGGCCTCGGCCAGGGCGGGGTCAACCGGCTTGGTCCATCGCGGGTCCACCACGGTGACGCCGATCCCGTGATCGGCCAGCCGGGTGGCGACCTCGAGGCCGGTCAGCGCCATCGGCCCGGCCCCGGCGAGCAGGACGTCCAGGCCGAGGCCCTCGGGCGGCGTCCGCAGCACGTCCATGCCGCCGAGCTTGGCGATGGCCTCGACCTCCCCGCCCACCTTGCCCTTGGGGAACCTGACCACCGTCGGCCCGTCGGACACCTCCACCGCCTCGTTGAGCAGCTCGGCGACCCGCCTGGCGTCCCGGGGCGCGGCGATCCTCATGCCGGGGACAAGCTGCATGATCGAGCCGTCCCACATGCCGTGGTGGCTGGCGCCGTCCGGTCCGGTCACGCCGGCCCGGTCCAGCACGATCGTCACGGGGAGCCGGTGCAGGGCCACGTCCATGAGCGTCTGGTCGAAGGCCCGGTTGAGGAACGTCGAGTAGATCGCCACGACGGGGTGCATGCCGCCCATGGCCAGGCCCGCGGCGCTGGTGATCGCATGCTGCTCGGCGATCCCCACGTCGTAGGTCCGGTCCGGGTACGCCTCCGCGAACTGCGCCAGGCCGGTCGGGTACAGCATCGCGGCGGTGATCGCGACCACGTCGGACCGACGCGCGCCGATGGCCAGCATCTCGTCGCCGAACACCCGGCTCCACGTACCGGGCTGCGCGCCGGCCGCGGGGACCTGGTGCAGGCAGTCGATCTCGTTCTGCTCGGCGGCCGCGTAGCCGAACCCCTTCTTGGTGATCACGTGGAGGAGCACGGGCCCGCCGAAGTCGCGCGCCCGGCGCAGCGCGGCCTCGAGCAGGCGCTCGTCGTGGCCGTCGATGGGGCCGACGTACTTCAGGCCCAGGTCCTCGAACATCACCTGCGGCTGCAGGACATCCTTGATGCCCTTCTTGATGCCGTGCAGCGTCCCGTACAGCGGGGCGCCGACCAGCGGGGCCCGGGATACCGTGGTCTTGATGTAGTGCAGGACGTGCTCGTACCGCGGGTTGACGCGGATCGCGGCGAGGTGCTCGGCCAGGCCGCCGATCGTCGGCTGGTACGACCAGCCGTTGTCGTTGACGATCATGATGATCCGCGAGTCCTTGGCCGCGGCGATGTTGTTCAGCGCCTCCCAGGCCATCCCGCCGGTGAGCGCCCCGTCACCGATGACGGCCACCACCGTCCGGTCCGGTTCGCCGCGCAGCTTGAAGGCCTTGGCCAGGCCGTCGGCGTAGGACAGGCTGGTGGAGGCGTGCGAGTTCTCGACCAGGTCGTGCTCGGACTCGGCCCGGCTCGGGTAGCCGGTCAGCCCGCCGCGCTGGCGCAGCGTGCCGAACTGGGCGAAACGGCCGGTCAGCAGCTTGTGCACGTACGCCTGGTGACCGGTGTCGAAGACGATGCGGTCCGTCGGCGAATCGAAGACGCGGTGGATCGCGATGGTCAGCTCGACCACGCCGAGGTTCGGGCCCAGATGGCCGCTGGTCTTGGCCACCGTCGGTCCCTGCGCCCACTCGATGAGGACGTCGCGGATCTCCGCGGCCAGGCGGGTGAGCTGGTCCTGGCTGAGTCCCTTCAGGTCCTCGGGGCCGTTAATGCACTCCAGCAGGGTCACGGTAGGTTGCTCCTCGCGTGCGGTGCGGGCCTGACGGAACGTGGAAGCAGTTTACGGCCGCAAACCGGAGATGGCCCGCGGGCCGTGCCCCGTAACCGACGCGTGCGTCGCATTCAGCGCTAGCCCGGAGGGGCGACCCCCTGGAACCCCCCGCGCACGGGGGGACTGCCCGTCCCCTCGTATCCCCCCTGGGCCATTACCAGCGGCCTGGCGGCGAGCACGCCCACGGCCAGCCCGGCCGCAGCCAGCACCAGCAGCAACGCGACCGGGACGTCCCAGCTGCCGGTGGCCGAGTGCAACAGCCCCAGCTCCAGCGGCCCGGCGCTGGCGAGCAGGTAGCCGCCAGACTGCGCGAAGGCGGACAGTGAGGCCGCCGTGCCCGGATCCGGGGATCGCGCCGTCATGAAGTAGATGGCCAGGCCGAGGCAAGCCCCTTGGCTGAGACCGAGGACCAGGACCCACAGCGGGGCCGTGCCGAGCGGAGCCCAGAGCGATCCGGCCAGGCCGACGGCCATCGCGGTCATGCTCGGGATCACGAGGGCGCGCTGGCCCGGCGTGCGGTGCGCGAGCACGGGCGCGAGCGGCGCGGCGATCAGGTTGCCGACTCCCATCAGGGCCAGCAGGTTCCCGGCCGTGACCGCCGATGTACCGCGGTCCTGGAAGATCGTGGGGAGCCAGGACAGCGCCGCGTAGTAGAGCAGGCTCTGCAGCCCCATGAACGCCGTGACCTGCCACGCCAGCGCGCGCCTCTGCACCGCGATCCTGGGCGGCGCCGGGGTGGCCGGCAACGGGGCGCGGCCAGCCTTGGCGTACCTGAGCTGGGGCAGCCACAGCAGCATGGCCAGCACGGCCGGGGCGGCCCACACGCCGAGCGTCAGCCGAAACGAATCGCCGGAGGCGTGGTAGAGCGGCACGGCAAGCAGCGAGGCGAGGATCGCGCCCGCGCAGAGCGCGGTCAGGTAGATGCCGATCAGGAAGCCGGCCCGCTCCGGCCACCGCCGCTTGGCCATGCTGGCCAGCAGGACGTTGAGGATGGCGATCGCGCCGGCCGCCAGCGCCGTCCCCGGGAACAGCAGGGCGCCGGGGGCCACGCCGCGCAGCACTAGCCCGGCGGCGAGCGCGCCCAGGGCGACCAGCAAGACCCGTTCCTCGCCGTGGCGCCGGTTCAGCCAGGCCGCGAAGGCCGAGGCGATGCCGAAGAAGACCACCGGCGTGGCCCCGAGCAGCGAAAGCGCCGCCGTGGACAGGTGCTGCCGGGCGGCCAGATCGGGGAAGAGCGGCGGGACGTTGGAGATCGCGATGCGCAGGTTGAACCCGGCCGCCGCCATGGCGACGATGAGCAACGTGGTCTGGTGGGGCCGACGGTCGCGCGGTTGGTCGTCGGTCACGGGATGAGGAGCAGCTTGCCCGTGGTGCGCCGGGCGGCCAGGTCCTCCTGCGCCCGGGCGGCGTCAGCCAGCGGGTAGGTGCCGCCGATCCTGACGTCAAGCTCGCCGCTGGCGACCAGGCCGAACAGCTCGCCGGAGCGCCAGCGCAGTTCCTCGGGAGTGGCGACGTAGTGGGCCAGGGTGGGCCTGGTGGCGTACAGCGACCCTCCCGAGTTGAGCCGCTGCAGGTCGAACGGCGGGACCTGCCCGCTCGACGCCCCGTACAGCACCATCATCCCGCGCGGGCGTAGCGCCGCGAGGCTGTCGTCGAAGGTGTCCTGGCCGACCCCGTCGTACACCACGTGCGCGCCGACGCCCCCGGTGGCCTGGTCCACGGCGGCGCGGAAGTCGCCGTAGCCGGTGACGTAGTCGGCGCCGGCCGCGCGCGCGAGCGCTTCCTTGGGCCCGCCCGAGGTCGTGGCGACGACGATCCCTGCGCGCCGTTTGACCATCTGGGTCAGCAGCAGCCCGACGCCGCCGGCGGCCGCGTGCACCACGGCGACATCGCCGTCCCGCACCGGGTACGTGCTCGACACCAGGTAGTGGGCGGTCAGCCCCTGCAGGATGACGGCCGCGGCGAGGTGCAGGCTGACCCCGGCCGGGACGGCGACGGCCCGGCTCGCGGACAGGACCACCTGCTCGGCGTAGCTGCCGGGGGCGCTGGCCCAGGCCACCCGGTCGCCGGCGGAGAGCCCGGTCACGCCCTCCCCCACGGCGGTGACGGTTCC
>Ga0187808_10000821_pt1 | contig 10320 bp, 10 predicted proteins | sample NC_wetland_sal_i_5_FD_132427 | JGI IMG/M metagenome (GOLD analysis project Ga0187808, IMG submission 132427) | Wetland sediment microbial communities from Neuse River Estuary, North Carolina, USA - ASW_3 | ecosystem: Environmental > Aquatic > Freshwater > Wetlands > Sediment | place: USA: North...
CGTACTCCCACAGCCGCCAGTCGAAGGGGGCCGAGGCGATTGGCGGCCAGTGCGCCAGTTCGTTCGTGCCCGCCATCGGCATGACCAGGATCTCAGGAACGGGGGCCGGAATGTCCAAGGTCGCTGACTGCCGGCAGTGGGCCGCCAGCATGACGGTCACTTGGCTGTCGGTCACCCAGCCGAGCAGCGCGCCGTCGCGGGGCACCGGCAAGCTGTCGACGATCACCCGGTGAACGATGCCTGACACGGGTTCTTCCGGCCGGATGGCGTGGCTGACCCCGTGCTGGTGATGCCATGACCTGATGACGAACAGGTCGTGGCTGACCTGGGTGAGAACGAAGAACCCGCTCGGCCCGACGTCGTGGTTCATCAGCACCATCGACCGGAATCCGCGATCCGCGCAGTCGTGCGTGACCGCCAGCGGATAGTGCGTGAACAACTGCGCGCATGCCGCGAACGAGCCTGACGGGGCGTGGACTAACACGGTCTGCTCCTTGCGAGGCGACAAGATCACCGAAGACCCCGGTAGCGGGGGCGAGGGCGCCGTGACGTGCGGCGGGCGAGACACGCCGCCCTCGATGACTCGCTACCGGGGTGCTTGCCCCGCGTGACCGGAGGCGTGCGTGCAAGTACGAGACTGGCGCGATGCGGTCACGCGGGAGTCCGTGTGGTGCGGTGGAGCAGCCGCGTAGGGTGGGGGATCCCTACGCGGCTGTTCCGGGGAAGCTCCGGGCAGATGGTGGGGATTGCCCGGTGCGGGTTGCAGGACAAATCCTGCTGCAAGTTGCACGGCGAGACATCGGTCAGCTGACCGATATCCGTTGAGAGCGAACCCTGAACCGAGCTAGGCGCCGGGCCGTGTAGAAGGTTGCGACGGCGACGCTGTTGTGGTCCGCTTGGGGCGTGGCTGCTGCCGAAGGAGGCAGTTATGAAGGTCTGCCTGTTTGAGCAGGTTCCGTACCGGTATATCCCCGAGGGCTTCGAGACACACCACAACTCGGCTGTCACGCCGCCATACGACATCGTCGACCCCAAGCGGATGACCGAATCGCTCTTCTCGGCCTACGCCGAGCTGCTGCACGGGGCGCGTGCCGGCTTCGACGCCATCGGCGTGACCGAGCACAGCCAGTCCTCCTACGACATCTCGCCTGCCCGCCGACCCGGCCCTCATCCCGAAGGCGATCGCGCAGGGCGCCTGGAACGTCGGGTGCACCACCAAGTTCGCCTGGCCGATCGCCGACCACGGCCTGGGCCGTCGGCTACATCGCGTCGAAGTGCCGACGCTCCTTCTCTGGGGCTGCCAGGACGCGCTCGTCCCGGTGGCGTACGCGGCCGAGTTCGGGGGCCGCATCACGGGCAGTCAGGTTGAGCTGATCGACGACTGCGGGCACGTCCCGCAGGCCGAGCAGCCCGAGCGCACCTGGACCGCGGTCAGCGAGTTCCTGGCCGGCTAGCGGCGGGGACGGGCGGGGGAGGAGTTCAGTGAGCGGGCGAGTGCGGGTTCTTCTTGTGTCCGGAAGCACGTCGCCGCGCCGAGCCGCGGCCAGGGCGCCCAGGACGACCTCGCGGTCGTGCTCGGCTACGTGGGCGCCGTCATCGTCGAATCAGCCTGCCGTCACATGCCGGTGGACCGCGCGGCGATCGGGCCGCGGGGAACGGTCACCGACCCGGGGTTCACGGCCGAGCTCACCCAGGTCTGGGACGCGCTGCTGCGCCATATCAGCAAGGAGGCCTAGCATGGCCGCCGGAGAAAAACTCCCGCTGACCGAGCGGATCTTCTACGCCTACAGCGGCTTTTCCCGCTGGCTGTTCAACACGTCGGGCCAATCCGGGGCCGCCGGCAAACGCGCCAACCGTAACAGCACGCCGTGGGGCTGCGCGATCACCCTGATCAGGGTCGTGATCGTGCTCGGCGTGGTCTTGTTGTTCCCGGTGTTCATGCTGCCGATGATGCTCGCCCGGTTCGCGCTGGTCGGCCGCAAGGGCCTGCGGTACGGCGCGTCGGTCGCGATCGTGTCAGGCGACGCGGCGCGGTGGGGCCGCGGCGCCATGCCCGCCGATGAGCCTGTCGCGCGGATCAGGGCGGGCCTAGCGGCGATCGCGACCCGCGACCAGGGCTTCCGCGTTCGCGCCCTGACCGACTGGGCCGTCGGGGTGACCGGGTTGCTGTGCCGCAGCGTCGTCACCGGCGACGCGGCCTGGACGCGGACGTTTATGGCCAACGGGCTGTACCGGGCCCATCAGGCTCTGCTGGAACTGCGGGACCGTTCCGACGTGACCTGCGAGGGTTCCTGGCAGGCCGTCGACGCGACCGTCGTTGGTGCCTCCCGCAGCCCGCTGGTCGAGGAGGTGCGGGTTCGCGTGACCTGCCAGGGGTGGCGCCAGGAGCGGCACCGGCCGACCGGCGTGCCGCTGCGCGGCGGCCCCGACCCCGGCACCTGGTCGGAGGATCTCACCTTCGCCCGCGCCGCGGACGCGCTCACGCCGCCCGTCGGCGGCCTGCCGGCCAACCGCTGCCCGTCCTGCGGCGCGGCCATCGAGCTCGATCCCGGCGGCGCGTGCCGGTACTGTCAGGGCATCGTCACCGCGGGCCGCCACGACTGGGTCCTGGTCTCCTGGCAGCGTGAGCCATGGTAAACGGAACGGTAACCGGCGTGCTGGCAGAAAACGGCGTCGGCATCGCGTTCGGGATCATCGAGGCTATCGTGTTCGCGAGCTGGGCCCTGATGTTCGCGGTGCTCCTCGGCATCCTGGTGACGGTAACCGTCATGCGCCGCCGTCGGCTAGACCGGCTGGCCAGGACGCCCCCGGCCCCCAGCGCCGACCCGCGGCTGCCCGCCTTGCTGGTCGAGCTGCGGCGCTCCGACCCGCACTTCGATCCCGAATTGCTGCTCGAGGCGGCCCAGATCGCCTGCCTGGTCATGTTCGCGGCCCAGTCGACAGGGGACGAGCAGGTCATCAGGCACCTGGCCGCGCCGTCCTTTTGGCGGACGTTCTTCGGCCGTTACGTGCGGACGCAGGCCCGCGACGCGCGAGTGCAGCGCGCCGCCCCTAAGGACCCCGACCGCGCGTCCAGTCGGCAGGCCCGCTTGCCCGTGGACTATCAGGCGACCGCGCCCGAGCTGATCGGCCTGGAGCTTGGGCCCCAGCAGCGCGCGTGCGTCCGGGTTTCCTTCTACCAGCTGCGCGCGGTCGTCGCCCCCGGCGCCCGGGCGCAGACCGCGATGGCGTCCGCCACCAGCCTTTCGTCACTGGCCGTCTCGTTGGGCGCGGTCGTCGGCGAGCGGTTGAGCGAAGCCGCCACGGGTCCCTCCTGGCTGTCCTGGGAGGGGCAGTACGACCTGGCCTTCATCCGGCCGGGCGGCAGCCATACGGACCCCGACGCGGCGGTGGCCAGCCGGACCTGCACGACGTGCGGCGCCACCTACCGGTCGGAGCTCGCCACCACGTGCGCCAACTGCAAGGCCTCGCGGCCGCTGCCGTGGGGCGAGTGGCGGCTGGCCGACCTCACCCCTGTCGAGTAGGCAGGCCGCCGAGGAAGGCGGTCAGCCCGGCGAAGTAGGTCTCCTGGTCGTCGTACATGGCCAAGTGGCTGCCGTTCGGGCAGTACAGGTAGCTGCCATTGGGCAGCAGGGCCGCCATCGTCTCCATGTGCGCCGGGTCCATGGTGTCGTACCTGGCGCCGATGACCAGTGTCGGCACCGTGATGCGGTGCAGGTCGGCGACTCGGTCCCAGCGGGCGAGCTTGGCCTGCGCGCTCATGCCAAGCTCGCTTGGCCCCTGCATCGGAACGTAGATCTTGGAGTTGATGTGCGCGAGTCCGCGCTGCACGGGGTCCGGCCAGCTCTCGGTCGGCATCCGGAGCAGGTGCTGCTCGTAGTGCGGGACCAGCAGCTCCATGTACCGCGGGTTCCCGATGTCCCCGGCCGCCTCCAGCGCCTTGATCTCGGCGAGCGCGGCCGGGTCCAGCTCCGGCATCAGGACCTGTTCGGCGTAGGCCGTGTAGGCGGGAGCGCTCGCCATCATGTTGGAGATCACCAGCCCCCGCAGCTGGTCCTGGTGAGTCAGCGCGTACTCGGTGGCCAGGATGCCGCCCCAGGACTGGCCGTAGAGGACGAAGTTGCCCGGGCCGAGTCCGAGGGCGGTGCGGACCTGCTCGACCTCGTCGACGAACCGCTCCAGGTCCCACAGCGACGGCTCGTCCGGCTGATCGCTGAACCCCGAGCCGAGCTGGTCGTAGTAGTAGTACTCGATTCCGGCGGCGGGCAGGTAGCTGTCGCATGCCTCCAGGTACTCGTGGGTCGCGCCGGGGCCGCCGTGCAGCAGCAGCACCGCGAGCTCCGGGTTGTTGCCGACCCGCTTGGTCCACACGGTGAACGTCCCGCTCGGCGTGTCGACGGGGATCCGGCGGACACCGCCGCTGAGCCGGTCCGCGCGCCCCGAATAGTCCAGGTACCGATCGGTCGCACCCATGCTTGCCCTCCTCGGGGGTGAGCGGATAACCCGGACATCGTCTCACCCGCGCCGCGCGCCCGCGGGGGTCGCCGCGGTGGTCGCCCGCGGTGGTCAAGGCTGTGGCGAGAGATCCCGCTGATGCCGTGCTGGCCGCCAGTGTCCGGTGAGGCCGCTGCAAGGCTCATGATCACGTAAACATTTTTTATCATGTAAGTATTTTGTAGCTATTAGTGCATAGAGTTTTCGATGTCAGCTGCCGGCTGCAATCACCCGTACCGGTGGATGTCGCGGGCACGGGCGATGCCGCACCGTGGGACACGTAGCTGAAGATCCACCGCAAAGGGGAAACACATCATGGCGTATGTGACCGTCGGCATGGAGAACACAGACCCGATCGAGCTGTACTACGAGGACCACGGCTCCGGCAGCCCGGTCGTGCTGATCCACGGGTTCCCGCTGAATGGGCGGGCCTGGGAACGACAGGAGCGCGCGCTGATCGCGCAAGGGCGCCGGGTCATCACCTACGACCGGCGCGGCTTCGGCAAGTCCAGCAGGCCGAGCACCGGGTACGACTACGACACGTTCGCCGGCGACCTCGACCTGCTCATCAAGACGCTCGACCTGCGCGACTTCGACATGGCCGGGCACTCGATGGGTGGCGGCGAGATCGCCCGCTACCTCGGCAAATACGGCAGCGAGCGGGTACGCAAGGCCGCTATCGTCTCCGGCATCCCGCCCTACCTGCTGAAGACCCCGGAGACACCGCAGGGCGTCCCCCAGGAGGTCTTCGACCAGCTCGCCGGGGGCCTGACCGCCGACAGGTTCGCCTTCTTCACCGAGTGGAACAAGAACTTCTACAACACCGACCAGTTCCTCGGCAACAGGGTCAGCGCGGAGTGTGTCCAGGACTCGTGGAACTCCGCCGTGAGCGCGTCCCCGGCCGGCGCGATCGCCTGCGTGCCCACCTGGCACACCGACTTCCGCGCCGACCTGCGCAAGATCGACATCCCGGTCCTCGTCTTGCACGGCACCGAGGACCGCGTCCTGCCGTTCGAGGCCTGCGGCCCGCGCACCCACGAGATGATCGCGGGCAGCGAGTTCGTTCCGATCCAAGGCGCTCCGCACGGCCTGTGCTGGACACACGCCGACGAGGTTAACAACCAACTGCTCAGGTTCTTCAAGTAACTCAGGTCCTCGACTTGATAGGAGCCGCGCTTACGACGACAGAGCCCGTGCAGGGCTCTGTCGTCGGCCCGCTCATGAAGCTGCCTACCGATGTCGTGGAGCCCAGCGTCTACGTCGAGGTCAAGCCAGCCGGGGCGTTACCAGCCCAGTTCCCTCAGCCGGTCATCGTCGATGCCGAAATAGTGCCCGACCTCATGGATGACCGTGCGGCGCACCTCTTCGATGACTTCCTGCTCGGTAGCGCAGATCGCGCAGATCGCCAGCTGGTAGATGGTGATCCGGTCCGGCAGCACCCCGGAGTAGTTGGTGGTGGTGCGGCTCGTAAGCGGGACACCCTGGTAGAGCCCAAGCAGCCCGCGCGGTCCCGGGCGGTGCTCGACAACCACGGCGACGTTGCTGATCCGGCGGCCGAGCTCCTCGGGCAGCGAGTCAAGCGCCGAGGCGACCATCTCCTCGAAACGATCCGGTTCGACCTCGATCACCAGCCCATTGTCCACCGGATTCCTGACCGCCGCCCAGAGCTACCTGGTTGTGTGGGCGCCCCCGTTGACATGCACGGTCTGCCCGGTGATGTGCCGGGCGCCGGGGGAGGCGAGGAAGTACGCGGTTTCCGCGATGTCGGCCGGCTCCCCGGCGCGCCCGTCATGGGTCGCCGCGATCAGCGCGGCGCGGCGCTGCTCGGTGAGGCCGCCGCGGAAGAAGTCCGTCCCGGCGATGTAGCCGGGGGAGATCAGGTTGGCGGTCAGCCCACGTGGGCCTGCCTCCGCGGACAGCCCAGCGGTCCACGCGGCCAGGGCGGCCTTCGCCGCGCCGTAGGAGGTGGAGGCGTACTCGGCGCCGATGGACCCGACGTTGATGATGCTGCCGCCCGCGCGCAGCTGGCCCAACACGGCGGTGGTGGTCAGCACCGCGCTGATCAGGTTGGCGTCCAGGTTGGCCCGCCAGGCCGCGAGCACACCGTCGAGGTCCGCGTCCTGCGACCGGGCCCGGGTGAAATCGGTGTTGCCGCCGGCCATGTTCACGAGCACGTGCAGGTCATCGCCCATCTCGGCGGCCATCGCCGCCACCTGCCGCGGGTCGGTCGCGTCACAGGTGATCGCGCGCGCTCCGGTCTCCGCCGCCGCGGCGGCGAGCCGTTCGCTGTCGCGTCCCGTGATGAACACGGAGTCGCCGTCGGCGGCGAACCGCGCGGCGACCGCCTTGCCGAGCCCGTTGCCACCACCGGTCACGAGCACGATACGGTCCACAGCCAGCCCCTCTCACTCACAGCCAACATCTCTCAGTCACAGCCACCCCACATCGGCTATGTTTAGCTCTAAACGTAGCGAGGGAGAACGATCGTGTCCAATCGTGGCGGTGCCGGCGACGACGAGTCCGAGCCGGTTCCGACCTGGCCCGTGGCCGATATGGTCGCCGCTTGGCACCGGGAACTGCCCGGTGTGCGCACCGACTCCATCGAGGTCATCACACCCCTGTGGCGGATCGGTAAGCTCCTCTCGGACGACCGGCGGCGCACCCTGGCCAGGCTCGGCATCGACTCGTCGACGCTGGACCTGCTCAGCGTGATCAGGCGGGCCGGACCGCCGTACGAGCTCACCACCCGCGAGATCACCCGCAGAACCCTGGTCACCGCCGGGGCGGTCTCGCAGCGTGTGGCCCGCGCCGAACAAGCCGGGCTGGTCGAGAGAGCACCGTCATCCGCGTCACGGCGGGCGGTCGCCGTCCGGCTGACCCCGGTCGGCCACGCGCGAATCGAGGCCACCGTCCGCCAGCTTCTCGAGCACGAAGCCGACCTGATCGCCGCCCTCACGGGGGCCGAGCGCGGCACCCTCGCCACCGTTCTCGGCAAGCTCCTGGACTCGCTCTCAGCTCCCGACGACTCAGTTCCCGATGCTCCCGATGACTCAGCTGCCGATCGCGGCGGCGACGATGGCCCGGGCCTGTTCCTGGATGGCGGCGAGATGCTCAGGCCCGCGGAATGATTCCGCGTACAGCTTGTAGACGTCTTCGGTGCCCGAGGGGCGGGCGGCGAACCATCCGGACTCGGTGATCACTTTCAGGCCGCCGATCGGGGCGCCGTTTCCCGGCGCGTTGGTGAGTGCGGCGATGATCTTCTCGCCCGCGAGTTCGGTGACCGCCACCTGATCGGGGGAGAGCCGGGCCAGCGCCGCTTTCTGCGCCCTGGTGGCCGCGGTGTCGACGCGGGCGTAGACAGGCGCTCCGTACCGGTCGGTCAGGTCGCTGTAGAGCTGCGAAGGGCTCTGCCCGGTGGCCGCCGTGATCTCCGAGGCGAGCAGCGCCAGGATGATCCCGTCCTTGTCGGTGGTCCACGCCGACCCGTCGTAGGTCAGGAACGACGCCCCGGCGCTCTCCTCGCCGCCGAAGGCCACCGATCCGTCCAGCAGTCCGGGCACGAACCACTTGAATCCGACCGGCACCTCGAGCAGCTCGCGGTCGAGGCCCGCGGCCACCCGGTCGATCATCGACGAGCTGACCAGCGTCTTGCCGACGGCGGCCCGGGCTGGCCAGCCATCGCGGTGCCGGAACAGGTAATCGACGGCGACCGACAGGTAGTGGTTGGGGTTGAGCAGCCCCGCGTCGGGGGTGACGATGCCATGCCGGTCGGCGTCGGTGTCGTTCCCGGTCGCGATCATGAACTCGTGCTGGCGGCTGATCAGGCTCGCCATCGCGTACGGCGACGAGCAGTCCATCCGGATCTTGCCGTCCCAGTCCAGGGTCATGAACCGGAACGTGGGGTCAACGTCCGGGTTGACGACGGTCAGGTCGAGGCCGTAACGCTCGCCGATCTCCCCCCAGTAGGCCACGCTCGCCCCGCCGAGCGGGTCGGCGCCGACGCGCACACCGGCGTCCTTGATCGCCGCCATCGCCACGACCTTGTCCAGCGCCGCCACGTAGCTACCGAGGAAGTCGAACTTACCCGTCGTCTCGGCCGCGACGGCCCGGGCGTACGGAATCCGGCGCACCGACGTGAGCCCGCTGCCGAGCAGTTCGTTCGCCCGGTCCTGTATGTCCCGGGTGATGTCGGTCCCGGCCGGGCCGCCGTCGGGCGGGTTGTACTTGATCCCGCCGTCTGACGGCGGGTTGTGCGAGGGCGTCACCACGATCCCGTCCGCGAGGGATCCGGGCCCGGCCGCGTTGTGCGCGAGGATCGCGCGGGAGACCGCGGGGGTGGGCGTGTACCCGCCCCGCGCGTCGACCAGCACGCGCACCCCGTTGGCGGCGAGCACCTCCAGCGCGCTGACCTGCGCGGGCTCGGACAGCGCGTGGGTGTCCGCGCCGAGGTACAGCGGTCCGTCGATCCCCTGGCTGGCCCGGTAGTCGCAGATCGCCTGCGTGGTAGCGAGGATGTGATCTTCGTTGAACGTCGCCACCAGCGCCGACCCCCGGTGGCCGGACGTCCCGAACGACACCCGCTGAGTGGGGTCACCTGGATCGGGATGGACCTGGTAATAGGCGGTGACAAGCTTCGGGACGTTGACGAGATCACCAGGGGCAGCGGGCTCGCCCGCGCGCGGATCGGCCATGCCGCCATACTGACACGCTCCGCCGGCGATCGCATCGCAGGGCTACGCTGGGGCGATGAGCAACCTGGAGGTGGCTCCCGCCGTGCTTCGTGGACCACTACGGCCCGGACGACGTGTCGCGGACCGGCGGCATGATAGTGGCCGGCCATCCGCACACCGGGCTGCAGACCGTCTCCTGGCTGTTCGCCGGCGAGGTCGAGCATCGCGACACGACGGGCTCGCACGCGTTTATCCGGCCGGGCCAGCTGAACCTCATGACCGCCGGATCAGGCATCGCCCACTCCGAATACTCCATTGGCAGCGCCAGCGAGCCGCCCAGCCATCGGCCGCGCCCGGCCGCTACGGCACGTTCCCGCAAGCGTGGACGCACACGCTCCCCGCCCCCGACATGCCTGCCGTCCGCCTCCGCTCCCGCGGCTAAACGTTTCGGGGGTTTGTCCCGGAGGCTCTTGAGCCAGGACGATCGCCGGACCCGCAAATACGTTTCGAGATCGACGCGAGTGGGTTCGAGTCGAACTGCTTCCGCGAAGGCGGCTTTGGCCTCCGCCGTTCGCCCGGCGTGCCGCAGGACTATGCCGAGGTTGTTGTGCGCTGGCGCGAGGGTGGGGTCGAGGCGGATCGCCTCCCGGAATTCGGCTTCGGCCTCGTCGTACCGCTGGGTGGCGCAGAGCACCGCACCCATGTTGACGTGCGCGCTGGCGAGGTCGGGGTCAAGGCGGATCGCCTCCCGGTAGGCGGTCTCGGCTTCGGCGTAGCGCTTGGTCTGGGACTGGACCGCGCCGAGGTTGACGTGCGCGGCGGCAAGGTCGGGGTCAAGGCGTATCGCCTCCCGGCAGGCGGCCTCAGCCTCTGCGTAGCGCTTGGTATCGCGGAGCACCACGCCGAGGGTGCTGTGCCCAGGGGCATAGCCGGGGTCAAGGCGGATCGCCTCCCGGCAGGCCGCCTCAGCCTCTGTGTACCGCCCGGTGTCACGCAGGACCCGGCCAAGTCCGGAGTGCGCGTGAGGCAGCAAGGGGTCAAGCCCGATGGCTGCGCGGTAGGCAGCCTCAGCGTCAGCGGCCCGGTGCTGCCTGCGCAGGAGGTCTCCCTGGTCGGCGTGGTCCGCGGCCGTGTCCATAGCGAATCCAAGCACGGC
>Ga0187808_10000822_pt1 | contig 10311 bp, 10 predicted proteins | sample NC_wetland_sal_i_5_FD_132427 | JGI IMG/M metagenome (GOLD analysis project Ga0187808, IMG submission 132427) | Wetland sediment microbial communities from Neuse River Estuary, North Carolina, USA - ASW_3 | ecosystem: Environmental > Aquatic > Freshwater > Wetlands > Sediment | place: USA: North...
CTTGAAGTTGTCATCCCACACGCGCTGTATGGCCGATCGTAGCTCCTCATCACGTCTCTGTCGTGGTGATCGCTTATCCGGATCAATCTGCTGGGCCTTGTGCTGATAGAATGTCGAGGGAGCGATCTGCATAGCTCGGCAGACCGGCTCGACTCCCAGGGCTTGGCGATAGTCGTCGATGAACGCGACGGTCACTTTTGTTGGCGGTCGAGCTTAAGCCTTCGCGAAATATGCCGAAGCCAAGCGAAGAATCTCGTTGGCCTTCTTGAGTTCCCGGTTCTCGCGCTGCAGCCGCTTGAACTCCTCGCGCTCACTCGTCGTCAATCCTTCTCGCGTACCTGCGTCTCGCTCAGCTTGGCGAACCCAGCGCCTGAGCGTCTCTGCCGTGCAACCGATCTTGGATGCTACCGCGCAGATGGCCGCCCATTGCGACTCATGCTGGCTTTGCTGCTCGCCAACCAGCCGAACCGCTCGCTCTCGTACCTCCGGTGAAAACCTCGTCTCCTTGCCCATGACCATATCCTCTCACAGAGTTTGGTCTCCCGCAAACCCGGGGCGGTTCACTCCGGCACCCCGCACAGGGAAGGGCGGAGCTGCCTGCTCCGAATATGCCCCGTGCGGGAATCCCCCTCTCGACTCACAGATGAACAGTTCCCTGTGGCGTTGATGTTCTGCTTTCTTTTGGCTTGACAAAATCGAAAGGGAGAGTATATTACTTTCTTGTCTACTGATGTTAAACGTTTACGTGTTAACGTTTAACATCCGCTCCGAAAGTCGGTCTCGACCAAAGCAAGGTGGGTTGCCGGTGAGTATTCGCAAAATTGCCGAAATGACAGGTCTGTCGACCGCAACGGTCTCTCATGCGATTAACGGCACGCGAGCCGTGTCGAGCGAGAGCAAGAAAAAAGTTCTCGACGCAGCGGCAGAGATCGGATATCGGCCCAACCTTGCGGCGAAATTTCTCAGGAACAAAAAATCCAAAACGATCGCCATGATCATGCCCGGCGTACGCCCCGGGATGCCGTCGAATTATTTTTACATGGACATCATGGCCGGCGCACACGCCAGGCTGGATGAGGACGAATACTCGCTCATCATTACGACATATGAAGAGCCGCTCAGGGAAGGTCAATCTCTTTCCGTGGGCATCCTCGGGAAGCAATGGTGCGACGGGCTGTTGGTCGTCCCGAATCGATCCGATCCGAGCTGCCTCAAGCAGATCCTCGACAGCGGCCTCCCGTACGTGCTGGTCGACCGCCGGATCGACGACTTTTCCTGCGACTATGTCATTTCAAACAATGAGAAAGGCTCCTACGAAGCGGTCAAACTCTTGTACGAGCGAGGGAAACGGAAGATAGCCTTTGTGGGCAGCAGGCTTCGCGCCTCGGCATCGCGCGATCGCTACATGGGCTACAAGCGATGCATCGCCGAATTCGGTCTGCCGGATGATCGCAGTCTCGTCCTGCTCAATGACTACCTCTCGATCGAGGATGGGATGAAGAGCGCGGCCCTTTTTTTGAAAGAAGGCGCGGACGGCGTATTCGTTCTAGACAATATCCTCACGATAGGGGTCTTTCGCTATTTGAAGAACTTGAGCATCCCTATCCCTGAAAGGATCGGTCTGATCGGCTACGACGATTATGAATGGATGAACGACGTCGAACCACCCATAACGCGTGTGAAGCAGCAACCCTACGAGATGGGCTACAAGGCAGCGACTCTCCTGCTTGAGCGTCTCAGTGGCCGCGACAGTGGCGATAAAAAATGCCTGTTACTCGACACAGTTCTGGTGCAGAGAGGGTCTCACTGAACTCGCGTGAGGGGGACTTGATGAAAAAGCCGTCAATACTGTTCGTGGGCGAATCTGCGATTGTGCAGACCTTCGAATATAAGGGGCACGATGCCTTTTCTGGCATCCGTTATGGGAACAACGGCCACAAAATCGTGGAGAAGATGTTCTCCCGCGTCGATCACGAGTTGACCTACATCCCCTGTCACTTGGTGCCCTTCGAATTTCCGCGAACGCCCGAAGAGCTTTCCAAATTCGATGTGGTGCTGTTCAGCGATGTCGGTTCCAACACTTTCCTCCTCCTGCCGGAGGTGGTGAAGGACGGGACTCGGTCTCCTAACCTGCTAGAACTCGTCCGCGAGTTCGTGCGCGCGGGGGGCGGGTTCGGCATGATCGGGGGCTACATGACCTTCGGCGGGATGGACGGCAAGGCCAAGTGGAAGGACACGTGCATCGAAGAAATCCTTCCCGTATCCCTCGGCTGCCACGACGACAGAAAGGAAGTGCCCGAGGGGGCCGACCTCACCTGCGTGCCGGATTCGCATCCCATTCTCACGGGCATGCCCGCGGACCTGCCCTATATTCTCGGATACAACAAAGTCGTCGCGAAGATCGACGCGCAAGTGCTCGTATCCTACAAAAATGATCCCATAATTGCCGTCGCCGAATACGGAAAGGGCAGGACGTTGGCGTATACAACCGACTGCGCTCCGCACTGGGCTCCTGCGGCAATGCACGAGTGGGACAAGTATCCTCTCCTATGGGCCAATATCGTCAGGTGGCTCTCGCGGAGGGAACAGGATGATTAAACCTCTATGCCCGGGCCCGAACGGACGGATTCCCGGATCCGTTTGAATCACGTAGGTCGGATTTTGAAGGAGGCAAAGATGAAGAGGACAGTTTTCGTCCTGGCCGTCATCGCGCTTGTCGGCCTGGTTCCAGCCTTCGGGGCTCCAACGTCCCAGAAGATCGTCTTCGCGGATGTGGTCGAGCCAATTTCGCTAGATCCGCACATAGGCAACGACAATACGACCACGACCGCCATTACACTGGTGAACGACGGGCTGCTCGAGAACTTCGGCGGCAAGTTCGTGCCGGGCCTCGCGGAGAGTTATACGGTCTCGCCCGACGGCACGGTTTACACATTCAAGCTCCGCGACGCGAAGTGGTCTGACGGCGTACCCGTCACGGCTCAGCAGTTCGTGGATACCTATGTGCGCATGCTCACCCGGCAGGACGCGATGGATCTCGCCTATTTAATCTACCCCATCAAGAACGCCCTTTCCCTCAAACAGAATAAGGTAGACGCATCCAAGCTTGGGGTCAGGGCCATCAATCCGAGGACCCTCGAGATCACCCTTGAGGGGCCCTATCCCTTCATGAAGGCGCTCTTCGCGTCCAGCCCGCTGTATCCCATCCGCGTCGATCTCGCGCAGAAGTACGGCAAGGACTACGGCAACGCCCCCGACAAGCTCGTGTCCTGCGGTCCCTACGTGCTCACGGACTGGAAGCACGGGGATCGGTTGGAATTCGAGAAGAACCCGACGTATTGGAACGCCGCCGCGGTCAAGACCCAGAACGTCGAGATGCTCTATATCTCCGACGCGAATACGCTCAAGAACATGTACGAGACCGGCGATATCGATTTCTGTGTGCTGCCTCCGGACATCATTCCGGCGATGGAGAAGGACGAGGGCTTCCACTACTATAACAGCGGCGCGGTCACCTTCCTCTGCTTCAGCAACAAGGGGACGAGCGCGGACCGAGGGAAGATCATTCAGAACAGGAACTTCATCAATGCCCTATCCCGCGCCGTAGACCGCGAGGATTTCGTGAAGGCCCTCTTCCCCTCCAATCTCCCCTTCACCGGAGTCGTCAATCCTTCCATCAGCGACGAGATGGGCGGGAAGTGGTCGGACCACTATGATGTAACCAACAAATACCACAAGGTGAAGGCGAACCTCGCCGAGGCGCAGGCATTCATGAGCCAGGCCTGCAAGGAGCTCGGCTATGCCTCGGCCGACAAGATGCCGGTCCTTGAGATGATCACCACCGAGGGCGAGCTCAATCGAACCGTGTGCGAATATTTCCAGAGTATTTGGAAGCAGGCGTTTGGTCTGCAGATAGACATCAAGCCGCTGGCCTACGCCCAGTTCTGGGACAACTTCTACGGCGCTCCCTACGACCTAGCGCGGTCAGGCTGGGGCCCGGATTATGACGACCCCTTCACTTACCTCGATATGTGGGACAGCAGGGGCGGATGGAACAAAACTGGATGGATCGGCGAGAGCTACTACAAGCTCATAACTGAAGCCAACAAGCAAAGCAACATGAAGAAGCGCAATGACATGTTCTACCAGGCCGAGGCCATTCTGCTGCAGGAGGCGCCGATCATCCCGGTCATGGCGCGCCGGGGCGCCTATATGTTAAACGACAAAAAGATCGAGGGTGTGTACTTCAATATGTTCGCGCCCAATCTCGACTTCCGCTTCGCCAAACTGAAATAGCAGGTGTCGCGGCCGGTTTGTGCTCGTGCCGGACCGGCCGCCCGGGAGCATGGTATGGCCAAGTTCGTGCTAAAGCGCCTCCTCGGATCCGCGGTCATGTTGTTTCTTCTGATAACGATTTCCTTTTTCATGATCAAGCTGATCCCGGGAAGTCCCTTCACGAGCGAGAAGATGCAGGCTGGCTCCAAACAGGCCATCTACGCATATTACGGCCTGGACAAGCCGGTCTACGAACAATACTTCCTCTACCTGAAAAACCTCCTCAGGGGCGACCTCGGCGTCTCGTACAAGATCAGGAGCGTCACGGTCAACGAGGTGATCGCGAAGTCATTTCCGTATTCGCTGGACCTGGGCCTCAAGGCGATCATCGTCGCGATCGTCGGAGGCCTGGCCCTGGGGATCATATCCGCCTACAAGCGCGGAAAGGCCATAGATGCATTTACCATGATCCTGGCCACCATCGGTGTGGCCGTTCCTTCCTTCGTCGTCGGATTCTTCATCCAGTACCTTTTCGCGGTGAAGCTCCGATGGCTTCCCGTCGCCCAGTACACGAGCTTCGCACATACGATCCTGCCGACCTTCGCGCTCAGTCTCAGCATGCTCGCCACGATAGCCAAGTACTCGAGGGCCAGCATGATAGAGGTGATCTATTCCGATTTCGTGAAGACCGCCGACGCCAAAGGGCTTTCGAAGATGCGCATCATCATGCGGCATCAGCTCCGCAACGCCCTTCTCCCCATCGTCACCCTCCTCGGTCCCATGATAGCCATGGTGATAACCGGCACCTTCGTCGTGGAGAATGTTTTTGCCATTCCGGGATTGGGGCGCTATTACGTCACTTCGATAACGAACCTCGATTATACGATGATCATGGGCCTGACAATCTTCTTTGCCCTGTTTCTTGTGATCATGAATCTGCTGGTCGATGTCGTATACATCCTCATCGATCCTCGCATAAAGCTCAGTTGAGGGGGAGGGAATTGAGACAGTTGGAAGGGGAACTGGATTTTACTCTGGTGGGCGCGCGCGAAGGCGAGGCCAGCCAGATACTGCGACCGCATCTCAGCTATTTCCAGGATGCCCGGACGCGCTTCAAGGCAAACAAGGTCGCGATGGCCAGTCTCTTCGTCCTGTTGGCTTTCGCGCTCATGACGATCGCGGGCCCTCTCCTTGTTCCTTATAACTACCAGGACGGCGACCTCCTCCAGGCAAACAAGGGACCCGACCTTCAGCACTGGTTCGGCACGGACGAGTTGGGGCGCGATCTTTGGGCGAGGATATGGATCGGAGGCAGAGTGTCCATGGCCATCGGCGTGCTCGCCGCCGTCCTCCAAGGCGTCGTCGGCATAATCATGGGAAGCGTATCGGGGTTCGTCGGGGGGAAGACCGACCTGGTCATCATGAAGGTCGTCGACTTCCTCATGGCCTTCCCCTATCTCGTGTGGGTCACCCTCCTCATGCTGGTGACAGGATCGGGGTTGGTCCCCATGATACTCGCACTTACGCTCACAGGTTGGCTGACTATGGCGCGCATCGTGCGTGGACAAATATTGACACTCAAGAACGAGGACTACGTCGTCGCGGCGCAATCCCTCGGCGCTCTATCACGGCGCATTATCCTCAAGCACATGATTCCGAACACCATGGGCGTGATCATCGTCACCATGACCTTCGCGATCCCGGCGGCCATTTTCTCCGAGGCGTTCCTCAGCTTCATCGGGATAGGAATGAAGGCGCCGATGACCTCCTGGGGGCTCCTGGTCAGCATGGGAATGAAGCAGCTCTACAACTACCCCCTCCGTTTGCTCATCCCTTGCATCTGCATCAGCTTGACGATGCTTTCGCTCCAGATCATCGGCGATGGCCTGCGGGACGCCCTGGACCCGAAGCTTCGAAGGTAGGAAGGGCGGCGAACGTATGAGCGGAGCGATGCTGGAAGTCAAGGACTTCAGCGTATCTTTCGATACGTATGCTGGCGAGGTCCAGGCCGTAAGAAATGTGAGTTTCCATGTGGGCCGCGGCGAAGTTGTCGCCATCGTCGGCGAATCGGGGAGCGGCAAATCGGTGCTAACTCAGTCCTTGGTTAAGCTGCTGCCCTCGCCGCCCGCGCGGGTCAAGGAAGGCAGCAAAGTTTTTATAGAGGGTGTCGACATATCCGACTATTCGTTCAATCAGCTCAGAACGATAAAAGGCTCGAAGGTGGCGTATATCTTCCAGGACCCGATGACCAGCCTGAACCCCCTGGCCAAGATCGGCGCGCAGGTCACGGAGGGCATCCTGTGCCACAGGATAATGAGCAAGAAGGCGGCCTACGAGTACGCCGTGGAGCTCCTCCGAGACGCGGAGATACAGAGTCCCGAGCGGCGGATGGAGCAGTATCCGCACGAGCTTTCGGGCGGCATGCGGCAACGAGTGATGATAGCGATAGCCCTGGCGATGAAACCTTCACTGCTCATAGCGGACGAGCCCACCACCGCTCTGGACGTGACTACGCAATCGCAGATATTGGGGACGCTCAAGGCGCTGAATACTGAAAGGGGAATGTCCATAATTCTCATAACGCACGACATGGGGATTGTCGCCGGAATCGCGCAGCGGGTGATCGTCATGTACGGCGGAAAGACCGTCGAACGCGGGGGCAGCCAGGAGATATTCGAGAAAAGCCGGCATCCATATACGAGGAGCCTCTTGGGTTCGATTCCCCGCCTCGACGCGGACAAGGGCCACGACCTGGATTTCATAGTCGGCTCGCCGCCGGACATGCTCAATCCGCCGAAGGGCTGCCCCTTCTCGCCTCGGTGCAAGTTCGCCATGGCTTGCTGCGGCGTTGTGCCGCCGGAGGAGATAACGCTGAGCACGACCCACGCATCCTGGTGTTGGCTCCTTCATCCGGGGGCGAAACGGGTGTACGAGGACTTCAGGCGCCAGTATCCCGACCTCTATGAGAACGGGGCGGCTCTGCCATGAACGATATGCTCAGCGTGCGCAATCTCAGCAAGCATTTCACGATTTCGACGCGGGGAACACTCAAGGCGGTCGATCGCGTCAGCTTCGACATCAAGAATGGCGAGATATTGGGCCTGGTGGGCGAATCGGGCTGCGGAAAGACCACGCTCGGCCGCACAATAAAGCGCATCTACGAACCCGACGGGGGAGAGATATTCTTCGAAGGCAGGGACATAACCCACATCGGGAAGGAAGAGCTCCGGCGCTATTCGCGCTGCGCCCAGATGATTTTCCAGGATCCCTATTCCTCGCTTGACCCCCGCATGACCGTGGCCGAGATAGTGTCCGAGGGCATGGTCATCCACAGACTCTACGACCCAAAGACCATACATGAACGGACGATCGAGCTCCTTGAGCTCGTCGGCCTCAATTCGGAACATGCGAACCGCTTCCCCCACGAATTTTCCGGAGGGCAGCGTCAACGCGTCGGGATCGCGCGGGCCTTGGCCTTGGAGCCGAAATTCATAGTTTGCGACGAGCCGATTTCCGCGCTGGACGTCTCGATCCAGGCCCAGATTGTCAATCTTTTCAAGAGACTCCGCAGCCAACTCAACCTCACCTATCTCTTCGTGGCGCACGACCTGGCCATGGTGAGATACATCGCGGATCGAGTGGCGGTCATGTACCTCGGCCGTATAGTCGAAATAGCGAACGCGGACGAGCTCTACCAAAACCCGGTGCACCCTTATACGGAGTTTCTTCTTTCGGCGATCCCCATACCCGACCCGCGCGTCGAGGCTCATCGGCCGCACGTGAGGCGGACCTCCGAGATCGCGAGTCCAATCGATCTGCCGGCGGGCTGCAGCTTCGCGGGCCGCTGCAAATACACCGCCGAGAAGTGTACGTCGGCCGGCTGCGAGCTGGTCGAGGTTTCGTCAGGACATTACGCCGCCTGCGACGCGGCAGCCAAATAAGTGCTGGAGGTCATTGTCATGGTTCATAAACGACGTTTCGAGCGCGCCCACGAGGCACTCAGGCAGCAGGGAATCGACGCGTGGGTGTTCTGTGGACGCGAGACCAACATTCTCGGCGAACCTGCGATGCTCTTCCTCATGCCGACCCAGATTTCGGGCAAGACGACGGTCGTGGTTACCGCCGACGGCCGCCGCATCGTCATCGGGTCGATCATGCAGATGGAGGAGCTCGAGACGAGCGGTCTTTTCACGAAACTGGTAACCTACCCGACGCTCGCCGAATACGAAGGTCTCATCGTCGAAGCCTTGAAGTCCCTAGGGCCGGTCAAGCGGATAGCTCTTAATATGTCGGAGAGCGACCCCTCGTCTGACGGGCTCACCGTAACGGCGTACAACATGCTCACCAGATGTTTTTCCGCCGCGGGGCTCAAGTCGGAGTTGGTTTCGAGCGCTCCGATCATGAAGGCCGTGCGGGGAAGAAAGAGCGACGAGGAAGTCGAGATGATCGCGCGGGCGGTCGGGGCGGCCATGGACGTCTATGACGCCGCCCGCCCGCTCATGAGAGTGGGAATGTCGGGGCGCGAGGTGCAGAAGCTTTTCAAGCGAATCATCCGGGACCGCGAATTGGGGTATTCCTGGTACGAGCCGGAGAACCCCTACGTATCGGTCGGGCCCCGCTCGAGCTATCTGTGCAAGCGTCCGCCGGAAGACGTCTGCATCGAGCCGGGAGACCTGGTCAACGTGGATCTCGGAATACAGCTCGATGGTTTCGCGTCCGACGATCAACGCTCCTTCTATGCGGCGCGGGGCCGAGAAAAGGCGCCGCCCTACGAAGTGCAACAAGCCTTCGAGACGATCCAGGAGATGAATGCCACTGTCTGCGAGCACATGAAAGTCGGCGTCAATTCGGACGAACTGACACATTACGGAAACGAAATAATGCTGCGCAATGGGTATCCGCAGGGATACAAGGGCGGCTATGGGCACGAGATCTGCATTTTCGCCCACAACGGTGGAATTACGGCCGGGTTCAATCCTTTCAAGCCCGAGCTCGACAAAACTCTCGAGTACAATATGACCTTCACCCTGGAGCCGGCCATCATCACTCCCTTCGGCAGGCTCTGCCAGGAAGAGGTACTCGTGGTCAAGGAAGATCGCGGGCATTTCTTGAGCAGGCCGCAGAAAGAAGTCTGGATCATCAAGGAGTAGAACGGAGTGAAGTTGGCCCGGGCCATGGCGGGCAGCGCCAATATCATGGAATCGCGGAACTGCCGCAGGGCGAGTGTATTCGCCGCCTGCGTGAGCGTTAGCTGGAACTACATGATCTCGGCCCCGCGCTCGAGGAGCAGTTCCCTGAGAACGGAGCGGTGGCACCTCAATTCGTCCTCGCAATAGAAGCCGAGCGAGAAATTGGTTTGGTGAGACAGCGCGGCCAGGAGGTCGAGGAGGTGTGCCGCCTCGGGCTCGCTCATTTGCTTTCGGAACTTTCGTTTGAACGCGTTCCACGCCTTCTCGTCTCTGGACGCCAGCGCCTCCGCCACGAGTTCGGGCGACAGATTCGGCAGCCTGAGGTCGTAGAAATCGCGCCTTGAGTGCCTCGGCGATCTTCTCGGCATCGGATGAGGTCATCTCTTCCGTGCGGACCGCTGCCAAGACGGAGGCGATGATGGAGACGTTTCTAGCTGGCCACACCGAGTGGGTGGTAGAGGTAGGCACGCCTGAGCGGAGCCACTCTCGGACCACGTCGCGCGCTTCGTCCTCGTTGCGCTCGCCCGTGGACTTGGCGGGGAGCTTCTTTCCTGTCTCTGGATCGACGAGCTCAGCGTAGTAGATGCTCGCACGCTTATGAAGATAGAACCGGCGCATAGCCCTTTCCTTCTGAGAGACGGCTTTCTCATAGTCGTCTTCTCATAGTTGAAGTTAGGGATAAGCGCCAGTTTTCTGGTGGCTCGTCTAATTGCTTACAAGATAATGCCGGGGACGGGTCTCGAACCCGCACGCCGCTTGCGCAGCAAGGGATTTTAAGTCCCTGGTGTCTACCGATTCCACCACCCCGGCCCATGATATGTCGCCTATCTTTCCCGCCTATGCTCCC
>Ga0187808_10000823_pt1 | contig 10302 bp, 6 predicted proteins | sample NC_wetland_sal_i_5_FD_132427 | JGI IMG/M metagenome (GOLD analysis project Ga0187808, IMG submission 132427) | Wetland sediment microbial communities from Neuse River Estuary, North Carolina, USA - ASW_3 | ecosystem: Environmental > Aquatic > Freshwater > Wetlands > Sediment | place: USA: North...
AGGGCCCGGCGGTCTTCGCGAAGTATGGATTCAAGGCGGCGAAGTAGCATCCCGGTCGCGACGCGCGGATGGCCTCTCATCCTCTCCGTCGCGGCCCTTATCCTCGTCGCGCTCTTCTTCCTCTTTCTTTTCGGCGGCCTCCTGGCCTATTCGTGGAAGGCCTCGTGGCATATGGCGCTCCGGAGCGACGAGTTGCGCTGCGCCGCCCTCCTCACCCTGCGCACGACCCTCGCCTCGACCGTCGCGGCCAGCGTCCTTGCCCTGGCCTGCGCCTACTCTCTCGCCCGCCTCGCCTTTCCGGGCAAGGCCTTCGTCGAGGCCCTCCTCGACATGCCGATCGTCCTGCCGCCCTTGGCGAGCGGCGTTGCGCTTCTCATCTTCTTCGGGCCGATGGTGGGCGGATCGCTGGCCAACGCGGGGCTTTCGATCGTCTTCTCGCAGGCGGGCGTCATGGTGGCCCAGGGCTTCATAGCCCTGCCCTTCGCCGTGCGCCTCTTCCGCGAGGCCTTCTCGTCGATCGACCCGCAGCTCGAAGGGATCGCGCGGAATCTCGGCTGCACGCCCGGCGCGGCCTTCCTCAAAATAACGCTGCCCCTCGCGCGACGGGGCATAGCCTCGGGCGTCGCCATGACCTGGGCGCGCACCGTGGGCGAGTTTGGCGCCACCGCCATGCTGGCGGGCGTCACCCGCATGAAAACCGAAACACTCTCGGCCGCCATCTTCCTCGACATGTCCGCAGGCGAGCTCGAAGACGCCATCGTCGTGTCGGTCCTGCTCTTCGTGGCCGCGATGGCGGTGCTCGTCGTCTACCGGGCCCTCACAGCAGAACGTAGTCGCCCGATCGATTCCGAGCCTCAGCGGTAGCGGACTATCTCCACGCCCTCGCCAGCCACGACCTTCTCAGCCCGCCCGATCTCCTCGCGGCTCGGGCGCGCGTAGGCGACACGGCGGCCACCGAGGCCGAGGAGCCCGTACTTGTCCTTCGCCAGGTCGTGGTACGGCAGGATCTCTATCCGGGCTGGGCGCAGGCTGCCGCGGACGAAGCGCGCCGTGGCCGCGAGGTTGTCCTCGTCGTCGTTGGCGCCCTTCACGAGCGGGATGCGGACGACCGTCTCGATGCCGAGCTCGCCGATGCGGCCGATGTTCTCCAGGATCGTCTCGTTGCCGACCCCGGTGAGTCTCCGGTGCGCCTCGCCGTCCATGTGTTTTATGTCGACAAAGAGGAAGTCGAGCCTCTTCACGATGCGCTCGCAGGAGGCCCAGGAGAAGCAGCCCGAGCTCTCCGCGGCCTGGTGGATGCCGAGCCCGGCTGCCGCGTCGACGAGCTCCTTGAGCGCCTCGGGGAAGAAGAAGGGCTCGCCGCCTGACCAGGTGACGCCGCCGCCCGAGGCTCTGAAGAAGACCAGGTCCCTCCGCACCTCATTCAGAATAGCCTCGACCGACATGACCCGGCCCAGGATCGCCCGCGCGGCTGGCGGATAGGCGGCGGGATCGGGATAAGCCTCCCAGGTCTCGGGATTGCAGCACCAGGAGCAGCGCAGGGGACAGCCGCAGAGGAAGACCGTCGTGCGGATGCCCTCGCCGTCGTTCACCGAGTAGCGCTGGATGTGGGAGACGCGGATTCCCTCCATGGCGACTCTAGAACGTGCCGTGCTCGGTCCGGGCTATGATCGCCTCCTGCATCTCGCGGGAGAGGTTGACGAACTGCGTGCTGTAGCCCGCCACCCGCACGAGGAGGTCGCGGTACTCCTCGGGGTGAGCCTGGGCCCTCCGCAGCTCCTCGGTCGAGATCGTGTTGAACTGCACGTGGAAGGCTCCGAGCGAAAAGAAGGAGCGGATCATGGCCCCGAGGTTCCGAAGCCCCCGGTCGGTCGCGAGGAGCTCTCGATTGAGCCGGAGGTTCAGGAGCGTGCCGCCCGTATGCACGTCGTGGTTGATCTTGGCGGCCGAGCGCATGACCGCGAGGGGGCTGGAGCGGTCGCTGCCCGCGAAGGGCGAGACGCCCTCGGTGAGCGGCTGCCCCGCCTTCCTCCCGCAGGGCAGGGCCCCGACGACCTTGCCCATGGGCACGTAGTTCGATATGCCCATGAAGGCGGAGTTGAAGGGGGAGCCGAAGACGTCCCGGTGCCGCCTGGCCTCGCGGTAGTAGAAGTCCGATATCTCCGTCGCGAAGGCGTCGACGTAGTCGTCGTCGTTGCCGTATTTGGGCGCGGCGAGGGCCTTTTCGCGCAGAGCCTCGAAGCCCGCCCAGTCCGCGTCGAGGGCAGCGGAGAGCTCCTTTAGCGTCGTGATGCGGTCGTCGAAGACGAGCTTTTTGATCGCGGCCAGGGAGTTGGCCGCGACGCCCAGGCCGATGCCTGTGAGGACGGGCCCGATGTTGTACTTCGCTCCTCCGCGGCTTAGGTCCCTGCCCTTCTCCATGCAGCCGTCGACGCAGAGCGAGAGGAAGGGCCGCGGCACCAGTTCCATGTGGATTCTCTGCGCAGCGATGGTCCCGATGACAGCCTGCGACACGAGGTGGGAGAGCTGGCGGAGGAAGGCGTCCACGATGCCGCGGAAGTCGGCGAAGGATTCGAGGGGCTTCTCGGGGAGGCCGAGCGTTTCGCCCCCCATCCTGCCGCGCCCTCCGTTGAGCGCGTACTCGAGGGCCGCCCCGAAGTTGATGTTCACCGCCGAGGTCCACTCGCCCGTCTTGCGGAAGTGTGGGACGACGCAGCCGCAGTTGTTCCAGTCGCGCGCGTCCTCGGGCTCGTAGCCGGCCCGGAGGAGCATCTGCGCGCCCGCCTGATCGTTGTGGACCGCGGGGAAGCCCGTGCCCGCGCGGATGAGCCTGGCCACGGCCATGAGGAACTCCTCGGGGCAGTCGGGGTGGATGCGGACGCTTAAGCCCGGCTGGTGGGTCTTGAGGCTCTCGGTGGCGGCGAGGCAGAGGTAGGAGAGCTCGTTCGTGCCGTCGCGGCCGTCGCGCTTCCGGCCTCCGACGGTGAGATTCTGGAACTGGTTGTAGCCGGCGAAGTAGTTGGCGGTGTTGGACGAGATGGTCCACACCCACTCTGAGAGCTTGAGCCAGAGACACTCGACGAGCTCCTGGGCGCCCTCCCGGTCAAGCCGTCCGGCCGCGAGGTCGGCCGCGTAGTAGGGATACATGTACTGGTCGAAGCGCCCCGGATTCAGGGCGAGGGGATTCTCCGAGATGATGGCGCAGAGTTGGACGAACCAGACGAACTGACAGGCCTCGCGGAAGCTCCGCGGAGGCTTTGCCGGAACCCTCGCGCAGACGGCCGCGATCTCGGCCAGCTCGGCCTTGCGCGCCTCGTCCTTCTCGCCGGCCGCGAGGGCCAGGGCCGCCTCTGCGTAGCGCTCGGCGAGGCGCATGACTCCGCCGCAGGCTATGATCGCCGCATCGTAGAACTCGATCTTCTCTTGCCCCTCGGGTGAGTCGGCCGCGAGCGCGGCCCGCTTCTGTCTCGCCTCCTCCTGGATCTCCCTGAATCCCTTGGGGAAGAGGACGTCCTGGTAGTCCGGCGTGATCTCGCCGACCGCCTGCCGCCACTTCGAGTCGTTGTCGACGATGCCCGTATCGACGAGTATCTTCGCCGTCTCCGGAGGCACGCGCTTCAGGAAGGCCTCTTCGAGCGACTTGCCCTTCCAGTACGGCCAGATATCGCTGCGGACGAAGGCGCGCTGTTCAGCGGTCATGACGTAGGGGTCCTGGGGCCGCGAGTCGAAGCTGTCCATTTCCCGGTCGACCCAGGTCCACGAGAACTCGGGCGTCAGGATGGCGCTTCGCCTGTGCTCTCCGGCGGTCCCCACGATGAGCTCCCCGGGGAAGATGAGCGCCGGCAACCGATCGCAGGCCGCGGCGAAGGCCTTGGCCCTCCGCAACGCGATGGCCTCTCCCTCGGTCTCCTTGTGCGATTCCGTCCATATGGCGGCGCGGAGACAGCTGATCGAGGGCTTGGCCTCGATGTACGCCTTCCTGGCGCGCTCAGTCCGTTCGCTGACGCTCATCGCCCGAGCCTCCTCGCTGGTCGAACTCCAGAACGATCCTCGTTCCCCGCTCCCGTTCGATTCTGATGCTGCCGCCGATCTGCTCCGTCAGGCTGCCGACGAGCGTAAGACCGAATCCGGACCCGCGAGCGAAGTCGATGGAGTCCGGCATCCCTACGCCGTCGTCTTCGACGACAATCCCTATGCACCCGCCCCTGCGTCCGGCGGAGATTTTGAGCGATCCGCGATCCCTTCCCGCGAAAGCGTACTTCATTGCATTGGTCAGCAGTTCGTTGATGATCATGCCGAGAGGCTGGAGACGACGCAGGTCCAGCTCGAAATCCTCGATGCGCTTCTCGACTCGAATGCCGCCGGCGCAGGGAAGAGTCTCCAGCACCTGATCGACGAGGGAGGAGAGGTATTCCCCCGCGGGCGCCGACCTAAAATCCGCGGCGTCGTAGAGTTTGTCGTAGAGCAGAATCATGCTCTCAACGCGGCGCGCGGCGTCCTCGAGCGCAGACGCGGCCTCCCGCTGCTTGGCCGACATGGCCTGAAGGTCAAGGAGGCTCATTATGGTGTGCATGCTGTTCTTGACGCGGTGATGCACCTCCTTCAGCAATATCTCCTTCTCTCCGAGCAGGGCTTTTATCTTCTCCTCCGCCTCTCTGCGCTCGCTGATGTCCTCGACGAAACCTTCGAAGGTATCGGGGTGTTCGGGCAGGATCCGGTACGCCAGGTTAGTGAGGACATGCGTTCCGTTTTTTCTTCGGTATGCCTGTTCGGTCCGTATCCAGGTTCCGACGCTTTTAAGCGCGTCATCGACCAGCCGAGCCCGCTCCTCGGGCCGGTCAAAGATCACCTGGGCAGCCGTGGACTCGTTGACTACATGGAGAAGCTCCTCCGGCGAAGAGTAACCGAACAGCCGCGCATACTCGGCGTTGACGCTGAGCTCCTTTCCCTCGACGGTGGAATAGAAGATGCCCACCGGGGCGTTTTCAAAGAGGCTACGATACCGAGCCTCGCGTTCGCGCAGCGCCTCTTCCGCGCGCCTTCGTTCGGTTATGTCTCGGGCGAGGAATATGAAGTGCGGCTGGTCGGCCTCGCTCGCTATCCGGGCCACAGAGATCTCAAACCAGCGAACTCCCATGGGCAGATTCAGCTCATACTGCCTCCCGAAGGAGCGTCCTGTTTCGCATGCCTCCTTGAGAGCCCCCATGACGCTTTCGGCCGCCTGGGCCGGAAGAATGTCGTGGATATCCCTTCCAATCAGCTCCTCCGCGGGCCTATAGAGCAGCTCGTCCTGTGGAGAGTGGATGCCATAATAGCGGCCGTCCAGACCCAGCTCGAATTGAAGATCCGGCAGGGCATCGAGCGTCGCCTCCAGTCTGTGCGTAGTCGCCTTGAGTCTCTGATTTGCCTCGAACAGCTTGAAGGCCATCTTTATCGAGGCATCGAGCACCGCAATTCCTGAGTCCTTCGCCACGTAGCCATACGAAGTGATCCGCTCCGTCTTTTCCACGATCTCCCGCTCGGTGTGGCTGGACAGGAAGACCACGGGAATGTCGCGCTCGTCGAGAATCAGCTCGGCCGCCTGGGTGCCATCGATGCCGTCGCCCAGGTTGATGTCGATGAGAACGAGGTCGATGTCGGGACGGACGCCGGCGGTTCGAACGGCCTCTTCGCCGCAGGAGACGGTGATGACGGAATACCCGCGGCTCTCGAGGCCCCGGCGTTCTGCCAGCGCGATGATCGCCTCGTCCTCGACAAGAAGGATCGTTCTCGCTGATCCCGGCATTCTCCGCTCCTGAATGCGGCGCTTTCCCGCACTACCTCAATCCTAAGGCCATTTCCCGATTCCGGCCAGTCGCGGGACTGCTGAAGCCCACGCAGGATACGGCCAGGGCGACCCTTCGTTGCGCACGCGATTCATCGTGCGCCGTGGGGAGTGGAGCCTCGATCGTCTTCATCTTCTGCGCCGCCCCGCGCCTTCGGAGATCACCGGTATGGCGATGCCTGCGACAATGAGCAGGCTCGAGGCCACAAAATAGGGGCGGGGCACTTCTCCGAAAAGGAAATAGGCCATGATACCCGCGACCATGAACTGAGTCAGATTGAACAGCGAGACCACCTGCGGAGGCAGCTTTGTCATGGCGCGGTTCATGAGCGAGTGGCCGACGATCGTCGGCCCCAGCGCCAGGCCCAGAGTCATGGCGAGGTCGATTCCGGTTATTCCGTGGACGGGACTGGCGAAGGGCAGGGAGCAGGCGAGACAGAAAAGTCCGCCCGTGAGATAGAGGGGGACGAGGTAGAGCCATATCCGCTCCGCCGGCGCGAACCGACGGGCCAGCGCCAGATACACGGAATAGAAGAGCATGGAGAGGAAGCAGGTGAGGTCGCCGACGAAGTGCCCGGGATCAAAGCGAACGTCGATCGAGGCGAGAATCCCGACTCCCGCCATGGCGACGAGGGTTCCGACGATCTCCGCCTTTTTGGGGAGCTCGCGCGTCATAAAGAAAACGAGAAAGGGCATCGCGACGGGAACCATCGTGACGATGACAGTAGCGTTGCCGGCAAGCGTCATCCGCGCGCCGAATATCCACGTGATGAAATGGAGACCCAGCACCACGCCGGGCAGCAGGGAAGGCAGCACAAGACGCAAACTCAGGCGAAGGCCGGCGCTGCGCAGCTCCCTGAAAAATAAGGGAGTGAGAAGAATGCCGGCAAAGAGCAGCCGATAGGATGCTTGCAGTATGGGATGTATCGTCGAAGCCTTGATCATGATCGCGGAGGAGCCGCCGACGATGTTGGCGACGAGAAGAAGTCCGAGCTCCACCGATCGCAGGTTCGCTTTATGCCGTTCCATCGTCCAATACTAGACGTCCTTCGATGCATAGTCCAGCGCCGGAGGTTGGGCGAAGAGCATATCCCTGAAGGCGGCCACGGCGGCGCGCACGCTCAAGGAGCTCGACAAAGAAAAAAGGAATCGGATCGAACATGATGAGGCACGATGCAGTCGACGCCATACTCCTCCTAGCCCGTTGCCGCCTCGCGCGCGGCCGCGATGAGCTCGCCGAGGCGCCGCAGCTCCTCGATGTTCCGCTTCGGTGCCGGGCCGCCAGGAAGGTCGCGGCGGGCCACACAGGCGTCGAGCGAGAGGTGGGCCGCGAGCTCCGGGATGTCGGTGCCGGCCCAGGCCGGGTGAAGTGCCGCGAGCCCCTCGCCGCCGAGCTTGGCCAGGAGGCCCGCGGAGGAGGGCGAGCGCCCGAGGCCGCCGGGGCCCGAAGCCGCGGCCCAGGCCTCGACGAGGGCCCGGCCCGCGGCGTAGGCGGTCCTGAAGGGGACGCCGCGCAACGCGAGGTACTCCGCGGCGTCGGCGGCCCAGAGACAGCCAGCCTCCGCGGCCTCGCGCATCCGGTCGACCTTGGGCTCGAGGGCCGCGACCAAGGCCGTGAAGGCGCGGGTGCAGGAGAGGGCCGCGTCGGCCGCCTCGAAGGCCGCCTCCTTGCTTTCCTGAAGGTCGCGGTTGTACGCGAGGGCGAGACCCTTTTCCATGACGAGGAGGGAGACGAGGGAGCCGTAGGCCCTCCCAGCCTTGCCTCGGATCAGCTCGGCCGGGTCGGGGTTGCGCTTCTGCGGCATGACGCTCGAGCCCGTGGAGCAGGAGGGGCCGACGGCGACGAAACCGAACTCGGCGGAGGCCCAGAGCACCACCTCCTCGCTGTAACGCGAAAGATGCATGAGGAGGGTCGCGGAGGCCGCGGCGAACTCGACGAGGGCGTCGCGCTCTCCAACGGCGTCCATGCTGTTCCGGCACGACCTCGAAAAGCCGAGCGAACGCGCGCTGTCCTCCGGGTCGAGGGGGAGCCCCGAGCCTGCCAAGGCGCAGGCGCCCAGGGGGCTCTCATCGGCTCGGCGGTCCGCGTCCGCGAAGCGGCCCAGGTCGCGCTCGAGGGCGGCGCACCAGGCGAGCAGATGGTGGGCGAAGGTGACAGGCTGGGCTCGCTGAAGGTGCGTATAGCCCGGCATGATGGTCGCCGTGTGGCCGCTCGCGAGGCGGCAGATCGACTCGAGGAGATCGGCCAGAGCCAGTCTCGCCTCGCGCGATGCGCGACGCAGCCAGAGCCTGATGTCGACCGCGACCTGGTCGTTGCGGCTTCGGCCCGCGTGGAGGCTGCGGCCCGCATCCCCGAAGCGCTCGGTGAGCGTCGCTTCGATGAAGGAGTGCACATCCTCCGCGCTTTCGTCCAGGACGAGGCTCCCCGCCTCCGCCTCCGCGGCAAGCGCCGCGAGGCCCTCGTCGAGGTCGCTCGCCGTCCGGGCCGACACGATCCCCCTGCGCCCGAGCATCGCGGCATGGGCCCGCGACCCCGCGATATCCTCAACGAGAATGCGCCTGTCCGCCTCTATGGATGAGAGGAAGGTCTCGACCTCGGGGTCGAGGGCGCTCGATTTCGTCGATGTTTCCCAGAGCTTGGCCACCATATCCTCCTAGTCCGTCGGAGCATCGAGGCCCTGGGGCCCCGGCGCCGACGGCTTGGCATTGCCCTGCGCCGCGATCCGGGCGGCAAGCCGGGCGCGGACCTTCGTGGGCAGGCCGAAGAGGTTGATGAAACCGGCCGAATCCTTGTGCGAGAAAAGCGGCCCCGTCGTGAAGCTCGCGAGCGAGGCATCGTAAAGCGAGAAGGGCGAACTCATGCCGGCGCTCGAGACGGAGCCCTTCCAGAGCTTCAGGCGCACCGAGCCGGCGACATTTTTCTGGGTCACATCGATGAAGGCGCACAGGGCTTCGCGCAGGGGGCAGAACCACTCGCCCTCGTAGAGTGTCTCGGCGAACTTCTGGCCTACAGTGGCCTTGAAGGAGAGAGTCTTGCGGTCGAGACAGAGCTGCTCGAGCTTGGCGTGGGCCTCCATGATGACCGTGCCGCCGGGAGTCTCGTAGACTCCCCGCGACTTCATGCCCACGACCCGGTTCTCGACCATGTCGAGGATGCCGACGCCGTGCTTGCCGGCGAGCGCGTTGAGCGACTTAACGAGCGCCACGCCGTCCATCTTCTTCCCGTCGATCGAGATTGGAACGCCGGCTTCGAAGCCGATCGTCACATAGTCGGGCTTGTCGGGTGCGGCCGAGGGCGGCGTGGTCATCTTCAGCATGCCCTCGAGCTTGGGTTCGTTGGCCGGATCCTCGAGGTCGAGACCCTCGTGGCTGATGTGCCAAAGGTTGTCGTCGCGGCTGTAGGAGTCGGACTTCTTCATAGGCACGGGAATGCCGCGCTTCTCGAGATACTCGATCTCCTGCTCGCGGCTCGCGATGTCCCAGATCCGCCAGGGGGCGATCACCTCCATCTCGGGCGCGAAGGCCTTGACGCCGAGCTCGAAGCGCACCTGGTCGTTGCCCTTGCCGGTACAGCCGTGCGCCACCGCCGAGCAGCCTTCAGCGACGGCCACCTCGGCCAGGCACTTGGCGAGGAGGGGGCGGGCGGCCGAGGTGCCAAGGAGATAGCGCCCCTCGTAGGCGGCGCCCGACTTCACGAGCGGCCAGAGATAGCCCTCGACGAACTCCTTTTTCAGGTCTTTCACGATCAGCTTGGCGGCGCCGGAGGAGAGCGAACGCTTCTCGAGCGAGGCCCAGTCGCATTCCTGGCCTACGTCGCCGCAGACAGCGACCACTTCGCAGTCGTAATTCTCCCTGAGCCAGGGCACGATGACCGTCGTGTCGAGGCCGCCTGAGTAGGCAAGCGCGATCTTCTTCATACAGGACTCCTTCTTCCGGGTGATTCGGCCGCAAGCGAATGGCAAGGCAAGCCCACCTCGTGCGGCCTGTGAGGATGGGACCAGATGCTCGGGTTGTCGGGGGTAGAATCAGCGACGACGAAGGCGGCGGAGGGGTAGTCGGAGGAAGGACGAAAAAATCGAGAGCTGAGCGAACTGTGGATGGCGTCCCAATGTGGCACTACACACGAGTGGCCTCCTCGGAGTCAGAATGGTAGAATACTAGCAGAGCGGTATGCGAGGGTCAAGGTAGTTTTGCATAAATTTGCAATCTTTTCGATGTTTTCTGCATATCCATGCGCCAACAAGCGACCTTGCCGCATGCCGTACGATATCGACCGCTCTATAAGGAATCTGGCCGTAGTGCCAAGTCTGCTGCGGAGGCGACTGTGAGTCATAGGATTTTGGTCATCAATCCCGGTTCAACCTCAACGAAGCTCGCGGTGTATGATGATGAAAAAGAGGTTTTGACCAAGAGTCTTGCCCATCCAGCCAAGGAAATTGCCGGCTACGCCCTGGTGGCCGACCAGTTCGAGATGCGCA
>Ga0187808_10000827_pt1 | contig 10296 bp, 8 predicted proteins | sample NC_wetland_sal_i_5_FD_132427 | JGI IMG/M metagenome (GOLD analysis project Ga0187808, IMG submission 132427) | Wetland sediment microbial communities from Neuse River Estuary, North Carolina, USA - ASW_3 | ecosystem: Environmental > Aquatic > Freshwater > Wetlands > Sediment | place: USA: North...
GGGTTCAGGACAAGTTCTCCCGAATGCCGCCCCAGTGTGGTTCCGCTCACCGGACCCGTAGGTTACTGTCTAGTAACATGAGCGATGAGACATCGGGATTCTCGCTGGAGCTGAGCAGCGACCTGCGCGAGATGCGTGATTGGGTGCACGAGTTCGCGAAGTCGGTCGTCCGCCCGGCGGCCGCGGAGTGGGACGAGCGGGAACAGGTCCCGTGGCCGGTCCTCGAGGAGGCGTCCAAGATCGGGCTGTACTCGCTGGACTTCTACGCCCAGCAGTACTTCGAAGGGTCGGGCCTGGGTATCCCGGTGGCGTTCGAGGAGCTGTTCTGGGGCGACGCGGGCATCGGGCTCTCCCTGGTGGGAAGCTCCCTCGCCGCCGTGTCGGTCGTGTCCAACGGGACGCCGGAGCAGATCGGGGAGTGGCTGCCGCAGATGTTCGGCGAGCCGGGAGATGTCAAGCTCGGCGCGTTCTGCTCGTCCGAGCCCGACGCTGGCAGCGACGTGGGCGCGATCCGCACCCGAGCGGTCTACGACGAGAAGGCCGACGAGTGGGTCATCAACGGCGTGAAGACCTGGGCGACTAACGGTGGGATTGCCAACGTGCACGTCGTCGTCGCCTCCGTGGACCCCGCGCTCGGGTCGCGCGGCCAGGCGAGCTTCATCGTGCCGCCGGGGACGCCGGGTCTGTCGATGGGGCAGAAGTTCCGCAAGCACGGGATCAGGGCCTCGCACACCGCTGAAGTCATTCTGGACGAGGTCCGGGTGCCGGGACGATGCCTCGTCGGGGGGAAGGACAAGTTCGACGAGCGGCTGGCCCGGACCCGCGAGGGCAAGCGCGGTGGCGAGCAGGCGGCCATGAAGACGTTCGAGGCGTCCCGGCCGTCGGTGGCGGCGATGGCGGTCGGCGTCGCGCGGGCGGCCGTGGAGTTCGCGACGGACTACGCGCGGACGCGCGAGCAGTTCGGCAGGCCGATCGGCCAGAATCAGGGCGTGGCGTTCCAGCTGGCCGACATGCGGGCGTCGGTCGACGCGGCGCGGCTGCTGACCTGGCGGGCGGCGTGGATGGCACGGCGGGGGCTGCCGTTCACGGCCGCCGAGGGATCGATGTCCAAGCTGGTGGCGGGGGAGACCGCGGTACGGGTCACCGAACACGCGATTCAGATCCTCGGCGGGAACGGCTACACCCGCGAGTACCCGGTGGAACGGTGGCACCGGGATGCCAAGATCTTCACGATCTTCGAGGGCACGAGCGAAATTCAGAGAATAATTATCGGCCGGGCGGTCACCGGGCTCGACGTTAGATAGCCTGACCTGCGGATATACCTATCATGTACCCAGAAGGCGGCCATGCCCGGCTCGGGAGCGGGGTCGCCCAGTGCCGTGTCCGCATTATCCGAAACGTGCCGGTTGGTTCCCGCCGTTTCCGGACCGCGTGCTGAATCCGTGCTGATACCTGGACCCTATGGTCTAGACTAATCACGGGATAGGTCTAGACCAATTGATATAGTACAGGCCGGATGCCAGAACTTATGTTAAAGGGCTGGGCGTCTTCGTGGGAGGCCATTGCTATATGCGTCGATTGTCGGTATGGAGTGGTACGGTCACGCCAATTGACCTGCCGAACTCCTGGGGCTCGCATGCGTGAACTGCTCTACCTTTCCAAGAAGAAGCTCGGTACGTTCCTGCCCGACTGGCCGTCACTCTCGGCGCGGGGGACAGGGAGCGCTGGCGTTGGCCCTGTGTCTGTGACGGTCAATGTATCCGGCCGCTTCGACAGCCGGATTCGATGAGGCGACCATCAAGGCATTCCGTCGGGTGCGCGGACACCTCGAACGCAGTGCGAGCTACTTCACGTCCCCGGATCTGGAGACCGGGCAGTGGATCTTCTTCGACGTCAACATGGGATATGGCACGGTCTACCGCGATACTGGCGCATTGCCCCCGGAGGATGACGTAGCCCTGTTCTACGGCTCGTACCGGGCATCGGAACCGGACGGTCAGGTGTTCACTGACCTGCTGCTTTGCGGGTCTACCGAGCATCTGCTCCGACGGACAGCCTCCGCCGGGCGCATGGGGTCAGGCACGGAATGGTTGCACGATCTGATCGGGGCGGTAAACGACGCCGATCGCGATGGCAATGGAGCGCTCCCTGACGAAGTCAGGCCGGATTCATTGGCCGCCAGGCGAACCAACATGCCTGCCGAGATCGCGAGGTGGGTCTTCGAAGTCATCAGGAATCACCACTCACCCGATCAGTACGCTCGGCTTCAAGGACTTGCCAAGGTCTTGTTCATAGTGCCGGAGAACGGGATTGTCGATCGCCTCGTGCTAGCGACGCCCCTCTTCGTCCAGTACGCCTCGGCGAAGCCGCTTGGCCTCCTTGGGCGTCGGCGCATGCGCCAGGAGTTGGCTCGAATCCACGGCGTCTGGGGGCGGAGTTGGCAGCCCCAACTGTCACCGATCGATCGAGCCAGAGTCTACGTCCCCATCACGGAGCGGGGAAAGGATCTCTCTGCCTCATAACTCCGGCGTGGACCCGCCGACAGCACTACTCACGCAGGCGCGCCGACTGTGATCAAGCGGACAAAGACCCTGCCCCTTCAATCTCTGTAGGGCAGAGCGCGGGCAGTAGCTCGAAGGCGTTGCAGTGCGTGGGTGCTTCAGAGTGCTTCGGGAAGGAGCCTGAACGCGCAGACATGCCTAGGGCGGACGATGCTGAAGTGCTTGCGGGTCCACCGTCGCGACCTCCGTGAGGTTCGGGCGCCCGGCGATCGCGATCACGGCTGCATCAGCGATGCCGAGGGGAAGGCTCACGTACTGCTCGACGAGTTCCGCGATGCGCGGGATGTCGCCTTCCTCGACCTCAGCAACCTGCAAGCCGTTGCCGCCGAATGACTTGAGGAAGGTAACCTCAGCGTGCAGCCGACAGCGAGCAGGACGCCTGTGTCGCGCAGCAGCATGTCAGCGGCCGAGTTCGGCCCGCAGGATCTCCTCTGACCTTTCCGCCAGATCCGGGTCAGACTCGAAGGACGCGAAGAACGGCAGGTCCTGTACGCCGTGAGCGGCGTCAGCCCGGCCCCGGATCAGCTCAAGAACCGGCCGAACCTCCGCTTCGGGAAGCTCGTCTACTAGGTGATGCACTTCCTCACGCATCGCGCTCATGCAGCCAGCATAAGAGCACCGGCTGGAGAAGACAGCGCGCCTTGCCGGAGGGTGAGACCTCGTGCTCCTAAGCGAGATCTGCGGCCGGGTGGCCGAGGCTCATCCCATGCAGGCCTAGTGCCGGTGCGGCCCGTAGGTGCACCAGCCATGCATGTGCGGCTGGAGTCGCCGGTCATCATCATCTAGCTCACCGTGTCGACATCCGGGTTTCGCCGGGTATGCGCGGGTCGGCTCGGCTGCCGGAAGTTAACAGGGAGCCCTGAGATTAGAAGAGGTAGTGATGTGCATCAATTCGAATCATCCTGAATCGAATTGCGGTTGACTCCTCGTCTAGACAGTGTTATCAACCAATGTATGGACATGGCTGCCACCCATTTACTCGTGGTGAAGCGCGTAATCGCGAAATGGGTGGCGGTGACGCGCGACTGGCGCAAATGATTCAGGTTGATTCATGGCCATGATTGGAGACTCGGATGCTTGCCCGGGAACGGGATGTCCTGCTCATCAACCGGCAACGGCTGGGCGCTGAACTGAGGCGGCTGCGCGAGCAGGCCGGGTGGTCCGGACGCCAGCTGGCGGAGCAGGTAGGCATTAGCCAGTCGAAGATCTCACGGATCGAGTCTGGCGCAACCGTGCCGAACACACCGGAGGTGAATGCCTGGGCGGCCGCCGTCAACGCCCCGCCCGGCGCAGTCGAGCAGCTGCTGATACTGACTGACGCGGCCTATACCGAGGTCCATCCGTGGGACATCGCACTGCGTTATCGGCCTCATCTTCAGGATGACATCCAGGAGATCGAGAACCGGACCGGAACCAAGCTTGACTACGAGCCTTTCGTGGTGCCTGGGCTACTGCAGACTGCTGAGTACGCTCGCCGGATTTTCACGATGTTCAAGCCCGCGTACGCCGACCTAGACATCCCCGCCGTCGTTGCTGGTCGGCTTGACCGGCAGATCGCATTGTTCGATGAGTCCCAGAGGTTCGGCTTCCTGATCACCGAGACCGCGTTGCGGCTACGCGTGGGACCGGTGCCCGTGATGCTCGGCCAGCTTGACCGCATCCGGTCGTTGAGCACGCTGGAGAACGTCTCCATTGGACTAATTCCGCAAGATGCCCAGGTCGTCACCCACGTTCCGCACGGTTTCGTCATCTTCGAGTCGGCCGATCGCGAGACGGTAGACGCCCTCGTCCTCGTGGAGACTGTCCACGCCAACCTCACGGTGAGCGAGCGTGCTCACGTCGAGCTTTACCGGCGGCAATGGTCCTTGCTTGATGAGATGGCCGTATACGAAGCCGAGGCGAGCGAACTGCTGGCCACGATCGCCACCGACCTTCGGCGGGCATCCCGGGACGGCTCTACATGAGGACGGGGGCGGCCTGGGTGCCTGGCAACGGCCGGGCACCCAGGCGCAGGGACAGCCAAGCCGGTTACCCGCGTATCTCCCATACCAGGTCCCTGACCAGGCCCAATGCGCACCGCGCGGACTGGGCGAGGAGCACCGCCTGCTTCAGGAGCGGCAGCAGGACCCGTGAACGCCTGCCTTCCAGGATTTGCCGCCGGTGCTCGGCATACTCCTGCTCGCCGAACACCAGGCACTGGCCCGTCTTGGTGTCCCTGACGACGTATACGCCGGCTGTCTTCGTGACGATCATGCAACCACCCCCGCTGCTGCACTTGGCTCCGACTTCCGGCCAGCCCTTGTTCTGGTTCATTTCTTTTCCCCTTTCCTGTCTGCCTCTCCCGGATTTTTCCCGGGCAAGACCAAGGTCCCGTAATTCGAATTCGGGAGATGTTCGCTCATGGTCGGTATTCAGTTCGCAAGGAGTACGGTGGTTAACTTCACGATCCTCGGCCCGGTGACGGCGAGCTGGGAGGGCGAGGGGACACAGCTCGCACCGCAGCAGCAGTTGCTCCTCGCCCGACTGATATACGCGGGCGGGAAGCGGGTCGACCAGCATGACCTGATGAGCGTGCTATCCTTGCGCGATGCTGGGCTTAGGCGCGTCGTCACTGAGCTGCGATCGCACCTCAGGGGCGTGATGCCCGTCGCTGATCCGATTCCCAACGAAGATCACGGCTATCGCCTCGTCCTCGATGAGCAGCAGGTCGACGTGTTCCGGTTCCGGGCCAAGCACGATGCGGCCCTGCGCGTTCCCGGAGCCGCGGGCATGCGGCTGATGCGCGAAGCACTTGGTGAGTGGGGGCATGATTCCGCAGGTCTCTACGGGGACTGCGCGCTCAGGGGATTGTCTGGCCGCTGGGCGGATGAGACGCGGTTCCTGCTTGGCGGTGAACACGGGCGCGCGGTCGTCTGGTGCCTCCAGCAGGAGCTGAAGGACAACGGGCAGTACCCGGTCCTGGCGGAGTGCGAGCGGCGCGGCGTCAACCGGGAAAGGCCGACCCCGGGCGGCCACCGGCCACGGGCGGCGCTGCTTGATGGGGGGTTCGTGGAACTGTGGATGCGCGCCGCCTTCAGATGCGACCAGCCCGCGCGAGCTGACGAGATCGGCCAGTTGTCGCTCGAGGCGGCCGGACGGCTTGACAAGGAAGCAGCGTCCAAGCTGCGGCGGCTGGTGGATCGAGTTCGCGCTGAGGAGAATCCCGGAGGCACCGCTTTCCCGGCTGAGGCCGCGACAGTTGGCCCGCGCCCGGCAGCATCCGCGCCACCCGCAGAGGAGCCCTCGGCGAGGGGTGATTCAGGCGGCACCTTCAACTTCAATAACACGGGCGCGGAAATCGGCACTCAGATCGGAGCGCACCACGGGTCAATCATTAATTACGGCGGATCCACCTGGCATCGGCCGGGCGGGCAGCGTGAGGCGAGGGATCCTGCTGAACCAGATAGCGATCCCACGGACGACGACGTGTGAGTGTGCGCCCACCGGCGCGAGTGTATAGAGGCGGGGCCGCAAGGCGAGAGGTCAGAACGAGATGGATGGGCAGCGCGCGAACGACAACGGCCATCGAACATCCACCGGCGGCCAGAGCCGGGCCAATACCACGTTCGAGAACATCAATGGGAAGGTCGACTGGCAGGTCGGCGTCCTGAACGGCGACGTCCACAACTACGACGTAAATACGACCGCGCCTGCCGGTGAAAGGTTCGAGAAGGCAGTCAAACTCCTCGACGGGAACATGGCCCGCCGCGCGGAGGAGCTCATCCGGGGGGCGGTCGAGGACGGCTACCGGTCCAACCGCGTCGCCTATTACTGGGCGCTGTCGGTCCTCAGCGGCCGCCAGTTCGTCCATTTGAAGGGCGAAGACCACGAGACACTGCACGGCTGCTTTGGCGCGGCGGACAGCGGGAACTCCGATGAGTGGCTGGCCGCGCTTACCGTGATCAAGGAGTTCTTGAACTGCTGCATCCGGTACCAGCGGGGCAAGATTCGCAACCGAGACTACGACGAGCTCATCCAGGCCTACGACGACCTCGGACAGGATCGCCGCGAGGAACTACGGCGTCACCTCGACCTGATCATGACAGGCGCGCTGCAGGACCAACTCGATGTGAAGTACGCGGTCGAGATCGAGCAGAACCGGGTGGCTGGCGATCGGACTGCGCGGGCATGGAAGTTCTTCGAGGCCACGCCAGCGGAGCCGCAGGCGGAGACGCTCTATGAGCCTCGGATCGGCGTAGTCAAGTGGTTCCTAGCGGGATTGGGAGTCGCGCTGGTCGCCGCCGGGCTACTGCTGGTACTCATCTCCTCGCTCCGGCATGGCGTTGCGGTCACCCTCGGTTTGATCGCGGGTATCGGTGGGGGCGGCTACCTCCTGGCCAGGACCGGGAGGCGCTGGCTGATCGCCAGGGAACAGGTCGCCGCCGACGACGACCGGTACGGCGGCTTCAGCGAGCCATGGAAGACCGCCGTCGACCTGAAGCGGGAGGGGATCAAGGAGCCTGCGACCATGTTCAATGCCGGGGGACGGAGGCAGCATCCCAAGCCGTCGCCCGAACGCCGGTACCGGCTGCCGTGCTCCGACAATGAGGCCCGCGACGATGACGATGGCTATGAGTGGGGCGAGGATGATGAAAAAGACAAGGAGCGCCGCAGGCTCCAGGCCAAGCGCAGGAGCTTCAGGTTCCTGGTGGCGTCATCGGTCAACAGCCGCTTCACTCGCGAGAAGCCGTCCAACGGCGAGAACAATCGCGAGAAGTGGCGGCAGGACACGAAGGGGCTACGCGACGCCCTGGCATCCGACTACAAGCGCAGGTATGCGCGGTCCGGCATAGCACCGAACCAGCTTCACTGGCTCATGACCTGGCAGGCCAAGCAGGCCAAGGAGCGCTGGAAGCGGGGCGCGCTGCGCGAGGATCGGGAGTCGCTGCGGCGGGCCGCGCCCCGTGGCGCACTGGTCCTGCTGTGGGCCGCCGCCGTCGGCGCCGGGCTGGTGCTTGGGCTGACCGCAGCCTTCGCCGCGGGCATTCTGTACGGCCTGGCCGCAGCGGTTGCACTGGGGCTTGGCGGTTGCCTGGGTCTCGCCGCCAAGATGGATGTGTTCGTGGTAGGCCGCGGTCTCTATCGCGCCGAGTCCGAGATGGCGGGGCGGCGACACCAGGCCGAGCTGGATGAGTGGCGGAGGTGGCGTGGAGTCCTCGCGGACCGACCCACCGACGCGGAGATCGCGCGCTGGCTGGACTTCGACAAGGTCTATATCAAGAACGAGGTTATGAAGGAGCTCGGCCTGGTCAATCGGGACGTCATGGCCCACGCAGTCTTGACCGAAGGCCGGCATTTGAGTATCAGGGCACGCGAAGTCTTCGGTCCTGCTCGTTACTCGGACTACCAGGTAACCGTCATCTTGCTGACTGATCGCGGCGTCGCCAAGATCACTAAGAACCTGGACTTCCGGAAGGGCGAACTTACTCCCGGGGAGCGGGAGAAGGTGTTCTCGTATGATGCGATCTCCTCTGCGGACATCGTGCGGGTGGAAGTGAAGTTTGACGGAGACCACCGCACGGTGATCGAGCTGGATGAAGATGACGCCTCGGAGCAGGAGCCGGATACCACCAGGCAGGCCTTCCGGTCAAACGCTGGAGACAGTGTCAAAGGTCGGCGGCCACCCGCCGACCCCGACCGGGATTCAGGCCAGCAAGGCAAGAGCGCGGAACAAGTCGTCTTTGGCCAGTCGCTCCGGCTCTCCCTGAACAACGGGAATCCCGTGGACTTCGTCGTGGAGAACTTCGATGTCGCGTTCCTGGACGAGGAGCGCGGCGAGAATGTCAAAAATCTGTTTGATATCACCATGGACATCTCCGGAATGAGAAGCGCCCAGCGCATGCTGCGGGCCATCGCGATGTCTACCCGCGAGTGGATCACGATAGAGGCCCAAAAGCGGGAAGAACGGCTCCTGGATTTCCGGGAAGACACAAACGCCTCCCCGGCCGAAGAGCAGGAAAGCACCACTGGTACGCCCATGCGCCAGACGGCGGTGCCTTTCCAGGATGGCGTCATCGATGTCCCCGTCCCCGGCGGAATCCTCGCCGTGGAGCTGGCGAGCGGCATGACGGCGCCGGTGCTCGTCATCCACGGGCTCATCAGCCAGCGTCGGCAATGGAACTGGCTGCGTAACGTGCGGCCAGACCTCAGCCTGATCATGCCCGACCTCCGTGGCCGGGGAGAAAGCCACGGCGTCACGGGCTCGTCGTCATTGAGCAGGCACGCCGAGGACATGGTGGCCATCCTTGACAAGGTAGGCCTCGACAGCGTGCTCGTGTGTGGCGTGTCGATGGGCGCGGTCGTCGCGGTGGAAATGGCCATCGCTCATCCAAGCCGCGTGCGAGGCCTGGCCCTGGTCGACGGTGGCTTCCCGACAGCGACCGGGTCACGGCTTACTCCGGAGGCAGCCCCGGACATCTTCCTCGGCTTGACGCGCACCCGGACTCAGGCATGGCCGTCAGTCTTCGAGTACGCGCAGTCGGCCACTGGAAAGCTGTCACCGCTACTCAGTCCCTTCGACCTGTCCCTGATCGATTGCCTTCAGCATGACCTCGACCCGCACGGGATCCGGCGGCTGAACTGCGACATGCTCCACGAAGACGCGGCCAGCGTCCTGCGGCAGGAGCAGGCGTGGGAGCAGTTGCGGGTGCCTGCTTGGCTGCTCACCGCTCAGTGGGGCACCGGAGCGGGCACTGCTCCGGCCTACACCCCCGCGGCCATCAAGTCGATCCGCCAGCAGATTGAGAGCCCCCTTACCGTGCAGCAGGTCCGGGCTGTCGACCATGCCAGTGCCATAATGAGCCTGACCGGCGCGCAGGCTGTCGCAGAGCTGATCGCGGAGACGACGTCCTGATCGTGCCCCACCCAACGACTCCCCGCTCGTCGCGGCCGCTGGCCGCAGCGCGTACCCAGACCTGGTCGCCGGCGGCGTACGCCTCTACGAGCGAAGAACGAGCTCCTTGCGGCCATCGGCGCGCACGCCGATCATCACCAGCAGGCACAGCTTGTGCTCCTCCAGCCGGATGTTCACGTGGATCCCGTCAGCCCACAGGTAGACGTAGTCCGCGCCGGACAGGTCCCGGCCGGCGAAGGCGCGCTGCTCGGCCTTCCAGGTCTCGGTGAGCCGGGTGACCACCGCCGCAGACAGCCCGGCTGAGGAACCTAGGAACTTGCCCAGAGCGGGCACGAAGTCCCCGGACGACAGGCCGTGCAGGTACACCAGCGGCAGCACCTCGGTGATCTTCGGCGTCTTTGCGGCACCACGGCGGCACGATCGCCGAGGAGAACCGCTTCCGCTCACCGGTGTCCGGGGGCCGGTGCGCTTGTCGTTGACCCGCGGCACCGTCACCTCGACCGCGCCCGCGCTGGTCAGCACCTCCCGCGGCTGGTGATAGCCGTTGCGGACGACCAGCCGGCGGCCGTTCTCATCCCGCTCGGCGGCGTGCGCCGCGATATAGGCATCCACCTCGGCCTGCAGCGCCTCGGCCAGCATCCGCCGCGCGCCCTCCCGCACGATCTCATCGATCAGCGACGGCGAGCTGTCCTTCCCGCCCTCATGGCTGCCTGAGCCGTCGCCAGGGACTACGGTGAGCATCGGGTTGTACCTTCCCGGCCGGCGCGCCAACGCCGGTCATTGCTTGAGACTCCACACGATCACCGTGGTCCGGCTGGTGATGCCGAGGGCGGCGACGGCTGA
>Ga0187808_10000829_pt1 | contig 10278 bp, 10 predicted proteins | sample NC_wetland_sal_i_5_FD_132427 | JGI IMG/M metagenome (GOLD analysis project Ga0187808, IMG submission 132427) | Wetland sediment microbial communities from Neuse River Estuary, North Carolina, USA - ASW_3 | ecosystem: Environmental > Aquatic > Freshwater > Wetlands > Sediment | place: USA: North...
AATCTTCTAATATTGTTAGAAGATTGAAGCGCCAGAATCCGTATCGAACAGGTGAATTTGATCGGTATCGACATGCAGCGGGATGCTGCCGCCGACATGTGCTTCGGAGCGTGGGTCGAGTCGTGCAATCGTCGTTTTACCATTCGAATTGACGTAGACCTGCAACTCGCTGCCGAGATGCTCGACAACATCTACAGAACCGTTGATGACAGAGGCTCCATCTGAACCCTGAGGCAGAAGTGACGCATCGCTCAAGTGCTCAGGGCGTATACCGAAGGTGAGGTTCTTGCCTGCTGCATCTCTGGCCTGGCCTTCGTAGAGCGGTGGTACCTGCACCTGCCCTATGCCATCAAGGACGATCTTGGTTGCTCCATCCTGGGTGACCACTTTGGCACCTTGGTAGAAGTTCATGGAGGGTGAGCCGATGAAACCTGCGACAAAGAGGTTAGTGGGATGATCGTAGAGTTCCTGCGGCGCGCCGATCTGTTGGATTAAACCGGCGTTGAGCACGGCAATACGGGACCCCATCGTCATCGCCTCGGTCTGGTCGTGTGTGACGTAGATTATGGTCGTCTGGAGGCGTTGATGCAGGCGCGTAATCTCGGCGCGGGTCTGCACACGCAGCTTGGCATCCAGATTCGAGAGAGGCTCATCCATCAGGAAGACTTGCGGCTCACGCACAATGGCGCGGCCAAGTGCCACACGCTGGCGCTGTCCACCGGAAAGTTCTTTGGGCTTGCGCTTGAGCAGTTGCTGGAGGCCGAGAATTTCGGCGGCTTCGTCAACGCGCTTGCTGATCTGGTCCTTGGGGAAGTGGTGTAGCTTGAGACCAAAAGCCATATTGTCGTAGACCGTCATGTGGGGATAAAGGGCGTAGTTCTGGAAGACCATTGCGATGTCGCGATCTTTGGGTGCAACACCATTGACGAGCCTATCGCCAATATAAATCTCACCTTCACTCAGATCTTCCAGGCCTGCTACCATGCGCAGGCAGGTACTCTTGCCGCAGCCAGAGGGACCGACGAGTACCAGGAATTCTTTGTCCTTGATATCAAGGTTAATATCGTGGACAACTTCTACTTTGCCGAATCGTTTGTAGACGTGTTCGAACAAGACACGACCCATTGCAGATACTCCTTTTCGCTCTTGTAACAGGCATTCAAGCTCTGTTACACTTTAATCAATAGAAGAGCTTCGCTTAATGCCCACGTTGCAGTTGGTCGGAACAACTGGGAGTCAACGGGGGCCTCTTCACGTCATGTTGTGGTTTGCTGAATAGTTGAGCAACCAACGAACTGACGCTGTTAAGAGTATATCATAGATTTGTGAAAAAAGCAGTCAAAAATCCGCATATCTCTGGATTTTGCAATATCTCCCGAAATGCCCCAAAAAAGCCTTATAACCACTAGACAAATGGATAGATTATCGTGCATACTATTGGTGGGTATTATTTTTTCTGATGTGCTAACAAGTAATAACATTGTAATTACATCTTTACATACATGCGTTGGACGCAACAAAACGTTCATCGTGGATTCGTCAGAGACGAAGCTGCTAAGGAAGGATGTAGACCATGCAAGGAGCCTACGAACAGGGGAGTGAGGTAGCAAAGCTATTGTCCCAGATTAGCGCGGAATACGAAGCCGCCCAGCGTGGCTTGACCGGTCTGGCTTACGGGACATCGAAGCACGAGTTCATCACCGCAAGGATGGAGCGCATGGGCCAGCTCCACACTGAGTTGCAGTCACTCGTAGGAGATCAAGCGGTTGCACTGGTTGCTGAACAGTTGAACTCCATGCCGTAGGCTTCGAGCAGTAGTCCCCCCTCAGCGGAACGCAGTGGAGCGCGTATAGATACTTCGTGGGGAATTCATATCATAACAGTAGAGGATGCGAAACTGGAACGGCCTAGATAGAGTCACCAGGGGATTGGCTTCTCGTCAGAAATTGAAACAAACATATGCATAATCGCCTGTAAAACAGCCGGTTCCCTACTGGGAGAATCGGCTGTTTTGTTGGTGAGGTTTAGACCAGGGTGTCTTCTAAGAAAGGAAGCGCCTTCACCTGCATATCAAAGTGGCGAATCTGGGGGAGAGGGTTGTTCTTCCAGACACCGGTTACGACAAACTCGGTTTCCTCGCTAACAAATGTGTCTTGATCGAGCACACTATGTGGTCCATCTATGAAACACCGTAACCAGTTCTTGCGGTCTTCACTACTAAGTAGCGGGGCGTCTTCACACACAAACCATTCGGCAATTCCCTGCAGATAGAAGCGGAATTCGGGCGGAAGTGGATACTGGCGTCGTATAAGATAGCTGTTCTCTTGCACCTCTGTGTAACCGGCTGCACGCAGGTATGCAGCAAGCTTGGAGCCAATATAGCTATCCTCGAAGGTGAAGCCTTCGTCGACGCGTATTTGCTCCCAACGTTCACGAGCCTGGAGAACATGGGCCTGTAAGCCTGCATCAATGTTGTGGAAGCGCATGGTGCCAAAGTCAATATCCTTGATGACCAGGCGTCCACCAGGAGCCAGATAGCGGCCCAGAGCAGCAAATGTTTGCGCAGGGTCAGGAAGGTATTGGCTGACGTTCGCACAAAATATCATGTGAGCAGTCCCAGGCCGGACGGGTAACTGCTCTAATGCCGCCTGTTTGTACTGCACCTGCCGGGAATACCACTTGTGCGCGTTTCGTCGTTGAGCTGTGACCAAAGCCTCTGTGGAAATGTCTACGCCGATAATGCGTCCTTCAGGGCCGATAGCCGAGGCGAGTAGCGGTATCCAAAGCCCTGGTCCACAGCCGGCATCTACTACCAGGCTACCAGGTTTGAGCTGGAGGTCGCGAATCATTTGCTCACGTTCGGGAGCTTTGCTGCGGTGGTGTGTGACTAACCATTCGACTGCATTGAGTGGTAGACCGCACTCGTTCACGTGAACAAGGTTGTTTACTGCCATAAGACTATCCTTACCTTCTATACAATTGTGATAGCTACAATAGATTTGAATATGTGAGGAGTATAACATGCGAGAATGGGGAATGCAATACATTTGTAGTGCTTTGATATTAACATTGTATAAAAATTTGTTACGCGGAGGATAACTTCGTATCGAGTGGTGGCAAGGGTGGTTGGGACGCAGTCTGGGGCACACCATCCCCCAGATGGCGTCTGTGTGTAGCCCTGGCGGTTGCCCTTCGGAGAAAACCAGGAAGGAAGGCTGATACATGGGTGAGGTTCAGATCAGCGAAACGCAGTGAAGCGCGTATAAATACTTCGTGGAGCCAAGCCACCTGACCCCAGGGCGCAGGCTCCCACGATAAATCGGGGAGCCTGCGCCCTGGTGGGAGGGATTAGCTGATGGCAGCGTTTGTAGACATAATGGGCATTGATACCTCTCGATCCACGCAGGCACGAAGGTCCTCGTGGTGAAAGCGCCAGGTACTTCCTACTTTATGGCCGGTCAGTTGGCCTGACCACATAAGTCGGTAGAGGGTTGAACGGCTTACCCGAAGATAGGTCATAGCCTCTTTGAACGTTAGCAGGACATCGTCTTGGATCATTTGCATAACCATAGAAATTTCTCCTCAAATTGATAGATAGGTAGATAGATACACCTGGACCTGTAGAATGCCGATTTATCGAGCATTGCCGCAGGCAGGTTTGACCATAACGGTTGTCGTATCTACTGTAGACTGTAGAATGCCGATTTATCGAGCATTGCCGCAGGCAGTTTCACTACGTATTAGTGTAATCGACGGTGCCTCACTTTTATGTTAAGAATTAGTTACGATCTGGTTAATTTTGGCGATTCTCCGGTATAGATTTCATCACCGTGATACACGATGTGGCAAGGGAGACGCCCATGATAAGCCTGGCTGTCACCCTGAGCGCAACGAAGGATCCCTTCGTCCTGCGAGCCAGACCTTTCGCTGCGCTCAGGATGACATTTCCTGGACACAAAAAATCCGACATATTACCATTTACGTGCCAGCAGTGCATCAAGAGCTTCCAGGTCACATGATACGGCAAAAATTGATAGGCCAGTAGCCTCTTCCAGTTGACGGAGTGCATTTGTATCAGTTGGGTCTGCCATAGCCATAGTGAGGCGGTCATGATCGCGCCCAACGGGGGCGCAGCGTATCTCGAGAGCAAGTTGGTATGGAATGAGCTGCTTCAAACGTCTAGGAAGGTGGGTTGGCAACTGCAGAAAAGGGATAAGGCCGTGGGTTGACGGGACAACATTGGAGTTGGGACTTTCCGGCAGATTTCCGTTGACTGGTGAGTCTTCTCGGTCAAACGTTGTCTGAATCAGGAGATGGGCAGAGTTCATACTGCGCAGTCGCCTGCTGATGGCCGGGCGTAATGTTAATTTGCGAGTTGTCAGGCTCGCATGGTAGAGCATCTGCTCCAGGGACGTTGCTGGTTTTGGATAGGAACCGATGCCGAAGAGAATATCTGTCACACGCCTTAATGGTGGGATGACAGTTTCTGCCCGCAGCAGGCTGATACTCTTGAAGACACGTTCTGCGATAGCCTGTATTGCGTGTTGATCCACACCGGGAAAGATTATGACTGCTCCAATGCCCGTGTGAACTAGCATTTGATCATCTATCCTGATTACGCGCCGCGTATTGACGAGGACTTGCTCGAGGAAGCTATCAGGGGCATGATAGCGCGGACGATGGTAGATTGTGGCGGACTGCGGAACAGAGTGGATAGGCTCGAGTTGTGAGATATGTAGATGCAGCACGCTGAGAGGCGTCGAACGCGGGAAGAAGGTAGCAAGCAGGGTGCGCAGATGACTATTCAACTCTTGAGTGGCAGGAGTCCACGGTTCACGCTCTCTGCTCTCTTCTTCTGATGCTCGATGCTGCGAGGAGAGCGGTAGACAACTGCAGCGTTCATAAGCTGGAGCGTCTATATATATTATTGATTGACTTGAGGCTTCTTGTGCTTCGCGCTTCATGATGGTGTTGATGTGCAGGATTGGCGGACGGTGATCTAAACGGCTGTCGCCCTGAGCGCTCTAAACGACTGTCACCCTGAGCGCAGCGAAGGGTCTGGCTTGCTCACGGTTCAGTAAGAACTGCTGGAGTGGTGAAGGTATATCCTACTCCAGGCACAGTTGTAATATATTTGGGTTTGTTGGCATTGGGTTCTACTTTTTGACGCAAGTGACGGATATGCGTTTTCACCAGCCCGGAGTCGCCCACTTCGTCATAGCCCCAGACACGCTCGATGATCATATCAGTCGTGAGCACCTGTCCGGTGTGGGTGAGCAGGAGGTGCAGCAGGCGGCTCTCAGTGGGTGTCAATCTGATCTTCACGCCTTCTCTGATCACTTCGTGGCGCATGGCATCCAACGTCACAGAACCCACCGTGACAGCAGATGTGGAGGCCGAGCTTCGTGCAGCGGAAGAACGACGCATCACGGCTTTGATACGTGCCAGTAATTGCCGAGGACTAAACGGTTTGCGTAAATAGTCATCGGCTCCCACCTCTAATCCACGAATCTCATCATCTTCTCGATCCTGGGCGGTGAGGATCAAGACCATAGAATTGGTTTCACTGCGCATCTGCCGGCACACCTCGAAGCCATCGAGCTTGGGCATCTGGACATCCAGGATGACCAGGTCGGGCAGGGTTTCACGCCAGCGTTGGACCGCCTGTTCGCCATCGAATGCACGTATAACGTCATAGCCATGTCCCTTGAGCCAATAGCTCAGCAAGTCGACCATGTCGCGGTCATCATCGGCCACCATGATTTTCAAAGGCTTTCCTCCTACAGGTGTGCATTACTCTGCATGCGAGACCAATATGAGTTTGATGATATGCTCGATGATCCCAAGCTGCGAGGCTGCTTCGCACTTGGGCTAATCTCGGGTGCGCATCCTTTGATTAGAACGAGTGCTGGGTGCGAAGCAGCCCAGCAGCTCGTTATCATCAAACTAATTCTAATCAAAGGCGCAACTTCTAATCACAGTTCCTGTGGCATGGGAAGGTCTCTTACAGCTAGTAACGGGACGGTGTTCTGCCAGTAACATCATGATACAATTTGGGCTATAAACAGTCATCCAGGTAGCCATTCTGTCGACATCTTATATCAAATCCTGATGATCACTATACATTGTCATGCTGAGCGCAGCGAAGCATCTCTGGGCCCATCGAGACGGACCCTTCGCTGCGCTCAGCGTGACAAAGGGGGAAGTAATTCATGATGACTCCACGTGAGGATTTGCTGGCTTTAGCTCGCGAGGTTGCTCAACGGGCGCATTGTCCCTACTCCCATTTCCATGTGGGGACGGCGCTGGTCGCAGGCGGAAAGACCTATGTTGGCGTAAACGTCGAGATTTCAAGTTTCGGGTTGACTTTGTGCGCAGAACGTTCGGCGTTGGCTGCGGCAATTACGGATGGTGCGGGTCCTATTACCCAGGTTGCTGTTGCCTGTATCGATGCACCCGCAGATGCCCCTCTCAATGAACGTACTCCATGTGGAGCCTGCCGTCAGTGGTTGGCTGATCTTGCGCCGGACGCTGTCATTTACATCGATGGGGCGTCACGTGATTTCTCTGTGGCAGAGTTGTTGCCTTATGCATTTGGGTTGCCGTAGGCAGGAAGGGTGAGACGTTTGGGAAGTCCTATTTTAACAGATGCACTTGCTCTTTCTGAGGACGCTTGATGAGCTGGGTCCGTTGCGACAGGAGGCTCATCGGATGCTGGAGTCTGCTCCTTGGGAGGGACCTTCACTGACTCTTTCTGCTGGGGAGCTGCCTGGAGACCGCTTTCTCCTGAGCATTAGAAGTCTCCACTACTGCCGCCACCAAAGTCACCGCCTCCGCCAAAATCTCCTCCGGCTCCACCTCCGAAGTCACCTCCGCCTCCGCCAAAATCTCCACTTGCACCACCACTACCAGCGTCACCGCCGCTGCCGCCACCAAAGTCGCCACTTGCGCCAGCCCAGCCTCCATCGCCCTGGCCCTGTCCGCTTGCTTCGCGTTCACCTTGTTCTTTACCCAGTTCATAGCCGAGGAAACCGCCTGCTGCCGCGCCCAGGCCACCCGCTACCCACGGATTCATTCCAGAGCCTTGATTGGGAGGGCCGTAATAGTTTGGCGGGTATCCCTGCGGTAGCCGAGCTTGCGAGGCGTCTTTCAAATACTCCGGCTGTTGATATGGCGCATCCACTGGTGACGGAGCACGAAAGCCGCCAAAACGTCTGCGCAAGAAGAGACCGAACACGACAATCGCTCCTATTATCAAAAGGCCAATCAGGCAAAACACTCCGAGCACACCGGAAGAGATTCCGCCTCCTGGAAAACCAGAAGTTGTTCCGATCGAATTGCGCAAGGAGTCAACTGTTGCAACAGTCGCGCTAGTATAATCACTGTTATGGTAGTTGCTTGCGAAGGCGCTCACAGCCTGGTTAAGCTGACTGTTGGATAGGGGAACATTCGAGCCTTTCACGATTGCCATGTGATGATGCACGGTGTCGACAGCGATCACAATCAGGTCTGGATTGTTGCCAAGTTTCGCACGGGTGGCTCGGTCAAAGTCCGAATTCGTCCCTGTAAACGTATTTACCGTATAGATGTCTATGGGCTTTGGCAGCGTTGATGCTTCATTTTGTACCCTGCCCTTGTCCAGTACGCCAGCATTATCATAGACGTGTACTGTATTACTACCTCCACCACATGCGCTGACCAGCATAAGGCAGAAAACAGTGATAATGGTCAGGAAACCCTTCCTGAGCCACGGCAACCTGGGTCGCGAATATATATTCATCGGTGTAGCTCTTCCTTCTCTCTAGTCCGAACGTGTGACGATCGATCTGTCTAAAGATTTTCTTCTACTTACCAATACGTTTTATCCTCCAGTAGGTTTACGCTTTATCTTCCAGAAGGTTTTATGCTGCTGCACCACGCCACCTCCTGCCAAGTCTCACTTAGTGAGTGATGAGCTAACCAGTACGGCACTGGTTGCATACAGATGAATCCTCACCGCGCCTTTTGTCGTCTGAGCAATCAAGTGATAGTGTGTACCCAGCCACTGATGCGCTGCCTTTGCCAGCTCAGCCTCAGAATTATTAGCGAAGCGGCCAGCAATGAAAAATAGGCGATGATGTTTTGCACCATAAGTAGCTAAAACGGTCGTATCAACTGCTGACGCAAAATTTCCCAGATGATTGGTCAAGTCATAGCTCACCCACGAAAACGAACCAGGGGAGTCGGCAGGAAAATGGGCATGGCTGGGATAGGCTCGCAGATAGTATTCGATGCTGACCTGGCACCCTTGCCCATTGTTATATTAGACGATGCCATGTGCAAGGAGATTGACAAAAGCTCATCTGTTTTGTGGCGGCTCTTTACAGCCATACGGTGGGAGGTTACAGAGAAGGAAGTAACCACTCAGGAGAGAGTTGTACAGTCTGCTAGAAGAGGGCCATGACATCCTCCGTAAGGCACTACGTCGAGACATCATCATGCTGGTCCTCCATTACACTGAGTACGCATAGAGGTTCCCATCCATGTTCCCAACGAAGAGTATTCCGTTCGAGATCGTTGGCGGACTATAGAGCAGCGAGCCATGCTTGTGATCAGTCAGACGTGCCAGGGTCTTTCCAGTGTTTGCATTGACCACAATCACCGTGTTACCCTGGCTCACGGCTGCCACCTCGCTGGTTGGCGTTGCACCGGCAACTGTTATTGAACCGAGCACTGGCCCACTCATCATACAATGCTGCCACAGGAAAGGCACTTTTGTTGTAAGAGGCGAACTGCCAAACCTGATCGTGTTAGGATTCAATGCACGCAGACTCCCTTTGCAGTTTTTGCCATTGATCGAGGTGTTGCCACCGGCCACGTAGAGGGTATGACCATCCCAGGCGCTGCTGGCGATGCTGCCACTTCCACACTGGGGGCAAGACCCTTTAAACGCTATTGATACCTCCCACACTGGACCGGCGCCAATGTTCGCGCGGCTCAATGCATAGTAAATGCCATTCTTGTTGGCAGCTCCCACCATGTTTGTGGAAATGCCATTGATGGTTTCCTGGAAGAGCGTCGGTGTCGTACCGAAATCGCTATCGCCAACCCATTGGTTTCGTGGGATAACCCAGGAATCCAGCAGATGTGACACATCTGATGCATCCAATTTGAGCAGGGCAGGCGCATAGACGTTTGCTCCTCTACATTTTGATTCCGTGCCAGTGGTGACGTAGACAATACTGGACGCTTCGTCAATCGTTGGGGTAGACCAGATTCCACCCCCGGTGCAACCATTGGGAACCGTGTCGAATTGATGGATCAGCTTTCCGGTGGTCGCGTCCAGTTGCAGAAGTTGTCCCTGTGTCAGCGGACAATCCCCAAAGGACGACGAGCCGATATAAATGCTGCCATTGTAGACGGTGGGCGAACTCCAGATGAAGATACTTGGCGACGAACCAGGAAAAGGAGTTTTCCAGAGAACCTGTCCTGTGGCGGCGTTCAGGGCATACAGGTTGGCATCCCCACCACCGATCAGCACCTCCACGTTCCCATTGATCGTGGTCACCGTTGGTGAACTCGATATACCGTCAAGGGGTGGATTACACGACGCATCCGTGGTTTGACCAACGTAGGTGCTCCAGACCTTCGCATTGGTTCTCACGTTGGTCGCATGCAGAAAGCCATCCCATGAGCCCCAGAAGACCAACGTCTTTCCGCCTACCGAGGTAACCGCTGGTTGGTCGCTGATACTATTGTTGGTGCCGTGTGCCCATTTTTGCTTCAGGTTGTGCGCAGTAGAGGCGGTGATGTTGGTCTCGGCGGCATTAAAGTTCTCATGTGCATTGCTATACCCGTAGGTTGTCAGGTCACCAGCAGGGCTAAACTGCTCACTTGACCGTGCTTCGGCCCTCGCCAGAGCTGGGACCAGGAGCCACACTCCAATTGATGCTCCGATCAACGCGAACACTGCCAGAAACGCCAAAGGAGACTTTTGCTGCTGTGTCCACGTGCTCACCAGTATCCTTCCTTGGGCCCATATTTGCTGTATGTATAGATTCACGACGCGTGTTTCTCGATTTCGTTTCACGTACCCTTCGTCGATCATGTCGCTGTTGGCGGTGTATGAGCGAAGAGTGCCTGCTCTTACTCCCCGCGACCGAGCAGTTGGCAATGAAGGTCGGCCACATCGTAGTAAAGCGACTTACTTAACACAACTATAGCGTGGCTTTCTGAGTTGGACCTGTGAAAAAGCTGAGATGAAGCTGAAATAGCGAGGAGGCAGTGAGCCGGATTGGT
>Ga0187808_10000830_pt1 | contig 10273 bp, 18 predicted proteins | sample NC_wetland_sal_i_5_FD_132427 | JGI IMG/M metagenome (GOLD analysis project Ga0187808, IMG submission 132427) | Wetland sediment microbial communities from Neuse River Estuary, North Carolina, USA - ASW_3 | ecosystem: Environmental > Aquatic > Freshwater > Wetlands > Sediment | place: USA: North...
CGATCGTCGCGGGAATCCCCCGATACCGGGCCGCATAGGCCACCCCTTGCGCGTGGTTACCCGCCGACGCGGCGACGACGCCGTGTGCGGCCTCCTCCGCCGACAGAGAGAGAATCCGGTTCGTTGCACCACGGAGTTTGAAGGCGCCGATCGGCTGGAGGTTTTCGAGCTTGAGGTAGACGCCGCTCGACGGGAGCCCCGGGATGGGAGGCGCTTGGATCAAAGGGGTCCGACGGACCACGCCCGAGATCCGCTGCGCGGCCGCGCCCACATCCTCGAGCTGGACCGGGAGCGGGTCGGGCACGTCACCGGTTCGCTCCGGGGGGCCTTAACCGTTCGGGGGGCCCGGGGGCTCCGGGTCGGTCCATAATGCGATTGGGTTTCTCTACGCGCGCGTCCGAGCCGGAGCGCGTTCGCAAGGAAATCCTAGAGGGAGAATCGAGTGACGGAGATACGTGAAATCGCGTTCTGGGTTGCGCTTAAATATAGCACCCTTCTCCCGCGCCCCCACAGGAGGCGAAAGACGCTCCAAACCGATGGCCCGCCGACACCGACCTCGCCGAGGCTCGCTCGGCTACTCCCCTCGTTCTCGCTCGTCGCGTAGTGTACCTAGGATCCGGACCTGGCCGCCCGGCCCCAAACAGCCGACCATCGAAGGGTTCGCCGGCTTCAAAGTCGGCATGACCCACGCCTTCATCGTGGACTACCGAAAGCGCTCCACCACCGCTGGACAGGAGGTCTCGGTTCCGGTCACTGTCATCGAGACTCCCCCGATCCACGTGGTCGGCGCCCGGCTCTACCGAGACGACCCGTATGGGAGCCGCGTCGTCGGAGAGGTCTGGGCCGAGGAGACGCACGACGAGGTCGACCGCGCCATCCCTCGCCATCCGGCGAGCGAGACCACAAAGGTTGACGCATTCCGGACAGCGCCCGCCGATGATGTCCGTCTCATCGCCCACACCGAACCGTGGCTGGTGACCGGCGTGAGCTCCAAGACCCCCGACATCTTCGAGGTCCGGGTATCGGGGGACGGCTTCGAGGACCGTCGATCGTTCGCATTGACCCAACTCGGCAAGGAGGTCACCATCGACCAGATCGCCAAGGAGGGCGAGTTCTGGGACCTAGTCGGCGTCACGAAGGGCAAGGGATTCCAGGGACATATCCAGCGGTGGGGAGTGCATCTCCAGCCTCACAAGAACTCGAAGCACCGGCGGATGATCGGTACCCTCGGACCGCACAACCCGAGCTTCGTCACGTACCGGATCCCGCAGGCCGGTCAGATGGGGTACCACAAGCGAACGGTCTACAACCTCCGGCTGCTCAAGATCGTTCAGGACCCGAAAACCGACGTGGTCACCCCGAAGGGCGGCTATCTCCACTACGGCTCGGTACGCTCGAGCTGCGTCATCGTTCACGGGACGGTTCCGGGCCCGTCGAAGCGGCTCCTTCGTTTCCGGATGCCGATCCGCAGCCACATCGCGAGCGTCGAGAAGGTCGATATCCGCTTCCTGAGCACCGCGTCGAAGCAGGGTGTATGAGCGCGCCAAAGCCGTCCGTTGGCTCCACAGAGCCCACCGTCCACTCGACCCCCCATCGCCGAGTTCACGTGGTCACTCTCGCCGGTTCACCGGGGCAGACCGTGACGCTCCCGCTCGCTTTTTCGGTCCCCGTTCGCCCCGATCTGATCCGACGAGCCGTCGTCGCCGCCCAGTCCCATCGGATCCAACCCCACGGCACCACCCCCACGGCGGGCCTTCGCCACTCCACTCGGTGGTCCGGCAAGGGGAAGGGCGTCGCCCGTACTCCTCGATTGATGGATTCCATGCGAGGCGCTCAGGCCCCGAATACGGTCGGCGGTCGCCCTGCCCATCCGCCGCGGATCGAGACCCTCTGGCGAAAGAAGATCAACAGGAAGGAACGCAAGGGCGCTTTCGCGGCCGCCCTCGCCGCCACCCGCGACCTCCAGATCGTCCGGGGCCGGGGTCACCGCGTCGCGGACGACACCCATCTTCCGGTGGTCGTCGAAGATCCTATCGAGGCGGTCAATTCCTCGAAGACCGCGAGCGAGTTCCTTCAGAGGCTCGGCTTGCTCGACGACGTGGACCGGGCCCGGGACGGGACCCACATTCGGGCCGGACGCGGGAAGCGCCGGGGCCGACTCCGCCGCGAGCCCTCGAGCCTGCTCGTCGTGACGAGCGCGCCCGGGAAGGCCCTCGGCTTCCGCAACCTCGCCGGCGTCGATGTCGTACCGATCGGTCGACTCGGTACCGAAGACCTGGCTCCGGGCGGGGACCCCGGCCGGCTGACGATCTTCTCCCACGCCGCGCTCACCGCGCTCACGGTGCGACTCGAAGGAGGGGTCGAATGACCGAGCTCCGCCACCGCGTGATCCTCCATCCGTATGTCACCGAGAAAGCGATGGACGAGATGGAGCGGATGAACAAGCTCGAGTTCGCCGTCGACCGGCGCGCCAGCCGGGCGCAGGTGAAGCACGCCGTCGAAGACCTCTACCAGTGCAAGGTGGCGAAGATCACGATCAAGATCGTCCGCACGGGCAAGATCGCCACGGTCCGATTCAAGCCCGAATACTCCGCCGAAGACATCGGCGCGCGCGCCGGGGTGTTCTGATGGGAAAGCGCATCAAGTCCCGCCGGCGAGGCGCCGGTACCGGGCCGTACACCTCCCCGAGCCACCGGCACCACGGGGCAGTATACCACCCGCCGCCCAGCGTCTCGGGCGACGGCAAGGTCGAGTCGCTCGAGCACGCCCCGGGCCGCTCGGCCTCGGTGGTAGTCGTCCGTGGTCCCGCCGGTGAGGAGATCCAGATGTTGGCGTCGGCCGGGATCTCCACCGGCGACACCGTGTCGCTGAATGCCGGGCCCGTGGTCCGCGGAAGTCTCCTCCCTCTCCAGAGCATCCCCGACGGCGTGCTGGTCTCGAACCTGGAGGTCAAGCCGTTCGATGGCGGGCGCCTGGTTCGGGCCGCGGGGGCCAGCGCGCTCGTCGTGGCTCACACCGGTGGGGAGGTCACCATCCAGCTGCCGTCGGGCAAATTCAAGCAATTCCTCGAAACCTGCCGCGCCCAAGTGGGGAGCATCGGCGGAGGCGGGCGCCTCGAGCGTCCGTTCATCAAGGCCGGCAAGAAGGTCAATGCGTTCAAGTCGATCGCCCGGCCTCCGTTCCACGTCCGCGGCGTAGCGATGAATCCCGTCAACCATCCCCACGGCGGCGGCGCGCACCAGCACGTCGGCCGACCGAGCACCGTCGGCTCGGGCGCGTGGCCCGGCCAGAAGGTGGGCCGATTCTCCCCGCGCCGCAAGCACTCCCGGCGCCGCCGGGGCGGGGGTAGCTGATCATGCCGAAGGGACGCAAGGCGAAGAAGGGGGAGGTCCGCCGGAAGCGGGAATTCACCCTCCGCGGCAAGACCCTCCCCGAGCTCCAACAGCTCAGCCTCGAGGACCTGGCCAAGCTCTTGCCCGCCCGGCAGCGCCGGTCCATCCGCCGCGGGTTCAACGCGGACCAGCGCCGGTTCCTGGAGAAGCTCACCGAGACGACCGACGGCAAGGCCGTGCGCACACACTGTCGAGACGTTCTCGTCCTTCCGCAGCACGTGGGCCGCCGCGTGGCCGTCCACAACGGGAAGGAGTTCAAAGAGATCGAGGTACGGCCGGAGATGATCGGCCACTACTACGGCGAGTTCTCCCTGACCCGCCGATTCGAGAAGCACTCGGGACCCGGCGTCGGCGCGACGCGGTCCTCGAAGTTCATGCCGCTCAAGTGAGGGATCGACGATGACGAACCGAGGCTACACGTACCAGACGGAGACCGGCGTCTCCGTCGCTCGGGCCCGGGGGCAGGAGCTCGCGATGTCGCCCAAGAAGACCTACGAGGTTCTGAACGCGATCCGGGGCCTCGACCTCGAGAGGGCCCGGAAGGTCCTCGAGGACGCGATCGCGCTCAAGCGGGCCATCCCCTTCCGTCGCTACAACCAGGAGACGGCCCACAAACGCGGGGTCGGACCGGGCCGCTACCCCAAGAAGGTCTGCGAAGCTCTGATCGGGATCCTCGCGAACGCCGAGGCGAACGCGGAGTTCCAGGGACTCGACACCGACCGGCTGTTCATCAAGGTCGCCGCGTCCTCGCGCGGTCGCATCCAGAAGGCGAACATGCCGCGCGCCCAGGGGCGCGCGACGGCGTGGAACGAACAGACCACCCACGTCGAGATTGTGCTCGGGGAACGGAAGGAGGCGTCGTAATGTCGAGCGAGCGCAAGGTCATCGAAGAGGCCACACGACGCGTCCTGCTCAAGGATTTCCTCATCCAGCAGAGCGCTCGCGCGGGATTTGGAGGCCTCGATATCCAGCGGACGCCGATGGGCACTCGCGTCACGCTGATCACCGAGCGACCCGGTATCATCATCGGCCGGCGCGGCGAGCTCATCAAGCAGCTGACGCAGGACATCCAGAACCGGTTCAAGCTCGACAACCCCCAGATCGAAGTGCAGGAGGAGCGCCAGCCGGCCCTCAACGCCCAGTTGATGGCGGAGAAGCTCGCCGGCACGCTCGAGCGGGGCTGGCACTTCCGCCGCGCGGGCCACTCGACCGTGCGCCGAATCATGGAAGCGGGCGCTCGGGGCTGCCAGGTCATTCTCTCCGGAAAGCTCACCGGCGAGCGGCACCGAACGGAACGATTCAAGTCCGGCACGATCAAGTACTGCGGGGAAGCGGCGATCCTCCTGATCGGCAAGGGATTCGCCCAAGCCCGCCTCAAGCCCGGCGTCATCGGCGTCAAGGTCTGGATCATGGGCCCGAATGCCCGGCTGCCGGACGAGATCCACGTGAAGGGCGTGGAAGAGCGCCCCAAGACGACCGTGGTCGAGCTCCCGTCGGTCGAGGTGCCTCCGCTGCCGGACATCCCTCCACCGGTGGAGGGAGTCCCGTGACGCTCCTGCGAATGAAGGACCTTCGGGCTCTCTCCGACGAGGACCTCAACAAGAAGATCTCCGACATCGAGAACGACCTTCTGCGCGAGCGCGGTACGGCCGCCATGGGTGGCGCGCCGCCGAGCCCGGGCCGCCTCCGCGCGCTCCGTACGAACGTCGCTCGGGCGCTCACGGTGCTCTCCGAACGGGCCAACGCGGCGCGGTCCCGGTAAAGGAGCGGGAGAAGGGAACGGATGTCGCTCGACGGAGAAACGGCGAGGATCCCCTCCTCGCCCGCCCTGCTGGGGGAGATCATCGGTCTCCCGGTACACATCACCGCGGCCCCGGGCATCCAGCCGCTGCCGTTGGATGGCATCGTGGCCGATGAGACGCTCCATACCCTCCTGATCCGTCGCGCCGGCGCGGGCCGCCTGCGCCGCGTGCCGAAGAACGGGCTCCGCGCGGTCCTCGTCAAGGACGGCGACGAGGTACCGTTAATAGGCGAGGTTCTTCGCGTGCGCCCCGAAGACCGTACCAAGCTGCTCGCTCTGGGCGGTCGCCGGAGGTTTCGATGACTCCACCCCCTAAGCCGAGCGCTCGCCGGGCCCGCGACATCGGGCTCGACGTCCGGTCCCCCAAGGAACCCTGCGACGACCGCCACTGCCCATTCCACGGCCACCTTTCGGTGCGGGGCCAGATCTTCGAGGCGACCGTCGTCTCTACCGCGATGCAACGCACCGCGGTGGTGGAGCGCACGATCCTCCGACGCATCCCGAAGTATGAGCGGTACGCGAAGCGGCGCCGCCGGTACCTTGTGCACGACCCGCCGTGTCTCAAGGTCCGCGTGGGTCGCCTGGTCCGCGTGGCAGAGACCCGGCCCTTGTCGAAGACCGTCACGTTCTGCATCGTCGAGGACCTCGGCGACGCCGCGCGCCGCACGAGCGGCGACGACATCGTTCCGCTCTCGGCGACCACGGCGAAGGAGGCGGCCGAATGAAGGGCCTCGCCGGTAGCCGGACCCGCGGCCTTCCCAAAGGCGCCCGCCTCGACTGCGTCGACAACACCGGCGCCAAGGTCGTCGAGATCATCGCCGTCCGCAACTGGCACGGCACCCACCGCCGCTACCCACGCGCCGCGGTCGCGGACCTCGTGATCGCGTCGGTCAAGAAAGGAACACCGGAGATGCGCCGCCAGGTCGTCCATGCGGTGATCGTCCGTTCGAAGGTACCGATCCACCGGGCGGACGGCACGCGCATCCAGTTCGAGGACAACGCCGCGGTCATCACGACCGAGACCGGTGAGATCAAGGGATCCCAGATCAAAGGCCCGGTGGCAAAGGAGGCCGCCGAACGATGGCCACGCATCGCCGCGGCCTCGTCGATCATCGTCTGAGGGAGCCGAACCCATGTCCAACTCCCGTTCCACTCAACCCCGGAAGCAGCGGCGCGCGAGCTTCAACGCCTCGCCGTTCGACCGGCACCGCCAGATGTCGGTCGCCCTGTCGCGCGACCTACGGAGCCGGTACAAACGCCGCGCCCTGCCGCTCCGGAAGGGCGACACCGTCCGCATCATTTCAGGAAGTTTCAAGGGACGCGAGGAGCGCGTCTCGAAGGTCGACATGCGTTCCCTCCGCGTCACGCTCGACAACGTGACGACCAAGAAGGTCGACCAGAAGCTCAAGCCGCTCCCGATCCGGACGAGCCACCTGATCCTGACGCGGCTCAACCTCGCCGACCCGTGGCGCCGGAAGATCCTCAACGTTCCTGCCGCGGAGGTTCCTCCCGAGGAAGCGCCCGCCGAGGAGCCCGAAGCGACGCCCACGGTGCCGGCCCCGGAAGCGCCGGAGACGCCCCCCGAGATGGACGTCCATGAGGCGGAGGAGCCGACGGCCCCGGCGCCCAAGAAGCGCAAGGCGCGGCCCGTGACGGAGGAACCCGAATGACGCGCCGGCTCAAGCGCGGCGCCGCCCCGCGCGTCTGGACGGTCCCCCGCAAGGGCACGAAGTGGATCCTTCGGCCGTCCCCGGGCCCGCACGCCCAGGACGCCTCCATTCCCCTCCTGCTCGTCCTTCGGGACGTGCTGCACATCGCCCAGAGCTCGCGCGAGGCGCGGATCCTCGTTCGTAGCGGCGTCGTGCACATCGACGGTAAGGTGGTGGCGGACCTGGCCCGGGGCATCGGCCTCATGGACACGCTCACGCTCGCCGCCCCGCTCAACGCGCATTACCGGCTGTTCAAGGACCGGCGCGGGAAGCTTCGCCTCTACCCGATCCCGGCCGAGGAGGCCTCGGTGAAGATCGGTCGGATCCAGCGCAAGACCACCGTCCACGGGGGCAAGCTCCAGGTGACGCTCCACGACGGACGCAACCTCCGCATTCCCGAGGGGGTGGACTGGAAGGTCGGTGACTCGCTCAAGATCCATCTCCCGGACCAGAAGGTCCTGGGCCGACTGCCGTTCGCGGTGGGCCACCTCGCGTATGTCGCGGGGGGCACGCACGTCGGCGAGCTTGCTCGCATCGAGAAGGTCGAGGTCCTGAATTCCCCGCAGCCGAACCGCGTCCACTTCAAGGAAGGATTCTCCACGGTCAAACAGTACGTATTCGTCGTCGGGGAAGCCACCCCCCAGATCACGCTGCCGGAGGCGCTGAACCGATGAGCGCCCCGACGTCCACGGTTCCCCCGCCGCCGGCTCCGACCCCGGAAGGCAACCGGTGGCGCCAGCTCCGGGTCGTGAAGATCGTCGTCAACATCGGCGTGGGCGAGTCCGGCGAACGCCGGGCCAAGGCCGAGAAGGTCCTCACCATGCTCGCGAAGCAGAAGCCGGTCGCCACTCGCTCGCATTCCACGAACCGGGACTTCGGCATCCGGGAGGGGCAGGAGATCGGCGCGAAGGTGACCCTCCGCCGCGAGGCGGCGACCGAGTTCCTCCACCGGGCCTTCGAGGCGCGGGACAACCAGATCGACCCCGATTCGATTGATGCCGACGGGAACTTCTCGTTCGGGATCCGTGATTACACGGACTTCACGGGCATGAAGTACGACCCCGGTATCGGGATCTTCGGCCTGGACATCTCCGTGGAGATCGGCCGGGCCGGCTGGCGCGTCCGGGACCGCCGGGCCCAGCCCGCCTCGTTGCCCCCGCACGTCCGCGTCTCCCCGGAGGAGACCCGGAAGTTCCTCGTCGAGCAGTTCGGCGTTACCCTCCTGGAGTGAAGATGAAGCCCAAGAAGATGTTCGGAAGGAAGGAGGGGTGCCTGCGCTGCGACCGCAAGCGCGGCATCGTCCGACGCTACGGGCTCCACCTCTGCCGCCAGTGCTTCCGGGAAGTGGCGATGGACCTCGGCTTCAGGAAGTACCAGTGAGGGGCTGACCATGCAGCAGGATCTTCTCAACGATGCGCTCGTGTCGCTCCGGCACGCCGACCTGCAAGGCAAGCAGGTCGTGACCCTCGCACCGGCCTCGAAGCTGGTCGGCGAGGTGCTCCGCATCCTCCAGGCCAGCCAGTACATCGACGGCTTCACGTTCGTGCAGAACGGCCGCGGCGGGAGCTACGAGGTGAAGCTGGCCCGGCGGATCAATTCGTGCGGCGTCATCAAGCCCCGGCTCGCCGTCCGCGTCCGCGACCTGGAAAAGTTCGAGAGCCGGTACCTGCCGGCGCAGGACTTCGGCCGGCTGGTGCTGTCGACCAGCCGCGGCGTGATCACCCAGGTCGAGGCCCGGGAGCAGAAGGTCGGCGGGAGGTTGCTCGCGTATGTCTTCTGAGAGATCCGGCGCCCCCCCTCCGGGCGAGATCCGCGTCGACCTGCCGGCCGGCGTGACCGCCCGACTCGAGCAGGAGATGCTCATCCTCAAGGGCCCCCATGGAGAGGTTCGCCGGCCGGTCCCCCTCGGCGCCCTCCGGGTGACCATCGAGGCACACGCGGTCACGCTCACGCTGCTCGTGCCGTCGGAACGGAAGAAGGCGCGGTCGTTGCTCAACACCTGGGAACGCCACGTCGCCAACATGGCGCAAGGCGTCACCCACGGCTTCGAGGCGCGGATGAAGGTCGTGGCGGCCCACTTCCCCATGAAGGTGGCCGTCAAGGACCACACCGTCGTCATCGACAACTTCCTCGGGGAGAAGTACCCTCGGACCGCGTCCATTCTGTCCGGCGTCGAGGCGAAGGTCGACGGCGAGTTCGTGATCCTCTCGGGCCCCGACATCGAGCGGGTCGGCCAGAGCGCGGCGAACATCGAGCGCACGACCAAGATCCGGGACTACGACCCGCGGGTCTTCCAGGACGGCATCTACATCGTCGACAAGGCCCGGCCCCGGGCCACCGAGGGCGCATGACGGACCCGAAGACCCCGCCGGCGTCCGACGCGGAGGAGACCGTGCCCGAGCCGACCCGTTCCGCGACGGAGACCGCCCCGGCCGCAAAGAAGCCGCGCGCGGCCCGAAGCTCCGCCCGTAAAGCGGCGGCCCCGGCCGCCGCCGAGGAAACGCCCAAGCCGAAGGCGAAGGCGCCGAAGGAGACCCCGCCGCCGAGGCGCCCGAAGCTCTCCCCGGAACTCGCCCGCCTACTGACCAACCGCCGGGGCCAGGACGCCCACCGGCCGCTGTTCGTCCGGCAGGCCGCTCATCGGTACTGGCGTATCGGACGCGACGGCGCGTGGCGAAAGCCCCGCGGGCTCCAGTCCAAGCAGCGCCGGCACTACGGGTACCGGCCGACGGTCGTGAGCATCGGATTCCGTTCCCCGCGCCTCGTCCGAGGATTGACCCCAACGGGCTTCCGCCCCATCCTGGTCGAGACCGTCGTCGAGATCGGCCGGATCGACCCGGCCCACGAGGCCGCAATCATCGCGCGGACCGTCGGCACCCAGAAGCGCCTCGTTCTCGAAGAGGCCGCCCGCAAGCGCGGCATTCACGTCCTCAACCCGATCACGAAGGACACAGGGGAGACCTAGACCGATGCCCGATCTCTCGAACCAACGCCGGATGGCCGCCACGCTGCTCAAGTGCGGCCAGGGTCGGGTCTGGATCGACCCCTCGCGGCAGGAGGACCTCGCCGACGCGGTGACCCGAAAGGACATCCGGGGCGCCATCAAGGCCGGCGTCATCCAGCGGCTGCCGATCGCGGGCACTTCCCGAGGCCGCGCCCGCAAGCTCGCGGAGGAACGGAAGAAGGGACGGCACCAGGGCCCCGGTTCCCGCCGCGGGTCGCCGGCGTCGCGCGTCAGCAAGAAACACCGCTGGATGCGCCGCATCCGGGCGCAACGCAGCTTGCTCGCCGAGCTCCGGGACAGAAAAAGATCCCACCGAGCGTCTATCGCTCTTTCTACCAGAAAGCGAAGGGCGGAATGTTCCGTAGCC
>Ga0187808_10000832_pt1 | contig 10260 bp, 10 predicted proteins | sample NC_wetland_sal_i_5_FD_132427 | JGI IMG/M metagenome (GOLD analysis project Ga0187808, IMG submission 132427) | Wetland sediment microbial communities from Neuse River Estuary, North Carolina, USA - ASW_3 | ecosystem: Environmental > Aquatic > Freshwater > Wetlands > Sediment | place: USA: North...
TCCTCGTCGAGCACCTGGCGCGCGTGGCGAATGTCGAGGTTGTCCTCGGTCGAGACGCTCCACGGCAGGCTGACCAGCCAGTCGAGATAGGTGCGCACGACGGTGTGCTCAGCCGACTCCGGCGGGATCATCTTGAGGCGCTCGAGTTCCTTGTCGGCGACTTTGCGCGCCTCGGGCGACATTTTCGCCTCTTCGATCTTCTTTTCGATCTCTTCGACTTCGGAACTGCGCGCGTCGCCCTCGCCCAGCTCCTTCTGTATCGCCTTGAGCTGCTGGCGCAGATAATACTCGCGCTGATTTTTGTTGAGCTCGGTCTGAACCTGGGACTGAATCTTATGGCCGAGTTCGAGCATCTCGATCTCGCGGCCCAAAATCGCGATCAGCTTTTCCAGCCGCGCGCGAACGTCGAGCGTCGTGAGCAGAACCTGCCCCTCTTCGATGGGAATCTTCAGGTAAGAGGCGACCATGTCGGCCAGCCGGCTGGCCTCCTTCACCTGCATCGCCAGCACCTGCAATTCGTCGGGCAGGTAGGGCACCAGCGAGACGAATTTGGAAAACTGGCTCACCAGATGCGCCTGCAGCGCGTCGATTTCCTTGTCGGAGGAAACCAACTCATGGAGCCGCTTGACGCGCGCGAGGAAGTACGGCTCGCGCTGAGTGAAGGGGCCGAGCTCGATTCGCGCCAAACCCTGCACCAGCACGCGCACGCTCTGATCCGGATAGCGCAACATCTTGAGGATGCGCACCGCGGTGCCGATCTGGAACAATCCCTCGGGCACCGGCTGCTCGTCTTCCGGGTTTTTTTGGGCCGCGAGCGCGATAATCTTCGAGGTCTGCCCGCAATCCTCGATCAACTTGAGCGACGAGGGCCGCGAAACCAGGAACGGATGAATCTGACTCGGAAAAATCACGATGCCGCGCAAGGGCAGCACCGGCAAGACCTCGGGAATCTCGGCCTTGCTCAGATCCTCTTCGATTTCGAAGCGTTTTTCCCCTTTTGGTTTATCTGCCATAGGTCAATCGAACCTCATAGGGAGAAACCCCGCCACGCCTTCCACGCAACCCAAATTTAACCGTAATATACCCGTGATAGAGGTTACCCATTACATAACAAGGTAACCATGGTGACCGCCTCGCGCCACTGATGAGGAAAACATTGCCTGATATTGAGTTCGACAAGCTATTCAGCGAGGAAGAAGCCAACGAGCTAATTCCGCGCCTGGAAATTCTGATGCGCCAGCTGCAGATGCAAGCGACATCGTTGCGCGCCCGGATCGACGAATTAGCGGCCGCCGATCCCTCGATTTTGCGTTGCGCGATGGGCGAAATGGTCGGACGTTACCCCGAACTGCGGTCGTTCGCGAGCAACATGGCCGAGGCCGCCGCCCAAATCGAATCGCTCGGATGCATCCTCAAGGATATCGACCTTGGGCTGGTCGATTTTCCCTACGACGCGGGCGACGAAGTTGTCTTCCTGTGCTGGCAGTTCGGCGAGCCGCGGGTAGTCGCATGGCACAGCCTTGACAGTGGATTTTCCCAGCGCCAGCCGCTGCCCGGCGCGCCCAACCGCTGGCTCAACTGACGGACAGGAATTGCTGGCAAGCAAATGATTTTAGTTTTGTCGATTTACCTGGCCGCACTTGGATGCTGGCTCGGCGGAATTGTTTTCTTCTCGTTCTACACCGCGGCGGCGGTTTTCACGCGTCTGCCGACAGCCGAGGCCGGCCATCTGATCAGCGCAATCTTCCCGCGCTACTACATGCTCGGCTACGTCGCGGGAACGGTGAGCCTGATCCTCGCGGTGTATCTGACCGCCGTGCGCGGACCGCGGATTTGGTGGGGCGCCACCACGGTCGCGCTGGCAATCGCGCTCGGGCTCACCTTTTATGCCGGCACGGTCATTCTGCCGCGAGCTGACGCGATCCGCACAGTCGTCGAAGAACCGAATCCCGACCCTGCCCGCAAGGCGGAGTTCGACCGGCTGCACGGGATGTCGGTGATGATCAACGGCGCCGTGCTGCTGCTGAATCTCGCCGCAGTCGTGGGCACTTCGGGAGCGTTGAGCGCGCGTGGCTGAGCATCGTTACAAGGCGGTCGTGATCGATTTATTCGACACGCTGGTCACCTGGAATGCCGAAGCGCTGCCGCTCATGAAATGGCGCGGCCGCGAAATTCGAAGCACGGCGCCCCTGCTCTTCCCCGCGCTGGAAACGGCGCTCGGCGAGCGCTTCGACCCGGACACCTTCGCCGAGGCACACGCGTCGGTTTACAGCGAGATAAACGCCGAAAGGGCAGGGCCCGACGCGATCGAGATCACCTGCCTGGAGCGCTTCTCGCGCACGCTCAAACGGCTCGGCGTCGACGAAGACCTGGCAGCGCCGCTGGCCGAAAGTCTGCGCCGAATCCACATGGGACGGATACGCGAGGTCACCCGCGCGCCGGCGCCGCGAATCGACGCGATGAAAAGAATCGCCAGGCATCTGCGCGTCGGCTTGATCTCGAACTTCGACGATTCCGAGACCGGCCACCTCATCATGCATGACACCGGCATCCGCAAGCTTTTCGACGCCGTGATTATCTCGGCCGACACCGGCTATCGAAAACCCAACCCGCTCATCTTCAAGAGAATTCTCGACCTGATGGGGCTCGAGCCGGCAGATATCCTGTTCGTCGGCGATGCTCCGCTGGACGACGTGCTGGGCAGCAAAGGCGTTGGGATGCATTCAGCGTGGATTCGCACCCGCGATCGCGAGCTGCCCGAGGGTATTCCTGCGCCGGACATCGTCATCTCGGACCTCGCGGAACTGCCCGACGCGCTTGGTTTGGAAAAATAATTCAACCGGCGGCGGTTTCGATGAAACGGCGGCAAGTTGTGGCGATCATCGGCGCGGGTGATGCTCCGCGCGCGGTCTGCAAGCTCGCCTTCGCGCTCGGCCGCGAGGTTGCGCGCCGCGGCGCTGTGCTGCTGAACGGCGGGCGCACCGGCGTGATGGAATCCGCGGCGGCGGGCGCGCGCAGGGAAGGCGGGCATACGATCGGAATCTTGCCCGGTCTTGATCGGCGCGCGGCAAACCCGCATATCGAATTCGCGATTGCCACCGGAATCGGCGAGGCTCGCAACGCCGTGATCGTCGCCAGCGCCGACGCGATAATCGCGCTGGCCGGCGAGGGCGGCACGCTGGCCGAGATTGGCTTCGCCAAGAAATTCGGCAAGCCAATCGTCGCGCTCGATTCGTGGCCCGAAATCGAGGGACTGAGCCGCGCCGGCACTCCCGCCGAAGCGGTTGCGATGGCGCTGAAGCTCGCCGCGTCAAACTCGCGACGGAGAAACTGAATGGCCGGTCAGGATCGAAGCCGCTTTCTCTGCACGATCGAAAGCGCGCCGTTCTCGGCGATGCTCGGGGTGAAGATCGAATCCGCCGCCAACGGCGAGGCGCTGGTGCGGATGCCGTTCGACTTGCGGCTGCTCAACGAGGGCGGCCCGCGCGCTCCTGTTCACGGCGGCGCGATTGCCTCGCTCGCCGACGTCGCTGCATGCGCCGCGGTGTGGACTCTCGCCGAGACCGTCCGCAGCGCGACCATCTCGATCACGGTGAACTACACCGGCTTCGCCGTGAATTCCGACCTGCTCGCCCGCGCCCGCGTGAAACGGGTAGGCAAGCGCATCGCCAGCCTGAGCGTCGAAATCACCGACGCGTCCGGCGCGCTCATCGCCGACGCGCTCGTCACCTACAAGATCGCGTAGCAGGATCGCTTAGCTCAATCTGCTCGCTTACACTTGAAGTCGTGTCATCGACTCTGGATAACATCCGCCGCGCCGCCGCGCCACATGGACTCAATCTGGTCGCCGCGACTCCCGTGGGGCGCTACGACAACCAACCCGGGGTCAGGGAGAGTTCGCGCGCCTCGGCGATCGATCCCCATGCACGCTCGATCGTCGTCATCGGTAACGGCGGCGGCGCGCTCTGGACCGCGCTCAAAGCCCACGCGGCGCGCCATCCGCGATGGTGGGAGCGGGAGAATCCGCTCGACGACTTCACTCGCGAAGTTGTCGAGCGCGATATAGTCGCCCCCATTCGCGCATCGGGCGCGCGATGCACCACCGTTTACCCGTTCATGGCCAACCGCTCGACGCTCGACTTCATCGAGCTCGCCAGAGTCGCCGGAATCGCCGGGCCGAGCATCCTCGGCGTCGCCGTGCATCCTTTATACGGACCGTGGATCGCATTTCGCGCCGCGCTCCTGCTCGACGAAGAGCTTGACGCGCCGGGCGACGCGCTTGGCTTCGACCCGTGCCCGCGATGCACCGCGCGCAGTTGTATTCCCGCCTGTCCGGCCGGCGCGGTGAGCGCCGATTCGGGATGGGACATCCCAAAATGCCTGACCCATCGCGTCGAAGTCGAGGCAGATTGCGCGCCGCGATGCCACGCGCGGGCGGGATGCGTGCTCGGCCCCGAGCATCGCTACCCCGACGACGAGCTCGCCTATCATCAGATGCGCGCACTGCGCTCGATGCGGCCGTACTACGCCTCCCACCTGAAACCCCGCTGAGATACAATCCACCCGGGGAAGAACTATGACATTTCCAATCAATCGGCCACGGCGGCTGCGACGCACTGAAACGATTCGAAGGATGGTTCGCGAGACGCGCTTGTCGCCCGACGACCTTATTGCGCCGATGTTCGTGTGCCCAGGACGCGGCGTCAAGAAGGCGGTTGAAGCGATGCCGGGTGTCGCGCAAATGTCGGTGGACAATGTCGTCGCCGAGGCGCGCGAGACCTGGGCCGCTGGCGTCCCCGCGCTCATCCTGTTTGGAATTCCCGAACGCAAGGACCCGCAGGGCAGCGAGGCGTGGAACGACAACGGCGAAGTGCAGCGTGCGATACGCGAGATCAAGGAGCGCGTGCCCGGGATGGTGGTGATTACCGACGTGTGCATGTGCGAGTACACCGACCATGGGCATTGCGGCGCGATCGCCGGCAACGACGTCGATAACGACGCGACGCTCGAGCTGCTGGCGCGCTCGGCGTTGTCGCACGCGCGCGCCGGCGCCGATATCGTCGCGCCGTCCGACATGATGGACGGGCGGGTCAGCGCGATTCGCACCGCGCTCGACAGCAATGGATTCAGCCACGTCGCGATCATGGCGTACTCGGCCAAGTTCGCGTCCGCATTCTACGGCCCGTTCCGCGAGGCGGCGGAGTCGGCGCCGAAATTCGGCGATCGGCGTTCCTACCAGATGGACCCGCCCAACGGCGACGAGGCGATGCGTGAAGTCGCGCTCGATCTTGACGAAGGCGCGGACATCGTGATGGTCAAGCCGGCGCTCGCCTACCTCGATCTGATCTGGCGGGTGAAGAATGAATTCAACGCGCCGGTGGCGGCGTACAACGTTTCGGGCGAGTACTCGATGATCCGCGCGGCAGGGATCAACGGATGGATCGACGAGGAACGCGTGACGCTCGAAGTGCTGACGGCGATCAAGCGCGCCGGCGCCGATTTGATCCTGACCTACTTCGCCAAGGACGTCGCCCGCAAACTCCGCGCCTAAATTCTCCCTGCTCTTTCCACCGGGCGCAGGAGTGACCCCTGCCCAAGGAGGTGCGGACCCTACGGCGGGTGCCGCATTCAATTAAGTGATCTCTCCATTCGCCGGCGCAAAATACTCACGAATCGCCTCTGTCAGAGCCGCAATGGTGTATTTGGCCGGCGTCACGACCACCTCGAATCCATGATCCTCCGCAGTCGCCGCGGTTATCGGCCCGATCGCAGCGGCTTTGAGGAGGCTCGCCGGCGCGCCCACCAGCTCGCAGAAATTGGTCACGGTGCTCGAGCTGGTAAACGTCACGAGATCGATCGACCCCGCCGCGATAAGCTCGCTCATCCGCTCGATCGGCGCGCCCTTGGGCTTGACGGTTCGATAGGCGGGCACGACTTCGACTTCCTTGGCGCCCTTGTCGCGCAAAATTTCAGGCAACGCCTCGCGCGCAACTTCGGCCCGCGGGATCAAGAAACGTTTGCCGGCAACCCGCTTGATCCCAATCGCCGGAATAATTTGCTCCGCGCGATACTCGTCGGGTACCGCCGCGGCGTGCAGCCCATAGTCGGCAAGCCGCGCCGCGGTCGCCGGTCCGATCGCCGCAATCGATGCACGACCGAGCTCGCGAATATCGCGGCCGCGCGACTTCAGCCGTTCGACAAAGCTCTCGACTCCCATCGCACTGGTGAAGATTATCCAGTCGAAGGATTTCCCTGCGGGCGCCCGAAGACGCGCGATCGCCCGGTCCAGCGCGGCGTAGCTCCTGGGCGCCACGGTCTCGATCGTCGGGAATTCCACCACTTCCGCGCCCAACCGCCTGAGCGACGCTGCGAACTCGGACGCAGTCTCGCGCGAGCGCGTTACCACCACGGTGCGGCCGAAGAGCGGCATGCGCTCCGCCCACTTGAGATGCTCGCGCAGGCCCGCGCATTGTCCGACGACGATTACGGCGGGCGCGCCGATTCCGGCGCGTGCCGACGCTTCGGCAAGCGTGGCGAGCGTCGCGCTGACCGTCTTCTGCGCCGCAGTCGTCGCCCATTGGACGGCAGCCGCCGGAGTTTCACCCGCAAGTCCCGCCGCGCGGATACGTTCCAGCGTTGCACCCATCCGCGCCGTCGCCATCAGGATAACGATCGTGCCGCGGCCGCCGCGAGCCGCCGCAACCAGTTCGTCCCACGGAACCGTCGAGCCGCTGACCTTGCTTTCGTCCTCGTGGCCAGTGACAAACGCGACGAACGAGCCGTGCTCGCGATGCGTCAGCGGAACACCGGCGAAGGCCGGGGCTGCGATCGCTGACGTGACCCCCGGGATAACCTCGAACCGGACATCCGCGCGCGCCAGCGCCTCGGCCTCCTCTCCGCCGCGGCCAAAGATAAATGGATCGCCGCCCTTGAGCCGGATCACGACGCGCCCCTTGCGCGCCTGCTCGATCAGCATCGCGTTCAATTCAGATTGCTCGATACCTTTTTTTTCCGCGCCACCGCTCTTGCCGGCGTAAATCAACCGAGCCTTCGGCGGCGCCAGCCGGATCAGTTCCGGACTTACCAGATGGTCGTAGATCACCACGTCGGCGCGGCCGAGAACGTCAGCGCCGCGCATCGTAATCAGGTCGGGCGCGCCGGGACCGGCGCCAACCAGGAAGACTCGACCGCGCTTCTGATTCTTGGACCGTGCGCTCATTCAAGACCGAAGAATCGCGGCGGCGCCCCGCGCGAGCATTCGTTCGGCGAGTCGCTTGCCGGAAATTTCGGCGGCGGGCGGCGCCAAGTCGGGCGCGATCGGCTCTTCCATCGACTCCGACAGCTCGCGCTCGCCGTCGGGACTGAACAGGATTGCCGCAAGCGCGAGCGTCTCGCCCACGATGCTTGCCCTTACGCCGACCGGCGTTGTGCATGACGCATCGATCGCGGCGAGGAACGACCGTTCCGCCGCGGTTTCGTAGAATGCACGCGCGTCATTGATCGCGGCAAGCGCGCGATTGAGTTCGTTTGAAGCCAGGTCGTCGCGGTCAGCAATCGTTTCGATAGCAAGAGCGCCCTGCCCTCCGGCCGGAATAAAATCGCGGCCATCGAGCTCGACAAACTTCACGTCGCGCACCCGCCCCAGCCGCTTCACCCCCGCCATCGCGATTATGATCGCGTCCAAGCTGCCGTCAGCCACACGCCCCAAACGCGTATCGACGTTGCCGCGCAGCGCCTCGATCGCAAGCCCCGGATTCATCCTGAGCGCCTGGAAACGGCGGCGCGGCGACGAGGTACCAAGCCGCGCGCCCGCGGGCAGCGCCGATAACGCCCGGCCGTCGCGCGTCACCAGGATGTCTGCGGTGATTTCGCGCGCGGGCACCGCAGCCACGCGAAACTGCGCCACCAGCAGCGCGGGAAGATCTTTCATCGAATGGACGGCGGCATCGATTTTGCGCTCGGCGAGCGCCTGCTCGAGTTCCTTGATAAACAGTCCCTTGCCGCCCACTTGCGCGAGCGACGCCGATGTCATCTTGTCGCCGCTGGTGCGTATTTCGACGATTTCTACATCGGCGCCGGTGCCGGACGTTTGCGCGGCGAGCCGCTCGCGCACCATCGACGCCTGGACGAGCGCCAGCTTGCTCGGCCGCGAACCGATTCTGATCTTGAGCTTTGGCTTGAGCGCCATCCGGGATCAGCGCGGCGCGCGGTCACTCGATATCCACGTCGTCGTCATCGTCCCTGCCGTCGGGATCGTGGACCTGCGCATCGAATTCAGCACCCAGCAGACGGCGCGCGACCTCGGCGGCAAACGCCGCATCGAGCGTTTTGTCGTCGCGATGTTTGAGGCCGGACAGAATGCGATGAAGCAGTTTGTTGGTCAGTCCGTAAGTAAGCATTTCGACTCGTTCGCGCACCGCCGGTTCAAGTTGTGCCAGCCAGCCGCGATGCCGTCCGAGTTCGACGTCGCGCAGCCGTTCGACACTGTAGCGGATGTCCTTGATAGTGGGGGTCAGGTCGAGGCCCGCGAGCCACTTGAGGAACGATTCGAGTTCGAGCTCGACGATCTGTTCGGCCTTTTCGGCTTCGCGCTCGCGGTCGCCGAGCGATTTTTTGACCAGCGCGCCGAGATCGTCGATGTCGTACAGATAGACGTTTTGCAACGCGTTGAGCCGCTCGTCGAAATTGCGCGGCACGCCCATGTCGATCAAAAACATCGGCCGGTAGCGGCGCTCGCGAATCACCGACTCGAAATCGTCGGGACCCAGCACCGGTTTGGTCGACGCGACCGAACCGATCAGCACGTCCGCCAGCTTGAGGTACGGTTTGTAGTTGTCGTACGGCACCGCAGTGCCGCCCAGTTCGCGCGCGAGCGCGACTGCGTGATCGAAAGTGCGCGACGTGATCAGCAGCGACTCGATTCCGAGCGCGTTTAGCTGGCGGGCAGTCAACTCCGCCATCTTGCCCGCCCCCATCAGCATCACGGTCTTGTCCTTCAACGTATCGAAAATCTGTCCCGCCAGTGCGACCGCCGTGGTACTAACGGAGACCGCTCCATGACCGATAAGCGTGCCCTTGCGCACGTGTTTGGCGACCGTGAACGCCTTGTGGAAGGCGCGATGCAGAATCGGGCCGACGCTGCCCGCCTCGTGCGCCTGGGCATAGGCGATCTTGAGCTGGCCCAATATCTGCGGCTCGCCAACGACCATCGAGTCGAGGCTCGCACCCACGCGGAACAGATGACGCGCGGCCTCGCGCCCAGTGGAACTATAAATCGCGTCGGCGAACGCGGCCCGCTCGACGCTTCGATCCTCGGCCAGAAACTCAAGCGTCTCATCGGCCGCGCGCACCGCATCGGAGGCGACGCCCACCACTTCGACACGGTTGCAGGTCGAAATCAGCGCCGCCTCCAAGACTGCCGGCGACGAATCCCGCAGTCTGCCCAGCGCCGCAGCGATCTCGTCGTCGGCAAATGCCAGGCGTTCACGCAACGCAACGGCAGCGCTGCGATGGTTTATGCCGACGATGAATAAAGTCTGATCCATTTTCAGCCGAAACTGCCGGCGTGTTTGCCCGGGAAAATCAGGTTAACGCCCACGAAAGAAACAACCAACAAGCTGAATAGCACCAGGGTGAGCGACGCGGCGCGCCGCCCGCGCCATCCTATCGTAAGGCGGGTTTCGAGCAACCCCGCATAGAGCACCCAAATCGCCAGCGACCAGGATTCAATTGGCTCCCATGACCAGAAATGACCCCACCTCGCGTCGGCCCAAATCGCGCCGCTCACGATCGCCAGGCTGAGCATCATGAAGCCCCATCCCAGCAGGCGATAGTTGATCCGGTCGAGTTTTTCGAGACTCGGCGCGCCTTCATTGGCCGGACCAAGCGCGCGCTTGGACTTAAGCCGCGACTCATAGGCCAGGTAGGCAACGCTCACGCTCGCAGCCAGCACGAACATCGTATAACCCAAGATGGCGAGCGTGACGTGAATCGGAAGCCATACGCTGCGCAGAGGAGCCGGCAAAACCAGGCGCCCGCTGCTCATCGTGAGCGAAGCGGCTCCCAGAGCCAGGGTCACCGCTGGCGCCACGAATGCGCCGATCACCGCCAGTCTCAGGCGCACGATCATGAGCAGCCCCGCCAGCGCGGTAAGCCACGCAAGAAACGACAGCGCCTGGACAAAATTGGCGACCGGGATATTGCCAGCCTGCAGACCCCGCGCGGTCAAATCGAAGGCATGAAAGACCACACCCGCGCCGA
>Ga0187808_10000833_pt1 | contig 10259 bp, 6 predicted proteins | sample NC_wetland_sal_i_5_FD_132427 | JGI IMG/M metagenome (GOLD analysis project Ga0187808, IMG submission 132427) | Wetland sediment microbial communities from Neuse River Estuary, North Carolina, USA - ASW_3 | ecosystem: Environmental > Aquatic > Freshwater > Wetlands > Sediment | place: USA: North...
AACTATTTGCCGAATGCCCCATATTCCATCAACCCGCAGCCCGTTTCTCTTCCGCTGTTGACGAGCACTTCGGGGCAACCATTGGCGGCAAACGGCAACACTAAAACGGTCCCGCCCAACACGCCCGTGAACTTGGCCCCGTACGCTGCCATTCTCGGCCCTATCGGCGGGGACTGGGCCTCGGACCGGTTGAGAAACGGCTACACCATCAGCGGGAATTTCACCCTCGAGCACCAGTTTCGCGGGGATATCGAGGCGCAAGCATCCTACGTGGCCAACAACGGCGTGAGTCTTTATGACCAGGCCTGGCCTAATGCGTATACGGGGGCTGAGCCGCAGTACACCCCGTACAGTGACATAACTCCAGGCTTGTCTCCCGGGTTCCAAATGTTCTATAACGGAGGCTACTCCAGCTACAACGCTCTGCAAATTCAGGCGCGCAAGGTCTCCGCTGCGCACGGCATCACGTTTCAAGCCAATTACACCTGGGCAAAAGATTTGACGGACGCCGATTCGGTGTGGAACGTCGGCGCGACAAGCCAAAACAATCCGCAGTGCCTCAAGTGTGAGTACGCGCCCGCAAACTACAGCATTGCCCAGCAGTTTAATGCCAGCTTCGAGTACCAGCTTCCGATCAGTCATTGGCAGGCACTCTCGTCGCTTCCGCGCCGCCTGACCGACGGCTGGAAGTTCCTGGGCATCCCGGGCAAAGCGACGGGTGCTCCGTTCAGCATCTACGGCCCCTATGGCAGCCTGCAATATGGAGAAGGCGGCCCCCAGCGGCCATTCTTCATCAAGCGAGCGACGCTGGCCCCGGGCGCCTATAGCGGCGGTACACAGTTTTTCTCGAACGACGTTATAGGAAATAATAACGGAATCGGCGCTGGGTTCTTCGGCCTCCCTACCGTCACCAGCCCCGTGAATCAAAATCAGGTGCTGCCCAGCCCAGGGAATTTGGGCCGTAATACATACACAAGCCCCGGCTGGTGGGGTCTAGACTGTTCGCTAATCAAGGATACGAAAATCACCGAGACGAAGGTGGTGCAGTTCCGCGCAGAGTTCTTCAGCATTTTTAACAACGTCAACATGTGGGGGCCAAACAGTGGGCTCGGCTCGCCGGGCTTCGGCGTCGCAACCGGCGCGTCAGGAAACCGCGTGATTCAGCTTGGGTTGAGGTTCATTTTCTAAGGGACAGTAGGGGCGGCCTTTGTGGCCGCCCGGGGGCTAACATCCCGCGCCTGAGAATGTGTGAAAGAATCAAGACAGCTCACGCAAAGCCGCAAAGGCGCGAAGAACCGCAAAGGCGAAGCCCTTTCTCTGCTTTGCGACCTTTGTGTGAATGCTTTTGTTTGTGCAAGGATTAATTCACAGGTTCTGAGAGCACGGGCCCATCCACAGTCGGGTGTTCCATCGTGCGCTACATACTGCGTCACGCGACTCTGTCATTCCGAGCGCAGCGAGGAATCTCGCTCTGTTCGGGGGAACGTCCTGGAAGAGAGAACCAGAGCGAGATTCCTCGCTGCGCTCGGAATGACAGGGCGGGGAACAGCTACTGGAGGGCTCACGGAGAGGGCAGGGAAAAATGCTACCATACCTCTCCGTGAACTCAGTGGTCTCTGGGGTGAAATTCAAATCGGCTCGAAGTGCGAAAACATCTTCTGAAGTTCTGGTAGGTTGGAGGGGCTTTCGTACGTACTTACAATCGTCAATCGAGAGCGAAACCAGCCACACATATCCCCGAACTTAAATCCGACCCTGGCGCGGTCAGTCACAAATCAGGCGTGTGCGGCGCGCGGCAACGTTGGAAGGGCTTGTATAGTGCGTGTAGCGCGGCGGTGGTCGGCCAGAATCGCCAATAGCGATGCGCGTCCGATCTTCTCGCAATGCACAGTGCAGATTGAAATGGCATTGAGGGGCCGGACAAAGTCATGCAGGCGACGTTGGTAATCGCGAATGACGTTGAGCCCGTCGCCTTTGGATAGGGCCCACGACCAATCTGTAACCCATCGCATGACAGTCCCGTGTAGGTGCAAGGGGCTTCTTTGGAGTGGATCGCCTGCTCTCAGAAGCTCGTTGAGACAATCCGGAGCGGTCAGAAACACCAAACGCCCGCTGTGCAAAAACAAGTCCGCCCTTAGCCCGTTCTCACTCAGGCCGCGCGCAATATCATTCAGGCAGGTCGGATCAGCCACGATCACAACTTGCTGGCCGATTTCCAACCCCGGGATTACGAATTGTAAGATTTCAAATAAGCCCTTTTCTTTCCGGACTACCAAACGGCATGCGTCAGGCTGGGCCATAAGCCCCGCATGATTGATGGTTGCAGCTCCCATAACCCCTATCTTCATCGAAATGTCATGCCCATGTCAACAAGACATCGTGGCGTAACGACCAACTGTCACAGGGGCAATATGTCTACTTTCGCCCTGCCTTCGTCTTCCCTTCGTTCTCCCTACCCCCTCAGCACAGCACTATCCTTTCCCGGTGCTCCTTCACGGCCTTGGTGGCATTCCGCGTGTCAACCACCAGGCGCGAGTTGCGCACAATGGCTGCGTAGTCGTAGCTCGAATGGTCCGTCACGATGACCACTGCATCGTAAGAAGCCAGAGCTTCAGCGGTAGGCTCTACGGCACTCAATCCGAAATCGTACTTCCTCGTCCTATGGAGGTGGGGAAAGTAGGGATCATGGTAATCTACCCGGGCCCCGTTGTCTTTCAGCAGTTCGATGACTCGCAAACTCGGTGATTCGCGCAAGTCGTCGATGTCTTTCTTATAAGCAATCCCCAGAACCAGGATTCGCGAGTCCTGCAAACATAGTTTTTTTGTGTTCAAAGCGTTTCGTAAGGAGGTTACGACGTGCTCAGGCATGGCAGTGTTGATCTCGCCCGCCAGTTCAATAAAGCGGGTTGGGAATTCGTACTCACGAGCCTTCCAAGTCAAGTAGAAGGGATCAATGGGGATGCAGTGTCCGCCTAATCCCGGTCCGGGGAAAAAAGGTGTGAAGCCAAAGGGTTTGGTTTTGGCAGCCTCGATGACCTCCCAGATATCGATTCCCATGCGCAGGCAGAGGAGCTTCAACTCATTCACCAGCGCAATGTTGACGCAGCGGTAAGTGTTCTCGAGAATCTTGGTCATCTCCGCGGCGCGCGTGGAACTCACTACGAAAGTCTTCTCAAATACCTGGTCATAAAGAGCCTGTGCCGCCAGCGCGCTGGAGGCATTCACACCGGCGACGACTTTGGGGACCTGGTGGGTCTGGAACTGCTTGTTTCCTGGATCCTCACGTTCCGGAGAAAATGCCACCATGAAATCGCCATCGGGTTGCGGCGGCGTGGTAATGCGAAACCCGTCGGTCTCGTAAGGTGTGATCGGACACCTTAAGCCGGACTTCTCGAGGATGGGCAGAACTACTTCCTCGGTGGTCCCGGGATAAGTCGTGCTTTCCAGCACCACCAATTGGCCGCGCTGCAAATGCGGTGTTATTGATTCCGTCGTGTTGCAAACGAAGGAAAGGTCAGGCTCGCGATGTGGGTCTAGAGGCGTAGGGACGCATATTAAGATGGCGTCCATGCCTCTGAGGAGGGTGAAATCGGTTGTGGAGCGGAAGCCTCCTTTCTCGACCTGCTCGGCAATGGCGGAAGCTGGGATATGACGAATGTAACTCTCGCCCTTCTCGAGCAGTTCCACCTTTTCTTGGTCGATATCGAAGCCCGTGGCTGGGAAGCCGTTTCGAGCAAAGAGCAACCCGAGAGGCAGGCCGACGTAACCTAATCCGATCACGCCGATGTGCACGCTCTTGCTTTGTACCTTGGAGCTGAAAGTACTCGATTCCGGGAAGTTCATAGGATGTGCTTCCTTCAGTTGCATAGGTTCTCGTGTCGGTTTATTTGCATCTGGCTTACATGTATTTAATTATAACATCAACCCGCCGCGGGAGATATTAGACAACGACGATTTCCAGGCCATGCTAACCATTTGGTAAACAAGCGTAGCTGATGGAGTAACCCCGGTATTTTCCACTTGCAACCCCTCTCCGCAATCTCCTAATGTTTATCCTAGCCTAAATCTTACAGAAGGCGAGTGCAGCGGTCATGGTCGGGAGGGTTCCCCACCCTGGAAGAAGTCATCTCAATTTCAAGGTTAGAATCCAACGCTGCTTGGCGGGCAGCGCGCCATGAGCACGGCAAGCGTGTGGGCTGGTGGAGTTGTGGAATACAGGGTGCCAGACGGAAACGAAGAGACGCCGGAAAATCCCCAGCGAGCTTTGCCCAGGCCTGAAGAGGTGGGGAATGCGGATGCCCTTTTGGCTCGGGACTTGGAGGCCAGTCCCGATGGTTTGGTGGAGCTAATTGTCCACAACTTGCGGCAGCTTGGCCAAGCCACCCACGCCGCTTTCTTGCAGAAACTCCTGAGGGGCCTTGCCAGCATCGAGGCAAGCGAGAAGGAGAGCATCGTCCATTGGGAAAGGATCTTGGCCCGCCGCAACGAGTTGACGGAAAAGCTAGGCCGCCCCGTTTCCCTCAGGACAGCGGCCGTGGATTACTTTGGCGAATTACACCTGTTGCGCAGACCCATCCTGTTGGAATACGAAGAACTCGAGAAGTTGCGTCATAACGCCGCCACCGACCCGCTTACTGGACTCAAGAACCGCCGCATGTTTGAAGAACACTTAGGCCGGGAAATCAATCGCGCCCGGCGTTATGGAACCTCGTTCGCAATGCTCTTGTTGGACCTGCGCAGGTTCAAGCTTGCGAATGACACCTACGGCCATGTCATCGGCGACGAGATTCTGCGCAGCGTGGCTCGTGCCAGCGTTGAAACCATCCGCGGTTCTGACATTTCCTGCAGGATCGGCGGCGATGAGTTTGCCATCCTTCTCCCGCAGGGCGACCGGTCCAGCGCTGAGGCGTTGGCAGAACGGATCGCGGGGAAGTTTGAATCCTATGCCAGGCCGCTGGCTCCCAAGATTCTGGTTGGCGTTGATTATGGGATTGCCATTTTCCCTGAAGATGGTGAGGAGGCGACAAAGCTCTATCAAACTGCGGACAGGCGCCTTTACGAAAGCAAACACAGGCCTTCGCGCACGCCCGAGGAACCGGTCGCCACAGCGGGGGGGGTTGCGCCCGAAGTCGCAGGGCCAGTGCGGGAAGCCGCTGGCGAGGCTGAAACTCGCGGGCCGCGTGGCCTTGCTGGCTCCGTCGGGTCTCCAGTCCAGGGGCAGGCGGCAAAAGTAATCCAACCTTCCGAGCCCCCCAAGGGCCATCGCCGGTATGAGCGAATTGCCGTCGAAGGAGCGCGCCGCATAGGCTACATTCGCGTTGCGGAGAGGTGCAAGTTCATAAAGGTCCTGGACCTGAGCCTTGGGGGGGTGGGCTTGCTGACGGATGACTTTGATCTGCCCGAAAGTTTCCCAGCCCGAATACAAATCCCATTTCTGCCCGACAATGAAATCACCTTGCATCGAGTCTACTCCCACCCAGTTCCCCACGGGAGAAAGCGTGTGGGCTGCTCGTTCATACCAACGTCCCAGGCCTGAAAGGCGGGTTTTAGCCCCGCCGTTGCCGCCGCTCGAGTCGAACAGAAAAGAGTGGTGAGAAATCACGGCTAGCCCCTTTTGAGAATTCACGCCTGGCTCGCGCCGCAAGAGGCGCTGTGCCTCTTCAATCCCAGACTGAAAATGACTGTGACGAGAAGCGAGCTTGCAATGACATAGACTGCGGCAGAGCAAGAGATGGCAAAACCCAGACTGGCGTGTTGCGCAATATAGCCAATAAGGACCGGCGCTAGTCCGCCGCCGCCCAGCCATCCCACCATATTCATGAGGCCCGCGGCCGTGCCGCGAACCTGCGGCGCAACTACATCGAAAAGCGAGGCAAAGATGTTGGAATCGTAGAGCCCCTTGAACAACCCCCATATGGTGAGCCATACCATAACCCACCCCACGGAAGCTGACCGGCCGCAGAGAAACACAAAAGGCGCCCCGCAGAGGACCGCGGTCGCCTGAACCAGCACTCGCCCGCTGGTGAGACGCATCCGGAACAAATCGGCAAGCCATCCTCCCAAGAGTGAGCCCACCATGCTCGCCAGTTGAACGAAAATCGTGGCGGAGAGTCCCGCCATCGCCAGGCTCAAGTGGAATTTGTCGTAGAGAAACTTGGGCATCCACGACAAGAGAACAAGCGCGACAAAGTTGGCGCATACGAAAGCGCCCATCAGGAGTATGGCGGAGGGCGTCCCAACGATCATTCTAAGTGACTCTCCGAATGGTACTCGTGCCATGACGCCGGGTGGAGGATTTGCTCCCGCGCGCTCTAGATCAGCGGCGCCCCGTTGGGGCTCACGGAGCAGCTTCAGAAGGGCGAAGCCCAAAAGAATTCCCAAGCCTCCGAAAAAAATGTACGACCAACGCCAACCGTAACGTTCCCCGATCAGGCCGGCAAAGAAGCCGCCGCCGACAGTTCCAATGTACACGCTGGTTTGATGGATGCCCATCGCCCGGGAGCGGGTCGCCTTGCCGTGATAGTCGCTAATCATGGACATGGAAGCGGGAACGTAGAACGTCTCGCCCAGGCCTTCGGCCGCCATGAAAGAAAACAAACGTCGAAAGGAGCGCGAAAGGGTGGTTGCCATCGCGATGAGGCTCCAGGCGTAGAGGCCACCGAGGACGGCTGTTTTGCGCCGAACCCGGTCTACGACGCTGCCGGCGAAAGGCGCACACAAGCCGTACACCCAGGCGAAGGCGGAGCCCAGCAGCCCTAACTGGATCGGAGTGAGGTGCATTTCCCTTTCGAGGAGGGGAAAAAGCGAGAAGATGGCCTCGCGGTCGGCGTAATTTAAGAAAGAGATGCACCAGAGCAATCCGACCACATACCACTTGTATCTGGCTTGATTCACGTCTAGTAAAGAGTTTTTGTTGTGGGCTCGGCGGCCGCCTTGCCCAGCGGATCGAGAAGTTGCCGGGCCCCGCGGGCCATTAAGTTCAGCTCAGTTGTCGTCTGAAAGAATAGAAATCCTTGCTCCATGTACTTTCGTATCAGGCCTGGATCGCCGGCCGGTGCGCCCAGGATTTTGTGGTTTGCTCGGCCGGCAGCCACGATTTTCCTCAGGGCGTCTTGAACCTTGGGATGATCCAGTTGCCCGCGGCATCCGAGCGAGAATGAAAGGTCGCTGGTACCCACAAAGATAACATCAACCCCGGGCGTGGCGGCAATAGCGTCAATCTCCTCCAGGGCCCGGGCTTCTTCGACTATGATTACAACCATAATATTCTGGTCGGCGAAGTCATAGTAGCCTTCGGGAGCCGGCCAGCGGAATCTCGCTAACCCCGCTCCTGAGCCGCGCCGGCCGTGAGGTGGGTACCTGCATGCGGCCACAGCCTGGCGCGCCAACTCCGGGGTGCTGGTGAACGGAAACATGACGCCCAGCACGCCGGCGTCGAGGACGCGCTTGGCCGTCCAAATCTCATTGACGGGAACCCGGGCAAAGGGGACAGCCTTCAGCCCGCGCGTGGCCAGAACCATGTCCCGTAAGCTTTCGAGGGTGATGGGGCTGTGCTCCATCTCGACCCACAAGAAGTCGAAACCGAGGCTAGCAGCCTGTGCGGCGATTTCGGCGCTCCCGACCGTAAGCGTAATTCCAAGCGCCGGTTTGCCCTCTCGGAGCAACTTTTTTACGGGGTTTTCCCAACCCTCTCGCGAACTTGTGGTTACGTCTGGCATTAGGGCCCTCCTTCGCCCGGTCGGCAGAATCCTGACCTCCAGGTGCAGGGTGTCTGCCGCTTCCCCCGGTGCCCACCACCCCCAACCCCTCCTCTAGCGAGGAGGGGAGTCCGCCCCCCTCCACGTTTCAGAGGAAAGTCTGGAACACCCCTCTGTCTGCCGGCGCTCCGCTGCGACAATCCTCATAGGCTGCTATGACCTTGGTCCCTGTGTCAAGAGGAGAGCGCAATTCTGCGCGTTACTCCTTTTCGATTACAATCTCAGCGGACTGGACATGTCGGACCCGAACTACATAATCGCCTCCGCCGAGCGACTGCACCGTGTACCCCTCGTCTGCCAGGCCGCTGCGTTCCGCCAGGGTCCGGGGACCGGCGGTGACCCGAGCCGGCCTATAGGCTAGCCTGAGGACCTCCGTGGCATCCTTATCGAAAGTTCGATAGCGCAGGCTGTGATCACCGTACTGCACTCGTTGCACTGCTGTGGAAGACCGCAGCAAGTGGTCCTCCCCGACGGGGGCCAGTTCCGGAATGGCGCCCATTCCCCAGTTGAAGTGCCGCAGGTAATCCGAGTATCCGTCGCTGAACCAATATTGGCCGCCAAATCCTTCACCACAGCAGGAAATCTTCCCGTCTGCGGCGGCAAAATAGGTGGCGTAGTTGAGCGAGCGAAAGGCGTCTTCTCGTGCTTGGCTGTCGTGGGTCTTTTCGTAATAAAGCGCGTTAATCGCGGCCCAACGAGAAGTATCGCTGCCTAGCCCGGAGCGTGAGCAGCAGCCATAGTACGTCGGCGGCTCGCCCTGTTCATCAATTCCCCAAGCGCCGAAGAATGGCCCTCTTCCCAGTGTGCGTCGTACCCAGTCGATCAGATGCCCGACGTGGTTGACCCAGTCAGGATCCGTTGCGTGCGGGTCCGGGCGGCTAAGAAGGTAATAAGCTGTGTAGGTGGGGGCAGCCTGATTCACGTTCTTCGGGTTTTTCGGAACGTCTTCAAAATACCCGCTCCACTTGTCGTATGCTGTGCTCCCAGGATGGAGGGGATGATCCCGAAGCCAGGTCCAGGCCGTATCGCGAGCCTTCCGGTAATTGTCGACACGACCTTCATTCAGCCGGATCAACTCATCGAACAAGCGCAGCGCGGAACCGACGATGCCGCCGTATTCCTCCCCGGCCAGCACTTCTCCTGTTTTCGCATCCACGCGGAAGGGCCAGGGAGTGTGATCGTCATCCCCGGGTCGAACGTGCTTGGCCAGAGCATTCGCACAGTGGACGGCCGCCTCCAGGTATCTGCGCTCGCCGGTCATTTCGTAGAACAGCGCGTAGCCGATTCCCAATTCGCCTACCTTGTCGGTTTCGATCCCTCCGTAGAACTCATTCGGCATGTCCTGGATGCAATGTCCGTAGTCAGGTTGGTCGTCGCAGTTAGTGGGAAACGGCACGCTTGCCCAGTTCCAGTCGGCCGGCGTTGTGCCGCGCGCCAGCATATGATCGAGCATACTGCGCACGGTTTGGATAGCCTCTTCGTCACCGGAATAGGGATACCATGCCGCTAAAGAATCGACGAACGAGCCAAAAACCATGGCAGGATTGTGCTGCCAATTCGTTCCCTGCAACGTCTTGTCATCAAAGACGGCGTTGATCAGATAGATCTTCAGCCCTGTGCCTGTCCGCGCATCGATGGGAACCTTGTGTTCAATGAAGTCCCAACCAAGGCGGAGCACCTTGTCGTAGCCGAGGTTCTTTTCGGGCTGGTGCCAAGCGAGCAACCTGCCGGAAGAGTCGAGCACTCGATCGTGCCACGGCAACTGGGCATTCACGTAATTCTGCGCGTTGGCTTGCGCTGGCAAGAGGAGCGCCAAACCACAACCAATTCCAAAGAGAAAGCGAGTGATCCTTGTCATGTCGTAATCCCCTAACTACGGGGTCATAGCAAGCGGGCTCAAGTGTGCTTGCGGAAAGGGGGAAAGCGACAGGGCGCCTGCCCGAATTCAGCTTATTTTAGGGTGAAGGAAGCCTTTTCCTCCGCCGTTTCAGTGCCCTGCTTCACAACAAAGCGTAAGGTGAAATCGCCCGGCTCGAGACGGCCCAGGGGAATTGTTGCAATAAACTGGATGCGACCGTCTTTGTCCGGCTGGCCGAGTCGCCCCGGCCCTCGACTCAGTACCTTACCACCCCGGCTGAATTCCATCACCACTTGCGGTGCCTCCGGAACGTACTTGTCGGAGTAGATCACCATGTAGACAGGAAGTGCTGTCGCCGCCTTGCTGATCACCGGGTTGATTTCCGGAGAAATCACTTTAGCTCCTACGACCAGCGGACCCGCGTCCCTGCTCGAAGCGTCTCTATCCTTCATGTTCCGCACGAAGGCAATGCTGCTCAGAGCCAAGCCTGTGCCCGTTGCCGGCATAGTTAGGCTGCCGTTGCGGGCGCTGATCCTGTTCCCCGTGCCATCCATCACCGCCGTCCCAACCGTATAGTCCCCAGGCGCCAACTCGAAGTGTTCGGTATAGATGAAGTGGCCCGCCTTGAAACCCTCCAGCTTGTC
>Ga0187808_10000834_pt1 | contig 10257 bp, 11 predicted proteins | sample NC_wetland_sal_i_5_FD_132427 | JGI IMG/M metagenome (GOLD analysis project Ga0187808, IMG submission 132427) | Wetland sediment microbial communities from Neuse River Estuary, North Carolina, USA - ASW_3 | ecosystem: Environmental > Aquatic > Freshwater > Wetlands > Sediment | place: USA: North...
ACATCGCGGTGGGCCATCTCTCCGACCGGGGCCAAGGGAATGCGAGCGAAGCGTTCCTGATCGACGTGGGTTCGCCGGTCTATGCTCCGGGCGGTTCGGCTCCTCCCGTCCTCCTCGCGACCGTCGCTCCGGCGATCGACGTCCCGCTGGGCGCGACCGTAACTCTCACGGCCCAGTTGCTCTCGGGGGACGGCTCGGTCGTCCCGTACCGATTCCTCTGGAATCTTGGGACCGGTTCGGGCTCCTACCGACCGGATTTCGACTGGACCTATACGTCGGCGGCCTCGCTCGGGGCCAACGGATCTCTCTTGGTCGCGGTGAACGGGACCGATCTCGCGACCAACGCGGTCGTCGGCGATGAATTTTGGCTCCCCGGATTTGCCGCCGTCGAGACTGGAGGATTCGCGCCCCGAGAGGACGCGCTCGTGTTCTCCGATGGGGGGGCTCCCTCGCTCGGACCCGCGCCGCTCTCGTGGAGGGGGAACGCATCGGTGAGCGGCCCCGGAACGACGGCGGTTCTATGGGAGTTCGGAGACGGGGTCGAAGACCTCGATCTCAACGTTCAACACTCCTATTCCATCGGGCGGTACACGGTCGTGGTGAACGCGACCGACAGTTGGGGCGATTCCGCCACCGACGACCATCCGGTCGCGGCCATCGGGACGATTTCGGTTACCGCGTCGCTTTCGACCGTGTCGGGCACCGCTCCGCTCACGGTCACCTTCCGTTCGACGGCCGCCGGCGGCGTGGGTCCACCCTATCAGTATCTGTGGACGTTCGGAGACGGACTCGTCGCCACCACCGAAAACGCGTCGCACACGTACGATTCGGTCGGGACCTACCTCGTCTCTCTCAACATCACCGATTCCGTCCGCACCACGGCCGAGGTCAACTGGACCGTGACGGTGACGGCCTCTTCGAGCGGGTTCCCCTCCCTGATCCTGCTCACGGCGGGAGGGGTCGTCGGGGTTGCGGTAGCGATCGTCGCGGTGATGCGCCGGCGCAACGCCCCGGGCGAAGGGCCTAGCCCTTGACGACCCCGAGCGGGACGAGGCGAGCGACCCGTCGGGTAAGCCCCGCGCCCTCGGCGACCCGGACGACCTCTTCGACGTTCTTGTAGGCGCCGGGAGCTTCTTCGGTCACGCCCTCGCGCGACGCGGAGCGGACGACGATCCCCTGGCTCGCGAGCTTCCGGGTCACGTCCTCGTAGCGGAAGGCGCGTACCGCGGCGTGTCGGCTCAGGCGACGGCCTGCGCCGTGACACGAGGAACCGAACGACCGGTCCATCGCGGTCGGAAGGCCGCAGAGGACGTAGCTCGCGGTGCCCATGTCGCCGGGGATCAGGACCGGCTGGCCGAAGGCGCGGTAGACGGCCGGGACCTCCTCGCGGCCCGCGGGGAACGATCGGGTCGCCCCCTTCCGGTGCACGAGGAGTTTCTTGCGCCCGCGGTCGGTCGAGTGCTCCTCGACCTTGGCCATGTTGTGCGCGATATCGTAGATGACCGCGAGGTCGAGCGACTCGTCGGAGCGACCGAAGACGTGGGAGAACGCTCGGCGCACCGAGTGCGTGATCGCCTGCCGGTTCGCCCACGCGAAGTTCGCCGCGGCGGCCATCGCGCCGAGGTACCGCTGACCGGGGTCGGAGGCGACCGGAGCGCAGGAGAGCTGCCGGTCGACGAGTTGGACGTTCTCTTCCTGGAGCCGCCGGTCCATGGTCTGGATGAAATCGGTGGCGACTTGGTGGCCGAGACCGCGCGACCCGGTATGGAGCATGACCGTCACCCGGCCGGGCACGAGGCCGAGCGCCTTCGCGAACTCCGGCTCGAAGACCTCGTCCACCGCCTGGACCTCGAGGAAGTGATTTCCGGAGCCGAGCGTGCCGAGCTGCTTTTGGCCCCGCTTGCGGGCGGTCTCGGAGACCTCCTCGGGACGAGCCCCGGCGAGGCGCCCTTCCTCTTCCTGTACGGGAAGGTCCTCGGGACGGCCGTATCCCTGTCCCACCGCCCACGCCGCGCCGTTCGAGAGGACCGCCTCGAGGTCGCCGGGCCGAAGTGGATAGCCCCCGTGGGAACCGACCCCCGAGGGCACTTCCCGGTAGAGGCGTTCGATCAGGTCGTTGAGCCGCGGGCGGACCTCTTCGACCGTGAGGTTGGTTCGGATCAGGCGGACCCCACAGTTGATGTCGTAGCCGATCCCGCCGGGGGAGACCACCCCGTCGACAAGGTCGAATGCGGCGACCCCGCCCACGGGAAATCCGTAGCCGAAGTGAATGTCCGGCATCGCGAGGGAATTGCGCTCGATCCCGGGAAGCGTCGCCACGTTCGCGAGCTGGACGAGCGACGGGTCGCCTTCGACCCCCGAAAGGAGCGCCGCGTCCGAGAAGAGGATCCCGGGGACGCGCATTCCGGGGACCTCCTCCATCGGGATCTCGTACGTGAACTCGTCCTTCGCCACGAGCCGAGGAACGTTCGGCACGGCGCGGCGCGAGCCGCGGGTCCTATTTACGTTGGCCTTCGGAGGAAGCTCTCGGCGGAGCGAGTGCGTCGGACAAAACGCCAAGTAACCGCCGGCCGGTAGGTCGACGGGGGGGCGCGGATGAACTGGCGGGTCATGATCTCGGTCGCCAACCTCGTCGCGATCGCGGTCGCGTTCATCGTCCTATTCGAATTCCCGCAGTACGCGAACGACGCGTTCTACATCCTGATCGCCTGGATGGTCACGGGCTTCGTGCTGCTCTATGCGGTACGTCCGCGCGGGCCCCCGGCTCCGGGCACCCCCCTCGCCGGCGCGAGCCCGTTCCCCTCCACGTCTCCGACCCCGAGCGCGCTCCCCAGCACCTCGGAACCGGCGGGAGGGATCGGCTTCTGCATCTACTGCGCGAGCCCCATCGCGCCGGGCACGCAGGCTTGCCCGTCGTGCGGTCACGCCTTGCCGCGCTGGTGAGGGACGGGAACGTCGATGGCCGGTCGCTCGTTCTCGGTGTTGTCGTTCGGCGTGTTCGCCTGCGTGATCGCGGTACTCACCTTCGGTATGGTACTGCTCGGGTCGTATCTCCACCTCGGCGTGGACTCCTTCTTTCTACTACTGGTTCCGGCGGCGGCCGCGGGGGCGTACCTGGCCTGGTACCGGACCCTGCCCCTCGCGCCCTCGAGGATCCCGAAGGCCGCGCCGGCGCCGGTCGACGACGAGGAAACGTTCGACGACCCCGTGGAGGAAGCGGACCGACTCGCGGCCGCCTCCGAGAATACCGAGAGCGACGACGAACCGGTGGAACCGTCCGAGGAACTCGACGAGGAATCCGTCGGCCCGTCCGGGACGCCGCCCTAGCGACCGACCGACTCGGGTCGGATCCACATCATCGGTTCTTTGGCGCGGGCATTCGCTCCGGCCGCGACCCGGATGTCGCGAACGACCCCGTCGGCCGGGCTCGGCACGTCGCCGCGCATCTTCATCGCTTCGAGGACGAGGAGCGTTTGTCCCTTCGAGACGCGGTCTCCTTCCGCCACCTTTAGCTCGATGACCCGGCCGGGCATCGGAGGAACGACCGGCACGCCGTCGCCCGAAGGGGCGCTCGGAGCCGGCGGGGCGGCGGTCCCGGCGACGACGGCGGGAGAGGAAGGGAGGACCGCGTCGCGGGGTCGAACGGGGAGGTCAGAGGGGGCGGATTCCACGCGGACCGACCAGCGCTCACCGTTCACGTCGACCGGTCCGAACGGCTGAGGGAAGTGTTCCGGCCAGTTCTCGATGACCGCCTTTTCGCCGTCCACCTCGAGCTCGACCCGGTTCGCGCTGGAGGACACGACCACCACCGGGTAGGTCCGGCCTCCGAAGGCGACCGACGAGAGGTCCGCCGCGACCTCCACCTCCGACTTCTTACCGCCGCGTTCGAGAACGACTCGCATCGATCCACCTCCGTTGCGAATGCCCGCGGGTTCGCCCCTCGTACGCCCACGGCGTCATCCCTCCGGCCGGTTCGTGGGGCCCGACGGGCGGGGGGACGGGGGCCGGCTTCGACGCCCGGAGGGCGCCGACCACGCCCAGCGCGACGGTCGTCAGGACGTCCGAGTCGAGCCCCCGGCCGATCACGCGCCGGTACGACTTGTAGACCGCCGGGAAAAGGGCGTACGAAAGCGCCTCCGCCGTATCGGCGGCGGGAACGAGGGCCCGGACTTCGTTGAGCATCTTCTCGAACTCCGGCGGAATCAGGTCCGCCGGCCGGCCGACGATGGCCGGAGCGTCCCGGGTGACCTTCTGGAGCAACTCGGGGTCGATCGGGGCGGGCGGAGTGCCGTAGAGTCCCCGGACGTAATCGCGGACCTCGCCAGTGACCTGCTTGTAGCGACCCCCCGTGAGGACGTTGATGACCGCCTGGATCCCGACGATCTGGCTGGTCGGGGTGACGAGGGGCGGGTAGCCGAGGTCGGCGCGAACCCGGGGCACCTCGTCGAGCACCTCGGTGAGCCGGCCGAGCGCGTCCTGCTCGGCGAGCTGCGAGAGGAGGTTCGAGAGCATGCCGCCGGGGATCTGGTGCATCAGGATGCCCGGGTCCGTCTGCAACGAGCGCAGGTTGAGAAGCGGTCGGTATCGGTCCATCACGGTGTGGAAGTACTCGGCGAGGTCGGCGAGCAGAGCGAGGTCGAGCTTCGGGTCGAGGTCGGTCCCTTTGAGCGCCCCGACGAGGGTCTCGGTCGGCGGTTGGCTCGTGCCTCCGGCGAAGGGGCTCAGCGCCGTATCGATCGCGACCGCGCCGGCCTCCGCCACCGCGAGGCACGTCAGCGACGACATCCCGCTCGAGGAGTGCGTGTGGACGACCACCGGTAGACCGACCTCCTTCACTAGCGCCCGGACCAGGGCGCCGCCCTCGGAGGGCGGCATGAACCCGCCCATGTCCTTGACGCAGAGCTCGTCCGCGTCGAGCGCGGCGAGCCGCTTCCCGAGCGCGACGAACGCTTCCAGAGTATGGACCGGGCTCGTGGTGTAGCAGATCGTCGCCTGGGCGCGGGCGCCGCTCTTCTTCACGGCCCGCAGGGCGGTTTCCATGTTGCGAGGGTCGTTGAGCGCGTCGAAGACGCGGAAGATGTCGACGCCCTGCCGGGCCGCCTCGGCGACGAACTTCTCGACGACATCGTCGGCGTAGTGCCGGTAACCGACCAGGTTCTGGCCGCGGAGCAACATCTGAAGGGGCGTCTTCGGCATCGCGCGCTTGAGGGCGCGCAGCCGCTCCCATGGGTCCTCGCGCAAGAATCGCAGACAGACGTCGAAGGTGGCGCCGCCCCAGACCTCGAGCGAACGATAGCCGACCTCGTCGAGCCGCTCGGCGGCCGGCAGCATGTCGCGCGTGCGCATCCGGGTCGCGATCAGCGACTGATGACCGTCGCGCAGGACCGTCTCGGTGATCTCGACCATACGGAGCGTGCGCTCTAGAGCGGGATGTTGCCGTGCTTTCGGCCGGGGCGGTCGTCGCGTTTCGAAGCGAGAAGGCGCAGTCCGGCGACGAGCCGCGCCCGGGTCTCCGCCGGGTCGATCACATCGTCGATGTAGCCGCGTTCCGCGGCGAGGTACGGGTTCAGGAACTCCCGGCGGTAATCGTCGGTGAGCCGAGCGCGCAGCTTCTCCTGCTCCTCGGCCGTCCCCTTCTCGAGGTCCCGTCGGAACAGGATGTTGACCGCTCCCTCGGCGCCCATGACCGCGATCTCCGCGGTCGGCCACGCGAGGTTCAGGTCGCCGCCCAGGTGCTTCGAGCACATGACGTCGTACGCCCCCCCGTACGCCTTCCGCAGGATCACCGTCATCATCGGGACGGTCGCCTCGGCATATGCGTAGAGGAGCTTCGCCCCGTGCCGGATGATCCCTCCGTGCTCCTGGGCCGTCCCGGGAAGGAACCCGGGCACGTCCACGAGCGTGAGGAGCGGGAGATTGAACGCGTCGCAGAACCGCACGAATCGGGCGGCTTTGGACGAGGCGTTGATATCGAGCGTTCCGGCGAGCCGCTGCGGGTTGTTCGCGACGACCCCGACCGGCCGGCCTTCGAGCCGGGCGAAGGCGATGACGATGTTCGGCGCCCAAGCCGGCTGGACCTCGAGGAACGACCCGGGGTCGACCACCCGGTCGATCACGGCATGCACGTCGTACTCGGCGTTTGCGGCCTCGGGGACCACGCGGGCCAGTTCCGCGGCGGCGGAGTGGGGCGGCGCGGTCGGGGGCGCGGTGGGAGGGTCTTCGAGATTGTTGAGCGGAAGGTACCCGAGGATCCGGCGGGCGAGGGCGATCGCGTCCTTCTCGGAGTCCGCCGTGAAATGGGAGACGCCGCTCACTCCCGCGTGGGTCTCGGCGCCGCCGAGGGCCTCCATCGTGACCTCTTCGCCGGTCACCGCCCGCACGACGTCCGGGCCGGTAATGAACATCTGGCCGGTCCGTTTCGTCATGATGACGAAGTCGGTGATGGCCGGCGAGTAGACAGCACCGCCCGCGCACGGGCCCAAGATCAGGGAAAGTTGCGGGACGACCCCGGAAAGGAGGACGTTCCGGAAGAACACCTCACCGTACCCTCCGAGACTCATCACCCCCTCTTGGATCCGGGCGCCGCCCGAATCGTCGAGCCCGACGATCGGGACGCCGGCTCGCCGAGCGGTGTCCATGATCTTCACGATCTTCATCGCGTGGGCCTCGCCGAGCGCGCCGCCGAAGACGGTCGCGTCCTGGGCGAAGGCGCAGACGGGCCGGCCGTCGACCTCGCCCCAGCCCGTCACGACCCCGTCGCCGGGGACGCGACGGTCCGCCATCCCGAACGTGTCGACGCGGTGCGTCACGAAGGCGTCGATCTCCGTGAACGTCCCGGGGTCGAAGAATGCCTCGAGCCGGTCCCGGGCCGTCAGCTTGCCCGCGGCGCGGTGGCGTTCGACCCGGTCCGCCCCTCCGCCCTCGCGGACCTTCTTCTTGAGGACCGCCCAGCGGTCGAACGCTTCGCTCATCGGTCCTCCTGCACGCGAACATCCCCGGCCCATATCGCCACGCGGTCGGTCGGGGTCGTGAGCCAAAGCTCTCCCTCGTCTCCCAGCGCCTCGAGGGTGCCCGCCGGCTGCCCGTCGACCGTGACCGGACGACCGACCCCGTAGAGCCATTTTCGACACAGGTCCCGGGCCGGGCGCGCGCCCTCCGGGCTCGAGAGCCATCGGGCGGCGCCGAGCGCCGAGTTCACGACGATCGTCTCGACCTCCTCGAGCGTCGGAGCCGGGGAAACGAACTCGTCGAGGGAGGCCACCCGCTCGCGCAGCGCAGCCGGAACGGCTTCCCGCTCGAGGCGGACGTTCACGCCGACCCCGGCCACGACGGCACGTCCGAGCGTCGGCGAAGCGACCTCGTCCGCGAGAATGCCCGCGAGCTTGCGCATCGGCCGGCCGACCTCTCCGACGAGGATGTCGTTCGGCCACTTGAGCCCGAGCGGGAGGGCGAACCGCTCGTGGAGAGCGGAAGTGAGCCGCGCGCCGATCGTGAGCGGAAGCAATCCAGGGTGCTCGCTCGGACGGGGCAGTACGATCGAGCAGTAGAGCCCGCCCGCCGGCGATTCCCACGAGCGATCGAGCCGTCCTCGGCCCCGCAGTTGTCGACGGGCGACGACCCGGGTGCCCTCGGGCGCGCCCTCGCGCGCCAGCTCGAGCGCCCGGTCCTGGGTCGACGGCGTCGTGTCGTAGAACTCACGAGGGCCCACTCTGGCGCTCCCCCCGACCGAACGAGGTCCCCGTCCCCATAACGGTTGGGGCTATTGCAGTTGACCTCGGCGAACGTCGGTCCCCGTTCCGCTCCGGCCGGGCCCGGCGACGACTAGACTAATTATCCTCACCGGCACGGGGGGCCCGATGGCCTCGCTCGTTCCGCTGCTCGAATCGGTCGCCCGGGACATCCAGCCCCAAGTGAAATCTCAGCTCGGCGGGTTCTTCGGGGGAATGGTCCGCGCCTACCTTCCTCAAACGTGGGTGTTCCGGACCGAGCGCGAGGTGGCTTCCCTCTCGGTCGACAAGAACGGCGAGGTCTCGGTCGCGAAAGGAGCCCTGGCGAACCCGGACGTGACGATCGAGGTCCCGCACGACCGCCTCGTGACCGCGCTCCAGACGCGCTCCCGCGAGAAGGTCCCGCCGGGGCCGATCACGGTCACCCCTCACACGTCGAAGGGCAAGACCGCGTTCGAGTACCTGCGCGGCCGCGTCGGCCTCTAAGACCCGCCCGACGGGTCACTCGAGGTCGCGGAGCCGCCGGACCATCTTGACGACGGCGCGCACGGCGTTGCCGGCGTTCTCGATGCGGTCCTGCGCTTGGAGGCGCGTCTCGCCCGGTCCCGAAATCCCGAGTCCGACCGGCTTCCCGAACTCGACCGAGAGGTCGGTGAGCTTCCGGGCTGCTTGGTTCATCACGACCTCGTCGTGCTGGGTCTCGCCCTCGATGACCGCGCCGAGCGCGACCAGTCCGTCGACATCGTCCCGGCCGAGCAGCACCTTGCTCGCGAGCGGCATGTCGAACACGCCGGGCGTCTTCATCACGGGCCCGAGCGACGCGCCGAGGAAGGAGACCTCCTCCTTCGCCCGTTCGAGCATCAACAGCGTCACGTCATAGTTGAACTCGCTCACGACGATCGCCACCCGCACTCCGTTCCCTTCCTTCGATTTCTTCGGCATCGTTGTTTCCTCGTTGTTGGATCGTGACCTTAGCGCGTCCGGTGAACGGGCCCCGCGTCGGGAAATCCCTGGCGCAGACCCTCCCCCGCGTGGCGGGCGAGGTCGCCGGGCCGGAACAGCAGGGAGTAGGCGTTGAGGGCGTGCTCCTCCGCGCGCCGGCGGGCGAGCGCGAAGAGCTCCTTCGGACCGGAGGCTTCCCCCTCGAAGACGAAGCACTCGACGACCGGCTTTGCTTCGAGGACGGAGGTGTACATCAGGCCGAGCGAGGCTTCGTGCGCGCACGTCTTGTCGTACTCGGCCTTCCCCGGCATCCCGAGGGCGAGGCAGAGGTCCGCTCCCTCGAGAAAGAGGCGACGGCAGGCGACCGGGAGGTCTTTGATCCCGGGGACCGTGCTGCGCAGGACCTTGAAGCCCGTTCCGCGGGATTTGAGCGCCCGCACCGCGTAGTCGGCCATGTCGACGCGCGCGAACGTCGTGTCGACGACGCCGATCTTCTTCACGGGTGGGCCTCCTTTCCCCGCTCCAGGATCCGGTCGATGAGCCGCCGGGTCGCGAGGTCGTTGTGCGGCGAGACGGGGACCCGAACGACCTTGACGGGCACGCCGCGGCGCGCGCACTCCTTCTCGACCTCGCGTTCGTTCCAGACCTGGTCGTAGCCGAGCACGATGATGTTCGGGCGTTCGTTGATCACGGTCTCGTAGATGTCGGTCGCCGACCCGAGGACCGCGCGGTCGACCGGCTTCAGCGACGCCACCATCTCGCGGCGGATGTGCTCGGGGACGTACGGCTCGCGCTTCAGGCGCCGGGCCGTCTGGTCGCGCGCCACCACGACCACGAGCTCGTCGCCGAGCTTGCGCGCCTCGGTGAGGAAGAAGACGTGTCCGGGGTGCAGGAGGTCGAAGACCCCCGTGGCCATTACGCGGACGACCATGTCCGCCAGGCCTCGATGATCGTTCGTCCTTCGAGGAATTGGAACCCATGCTCCTCGGCGTACCGCCGCGCGGCGTCGGGCTCCCGGGCGCCTCCCGAATCTCCGAGCATCTCGCAGACGGTCGCCGATTCGGAGAGACCGGCCATGCGCGCGAGCGAGATGGCGAGTTCCGTATGGCCCTTTCGCTCGCCGAAGAGCTTCGGGGCGGCGTACAGGAGCTGGATGTGGCCGGGGGAGATGAACGACGCCCGGAATTTCTCTCGGAGCGCCTCGTCGGAAAGTCCCGGGGCCGCCCGGGCGATCTCCCCGACCGTGCGGATCGTGAGCGCGCGGTCGTTGTCGGGAACGCCCGTGAAGTTCGCGCGGTGGTTGACCGTGATGCCGAAGGCGGAGCGCCGGTCGTAACGCGGCCGCTCGGCGAGACCGGCGACGCTCGGATACTCCTTCTTCGCGAGCCCGAGCAAGTCCGCGAAGAACGGCAGGTCGAGGCGTCGGCGCAGCTCGTCCGACATCGCGGTGCAGATGAGGCCGCCCGCGTCCTTGCGCGCGAGGCGCACGAGCTCGGGCGTCACGGACTCCGAGAGGAAGATGAGGTCCGTTTCGCCCTCCCGGTCCGGAGCATCGAAGACGAGGACCGGCTCCCCGGTCGCGAGAGAT
>Ga0187808_10000835_pt1 | contig 10248 bp, 7 predicted proteins | sample NC_wetland_sal_i_5_FD_132427 | JGI IMG/M metagenome (GOLD analysis project Ga0187808, IMG submission 132427) | Wetland sediment microbial communities from Neuse River Estuary, North Carolina, USA - ASW_3 | ecosystem: Environmental > Aquatic > Freshwater > Wetlands > Sediment | place: USA: North...
CCGTCGTCGTCGGAGGCGGCTTCCATCGCGTTGCGCAGCAGCGTCATCAGTTCGGTGTCGGCCTTGAGTTCGGCCGCCGTGGCCGGCCCGCGCCGGGCCGGCTTGGCCCCGGCTTCGGTCGTGTCGGAAGCGGCGGAGTCGTTGAACCGAAGGTTCTCGATGTAGATGAACTTGTCGCACGCCGCGACGAACGGCTTGGGCGTCTTGCGCTCGCCGAATCCGTAGACCGTCAGGCCGGATTCGCGCAGCCGGGCGGCCAGGCGCGTGAAGTCGCTGTCGCTTGAAACGATGCAGAATCCGTCGAACCGGCCCGAATACAACAGGTCCATGGCGTCGATCACCATGGCCGCGTCGGTGGCGTTCTTGCCCCTGGTGTACGCGAACTGCTGTATCGGCTGGATGGACTGCTCGAGCAGGTGGTCCTTCCAGCCTTTCAGGTTGGTGTTCGTCCAGTCCCCGTAGGCGCGCTTAACGTGCGCGGTGCCGAACTTCGCGACCTCGGCCAGCAGTCCCTCCGTTATCGACGACTGCGCGTTATCCGCGTCGATGAGGACCGCGAGCCTGGCCGTATTCTCGCTGGCCATGCTGCACACCGTACATCAGGCGGCCGTCCGCTAAGCGGAACGTTCCGCTATACGGAATCGCGTGTTTCGCCCGGGCGCGGCGTTGACACCCCCTATTCGCCGGTTTAACTTACTTTCAAAATTGATTAATCGTATATGTCACCGCCATCGTATGGCGGAACACCACTGGTCGGAGAGGGCTGGTCGGCAGGAGCGCTAACAGCAGGGCTGAGCTACCGCGGAAGGGCGGAAGGTGCGATGAGGCGCTTGACGGGAATGCGGTCATGGACAGAAACCGGCTCGCGCTGGCGGGCCATCGCGCTCGCGGCCTGCCTGGTAGCGGGCATCGCCGCCTGCAGTTCGGGATCCGGTTCGAGTTCTAGCAGCAGCCAGCCCGCCACCTCAGCGCCAGCGACCACCTCGGCGCCGGCCACGTCGGCCACGCCCGCCACCAGCACGTCCCCGGCCACCACGACCTCGTCCGGCGAGGTGACCAACTTCCAGCAGTACGTCGGCGGGTCGGGCCAGGCCAACCCAAGCCTGTCACCGGTGACGATCGGGTGGGTCAACGAGCAGGGCGGCCCGCCGAGCGAGACGTTCCCCCAGGCGACGCTCGCCGCGCAGGCGACCGTCAAGATGATCAACGACGAGCTCGGTGGAGTGCACGGGCACCCGGTCCAGCTCTCCACCTGCTTCAACGCCGCGGTCGAGGCTCAGGGCACCACCTGTGGCGAGCAGATGCTCAACAACAAGAGCGTCGAAGTGATCGCCGAGGGCATCGACGCGGTCGGCAACGCATCCATGTACGGCGTGCTCAACGGCGCGATCTCGACCCTGATCGGGGTGTCCGCCGACCCGGCCGACGACACCGGCAAGAACGCCTTCGAACTCGAGGGCAGCGGCGCCAGCGCGACGGTCGCCTTCGGCCCGTTCCTTCGCAAGCAGTACCCGAACGCCAAGACGATCGCGATCGCCTACCAGAACCTTCCCGGCGCGGCGCCGATCAGCGAGGCCATCAGGAACTCCGCCCAGAAGAGCGGGTTCACGGTCACGATGATCCCGTACTCCTCGACCGCGACCGACCTGATCGGCCCGGCGACGGAGATGGAGCAGGCGGACATCGCCATCCCGGACTGCGGGTTCGTGGACTGTCCGCTGATGGCGAAGGCGATCAGTGAGATCAGCGGCACCAAGCCCGCGATCTCGGTCCCGCTGTGGACCGACCTGCCAGGAGCGGCGTACCCCGGCGGTGACCTGCCCAAGTGGATCGCCGGCGAGGCGACCGCGAACCTGGCCTATACGGCCGACGCGGGCGTGGCGGCCTACTTCAAGGCGATCGAGGGTAACGGCCTGTCGTTCGCGAACGCGATCAACCCGTTCGCCGGGGTGGCCTTCGGCAACCTGCTGCTCGCGGTCAAGATCATGAACGAGATCCCGTTCGCGTCGCTGTCCCGGACCGCCATCACGGCCAAGTTCAAGTCGTACATCGGCCCGATCCCGCTCGGTCCGACGCAGATCAACTGCACGGGCACGCTGTACCCGGCCGACACGAACTCCTGCAGCGACTACGACCAGTTCTTCCAGTACGGCGGCCACGGGCAGTGGAAAGAGCTGGAGAGCTGGTCGAACTAACGAACTGAGGATCTCGTTCCGTGCAGAACATCCTGCTCTTCTCCGTCCTGGGCCTCGGTGAAGGAGCGCTCATCGCGGCGCTCGCCGTCTCCGTGGTGGTCTTCTACCGTGGCTCAGGCACGGTGAACCTCTCCATGGGCGCCATCGCCATGGTGGCCAGCTACGCGTACTACAGCGTGGACAGTGGCTCGTTCGGCTTCCATCCGCCCTGGTGGGTCGCGCTCGTCCTGGTCCTCATCTTTGTCGCCATCCTCGGGACCGTCATCGAGCTGTGCTTGTTCTGGCCGCTGCGATCTAGTTCCGCGCTGGCCAAGCTGGCGGCGTCGCTGGGGTTGCTGCTGCTCGCGCAGGCGTGCATCGCGCTCATCTACGGGAACAACTCGCTGTCGCCCACGTCGATCCTGCCCGGCTCGACCGTGCACCTGTTCGGCAGCACCGTCCCTGTCGACCGGCTGATCCTCACGGCGATCGTGATCGTGCTCGCCGCCGTCTTGTGGGCCGTGTACCGCTTCACGCAGTTCGGGCTGTCCACCAGGGCGGCCGCGGAGAGCGAGCCGTACGCCATGTACGCGGGCCTGTCGCCGCGCCGCCTTTCGCTGGTCAACGCGGTACTGGCCAGCGTGATCGCCGGCGCTTTCGGCATCCTCGTCGCGCCGTTGATCACGCTGAACACCACCACGCTGCCGTTGGAGATCGTGCCCGCGCTCGGCGCCGCGCTGTTCGCCGGCTTCAGCTCGCTTGGCGTGGCCTGCTTCGCTGGCCTGCTGATGGGCGCCGGCGCGTCGCTGCTCAACTACTGGTCCTCGCAGAGCTGGTTCCCGCAGTCCCAGGGCAACCCGCTCAACGGGCTGGCTGAGCTGTTGTTCTTCGTCCTGGTGGCGATCGCCATGGCCTGGCGCGGCTCGAAGGTGCCGGCCCGTGGCGAGCTGACGGAGAAACGGATGCCGCTCGCGCCGCGGCCGGAGCACCTCGTCCGCTGGTCGGTGATCGCGCTGGTCGCCGGCGTGGTCCTGCTGATCGTGTTCCCCTACGAATTCAGGCAGGCGCTGGTCAATTCGATGCTCGGCGCGATGATCTGCTTGTCGCTCATCGTGGTCGTCGGCTATGTCGGCCAGATCTCTGTGGTCCAGGTGGCGCTGGCCGGCGTGACCGGTTTCGCCATGTCGCACCTGATGATCAACATCGGCGGGATCTGGGGCGACTTCCCGATCGCCCCGCTCGTCGGGATCGCGGCCGCGTTGATCATCGGTCTCATCACGGCGGTGGCCGCGCTGCGCGTGCGGGGCGTTAGTCTCGCCGTCGTGACCCTGGCCGGCGCGGTGGCGATCGAGCAGTTCGGCTTCGGCAACGCGGCCTGGGGGGAGGCGGCCAGCGGCTCGCCGATCAATCCGCTGCACGTCTTCGGCCTCAACCTGTCGCCGGAGGCGTCGTTCCGCGGTATCGACGGCAAGGTGCCGAGCCCGGTCTTCGGCTTCGTCGTGCTTGTCGTGCTGATCCTGATGTGCCTGCTGGTCGCGGGCATCCGGCGGGCGGCGATCGGGCAGCGGATGCTCGCCGTCCGGTCCAATGAGCGGGCTGCCGCAGCGGCTGGCATCGACGTGCGGCGGGTCAAGCTGACCGCGTTCATGGTGAGCGCGTTGATCGCCGCGGTGTGCGGCGCGCTGTACGCGTACAACTTCGAGACGGTCAGCTCCGACCTATTCGGCTCGGTCAACGCGCTGGTGATCATCGCCTACGCCTACTTCGGCGGCATCACGATGATCAGCGGCGCGCTCTTCGCCGGCCTCGGCGCCACCCAGGGCCTTATCCCGCAAGCGTTCGACACCTGGTGGGGGCTCAACGGCACCTGGGCCCTGCTGATCGGGGCGATCGGCCTGCTGGTCACGCTGGTCGCCAATCCCGACGGCATCGCGGGCACCGCGTACTGGAAGCGCCGGGAGGCGAGAATGCGCGCGTCCGGCATGCGCGGCGCGGCGGTACCCACCGAACCACGCGAACCGGCCGGAATGCAATAACATCCACTTGACGCGGTACCCCGTGAAGGGCGGATGCTGTGCTGAATTCGGACCCAGAAGGCCCGGACATCATCGGAACATCACCCGACATCCTGGATCACGCGCGCAATACCCTGATCGCGCGGATAAGCCGGAATCAGCGAACGATCGTCAGGGCTGTTTCGCTCGCGGCCCTCGCCGCCGCTGTGGTTGTCGCCGTGTGCGCGGATGTCAGGCCCGCTGTCCCCGCCGCGAGAATAAACCCGGCCCTGGCGAAGCTGATCACAGAGGTGACAACCGTCCCTGAGAATGCCGGAGATTCAACGAGCGTCAGCTTTATCCCCGTCTCCGCCCAACCGATCACAGGGGCCCCGCTCAAACAGGGCGGCAAGCCGGAGGTTTTCTACGTCGACGCCGGATACTGTCCGTACTGCGCCGCGCAGAACTGGGCGCTGATCGTCGCGCTCAGCCATTTCGGTAGATTTTCCGGCCTGAGCACGATCCGCACGCACCTTTACCACGGCATCCCGCCTATAGACGGCTGGATGTTCTACGGCTCGTCGTTCACCAGCAAGTACCTCGCGTTCGTCCCGGTGGAACCGTGGTCGGGCACCCTCGTGTCGGCCAATGCCAACCCCGACGAACAGACGAGCTATCGCAAGCTGCAAAGGCTCACGCAAGCCGAGCAGGCCGTATTCAATAAGTACGACACGACGCACGCGGTGCCGTTCATCGATTTCGGCAACCAGAACGTCCAGACCGGCTCAATTGTGGTCCCCTCAACGCTCGAGGCCCAAACCTGGAGTCAGATCGCAACCACGCTCCGCTACGGTCGTACCAGTGCGGACCAGGCCATACTCTTCGCGGCAAGTGTTCTCATAGTGCAGCTATGCCAGCTCACGGGAAACAGGCCGGCGAGCGTCTGCCCGACTGCGAGCACATCCATCCAGGCCGGAAATTTAAACATTTAAATTGTTCCGAACGGAGCCGTGGCGGCTCTCCGCGCGTAACGCCTCGCCGAGCACCGTTGACAGCGTGAGTTGCCACAGTTAACGTGCGTTTAACACGATGCTTAATCAAGCCGAGCGGAAGGCCTGCAGCGTCGATGACTTCCGTGTTCAGCGCGCGCGGCGTATCGGTGAGCTTTGGCGGCGTCCGGGCGGTCGCCGGGGTTGATCTGGACATCGAGCCTGGCCAGCTAGTTGGCCTCATCGGCCCGAACGGTGCGGGCAAGACCACCTTCATCGACGCCGTCACTGGTTTCGTGCGCTGCGATGGCGAGGTGGCGCTGGCGGGCGTGCGCCTCAACGGCCTCCCGCCGCATGCCCGCGCGCGCCGCGGCCTGGCCCGTACCTGGCAGACGGTCGAGTTGTTCGACGACCTGACCGTCCGGGAGAACCTGACGGTCGCCGCCAAGGACGGGGCGGTGCGGGACGAGTTGCGGCTGCTCGACCTCGAGGCGGTCGCCGAGGCCATGCCGTGGGAGCTGACGCAGGCGGAGCGCAAGCGGGCAGGCATCGGCCGCGCGCTGGTGGCGCGTCCGCGGCTGCTCTGCCTCGACGAGCCGGCCGCCGGGCTCGACGCGCGGCAGAGCCGTGAGCTCGGCAGGCTGCTGCCCGGCATAGCCGACTCCGGGACCGCCGTGCTGCTCGTCGACCATGACATGGGCCTGGTGCTGAGCAGCTGCCATCGAGTGGTGGTGCTCGACTCCGGCCGTGTGATCGCGCAGGGAACGCCCGCACAGGTGCGCGGTGACGAGCGGGTCATCGCCGCCTACCTGGGGCACGCCGCGGCGGGAGCGGCGTGATGGGCGACGCTGTTCTTGAACTCGATGGCCTGACCGCGGGGTACAGCGGCTCGGCCGTGCTGCGCCAGGTCAACCTCGCTGTCCGGCCCGGCGAGGTGGTCGCGCTGCTCGGCGCGAACGGCGCGGGCAAGACCACGACGCTGCTGACGATCGCGGGCATGGTGCGGCCGATGAGCGGCCGGGTGCGGTATGCCGGGGCGGACCTGTCCGGCACCTCCCCGGACTCGCGGGCCCGGCAGGGGATCGCGCACGTACCGGAGGGCCGCGGGGTCTTCTACAGTCTCACGGTCGCCGAGCACTTCCGGCTAAGGCATCGCGGTGAGCGACTCGACACCGAAGCCGCCTACCGCTATTTCCCGGCGCTCGCCGCGCTCGCCGGCCGGCGGGTGGGCCTGCTGTCCGGTGGTGAGCAGCAGATGCTCGCGGTCGGCCGGGCGCTCGCCAGGCGTCCCAAGCTGCTGCTGATCGACGAGCTGAGCCTCGGGCTCGCGCCGATCATCGTCGAGCGGCTGCTGCCCGTCGTGCGCGCCTATGCCGGGGACAGCGGCTGCGGGGTACTGCTCGTCGAGCAGCATGTGGAACTCGCGCTCGCCGTCGCCGACCGGGGATATCTGCTCTCGCACGGCGAGATCACCGCCTCTGGCGCGAACGCGGAACTGCGTGCGAACCCGGACCTCGTGCTAAGCAGCTACCTGGGCGAGCACGCGCTGCCCGGTGCGCCGGCCACGTCAGACGCGACACAGGACATACAACCTGGATAATGGGTAGTAGGTAGCCAGGCATCGGCAACGGGAGGCATGCCACGGGCGCCACGGGTGGCAACGCGGAAGCGGTTCCGCTGACAGGGTCGCGTTTCCTGAAGCATGCGATCGGACACTGGGCATGGCTCGACGTCCGGCGTGAAATGACCGCGTACTGGGTGTTCGCGGCGTACGCGGTCGGCGTCGCGCTGCTAGCGAGCGGGGATGACGCGCTGTGGGCGGCGTGGGCGGTGCCCGCTTACGCCGTTGCCGCGGTGGTGCTGCCACGGTCGCGTGGCTGGGGCGTGGCGATGCTGACCGCCGTGTTCGCTGTCGCGGCGCCGTTGCTGCTGCTGTTGGCTCAGGGCGGCGAGCTGGCCGCGGGGATGGCGGTCATCGAACGGTCCGCGGTCCTGCTCGTCAAGGACGGCACCCCGTATCTCCCGTCGTGGCAGCTGTCGTCATGGATCGCCTACAACCCCTACCTGCCCGCGATGGCGCTGTTCGGGCTGCCGAGCGCGGTTGGGCTGCAGGGCGCGCCGGGGGATCCGCGAGTCTGGCTGGTGCTCGCCACCGTGGCGGCCCTCGCCGCGGCGTTCTGCACGCTGGTTCCGCATCCGGTGCTGAGGTGCCTGGACTGCCGCCGCGAAGTGCTGCGCTACACCGCCTTCGCCGCGGCGTGCCCCCTGATGGCGCTCAACCTGGCGGTGACGACGACCGATCCGCCCGTGCTCGCCCTGATGCTGCTGTCGCTCGGCCTCCTGGCCCGGCCGGAACGCACGGCCGCGTCCGCGGCGGCACTGGGCCTGGCCTGCGCGATGAAGCCAACCGCGTGGCTGGCGATCCCGGTGCTGGCCGTCATGGTGCGGTCTCGCGACGGCACGCGGGCGGCGGTGCGGTTCACGCTGACGTCGCTGGCCTTCATCTTCGCCGCGACGCTTCCGGCCTTGATCGCCAGTCCCGTCGCCACGCTGCAGAACGCGGTGCTCTTTCCGCTCGGCCTCACCAAGCACCTGACCCCGGCGATCAGCCTGACGCCCGGCGATCTGCTGGCTCGCACCGGCCCGCTCGGCCACGACCTCGCGGTCGCCCTACTGGCGGCCGCGGGCCTCGCGGTGGCGGTCTCGCTGGTGGTCCGGCCGCCGCGCAACCTGCGCGCCGCGACCTGGCGGCTGGCGGTCGGCCTGGCCTTGATGTTCGCCCTGGGCCCCGCCGAGCGCTTCGGCTACTTCATCTACCCGCTCGGCCTGGCCGGCTGGCTGATCCTCACCAAGCGCACCGCGTCCGGCCAGGAAAGCCCGCAATCCCCAGCCCTCCAGCAAAACCCGCAGTCCCCGGCTCTCCAGGAGAGCCCGCAGTCCCCGGCTCTTCAGGAAAGCCCGCAGTCCCCGGCCCTCAAGTAAACCCGCGCTGGCTACGCCTTGATCGTGCCGTCGGCGCTGACCAGCACGGTCCGTGCCGTCCGGCCGATCACGAGCCGCAGCAGGTATCGTCCCGCGCCATCCGCGACGGTCGAGGCGCTGACCGCGGTGCCCGCCGCGGCGGGCACTATTACCGTGAGGATCGACGCGCTGTCGCCGTAGCTGGTCATCGTGACCACGGGTGCGGGGATGCGCTGGTTCTGGCCGGGGGACACCCAGCCCTGGTACGGGTTGTCCTGCCCCCGGGTCACCTGCGTTGAGCCCGCGGGGATGACCTGACCGGGCAGCGCGACCTGCCGGATTACCAGTTCCGTGCCCGGTGCCGTGGCGACGGCGTAGCCGGCGCGGACCGTCCGCACCGTAAGGCCCGGGTCTAGGTGCCAGAGCTGCTGGTAAACGCCGCCGCCCGACGCCCGGTCGAACACCACCACGAAGTCCGGGGCCTGGCTGACGTAGACGCTGCGGTCGCGCGTATATCCGCCGAACGCGGTGTCGGTGAACTCATAGAACTGCGTGGTCGCGCCGATGTCGTCGGCCACAAGCGAGGTGGCAGCCGACGGGTCGAACGGCACGTCAGGCAGGACGAGCGTGCTCGCGGCCTCAGGCGACAGCAGATAGGTCCGGTACGCGTTGTTCGCATAGCCGTCGTGCCCGCTGTCCACGATCAGCTCGCGCCCTCGCGCGTAGTAGGTCAGCCCCATATGGTCGGCGTGTCCGTGGATCTGGGTGCCTGGCCCGAACCGCAGCGAATAGAACGACATCGTCCCGAACGTCGCGCTCGTCCCCCAGCCGGACCGGCCGAATACGTAGCCGGCCGCGTACACCCCGACGCGCCGGGCGGGCGACTGCCCCGCCGCGCCCTTGGTGGCGGCGAACTCCAGCGGCGTCCCGGCCCGGTCGCGCGGCGTTATCGAGTAGGTGTCGCCGATCTGCACGAGCCTGCCGTCGGGCTGGGTGGCCAGCGCGAGGAACGTGGTCATGCTCGCGATCCGAGCCTGGTCCGCGGCGGGCAGCGGCGGCTGATGGCATGCCGCGAGATCGGCCTCGGCGCTGGTCCACAGCCCGAACGTGAAGTTCGCGTACCCGGTGGCCTGCTCGTTGGTGGCGCCCTGGGCGTCGACGGCCGGCCCGTACTGGTTCGGCTGGAAGGATTCGATCATCTGCTGCCTGGCGAGCTGCCGCCAGTACAACGGCTGCCCGCCCCACTCGGTCGCGGGATAAGCGCAGCCCGCCCTGAGCAGTTCCAGGTCCTGCGACAGGCCGTGGTTGTAGGCGCCCTGCCAGTTCGCGGCGTAATAGCCGAGTGCCACGGGGATCTCGTCGCGGATCCAGGCCTGGCCGGGGAACGCCTCGGCCGAGCACATCAGCGTCTCCGGGTTCTGGCTGGCCACCGGCACGTCGGCGATCCAGCTCGTAAGGATGGCCTTTGCCCGGGCCCGGTAGGCGGCGGCGCGGCGACCGCCGGCCAGGTAGGCCTCCACCAGGGCCTCGATCCAGGTTCCGGTCTGGAAGTCGAGCACCCACGTGGGGTCGGTGTACGGGTTCATCGCCCAGTCGATGTCTCCGTCCGTGCCAGGGTCGATGACGACGGGCTTGAACGGTGCGATCGTCAGCCGCCCGGCCATGATCTGCGCGGCGGTGCCATCAGGGAACCGCGGCAGCGCGCCGCACGCGCGCGCGTCGTCGGGATCCGGGCTCGCCGCGGGGCCGAACCGCGCCGTGGCGTACCGCGCCGGCGCGCGCCCAAAGTCGGCGGGCATGGGTGCGACCCCGGCCTGGGCGCCCGCACTCACGGGAGCCGACCTGTCCGCACGCCCACCGGGACCCGGCCAGGCGAGCCCGAGCCCGACCGCGGAGATCAGCACGAGCGCAACCCCAACTAGCGCGCCCCGTGACCGGATATAACGCACAGCAAGCATTCTCCCGCGCCCCCGTAACCCCTCGCCACCCAAGCCCGCCCACGCCCCCCCCCCCCCCCGCCGCCCCCCCCCCCCCCCCCCCCCCCCCCCCCGCCCCCCCCACCCCCCCCCCCACACACCCCCCCCCCCAACACAGCAGGGTGGCACCCCCCCTCGCACGCCAGCGCCCACC
>Ga0187808_10000837_pt1 | contig 10239 bp, 7 predicted proteins | sample NC_wetland_sal_i_5_FD_132427 | JGI IMG/M metagenome (GOLD analysis project Ga0187808, IMG submission 132427) | Wetland sediment microbial communities from Neuse River Estuary, North Carolina, USA - ASW_3 | ecosystem: Environmental > Aquatic > Freshwater > Wetlands > Sediment | place: USA: North...
AGCGCGACCGACATCCGGTCCGCGGTGTTCTTCAGCGTGCCCTCGGTCACCTGCCGACCGCCCCTGGTAGCGGCGGCGAACGCGTTGAGGATCCCGGCCACACCCGGAGGAAGGACCCCGCGCACGGCGGCAGACGGCTCCTGGGGAACCCCGCCGTCGGCCAGCGACGCGGCCAGGTCCTGGCCGGCCCTGGCCGGGTCGGGCCAGCGGGCCAGGTCCGGCCAGGGTGCGGTGTCCGTGACGCCGGCGAGCAGGCGCAAGCCGGGGCGCGCGTAGTCACCGAACTGCGCGGCCTGCTCGTACAGCTGACCGACCGCCTCCGCCAGCGACTGCCGCTGGCCGCGCAGCTCTGCCTCGGAGCCGGTGGCCCTGTCGTGCTCGGCGCGGGCCTGCGCGTCCAGTTCGCGCCACGCCTGGCCCGCTTCGTCAATCAGCCGCTCGGTTTCCCTGATCTGAGCCAGGACCTGCTGGACGTCCGCCGCCACGGTCTCCTCCAGCGTCCGGAACTCCTCTTCCAGCGCCCGCTGCAGCCGCTCCCGCTCGGCCAGCGCCTCTTCGGCCTGGGCGTAATCGAGCTTGCGCCGTTCGATCGTCTCGCTCTGTGCGGCCAGGTCCTCCTCGGCCTGGGCCAGCTTGGCCCGCTCGGTGTGCAGTTGGGTGGCGGCGTTCTCGAACTCCGCGGCCGCCCGCGCGATCGCGTCGACCTGCTCGTCCGCGGTCGGCATGCGGCGTTCGGCGGCGGCCTGGCGCAGCTGTCTGGTCCTGGCGTCGACCTCGGCGATCGCGGTGTCCAGGGCCGTCCGGGCCGCCACGGTCTCGTCCCGCGCGCGGGTGAGCAGCACGGCGTGGGTGCCGACGTCCTCGGCCGCCCTCGCGACCGGGCGGGTGTCCGGCAGCTCCCGGCGGGCCCGCCGGAAATCCTCCAGCAGGGCGCTGGCTCGCTCCAGATCGCCGGCCAGCCGCCTCTCTTCGGCGCTAGCCGCCTTGATCAGCTCGTCGTATTCCGCCAGCCGGGCGCGGCGGCGGCTGGCCCGGTTGGTGACGCCGATGTACTCAGGGGCCGCCTTGGGCCGGGCCCCGGCGTGCACGCCGTACGTGAACTGGGCCTTCGTACTGACCGCCGGGGCGGGTGCCGCGAAGATGTCATCCGTCAGCGCGACCGACCGGAGCACCGCGGTAATCACGGCGGGCGGGACGTGGCCCTGCTCCTCGGCCGCGAGGATATCGGCGAGCGTGCGACCGGTCACGGGAGCGGATGGGATCAGGTAGCCGTCTGCGTCGGCGGCGGCCAGCGCCGCCTCGGTCAGGGCGGGGTCGGGATGAACCCAGGCGGTCAGCAGCCCCGCCCCGTACAGCGCGCCTTCGACGGCGGCGGCCTCGGCGTCACCGATCCCGTCGGCGAACCGGACCAGCCGCCAGAGCGGGGCGCCCGGGCGCCCCTCCCGGCGGGCGGGGCGCAGGTCACTGGCGGGCGGCGCGTCGTCCTGCTCCGCAGCGATGGCGTCGCGTTCGGCGCGCAGGCCGACCAGCCGCTCGCGGACGTCCCGCAGGCCCGTTTCCACGTGCGCGCGGGTCGTGATGACACCAGCCTGGCGTTCGGCGGTGCGGGTGTCGAAGACCTCCGTGATGCTGGTGGCGCCGGACTCGCCGATGCGATCGAGCGCCTCGGCCAGCGCTTCGGCGTCGGGCGCGGCCAAGACCGGAATGGCCAGCGGCGCGGCGGTGTCGAAGGGAGCCTCCGCGAGGGCGGACCAGCGGGCGGTCCAGGCGGCTAGGTCATCCGCGGCCGCCCGACGGGCCTGGGCGAGGCGGACCGCCGCTGCGGCGCCCGCCTGTTCCTGCCTTTGCTCAGCGGTCTGCTTTTCGCCTAGGTCCTGCTCACGGAGGCCACGTTTGCCGTTGGCGTCCCTGATCGCCTGGAGAAGCCTGCGGATCTCGCCCACGTCGTCCCGGCGGGCAGCGACCCGCGCCCGGGCCACCAGTAGCAGGTCATCGCCGGAGTCGACCGGGCCGAACCCGTCGTCGGCGATGCCGGACCGCTGCGCAGCGTCGGCCAGGTCGCCCGCGTACCGGTCGGCGTCGTTCCTGGCCTCGTCAGCGCGGCGGGTCAGCTTGCGGGCCGTCTCCTCGGCCTCGCCGAGGTCGCGACGATCCCGGCCGAGCCGGCTGCGCTGGCCAGCCACCTCCCGCGCCCCGGCGAGCACCTCGCGGCGCTTGTCCTCCATCCGGCCCTGCGCCTTGTACTCTTCGGAGTTCTTCAGCCCGTCCAGGCGGCCCTGCAGCGTCTCGCCTTCGTCGCGCCGCGCGTTGCGCCCGGCCTCGGCGTGCCGCTCGGCCTCGACCGCACGGCGATAGGCCGCGGCCAGTTCCGTGATCCGTTCCGCGTGCCCGGCCGCCGCATCGGCGCGCGCCTGGATCCGGTCCAGCTGGAACTTCACGTGCGCCCGCAGGTAGGCGGTGTAGTGCGTAAGGAAATCCTGGACCGCCGCGTTGGCGGCGGTGAGGTCGTCGAACAGCTTCTGCACCGCGGCGAGGTTCTCGAAGTCGCGCGCGGCCTGCTGCACCAGGTACTCGTCGACCGGGCTCAGCCCCGAGGTCAGGGTGTCCGACACCTTGACCGGGTCGAGATCCTTGGCCAGCAGCGGGCGGCGCAGCGCGAGCAGCAGATCAAGCAGCTGGGCGTACCGCTCCCGGCCGAGGCCGAACAGCCGGGCGTCCACCAGGTCCCGGTACTCGGTCGCGGTCTTCCGCCAGGCGTCCGGTTCCAGCACGGCGCGCAGCTGCCGTTCGGTCAGCGGACGGGAGTCCGCCGACAGCAGGCCGAAGTCGGTGCCGAGCCGCTTGCCGGTGACGTAGAACGACATCCGCACGCCGTCGGTGCTGCGGTGCGCCCGCATCCCGATGATCAGCGTGACGGTCTCCGGTTCGGCGGCTGTGCTAGCCCGGGGGGACGACCCCCCCAAACCCCCCCGAGGAAATGCTGTGCTAGCCCGGGGGGACGACCCCCCCAAATAGTCCCGAGGAAAACCAGCAGGGCGCGCGAACTCCATCCACACGTAGCCGTACTCGGACTCCTGGCCGCGATACAGCAGGTTGGACTTCATCGTCCGGTTCTCGCCGCTGAACGGGTCGAGCCGCCGGGAATCGGCCACCCCGTCCAGCACGAACGGGAACAGCACCTCAAGCGCCTTGGTCTTGCCCGACCCGTTGTGGCCGCGCAGCGCCAGCCGGCCGCCTGCGAACGCCCACTCCTCGTCGACGTAATCCCAGATGTTGATCACGCCCGCACGGGTGGGCCGGAACCGGTCGCTCATGAGAACTCCAGGGCCAGCTGCCCGTCGGCGTGGCGTACGGGGAGCGCCAGCTTGATGTTCCGGTACCGGGCGGCGGCCGGGAGGACCAGGACGCCGCCGGGCACCAGGCGGATCAGGCGCAGGTCGGCCAGCAGCGACAGCGCCGCGGCCAGCAGGCCGGGGGGGTCATGCTTCCAGGTGATGGTGAAAGAGTCCGGGCCGAGCTCGGCGTACAGCTCGTCGATCATGGCGCGGAGCCTGCCGTGCTCGAGGAACGGCGCGGCGAGCGGCTGAACCGGGGCGCGCACCATCGATCGTTCGGCCTCATTGGAGTCCTCCGCCGGAGCGGACCAGGCCAGCTCTTGCACCACCCCCGCTGCGGGCAGCGCCGAGTCGATGCGGGCCAGCAGGTCACGCTGGTCCTCGGCCTCGCCGGGTACCGGCAGCACGGCCAGCGTCTCGTCGGGATCCTCGATCAGGTCGGCGATCTTGGCCAGCAGCAGGCCGGCCGCGCGGTTCACGGCACCACCCCGGCCCGGGAACGGGCGGTCGGTGAACCGGCCGCCGGCGTCGGCGAGCATGATCCCCTCGGCGCGGCGCTCGGCGGCCAGCCCGGTCAGCCGGGCGAGGTCCTCCGCGACGCCGGGCTGGCGGAGCGCCTCGGCGATCTCGGGCTCGACCTGCGCGTAGTAGACGACCGGGTGCTCCAGTAGCGCCCGGGCGGCCCGCTGCGCCGCGGCCTCGCGCTGCGCGGTCCGCTTGGCGCTGACGAACGTGCTGTCCAGCAGCCCGGCCGCGCTGGTCAGGTGCTGGACCGGACGGGCGGGGCGGAACAGCGTCGCGCAGATGTCGTGGTCGATGTCGTAGAGCGCGTCGCCACGTTCGGCGTCGGCCGCCCAGGATTCGAGCGAGCCGTCGGAGAGCCGTAGCGCCCCGCGATCGGCCAGCCAGTCGAGGACATCCACGACCGCGGCCTTGTGCGCGGTGACCGTCGGGTCGAAACCGAGGCCGTCGATCGCGTTCGCCCCCGGGGTGAAACCCCGCACCAGGTCGGCCAGGCTGATCTCCACCCGGGACCGCTGGAACGAGGCGAGCACCAGGCACAGGTAGGACAGCCGGCGACGGTCGAACGGCTTGCCGGAGCGGGCCGAGAAGACCGCCGACTGGGTGGGATCGAGCGAGTCGAGGCGCCGGCTGAGCCGGACCTGGCGGGTCGTCGCGATCAGCGTGTAGCCGAGCAGCTCGCGGAAGTCAGCGGTCATCTGGTCGGCCCAGCGCAGCACCTGATCGAGAGTTCCCGGGCGCGGGCGGGTCGCGGTGATGACGTCGTGGGTGAGCACCAGCCGGACCGCGTGCTGGTAGGAGCCGAGGTCGCTGGGCGGTACCGTCGCGGCGGCCTTGGGCGTCATCGGCGCCCCGCGGGTTCTAGCTGGAGCTGGAAGCCGGGCAGGTGCAGGACGCCATTTTTTGTCCGCACGGAACTGCCTGCTTCGTTCGGGGAAAGGCGCATCGTGACCACGTCGTTGCCGCCGGAGCCGGAGGCCAGGCGGCCCGCCACCACCGTGCGGGCCTCGGTGGCCAGGGTGAGCAGGCGCAGCAGCACCTTTAGTTCCGCGTCGTCGAGCACCCGCTCGTGCGCGCCCGATCGCAACAGGCGCTGTGCGGCCTCGCGTTCGGCCTGGCGCTCGGCCGCCTGGCGCCGGCGGAGTTCGGCCTTGATCGCCGGGTTGGCCCTGGCGGGCTGCGGGACGCCGGGCGTGGGCGCCTTGCCGCGCCGGAACAGCGTGACGGAGATCTCCACGCCGGGCGCGTCCCACCAGGCCGCACGGCTGGAGATCTGCTCGGCGTCGTCGTGCGCGCCGCCGAGGTGCCGCGCCGAGGAGAGGTTGAACGCCGCCGACATGAGCGCGTAGGCGGCGCCCTCGTCGGGTGCGTTGAACACCCATTCGGCCAGGTGGCGGAGTTGGGAGGAGCGGTTCACCCCGCCGCGTTGCGCCTCGGTGACCTGGCGGAGCAGCGCGATGACGGCCGAGACGGCGGCCCGGGTGGCGGTCCGCAGGCCCTCGGCCCTGGCCTGCTCGCCGGGACCTTCGGCGGTGTCGTCGGCAAACCAGGCACGCAGGGCGCCCCAGCGGCGGCGCCAGTCGTCCAGCAGCTCGTCGCGGTCCAGGAACGGGCGCTCGTCGGCCTCGGCCGCGAGGCGCAGCATGGCGTCCGGGTCCCGTGCCCCGGCCGCGGCCTCCGCCTCGGCGACGGCGGCGGCGAGCCGGGGCAGGTAGCGGTCGAGTTCGGCCATGAACTCGGTCATGTGGGTGAGCAGGGCGTTCTTGTACCGCAGGAACGTGTCCGGCGAGGTGTCCGTGGACCGGATGATCTCGCCGAGCGTCAGGTGAAACTGGGCCGCGCGCCTGGACATGTCGTCCAGGACCGTATCCAGGCGGGACAGCCTCCGGTACACCTGCTCCCCGTCCGGCCGGCGGGTGGCCGCCGCGAGCGCCCTGAGGTCGTCGAGAATGTCGGAGAACACCAGCCGGGACAGGTTCGCGTCCCGGATCCGCGCGCTCAGCACGTCTTCCACCGCCGCAAAGGCCCGGTAGCCGAGTTCGCTGAACTGGTAGACGGACTGCCGGTTGCGGTACCGGGCCAGGCTGCCCGCCCGGGAGGGGTCCTCGAGCCGGTGCACCACGCCGTCTTCGGCCAGCGCGTCCAGCTTCTCGCGCAGGCCGCCGTCCAGCCGGGGCACCTCGTCGTGGGCGGCAGCCAGTTCGGCCAGCGCGGCGGCCACGTCATCGGGGGGCGCCTGGGCCTGATGCACCGCGCGGAGCCGGTCGAGCGCGCGGAGCACCCACAGGTAGGCGACGTGGTCGTCGCGCCGGGTGAAGTTGAACAGCCGGAACCTGTCGCTGACGGCGAGCGCGTCGAGGTCGAGCGAGTTCCGCTCGCTTCGGTCGGCGCTGTTCCCGGTCTGGTCTGCCATCGGCTTGGTCTCTCGTCCAGGGCCCGCGATCCTGGCCAGCACAATGCTACGCGCGCGGTGAGGCCGGTTACGCCCGCCGAGCCGGCCCGGCATGAACCCGCCGAATCGCGGGAGAATAGGCCCGCGAGGCCGTGGCCGGTCATGACTCCGGCGCGGATGAGGGCAGCCGCCGCCGACCTAGGCCGCCTGGACACGCTGATCAACGGGGTCGAGCTCGAACCCGCGCTTTAGGCTCGGATCAGAGGACGTTACCGGAAGGCTTGGTGGCCATGGCACAGGACAGACAGTGGGTGGTTGACACGCTGCGCCGCCTGGGATACGAGCACGAAGCCGAGGAGGCGGCGCGGGAACTCCCTGATCCCGTCGATCACGAACAGCTCAGGGAGTTCGGCGATCGGCACGGGATTTCCCTGACCGAGCTGACGGACCGGATGGGAGGCAGTCCCTGATCTGGGCCCTGATCTGGGCCAGCAAGGCAGCCGATCAGGCCGACAGGCGGCGGAGCTCGAGCAACTCCAGCCCGAGCGCTTCGAGTTTGGCGATCACCCCGTATACCGCGGCCTGATCCTGGCGGCAACCCCCGCAGCAGCGTGTCCTCGCCGTGCGGGTGAGCGGTCAGAGCCGGGAACGCGCACAGCATCTTCGGCCCGAGGCGGCCGCGAACGAGCCAGGTACCGGAAGCCCGGCCAAAAGTATCAAGGGGACCGCCTGACTTGACGGTGTACGGCTCGCGAGGATGGTGCCAGACTCAGGGGTGTGCCAGATGCGGTGCGCCGATTATCCAGGGACGCGGAATCGGCGAGCTCACCGTTGATCAGCGGATGGAGGTCACGATAATGCCTGACCAGTTCGGGGGCCCTCAACCGGACAGTGATACCGACCAGTTCGGGGGCCCTCAGCCAGCCACCGATACGGACGAGTTCGGCGGCCCTCAGCCGGACTCTGACACGGACAAGTTCGGCGGCCCGCAGCCGGACTCTGACACGGACAAGTTCGGCGGCCCGCAGCCGGACAGTGATGTCGACCAGTTCGGCGGCCCGCAGCCGGGATGAGGGTGCGGTCTAGGGGGAGCTGGAGTCGGTGCTGGGCAGGTAGCAGCCCGGGCCGGACGGAGCGGCGCAGAACCCGGAGGGCCAGGTCCACGCGGTCCCGTTCCAGTGCTCGATGATGGCCGTGGAGCTGGAGGACCAGTATCCGACGGCCCAGGCGCTGGTCGGGGAGGCGGCGGCCACGGCGTCCAGCTCGCCGTAGGCGGGGCTGGGCACCAGGACCCAGGTCCGGCCGTCCCAGTGCTCGGTAACGGTCAGGATCCCGTGGCGCGGGCAGTAGGCCTCGCCGACCGCCCAGGCGCTGCCATCCGGCGCGATCGTGACCGCGTTCAGCCCGCCCCCGCCGTGCAGCCCGCCCCCGTCCGCGCCAGCGCCGAGGTCCGGGCTGGGCACGATCGTCCAGGTGCGGCCGTCCCAGTGCTCGATCAGCCCGCTGCCCGCGTCGTCCCCTCCGGTCCGGATTCCCTTCGTGCCGACCGCCCACGCGTTGCGAGGCGAGGAGGCGGCCACGGCCGTCAGGATTGCTCCGTCGGGGATCGCCGGGCCGGGCACCGCCGTCCAGGCGGTCCCGTTCCAGTGCTCGATCAGGGGAGCCTGGGTGCCGCCGATGGGCCAGGTATTGCCGACCGCCCAGACGCTGACGGCCGAGACGGCGGCCACGCCGTACAGACCGGTGTCGGCCCCGGCCGGGGCCGGGCCGGGCACCTGGGTCCAGGCCCGGCCGTCCCAGTGCAGGATCAGGGGCTGGCCGGACCCGCCCACCGCCCAGATGTCCCGGGCGGAAACGGCCGCGATGCCCTGCAGGGAGGTACTGGTGACCCGCGGGCTCGGTGACGGGGTCGGGATCACCGTCCACGCCGTGCCATCCCAGTGCTCGGCCAGGGGATTCCCGGTGGTCCCGCCGACCGCCCAGACGTCACCGGCAGACACCTCGGCGACCGCCTGGAAGGTCCCCGGAGGGTTGCCCGGCTGGCCGGGGCTCAGGGGGAGCGCCTGCTCGGTCCACGTGCGGCCGTTCCAGTGCATCGCCCTCGGGTCGGTCGAGTCGGTAGTACCGACCGCCCACACACTGCCCGCCGACATCGCGGCCACGCCGCTGAGCTGGTAGCTGACCACCATCGACCCGGGCTGCGGCAGCATCGGCATCCGGACGCCGCCGCCCGCCGACGCCGGCGACGCCGAGCACGGCCCGGCCGCCGCGGCACCGGCCGCACCGGGCCCGGTACCGGTGCCGGCCGGGCTGGCACCGGGCTCGGCCGTGCACGAGGCCAGCATGCCGACAGCAACCACCAGGCCCGCCACTCGGGCCACCCGGCCCCGGGGCACGCTGCGCCGGCCCGGCGACGCGCTCACCAACCCAGCATCGGTCCCGCCCCGCCACCGCGCCAGGGCACAAACATGAACCCCGGCTAAATACCGGGCCTTATCCGACGCCCGCGACGGTGTATTGGTGCCCGACGCGGGCTCCGGAAGGCCCACCTCACGCGGCGCCGGTCTGCGAGGGCGCCGTCGCGGCCCGCTCGGCGAGGGCCCGGACTTCACCGGCTACCTGCGGGTACACCTCGGCCGGCAGGTAATGCCCGACCCCGGGCACGATGACCAGCCGGGCCCCGCTGATCGCCTGGGCGGTGCGCCGGGCCGCGGCCGGGCGCAGCAGCGGGTCGTCGGAGCCGTGCAGGACGAGAGTCGGCACGCGAAGCTCGGACAGCCGGCCGCCGTGCCACTTGGCGCCGGCCTGGCGGCTTTGCGCGGCGGTGTCGCGCACGCCGCTGACCTGGTCCCGCGCGGCCATCGCGCGCACCTCCTGCTCGTCGAAGGGGTAGGCCGGAGAGGCCAGGGCGCGCGTGACTGCGACGGCGAGCGCGAGGTCACCGTCCCGGCCCTCGGGGAACCTCATCCGCGCCAGCCTGGCCACCAGGCCGAGGTGAACGTACCGGCCCGCCGACAGGCCGGCCACGTCGCTCGGCAGCGAGGCCGAGGAGGTGAGGCTGCGTACCCGCCGCGGGTGGCGCAGGGCGGTGCGCTGGGCCACCTGCCCGCCCATCGAGTGGCCGAACAGGTGCGCCGAGTCCCAGCCGATCGCGTCCAGCACCGCGACCGCGTCATCGGTCATGTCCTCGGCGCTGTAGGCCGGCGAGCGCCTGCGCAGCACCGCGGCGAGGGGGCCGCCCGTCCCGGCATCGGGGAAATGGGTGGACTGCCCGGCATCGCGCTGGTCGTAGGCCACGACGTGAAACCCGCGGCGGACGAACTCGCTGACGAGCGCATCCGGCCACCAGAACCGGGACACGGCCAGCCCCATGACCAGCAACAGGGGAGCACCGCCCGCGCCGCCCAGATCTTCGAACGCGATCCGCACCTGGCCGTTGACCGCATACCGGGCCGACCCGGAACCGGATACCGCCATGATCCCTCCAGCCGACTTTGCAAACACCGTTCGCAAATAAGGCTAGCAGTTAGCGTACGATGTTCGCAAACGAGACGGCGGGAGCGCGGATGACGGCAGCGGAGGGCGGCGACCCGATCTGGATGCGCCCTGAGCGAGCGGCGACCGGCCGGCCGCCCCGGCACTCCCGGGAGGAGATCACCGCCGTCGCGATCGCCATCGCCGACCGGGAGGGGCTGGACGCGGTATCCATGCGGCGGGTCGCCGCCGACCTCGGGACCGGAGCCGCGTCGCTGTACCGGTACCTCGATACCCGCGAGGACCTGCTCGACCTGATGATCGACGCCACCGGCGCCGAGTACGCCGTCACGGCGCCGACCGGCGACTGGCTCGCCGACCTGCTCGACCTCGGCGAGCAGGCGCGCGCGATCATGCGGCGCCACCCGTGGCTGCCGCCCCTGCTCATCACCCGCTCCGTGCTCGGCCCCAACGGCCTCGTGCTCCTCGAGCACGTGCTGGAAGCGCTGGCCTCCC
>Ga0187808_10000838_pt1 | contig 10233 bp, 9 predicted proteins | sample NC_wetland_sal_i_5_FD_132427 | JGI IMG/M metagenome (GOLD analysis project Ga0187808, IMG submission 132427) | Wetland sediment microbial communities from Neuse River Estuary, North Carolina, USA - ASW_3 | ecosystem: Environmental > Aquatic > Freshwater > Wetlands > Sediment | place: USA: North...
CCCACCTCGTGGTGCTGCATCTCGACCTCGATGCCGCACTTGATCAGGTTGGCGACCATCTCCGAGCGCAGGTCGGTGTAGTGGTCCATCGGCGGCACCGGGAAATAGCCGCCCTTGTACCTGGGCTTGTAGGCGAGGTTTCCGCCGTCCTCGTCCTTGCCGGTGTTCCAGGCGCCTTCCTCGGAGTCGATGTGGTAGTAGCCCTCGTTGGCCGAGGTAGAAAAGCGCGCCGAGTCGAAGATGTAGAACTCCGCCTCCGGGCCGAAGAAGGCCGTGTCGCCGATCCCGGTGCCGCGGAGGTAGTCCTGCGCCTTGCGGGCGATGTTGCGCGGGTCCCTGCTGTAAGGCGCGCCGGTCAGCGGGTCGTGCACGAAGAAGGTGAGGTTCAGCGTCTTGTGCGTGCGGAAGGGATCGACATACGCAGTGGCCGGGTCGGGCAGCAGCTGCATGTCAGACTCGTGGATCTGCTGGAACCCGCGGATCGACGAGCCGTCGAACATGAGGCCATCGGTGAAGACGCCCTCGCCGAACGATGCGGCGGGCACGGTGAAGTGCTGCATCGTTCCCGGCAGGTCGCAGAACCTGACGTCGATGAACTCCACATTCTCCTCTGCGATGAAGCGGAGGACTTCCTCGGCACTGCTGAACATCAACCCTCCAAGGTCCAGGGCAAGCATGTGGTTCTCACGGCACGCGATTGGGACGCTAACCGCCGGCAATTTCCGCGCCGTGTCTGGTGTGTTTCACGGATGTTACGGCTCGCCGGCCGTGCCCAGGACACCTATTATGACCCCTCGGCTGGGGCCGTGGCCTGGTCACGCGGGCGATTACCCGGCCCATGCCGCGGCCCGCTGCTCGCCTCGCGCCCCGGAACGGCTACCGTGGTGATGTGGCCAGAAAGTCCCGTAACCGCGGTAGCGGAACCTCGGCTCGAACCGCCGCCCGACCCGCTCGGGCCAGCGCTGCCGCGGCCGGCCCGGCGCAGACCGGCCCGGCGCAGACCGGCACCGCGCAGCTGACCGCTCCCGCAGTCACCGACGCGAACCCGGCCAGCGCGAAGAAGGCCAAGACCGAGACCTATCCGGGCGAGCATCTCGGCTTGCCGGAGCGGGGCCCGGGGTCGGTGTCCAGCATGCCCCGGCGCGTCCTGGCCCTGCTCATCGACTGGCTGCTGAGCATGGTCATCGCCTACTGGCTGACTCATTCGCAGTTCTGGACGATCGCCGTCTTCGCGATCGAGGTCTATGTGCTCACCGCCCTAGGCGGGAGCACAGTGGGCAAGCGGCTGTGCGGAATCCGCGTGGTCCGGATCGGTGGCGGTCCGGTGGGCTTCGGCTGGGCGCTGGTCCGGACGGCGATCCTGCTCACCGTGGTCCCGCCGCTGCTGACCGACCGCGACCTGCGCGGCCTGCACGATCGCGCCTCCGACACGATCGTGGTGCGCATCTAGCCGGCGAGCGAACCTTCGGACTGGGGCTAGCGAGTCTTCGGTCTCGGCATCTTGGGCTGCCTGATGTTCTTCGGGATCGGCCCCTTAGGTGCCTGCAGGGACGGCTGGAGGGCCTTCAGCCGGTGGTTGAGGTCGCTGACCGCGGCGGGCTTGAGGTTGCGTGGCAGCCGCATAACCTTGCGCTGCAGCTTGCTGAGCGGGATCTGGCCTTCCTCGTTCCCTACCTGGAACTCGAAGATGGGCACCTCGTACGCCACCCGGGCGACCCGCTTCTTCTCCGCGGCCAGCAGGCTGGCCAGCCGGGTGGGGGAGCCCTCGCCGACCAGGACGACGCCCGGCCTGCCCACCGTCCGGTGCACCACGTCCATGTTCCGGTTGGCCGCGATGGCGGGGGTCACCGTCCAGTTACCGCGCATGTTCTCCAGCACCGCCGCTGCCGCGCCCGGCTGTCCCTCGATGGCCGCGTACTGGGCCGCCTGCGCGAACCTGCCGAACAGGATCGTCCCGGCCAGCAGGCCGAGCAGCACGCCGAGCGGGATGAGCAGCGGAGCCAGGCCAGTGAGCAACCCGATGATCACCAGCACCGCCAGGATGCCGAGCCCGCTCCCGAAGACGATCGGCATCGCCCGCGGGTTCGAGCGGTGCACCAGGCCCGCGACCATGCGTATCTGCTTCAGCCGCCCGGCCTTAGCCATATCCGCAGCGGCCTCCATGGCGGCGGCTTGGTCAGCGGACCCGGATTTTCTCGACATGCGTGCCATGCTCCGCAGCATACGGTTCCGGCGCCCCGGACAGAAACCGCCGTGCCATCCGAGGCCTGCCAACGACCGTGGGCATGTCGGCCCGGCCATGGCGGCCGCCCGTGAGCTAAACACCGAGGCCTGACGGTACGGCGGCCAAGGACAGCACCGACCGTCGGCGCGCTCACCGGTCCGGCGCTGAACCGCCGCGCTGCTCGATGGCCTGCGCGTACAGCCGCCCGGCCCGGTAGGAGGACCGTACCAGCGGGCCGGACATGACCCCGGCGAACCCGAGCCCCAGCGCTTCCTCGCGCAGTTCGACGAACTCCTCGGGCTTCACCCACCGCGCCACCGGATGGTGGCGCGGCGTCGGCCGCAGGTACTGGGTGATGGTCAGCAGCTCACAGCCGACGGACCGCAGGTCCCGCATGGCCTCGGTGATTTCGTGCCGTTCCTCGCCCAGGCCGAGGATCAGGTTGGACTTCGTCACCAGGTGCGCCTCGCGGGCCGCCCGCAGCACGTCCAGTGACCGTGAGTACCGGAACCCTGGCCTGATCCGCCGGAAGATACGCGGCACCGTCTCGATGTTGTGCGCGAGCACCTCCGGCGCGGCCGAGAAGACCTCCGCGAGGCGGCTGGGGTCGGCGTTGAAGTCGGGGATGAGCAGTTCCACGCCGCAGCCAGGGATGGCGGCGTGAATCTCGCGGCACGTCTGCGCGTACAGCCAGGCCCCGCCGTCGGGCAGGTCGTCGCGCGCGACGCCGGTCACGGTTGCGTACTTCAGGCCCATCGCGGCGACCGACTCCGCCACCCGTCGCGGCTCGCCCTCGTCCAGCGGCTGAGGCTTGCCGGTGTCGATCTGGCAGAAGTCGCACCGCCGGGTGCACTGGTCACCGCCGATGAGGAAGGTGGCCTCGCGGTCCTCCCAGCACTCGAAGATGTTCGGGCAGCCGGCCTCCTCGCAGACCGTGTGCAGACCCTCACTGCGGACCAGGTTCTTCAGCTGGGTGTACGAGGGGCCCGTGCGTAGCCGGGTCTTGATCCACGGCGGCTTGCGCTCGATCGGGACCTCGGCGTTGCGGGCCTCGAGGCGGAGCATGCGCCGGCCCTCCGGTGCGAGTACCACCCCTTCAGGGTATGTCGCTGCCGGTCCAGGAAAGAACCGGTAGAGCGCCACAACCACTGGTCATGACGTGACGGCTCAGCTCGCCGCGGCAGCGGCGGCCGGGCGGTCGGGGAGGCTCGCGGCCGGACCGGTCAGGGATTCGGCATCGACGACACGGCGCCAGGTGCGATAGCCGAGGGCCTCGGCCAGGTGGTGCTCCAGGACCGGCGTGACCTCGGCGACCGTAACCTGACGTCCCGTTTCGGCGGACAGCGTGGTCGTCCCGGCGTCGCGGATCCCGCAGGGAACGATGCGGTCGTACCACGACAGGTCGCAGTCGCAGTTCAGCGCCAGCCCGTGCATGGTGACACCTCGGGCGACCCGCGCGCCGATCGCCCCGACCTTGCGATCGGGATCACCCGGGACCCACGCCCCGCTGCGGCCCGCCACCCGCACCGCGGTCACCCCGAACTCGGCGCAGGTCCGGATCATGGCCTCTTCCAGCGCCCGCACGTAGGCGACCACGTCGACCGGCTCACGGACCCTGATGATCGGGTATGCGGTCAGCTGCCCCGGCCCGTGCCAGGTGATCTTGCCGCCGCGATCCACGTCGATGACCGGCGCGCCCGGATCCCCGAACGGCCGGTCGGACGGGGCCGTGCGCTTGCCGGCCGTGTAGACCGGCTCATGCTCGAGCAGCAGGCAGCTGTCCCGAACCTCGTCGGCCACCCGCCGCGCGTGGATGCGCCGCTGCAGATCCCAGCCGTCGATGTAGTCAACCGGGGCCGGACCGAGGGCCAGGTAACCAAGCTCGCTCACTTTCCCCAGCTTACGCGCGGCCGCACCGGCGAAAGCCAGGCCGGCCAACGAGCAAGGGGGCGGCCAGCCTAATCACCCCGGGCCGGAAGCACAATGAGGTTGTGATAGACGAGGCTGAACTACGCCGGATGAGCCAGGACGAACGGCGGCGGCTGGCACGGGTCCTCGCCGAACTCGACGGCCCCGCTGCAGGTGCACCGGACCTGGACACGCTGGCCAACCCGTACCTGACTGATGCGAAGCTGCGCCATCAGCGTCGGCTGGCCCTGCTCGGCTCCGCAGTCTGCTGCGTGATCCTGGCAGGCTGGATCGTGGTACTTGCCGCCACCCTGCCGCACCGCTTCGACGCGCATCACTGGCGCACGGTCTGGGTGAACTTCGATGTGTTCCTGCTCGCGGCCTTCGTGGCGACGGCTTGGGCGATCTGGCGGGAACGGCAGGTCCTGATCCTGCTACTGGTGGGCATCGGCACCATGCTGTGCTGTGACGCGTGGTTCGACGTCGGCACCTCGCTGGCCACCAGCAGTCTGTGGATCAGCCTCCTGACCGCGGTCTTTGCCGAGCTGCCGCTCGCCCTTCTGGCCTTCGCCGGGGCACACCGCCTGCTCCGGGCCACGGTCGAGGCCAGCCTCCAGGTCCCGGCCCCGGCGGCCGTAAGAACGCTGGAAGAGGCCCCGGCTGGCACCCGCGGCCCGGCCGAGGACCGGACAGCGGCGTGCTCGCTACGCCGCACGCCGCTGTCCGGCCGCGGCCTGGACGAGGCCCTCCCGCGCGGCCGCGCCCACCGCCCTGCCGAGCGCCACGCTTAGCGGGGGCCCATGATCCCGGCTGAGGCCCGGCGCCGGCGCCAACCGGACCGCGGATGTCACAGTCGGCGTCCGCCCCTCGTCTTAGCCACTGGACGAGGACGGAGAAAGAGTGGACGCGAGCGACTACACCCAGTACCGGCCGCTGATGTTCTCGATCGCCTACCGGATGACCGGCAGCGTCAGCGACGCCGAGGACATCGTGCAGGAGGCCTTCCTCCGCGCGACAAGAACCCTCATCGCCGTCATCGCGCTCGACGTGCTCGACGGCCAGGTCCAGGCCATCCGGACGGTGGCCAACCCCCACAAGCTCGGCCACCTCGGCCCCGTCTCGCAGACCTGGCACCTTCGCCAGGACGAGTAAACAAGAAGTGTCACGCCCGCCGAGCCCGCTGCGTCGTAGAGGGGGACCACAGCAGAGGAAGGGAAAAGAAAACAATGCGAGTCTTCGTCGCGGGGGCGACCGGCGTGATCGGCCAGTACCTGGTGCCCGGCCTGATCCAGGCCGGGCACCAGGTCACCGCCAGCATGCGCTCGCCGCTCAAGGCCAACCAGCTCAAGAACCAAGGCGCGACGCCCGTGATCGCCGACGGGCTGGACCGCGAGGCGGTGCTCAAGGCGGTCAGGGCCGCGCAGCCCGAGGTGATCATCCACCAGATGACCGCGCTGACCAGCATGCGCAGCTTCCGCCACTTCGACAAGGAGTTCGCGGTCACCAACGAGCTCCGCAGCAAAGGCACCGACTACCTGCTGGAAGCCGCCGCACGGGCCGGCACTCGCCGGTTCATCGCGCAGAGCTTCGTCGGCTGGACCAACGCCAGGGAAGGCGGCACGGTCAAGACCGAGGAGGATCCGCTCGACCCGCATCCGCTGGCGGTGACGGCCAGCACCTTGACGGCCATCAGGCACCTCGAAAACGCCGTGCCCGCCCAGGTCCACGAGGGCCTGGTACTCCGCTACGGCATCCTCTACGGGCACGGCGCCTCGGACCTCATGCTCGAGGCGGTGCGCAAGCGGCAGATGCCGGTCGTCGGCGGGGGCACCGGCACCTGGTCGTTCACCGAGGTCACCGACGCCGCCGCCGCCACCGTGGCCGCGGTCACCCGGGGCGCGTCTGGTGTCTACAACGTCGTGGACGACGAACCGGCCCCGGTCGCCCAGTGGCTGCCCTACCTGGCCTCGTCCCTGGGCGTGAAGCCGCCCATGCGCGCCCCGGCCTGGCTGGGCCGCCTGCTGGGCGGCGAGCTGACCGTCTCGATGATGACCGAGGTGCGCGGGGCCAGCAACGAGAAGGCCAAGCGCGAGCTCGGCTGGACCCCGGCCTACCCGAGCTGGCGCGACGGCTTCCTGGCCTGGGCCGAGGCATTCAACTCCGGGAAAGCGGCATGACGACGCCGGAAAGCTCCGCGGCGGACTACACGGAGTTCAGGCCGCTGATGTTCTCCATCGCCTACCGGATGACCGGGAGCATCAGCGACGCCGAGGATATCGTCCAGGAGGCCTTCCTGCGGCTGACCCGTGCGCTCCGCGATGGGGTCAGCATCACCTCGCCCAAGGCGTACCTGGCCACGGTCACCACCCGGCTGGCCATCAGTCACCTGCGGTCCGCTCGGGTCCGGCGGGAAGCCTACGTGGGCGCCTGGCTGCCCGAGCCACTCGTCACGGGCGAGCTGGGCCCCGCGGCCGCCCCGGACCCCGCGGAGCGCGCCGAGATGTCAGATTCCCTGTCCATGGCCTTCCTCGTCCTGCTGGAAAGCCTGTCGCCGACCGAACGTGCCGTCTTCCTGCTGCACGAGGTCTTCGGCTACGACTACGCCGAGATCGCCGAGATCACCGGCAAGTCCGAGCCGAACTGCCGTCAGATCTTCGCCCGGGCCAGGCATCACATAGACGCAGGCAAGCCCCGGTTCGACGCCTCCCGCGAGCAGCGCGACGAGGTGGCCCGCCGCTTCTTCGAGGCCGCAGGCGGCGGCGACCTCAACGCGCTGCTGAACCTGCTCGCCCCCGACGCGGTCACGATCGGCGACGGCGGCGGCAAGGGTCAGGCCCTGCGCGAGCCGCTGCACGGCCCGGAACGGGTCGCCCGGTTCATGCTCGGGCTGTTCCGCCGCGCGCAGAAGGAGGGCACCTACGCCGTGCCGGCCTTGGTCAACGGCCAGCCGGGCGCGGTGGCCTACGACTCCGAAGGCCGGGTGGCCAGCGTCTTCTCGCTCGACATCGCCGACGGCCAGGTGCAGGCGGTGCGCTCCGTGGTCAACCCCGACAAGCTCCAGCACCTCGGACCGACCTCCGATCTGTACCTGCGCCCGGACCGGGACTTACCCTGGCGGTCATGGCCACCGACTTCACCGAGGAGACCGCGGCCGACGCGGTCGTCGAGAGCTTCGCCACCACCCCGGACCCGCGGCTGCGCGAGCTGCTGACCAGCCTGGTCAGGCACCTGCACGCCTTCGTCAGGGACACCGAGCCGACGATCGCCGAGTGGGAGCGGGCCATCGATTTCCTGACCGCCACCGGCCAGAAGTGCGACAGCGAACGGCAGGAATTCATCCTGCTCTCCGACGTGCTCGGCATCTCCATGCTGGTCGAGACGATCAACAACCGGACGACGGTCCCCGGCCGGGGGGGTCTGCCAGGGGGGTCCCGGGGGATGGAGTCCCCCCGGGGGTCAGCACGGTCGTCCTCCCGGGCCAGCGCCGCCACCGAGTCCACCGTGCTCGGCCCGTTCCACATGGTCGTCTCCCCGCGCCGGGCGCTGGGCGACACCATCGACCTGGTCGGGACCGGCCCGCAGTGCGTGCTCGAAGGCCGGGTCCTCTCCGCCGACGGCACGCCGCTGCCCGGCGCCGAACTCGACGTCTGGCAGGCGAACGACCAGGGCTTCTACGACGTCCAGCAGCCGGACGTGCAGCCCGCGGGCAACGGCCGCGGCCTGTTCACCGCCGACCAGGACGGCGCCTACTGGTTCCGCACGATCGTGCCGACCCACTACCCGATCCCCACCGACGGCCCGGTCGGCACCCTGCTCGAGGCGACGAAACGCCACCCTTACCGCCCGGCGCACATCCACTTCATCGTGACCGCCCCCGGGCACCGCCCGCTGACTACGCACATCTTCGTGGCCGGCAGCCCCTACATCGAATCCGACGCGGTGTTCGCGGTGAGGAAAAGTCTGATCACCGAGTTCACCCCGGCCGACGATCCTGGCCAACCCGCCCGCGCCCATTTCGACATCGTCCTACTACCCGAGAGCTGAATACCGACCGTTCGCCCCATTTCTTCATTTGGACCGAACGGGCCATAGTGCGTGCCGCCGTCCTCGCTAGGAGCCTCTCGTCGCAAAGTTTCCGACTTTCGTCATGATTGATCCGCTTTGCTCGGGTAGCGTCCGAAACCGGAAACAATCCGCCCAGGTGCACCCGGTGAGGGGCCTTCATGCTTCAGGCGTTGCTGCTGGCTGCGCTCATCGCTGCGCCGCTCGGCTCGGCGGCCCTGTTCGTGCCCACCCGGCTTGTCGACCGCGGCACCGGGACGTGGACGGCCGTGCGGCGCCTGGTGCTCGCCGTGATCGGCACGGCGCTGCTGGCCGCGTCGGTGGCCCTCGCCCTGCGGCAGCTCGGGGCCACCGAGCACAACCTGGTGGCCGGGGTCGCGGGCGTGGTGGTCGCCAGCCTGATCTGGCTGCCGGTGACCAGGCGCTGGTCGGCCCGCGCTCGCCTGTGCTGGTCCTCGACCGTGTTCCTGTTCGTGGTGTACCTGGTCTACGCGATCGAGTGGACCTTTAACAGCAACCTCGGGCCGGTCAGCACCGTGGGCGGTGTGCTGCTCTGGCTGCTCGAGATATTCGCCGCCGTGCTGAGCTGCGCGTACCTCTGGGAACTCTGCGACGCGCTCGGCACCGAGCACTGGCGCCGCCGGATCACGCGCCGGACCAGGCTGTCCGTGCCGGACAGCGAACTGCCCATGGTCAGCCTGCACGTCCCGGCGCACAACGAGCCGCCGGGCATGGTCATCGACACGCTGCGCTCCCTGCTCCGCCTGGCCTACCCGCGCTACGAGGTCATCCTGATCGATGACAACACCGACGACGAGGACCTGTGGCGCCCGGTGGAGGCCTGGTGCGGCCGCCACGGCGTCAAGTTCGCCCACCTGGAGGACTGGCCGGGCTACAAGTCCGGGGCGCTGAACTACGCGCTGCGCCGGATGACCTCGCAGGACGCCGAGGTCATCGGCATCGTCGATTCCGACTACCAGGTCGAGCCCGGATGGCTGCGCCGCTGCGCGCCCGCGTTCGCCGACCCGTGGATCGGCTTTGTCCAGACGCCGCAGGACTACCGGGACTGGACCCAGGCCCGCTACTACCGGCGGCTCTACTATTCCTACAACTACTTCTTCGTGGTTTCCCAGCCGTCCCGCAACGAGCATGACGGAGCCATCTTTGCCGGCACCATGGGGCTGATCCGGCGGGTGGCCCTCGATGAGCTCGGCGGCTGGGATGAGTGGTGCATCACCGAGGATGCCGAGTTGTCGCTGCGGCTGCTGCGGGCCGGCTGGCACGGGCTGCACGTGGACGAGACGTTCGGCCGCGGCATCATGCCGCTGACCTTCGAGGCGCTCAAGGGCCAGCGCTACCGATGGTGCTTCGGCGGCATCCAGATCCTGCGCATGCACTGGCGCTCGATGCTCCCCGGACGCCCGAACCGGGCGAACCACCTGAGCACCGGCCAGCGCTGGGCCTACCTGGCCGGGGCGCTGCAGTGGTACGGGGACCTGCTCAGCCTGCTGTTCCTGATCTTCCTGCTGGCCGGCGCGGCCAACCTGGCCACCGGCGGCGGCCAGCTCTTCCGCAAGCTGACCATCTTCCTGGTCGCGGCCGTCCCGGTGATGGTCTTGCTCGGTCTGGTGCGGGCGGTGGCCCTGCTGCGTCGCGGTACCGGCGCGTCCTGGCGGGACGCCCTCGGCGCGTTCTTCATCTGGCAGTCCACCGCGCTGGTCGTGGCGCGTGCCTCGGTGCTCGCGCTGTTCGCCCGCAAGGCCGCCTTCCTGCGCACCCCGAAAACCAGCGAGCGCACCCGATGGTGGGAGGCGCTGCGGGCCAACTGGGCCGAGTCCATCCTCGCCGTGTTCGGCTTCGCCGGCATCGCGGGCGCCCTGTCCAAGTACGACCAGCTGAGCGGGCCGCTGCTGGCGGGCCTGCTGCTGTTCCCCACCCTCGGCATGGCCGCGGCCCCGGTCAACAGCTGGGCCGCCCGCCGCGCCGCGCTGCCCGCCGGGCTCCGCGACCGGCGGCGCACCGAGTACCGCCGCGACCGC
>Ga0187808_10000840_pt1 | contig 10228 bp, 7 predicted proteins | sample NC_wetland_sal_i_5_FD_132427 | JGI IMG/M metagenome (GOLD analysis project Ga0187808, IMG submission 132427) | Wetland sediment microbial communities from Neuse River Estuary, North Carolina, USA - ASW_3 | ecosystem: Environmental > Aquatic > Freshwater > Wetlands > Sediment | place: USA: North...
CGGATTCGGGGAGTCCGCGGCGCGTCCGGCCGGGGCGCTCTCACCGTCGGGCGACGTGCTCGACGCGCTAGCCGAGATGGGTATTGCCCGCTGTCACGTGGTTGGCTTGTCCTTTGGCGCGGGTGTGGCGGTCGAGGTCGCACTGGCCAAGCCGTCGGCTGTCGCTTCGCTCCTGCTCGCGTCACCGGCCGGATCGCTGCTCGCGGAGGAGACGTCCGATCTGCGGGCGTTCATCGACGCGGAGAGCGGCGCCATGGAGCGCGGCGACTTCGACGCGGCGGTCGAGGCAAACCTGTCCTGGTGGGTCGAGGGCCCGCGCCGCTCCGCGGATCAGGTTGACCCCTTTGTCCGTGACCGCGTGCGGCGCATGCAGCGGCGGGCGTTCGAGGTGACCGCGGACTGGGACGACGTCGAGGAACAGGAGCTGGATCCACCAGCATTGGACCGGCTCAGCGAGATCGACGTTCCCGTGCTCGTGCTCGTCGGCGGGCTCGACTTGGACGCGGTGCACGACGCTGTCGGGCGTGTGGTCGCCGGGATCGCCGGTGCCCGGCGTGTCGACTGGCCGGACGCCGGGCATCTGCCGTCGCTCGAGAATCCGGCTGCCTTCGCCGAACTGCTGCTGGAATGGGTCAAGGATGAGGCAGGGTGGCCGTCAGCGAGCCGGTCCGCCGGTCGGGACGAGGAGGGCGTCCGGGGGAGTCGGCGCGGTCCGTTCTGAATCGTTGGTCTTTGTCAATACCAGCCAGCCCAGCAGCGCTAGCGGGTAGACGAAATAGCCAAAGCGGCTCGACGGGTCGAGGAGGAACAAGACCGTGAATCCGACCGCGAGGCGCCACGCGGCGTCCCGCGCGTCGCGCGGCGGCCGCAGCAGGAGCCAGGCCACGAACGCCACGGCCGCGAGCACCGTCAGCGCCACCACGGTGTAGTGGCCGGCGTTACCGAGTCCGGCGATGAGATGCCCGGGCAGCGGGCTGGCCGCCGGAGTCTTGAACTTCGTGAGACCGAGCGGGAAGTCGACGAGGTTCTGCTTGACAGCATCCGGCGTGGCCAGCGCCTCGGGAGCGGCCAGCAGCGACAGGATGCCGGTCGCCGCCACCGCGGTCACGGTGAACCTGGCGGCGGCGCGCGGCGCGTACCGGACCCAGGCCATGACCGCCAGCACGGGGACGGCGGCCCACGCGGTGGTCTTCGCCGCACACGCGACCGCCAGCACGAGTGCTGCCCGCACCAGCTTGCCCCGGCTAGCCAGGGCCAGCGTGAGGCACAGCGCCGCGATAACCGGCGGATCCGTGATGCCGAGCGCCAGCGGATATGCGATCACCGGCGAGGCGACGGCGAGGGCGGTCAGGCCGGCCACGCGGTGGCGGCACTCGGTACAGCCGCGGAGCCGATGCGGCGACATGACCGCGAAAGCCACGGCGAACAGCGCGATCGTGGTCAGGGAGACCCAGACTCGCGGGTCACCGGGCACTCCGGACAGGCCAGCCGAGCGTGGCAGGCCGAAGACGTCCATGACCGGGAGGTACGGGTTGTACAACTTCCAGTCGACCAGCTGACTGGGCGGCAGATACGGCGATCCGTACTTGACCAGGTGGGTCGCCCCGTTGGTGAGGACGAGCACCTCAGCAGGGGCGGGCATCAGGGCGGCCAGCCAGAGCAGCGGCGCGACCAGCGCCCCGGCGACCGCGACGGCCAGCGGCAGCAGCCATCCACGAGTGAAGTACAGCAACATCGTCGTCACCGCGTAGGCTCCGAAGGCCCACGTGGACCAGTCGCTGTCTTCGTGGCCAGCGGAGACCGCCGCCAGACCAGCGATGAGCGTGAAGGCAGCGAACCATATCGTGATCAGGCGACGGCTGGGCCATGCCATGTGCGCCGATTCCTGCCCCGCCGGCTGGGCTCCACTACCCGCTGCCACGAACACAGTATCCCTGCTTCGTGGCGGTGAAAGTAACCGTCGGTCGGCTCAGGGCAGTTTCCAGTCGACGGGCTCGGCATTCTGGCGCGCCAGGAGCTGGTTCGCCCGGCTGAACGGGCGCGTGCCGAAAAATCCGTTATGAGCGGACATGGGGCTCGGGTGCGCCGACTCGATGCGCGGCACGTCGCCCAGCACCGAGGCCAGGTTACGCGCGTCCCGGCCCCACAAGATGGCCACGAGCGGCCTGTCCCTCGCGGCGAGCGCCCGGATCGCCTGTTCCGTGACCTCCTCCCAGCCCTTGCCGCGGTGCGAGCCTGGCTTGCCAGGCTCAACGGTGAGGACCCGGTTGAGCAGCAGGACGCCGCGTTCGGCCCAGGGGGTGAGGTCGCCGTTCGCTGGGGTCGGGAAGCCGAGGTCCGCCGAGTACTCGGCGAAGATGTTCACCAGGCTGCCGGGCAGCCGGGTGACCTTCGGGTCCACGGAGAAGCTCAGGCCGACCGGGTGACCGGGGGTCGGGTACGGGTCCTGGCCGACGATGAGCACCTTGACGTCGTCGAATGGCTGCTTGAAGGCGCGCAGCACGTTCTCGCCCGAGGGCAGGTACCGCTTGCCTGCCGCGACCTGCTCGCGCAGGAAGTCGCCCATCTTGGCGATCTGGTCCTTGACCGGATCCAGGGCGGTGGCCCAGCCCGCCTCGACGATGTTGCTCAACGGCTCTGGCATGGGCGAACTTTAGCGGCTCACTTCGCTGTGCCGCAGGTTTGCGTGCTTCACGCTTCGTTAAACGGTTCACGGGTGGTGCGGAGCTGGTAAAAAGGATTAACCTGCGCATGTTGGCGCTGGACGTGCGACCGACGTCACTGTCTGTCGCCGCGGGTGCTCTTTAGAGCCAAACAGATGGAACGATGGGGCCCATGAAAGGACGTGTGCTAGTCGTCGACGACGACGCGGCGCTCGCGGAGATGCTCGGCATCGTGCTCCGCGGTGAGGGGTTCGAGCCGACGTTCGTGGCCGATGGAGACAAGGCGATGGAGGTCTTCCGCGACACGCGGCCAGACTTGGTGCTGCTCGACCTGATGCTGCCTGGTTCTGACGGGATCGACGTGTGCCGCCAGATCAGGGGCGAGTCGGGTGTGCCGATCGTCATGCTGACGGCGAAGACCGACACCGTAGACGTGGTGCTCGGGCTGGAGTCAGGGGCGGACGACTACATCCTGAAGCCGTTCAAGTCCAAGGAGCTTGTCGCCAGGATCAGGGCACGGCTGCGCAGGACGGACGAGCCCGCACCGGAGATGCTGCAGATCGGGGACGTGGCGATCGACGTGGCTGGCCACTCGGTCAAGCGGAACGGCGAGACGCTCAGCCTCACTCCGCTGGAGTTCGACCTGCTGGTGGCCCTCGCCCGCAAGCCGAGGCAGGTGTTTACCCGTGAGGTGCTGCTCGAGCAGGTGTGGGGGTACCGGCACGCCGCCGACACCCGGCTGGTGAACGTGCATGTGCAGCGGCTCCGGGCCAAGATCGAGAAGGACCCGGAGCACCCGGAGATCGTGGTAACGGTCCGCGGCGTGGGGTACAAGGCAGGACCCGGCTGACTTTCTGATGGAGCGGCCCGCGGTTAACCACGACGCGGCCGGTGCGCCAGCCGCGCCGGTTCAGGCGTCGGTGCGTGGCTCCGCCATGCCCGCGGGTCCGCCGCAGCAGCGTGACGTGCGCGAGGCCTGGGAGATGGCGCTGCGCCGCAAGAAGCTGGTGCGCTGGGTCGTGAGCTGGCTGCCGCACGGCCTAACCATCGTCATCCGCGCCTTGCTGCGGTGGCAGCACTTGGTCGTCGCCAAGCTACGGGCGCGCTGGCACCGGAGCCTGCAGCTGCGGGTGGTCGGCACCACCCTCCTGATCTCGGCGTCCGTGATCGCGGTGCTCGGGTTCTTTCTCACCGAGCAGATCAACTCCGGCCTGTGGAACAACGCGAGGGATTCCGCGCGTGCCCAGACGGTCAGTGCGCTGGACAACGCCCGCGCGCTCCAAGGTCTGTCGGATTATCCCGCCACCGGGCAGGCCGCGACTGAGTTCATGACCTCCGCTGGCAATGCGCTCCAGCCGACCGCTAACGGCACGACGCCGCCCTACTACGTGATGGTGGGGCTGAACGAGGAGACCTTCGGGGACTCGGCGGGGTATTTCATATGGGACAGCAGCGTCAACGCGAACCTGCCGCAAGAGCTCCTCACCGACGTCCAGCAGGAACAGATGGCGGACGTCACCCGCGGCGAGGCTGAGACTCAGCTCTACTACGTGCCCACCACGCTGACGTTCAACGACGGCGGACAGACCGAACCCGCCATCGCGTTCGGCGCTCCGCTCGGTGACTACTATCAGCTCTACCTTGTCTTCCCGCTCACCCAGGAGGCGCAGGCGCTGCAGCTCGTCCAGACGGCGCTGATCGGTGTGGGGATCGCGCTGGTCGCGCTGCTCGCGGCCATCGCCTCGCTAGTGACCCGGTGGGTGGTGCTGCCGGTCAGGCACGCGGCGCAGGCGGCGCAGCGGCTTTCCGCCGGGCGGCTGGACGAGCGGATGCCGGTCGGTGGCGCCGACGACCTCGCCGCGCTCGCCACCTCGTTCAACGACATGGCCCAGAGCCTGCAGGACAAGCTGCGGGAGCTCGAGGAGCTTTCGAACGCGCAGCGTCAGTTCGTCTCGGACGTGTCTCACGAGCTGCGCACCCCGATGACGACGATCAGGATGGCGGCCGAGGTCCTGTATGAGTCCAGGGAGCAGCTTGACGCCCCCTCTGCCCGCTCCGCCGAGCTGCTGCAGAGCCAGACCGAGCGGTTCGAGGTGCTGCTCACCGATCTGCTCGAGATCAGCAGGCACGACGCCAACGTGGCCACGCTGGACGCGGAGGCCGCGGACATGTGCGACATCGTGCGCCGGTCGGCCGACGACGCGCAGCAGCTAGCGGAGCGGCGCGCTTGCCGCATCGAGTTCCGGCTGCCCGTCGAGGCGTGCGTGGCCGAGGTAGACAGGCGACGCGTCGAGCGGATCCTGCGGAACCTGCTGGTGAACGCGGTGGAGCACGGTGAGGGCAGGGATGTCGTGGTGACGGTGGCAGCGGACAGCGACACGGTAGCCGTGGCCGTGCGGGACCACGGTGTCGGGCTAGGCCCGGGGGAGGATCAGCTGGTTTTCGAGCGGTTCTGGCGGGCAGACCCGGCGCGCGCGCGCACCACCGGCGGCACCGGCCTGGGGCTGGCGATCGCCCTCGAAGACGCCCGGCTGCATGGTGGCTGGCTGCAGGCGTGGGGCGAACGAGGCAAGGGTTCGGTGTTCCGGCTGACCGTGCCGCGAGTGGCCGGACAGCCGATCGCCGGCTCACCGCTCCCGCTAGAACGGGACGAGGCGGAGATAATCACCTCCTCGCTGGAGCCCGACCTGGCCGGCGGCGGCCGTGGCTAGCCGGGTGCGCGTGGCGGCGCTTGTCCTCATCATGATCGCTTCCCTGGCGGGCTGCGTGTCGATAGCGAGCGGTGGACCCGTAGTGTCCTCGACGATGACTCAGGGTCCTGGCGGCCAAGGCCAGCACTACATGCAGCTCATCCCCAAGCCGCCGGTTGCCGGCTGGGATCCGAAAGATATCGTCGAGGGGTTCCTGACCGCCTCCGCCAGCTCCGGCTACCGGCAGATCGCGCTGCAATACCTGGCGCCCAGCGCCAGAAAATGGAATCCGGGCTGGTCGGCCACCGTGTACAGCCAGGGACCGATCGTCAACCCGCCTGTTTACCCCGTGAAAGCCGCGCAGAAGAAGACCGCGAAAGGGGCCGCGAAGCAAGCGGCGCCGGATACCGCGACGGTCACGGTCGGCGGCAAGGTACAGGCCAACCTATCAGGGACCGGCGGCTACGTGGTTCCTGACGCCTCGGCGCATGTGAATGGCCAGCCGACTTTCGACCTCGTCAAGGATGACGGCCAATGGCGGATCAAGTCCGCGCCGCAGGAACTGCTGCTCAACAGCCTCCTGTTCAACCTCGACTACCAGCTGCGAAACCTTTACTTCTTCGATCAGACGACGGACACCTATCTGGTGCCAGACCCTGCGTACGTGCCGCTGGAGGCCACGCAGGTCGAACTGACGACCAACCTGGTGAACGACCTGATCAAGCCGCCGGGCGACTGGGTCTCTCCCAATGCCACCCTGTCAGCTTTCCCCCAGGGCACCCGCCTCATCGACGTCACGGTCGCTGGCGGGACGGCGATGGTCAACGTGAGCATCCCCATCTCCAAGGGAACGAACGTCACGAAGCTGAAAGAGCAGATATCGGCCCAGTTGCTGTACACCCTGACGGGCTCGGGTCAGGCCGGGTCGGTGGTCCAGTCGGTTGAGCTTTCCGTGAACGGCGTGCCGTGGAGCCCGCCGAACAGCCAGGAGAACCCGGTTCAGCGGAAAACCCAGGCCAAGTACTGGCCACCCTCCGGGGCCAGCAGTGAGTTCTACTACATGGACAGCGCGGGGTGGCTGGTCGGGCAAGACGTAGCTCACGGCGCACTGACCGGCGCGCCCACGAGGATCGGCCACCTTGGCAAGGGATACTCCCAGATCGCGGTTTCCCCCGGCTCCCCGGGAAACCAGTACGTGGCCGCCTTGACGAGCAGCGGCGCGCTCTACGCGGGGCCGCTCGGCGGCAGGCTAACGAGGCAGCACGGCGCCGGGTACCTGTCGATTAGCTGGGACGCGGAAGATGATCTGTGGGCCAACACGGCCAGCCAGGTCTGGCAGCTACCGGGCCCGGACAACGCCGGGCAGCCGTTCGGCCAGCCGGCCCCAGTCCCAGTCACCGTGCAAAACTCGGACACGACCACCAATACCGGGTCGTTCACCGCGCTGCGGGTGGCACCGGACGGCGTGCGGATGGCGATCATCGTCCAGAGTCCGGTCAATGGTTCCGTCCTCTACTTCGGCGCGATCAACTACCCGCAGAGCACCCGTGCCAGTCAGCAGAGCGTCTTGATAAAGCTCTCGCCGTTCAACATCTCCCAGGCGGCCTCCACGACGTTCGAGTCGGTGAGCTGGTATGGATCAAACGATGTGATTACCCTCAGCGCGCCTAACCAGGCCCTGACCGAATATCCCGCCATCGGCGGCAGTTCGACGCCCATGCCCTCGCCAGCGCACATCTCGTCGATCACGGCCAGCGACACCTACCCGCTGATAGCCGGGCTGGTAAAGGGCGGTTTGACGGCCGCTACCATCACGGGCGTCTGGCCACTTGCTCCGATCATCAAGAACGGCTTCACTCCCGTCTATCCAGGCTGACCGGGCCACGTCTGACGTGGGCTTTGGCCTGACGACGTATGACAACCACAGCCTGCTATCGCTCCTGTGCGCTATGTGATGTATCGCAGCTAATGTCCCTCCTGACATTTCGGCCAGAGAGAGCTAGCGTTCATGCATGGCACTCGCCCGGGTCCGTGGTTGCGCTTGGCCGGTTCTGGCCGCCGCGGGAAACCTTCCCGCTGCGGAAAGTCCGGTCCGGCAAGCCGATGCCAGCCGCAGGCAAAACGGCCCACGTAAGGCGACTTCTCGTCGACCGATCACGGTGCGGCTTAGAAGTAAGTCCTGCCTCGACGGGGAATACCTAGTTCCCCGCTCCCGGGAGAAGGGCAGTAGTGGCCATGGAAGGCCGCGAACCCCTCAGCAGGCGGATGTGGGGACGAAGACCAGGTCGGCCGGGCGAGTGCCCACTACCGGTCAACTCCAGTAGGGGGATCGAGATGGAAATCACCTTCAAGGGCAGGCACACCAGCGTTCCTGAGCGTTTCCGCAGGCACGCGACCGCCAAGCTGGCCAAGCTCGAGAAGCTCGATCAGAAAGCGCTCCGGATCGACGTAGAGGTGTCACAGGAACGCAACCCCCGGCAGTCTGACCACAGTGAGCGGGTGGAGCTCACGATCAGATCGCGAGGCCCGGCGATCCGGGCGGAAGCGGCGGCGGATGATAGGTACGCCGCGCTAGACCTCGCGTTCGCAAAGCTAGAGGCGCGGCTGCGCCGGATGTCTGAGCGCCGCAAGACCCGCCGTTCGGAGGCGACGCTGCGATCGGCCGAGGCGGTGGGCGCGGTAGCTGCACCGCGTGCGGGCGCGGACACCGCCGCTGCCCCCGTCGTCGCCGCACTGCTCGAGGAGGAACTGCTCTTCGACGTCGCGACTCGCGGCCGCCGGGGTAAGGTGAATGGACGAGCACGGTCGGAGACCGTCGTGCAGCTGCCTGACATGCCGGAGGATGCCGGCGACCGTGACTTCTCGGATTACGAGGATGACACCGCCGCCGAGGCTTCGGTGTCCGGGCTCGTACCGATCCAGATGGAAGGGGAGGGCCCGCTGGTCGTCAGGGAAAAGATGCACGTCTCGCACCCGATGACCATCGACCAGGCGCTGCTCGAGATGGAACTGGTCGGTCACGACTTCTTCCTCTTCCACGACCGCGACTGCGACCGCTTTAGCGTCGTCTACCGCCGCCGCGGCTACGACTACGGCGTAATCCGGCTAGTCGAGGAGTAGTCCCCAGGGTGGTCCGGGGTGGTTCAAAAGGACTAAGGATCACTCCCTATCCTTAGTCTGAACAGAACTGGAAGGAGCGGCCGTGACTGATCGGCCCATGTCGTCCCCTGGCGTAGCCGCGACGGCCCCGTCGGGGCCTGACGGCGACCCCGGCGATCGCGGCCGCCTCGACCCGATCCGCGTGCTCATCGCGGACGACCACGCACTGTTCCGGCACGGACTCGAGATGGTCCTGAACGACGAGGACGGCATCGAACTCGTTGGCCAGGCGTGCGATGGCGCCGAGGCCGTGCAGATGGCCGGCGAGGCGGTTCCCGACGTCGTGCTGATGGATATCCGGATGCCGAAGACGTCGGGCATCGAGGCCGCCAGGCTGATGAAGGAGGTCGCGCCGAGCGCGAAGATCGTGATGCTGACGATCAGCGACGAGGAGGAGGATCTCTTCGAGGCGATCAGGGCGGGCGCGAGCGGCTACCTGCTCAAGGACATTCCGCTCGACGAGGTAGCCGACGCGGTCCGTTCGGTGGACGGGGGACAATCGCTGATCAACCCGTCAATGGCGGGCAAACTGCTCACCGAGTTCGCCACGCTCGCCAAGCGGGACGCTGAGGAGGAACCGACTAAGCACGTCGCCGCGCCCAAGCTCACCGAGCGCGAGATGGAGGTGCTTCGGCTTGTGGCGCGCGGGATGAACAACCGGGACATCGCCAAAGAGTTGTTCATCTCCGAGAACACCGTGAAAAACCACGTGCGGAACATCCTGGAGAAACTGCAGATCCACTCCAGGATGGAGGCCGTGATGATCGCGGTCAGGGAAAAGCTGATCGAGATCAGCTAAAACCCTTCCGCCTTCAACGCGGAAGCAAGCGGCTGGGCCAGGGCAGACGGCGAGGTCCTGTCGGTATGAATGGCATCGCAGCCAACCCATGAGGCGGCCTCGGCGAGAGCCCGGGCCATGGGTGCGGCGCCGGCCGCTTTGTCCAGCATCACGTGCTTGGCGATCAGCGTCCTGCCGCTGCGCCCCGGGTCCACCCGGCCCACGATCTGCCCGCCGGCCAGCAGCGGCATGGTGTAGTAACCGTGCACGCGCTTCTCCTTCGGCACGTAAGCCTCAAGCGCGTGCTGGTATCCGAACATCCGCAGCGTCCGCTTCCTGTCCCAGATCAGCGAGTCGAACGGGGACAGCAGCGTGGTTCTGTGCGTGCCGCGGCCGCCCGCGTCAAGCCAGTCGAGCGCCCCCGGGTCCGCCCAGGCACGCACCGGCCGCTTGCCGCCCACGACCGTGACCGGGGTCAGCCCGGCCGCCGCGGCGGCGTCGTCCAGGCGTTCTGGCGCGCGCATGCTGAGGCCGTACCCGTTGAGCCGCTGGTACTCGACCAAGTCCGCGTGCGTCGCCACGCCAAGGGCCCGCGTCGTCGAGCCGACGAGGTAGCTCAGGCATTCGGCGTCGGTTGGCTGCCGCTCAAGCAGGGCCGGCGGGACAGCGCGCTCGGGCAGGTCGTAGACGCGCCGCCACCCGGTTCGTCGCACGCAGACCGCCCGCCCCGTATCCAGCAGCCACTCAGCGGCGATCTTCACCTCCGACCAGTCCCACCACGGGCCGCCCGCCTTGGCGCCGCCGAGCTGGGTCGCGGTCAGCGGCCCCTCGGCTTTCAGCCGGGCGAGAACTTCGGCACAGGCCTCCTCCGACACCTTGTGCCAGCGCTGCCCGCGGGCGGCGATAGCCCGCCGCCGCCACCCGTAGTACGGCCAGTC
>Ga0187808_10000844_pt1 | contig 10206 bp, 13 predicted proteins | sample NC_wetland_sal_i_5_FD_132427 | JGI IMG/M metagenome (GOLD analysis project Ga0187808, IMG submission 132427) | Wetland sediment microbial communities from Neuse River Estuary, North Carolina, USA - ASW_3 | ecosystem: Environmental > Aquatic > Freshwater > Wetlands > Sediment | place: USA: North...
CCCTCCGGCTCCTCGACGGCGGCCGCCACCACCGCGGTCCCAGCCTCGGCGACGCACGCGTAGTCGGCCGTGTGCGACTGCTCGTCGCGGAAGCTGCCGCCGAACTCCCAGCCGGCCAGCCCGTCGGCGAACGTCAGGTTGCGCGGGGCGAAACGCGGCACGCCGGGCTCGGCCGGCTCCCCCGGCCGGGGCGCGTCGTCGCCGAGGAACTCACCGAGCAGGTCCTCGCCGCGGGTCGCGACGGCGAGGCTGTCCATCACCTGGCCGGCCACGCGGACCGGGGCGCCGAAGGCGGCGGCCAGCGCCAGCGCGTAGCCTACGCGCACCTGCATCTGCAGCGGCGCGCCTGCCCCGGCCGCGGTGAACTCGATCCGCGCTGCGGCCGGCGCCTGCCCATCCGGGCGGCCGCGCCGCGGCCCCGAGGTCATCGCGGTGTCCAGCTCGTCGATGTCCACGCCGGTCACCGCCACGCCGGCGGCTTGCAGTAGGCGTGAGGTGAGCGTCTCGTCTGCCTCGACCGGCGGGCCGTCGTCGGGGGCGAAGACCCGCCACAGGCCATGGCCCTCCGGCCCGATCAGCCAGATCGGCAGTGCCCGGCCGCCGGGGTCGTCGGCTAGAACGACCAGGAACGAATGGATGCGAAACCCTCCGTCTGGCTGCCTGCCCGGCCGGGGTTCGACGTGCGCGATGCGTACAGTCGTCATGACACCGCAACGTGCGACGGCGGGAGAACGTGCCGCCCTCCGCCCGGAGCGGGGGACCGCGGCGAGCAGCATGATCACGCAGGGGAACGCCTCCGCTGCAAAGCGGTCATTGGCGCGCGGCTCAGGCTCTCCGGCATGCAACTGGTCGGCCTCACCGGCCTCACTGCGTGTCCCCGTTCGGCGGCTCCTGCTCCAGCGTCGCGGTGATCACCTTCTGGACGTGCTCGTCGGTGACCGTGCGGGGCCGGCCCGGCCGCGGCTCGTCGCCCAGCCCCTCCAGCCGGTCCGCCAGGAAACGTGACCGCCACTTGCCTGGTTTGCCTGCCTTCAAGTTGGTCACGCTCGTCGGCTTGATGCGTGGTAAGGCTCGCACCCACAGGATGCTGTCACGCTGAGTGATAGGTGGATTCAAAGAGGACGCGCGTCGACCCGCCGATCTGCGTGGGTCGGACGGCTGGAATTCGTCTGATGTCCGGCATCCAGATGGAACATTCTGTCGCGCTCGCGAACAGGCAGCGCGATTTCCGTAATTAACTCTCGACCGCGACCGTGACGACCTGCTCACGTTCACCGCCGCACCGATATCGCGCCAGCTGACGCAGCCTTACAGTAGGTCCATGACGGACGAGGCGCCGCCGCCGCAGCGCGGTGATGAGCTAGCCTCTCAGGCTGGCCTGCGGGCCTCACACGTGGATCGGGACCGGGCCGTCGAGCTGCTGCGGGTGGCGGCTGGTGATGGCCGGCTGACCGCGGAAGAACTCGACGAGCGGCTGGAGGCAGCCTTGACGGCACGCACCTGCGGCGAGCTTGCGGCGCTGACCACGGACCTGCCGGCCATACCAGATTCCGCCCCGGGCGCACCGGTCCCGGAGCCGAAGGACCTGGCCCGCATCGACTGCCATGGCAGCAGCGTGAAGCGTGATGGCCGCTGGCTCGTGCCGCAGCGGATGGAAGTGCGGGTCACCGGCGGCAGCGTGACGCTGGACTTCACCGAGGCGGTGATCTCGCAGCCGTCGCTGCTGATCGACGCTGATGTGAGCGCAAGCCGGCTGACGCTGGTGACAAAGCCTGGCGTTGTGGTCGACGCCGATGCGGTAGCGGCCGAAGGCAGCTACCTGAAGGTCCGGGCGCATGGGGGTCCCGAAGTGCCCATCATCCTGCGGATCCAGGTGTCCGGCAAGGTCAGCGGCGGCCACGTCACGGCGCGCCCGCCACGCCGGACCTTCTGGCCGTGGCTGCGGCGCCATCCCCGGCCCTACGGGCCTGCATCACCCTGACCCGACGGCAATTACCGATTCGGGCCCGCTGTCCGGGCAACGAGCACTCTCCTTCAAGGCCGCGAATGGTGGTCGCACGCCAACCAGTCACCGAGCGTCGCCGAGCCGCAGCGCCGACAGTTGCAAATAGCCGCCTGAGCGTCAATCCCGCTCGGCTAGCTAGGCGTCGAGGACCCACCAGAACGGTCTGTCTGTTGCCCCCTCCAGGTCGCCGGTGTCGTCGTGGGGCGGCCATGGCTCGTCGATGAGCAGGCGGATGATCCTCCCATCGCCCGGGTTCCGCGGCTCATGGCAGTCGGTCCAGATGCAGCTCCCTTTTGGTCGGCGTGCTGGACGTCTTCTGGCCTTCAGCGCCAGGGAGCATCCCAGGCCGGATGGGTCGCTCCCTGACCCGGACGCCGGTGGCGGCACTGGATGATCTCGGCGGCGGGCCGCCTAATCCTCCGGGCACCACCAGTTCGAAGGTCCCATCACGCGGCTTGGCTGTGCCCGGCACCGCAATGGACGATCAATCGGGCGCGACGTCCGATATGGGCGGCGGCCCACTATCGCCGGGGTCGGTGGCTTAGCACCCCGAATGGGCAGGGAGGGACCTACTCGCCGGCCCGCCTGTCTTGCCGCCAGCCGTTCATGATCAGTCGTCGTCGTGCCATGCTTCGAGGCCTTCTTTGACGGCGAGTGCGGCGATGGCCAGGGCGGCGGCCGGGTCGGCCCACCACCAGCCGAGCGCGGTGTTGAGGCCGACCCCGGCCAGGGTGGCGGCGGAGGTGGTGGCGCAGAAGGCGGTCTCGGCGGAGTCGGCGATCAGGGTGCGGCTGCCCAGGGCCTGGCCGGTGCGGCGCTTGGCGATCGCGAGCAGTGGCATGACGGCCAGGGCTGCCGCGGTGATGGCCAGGCCGGCGATGGATTCCCCGGGCCGGGCCCGAGTGACCAGGTCGCGGATGCTCTCGGCGGTGAGGTAGGCGGCCAGGGCGAAGAACGTGACCCCGATGAGCCGGACGGCGGGAGTTTCCCGGTCCTCACCGTCGCCGCGCAGCTGCCAGATGACGATGACGGCGGCGAAGAACTCGATCACCGAGTCCAGGCCGAAGCCGGTCAGGGCGATCGACGAGGCGAGCACCCCGGCGGTGATGGCGATGGCGGCCTCGGCCACCATCCAGGCCATGCTGGCGTACTCAAGCGCGAAGCCGCGCCGGCGCAGCCGGGCCAGCTCGGCCGGCGGGACGGTCAACGGCCCTGACCGTAGGCGGGGCACAGGGCGACCGCGTTGCCGGTGGCGGCGAGCACCGTCTCGGCGGCCGCCAGCAGCTCGGCCAGCGCGGGCTGAGCCAGCGAGTACACCGAGGCCCGGCCGGCCGGGCGCGCCCCGACCAGGCCGCATTCGCGCAGGCAGGCCAGATGCTTGGACACCGTGGATTGGGCCAGGCCCAGCTGCGCGGTCAGGTCCACCACCCGGGCCGGCCCGCCTGCCAGCCGCTGCACGATCGCCAGCCGGGCCGGGTCGGCCAGCGAACGGAACAGCGCCGCCGCCGGTGCCAGGCCCATCCGGCTGGCCTGGCCGCCTTCAGCTAGCATCGACATGAAGCGATGATATCTTGAACAGAGAATGGATTGCAGCCGCGGGAACGACCCGGAAGCATCGATTGCCTCGATGGCGCTCCGGCCGGGTCGCCGCGGTTAGCAGTGCTGGTCAGTGGCTGCCGGTGAAGATCTCCCGCACCTCGCGGGCCGCGTAGTGGACCAGCACGTACCCGGCGGCGGGGTCGGCCCACCACCAGCCGAGTGTGGCGTTGAGCACCAGGCCCAGCAATACCGCGGTAGCCAGGATCCCGTCGGTCTTCGTGACCCGGCCCTCGGTCCGCAGCACAGGGTTCTCCGGTGCCTTGCCGGTCCGGGCCTTGCCGACGGCCAGCGCGAACATGCCTGGGCTCGGCTACTGCGTCGCGAGGAACCTAAGCCAGGCTCCAGCAGTCAAAGTGAACTCTCATACAGTCTCCACACAGTCTCCACACAGCCTCCACGCAGTAGGCAGACGGTGCAATTGGTTTCAAGTATTGTCGCCGTGAAATGGTGTGGTGCATCTTCCGACCACGGAGACGGCATGGCTGCAGAACTGCGGCATTTGAGCTGACCGAGCCGGATGCCTGGATTAGAGAGGGACCACTCCCGGTGTGGGAGGTGGCGTATGTCTACTAGGTTTCGGATAGACGACAGCAATCCCTCGCAATCCTCTGATATCTGGTCTCGCCTGGTAGTGACCCATGAAGAGTCCTTTTGTCAGAGCTGACGCAGCCAGACCCCAAGCCGACGATTGCGGACGGGGGGTATCCCGATGCTTCGAGGGCGACGGGTGCGTCCCTTAAGGATTTGCAGGATTTGCAGGATGGGAGGGAGTGGCTTCAGCGACTGTTCGTGCAGCGCCGCCGTCGTTGGGAATCGAACACCGACGAGAGCAGCCGCGAGGTCGCGCTTACCAAACGGCAGCGGCGGGTCCTGTGTGACCCCGAGGTCCGCAAGAACATCGAAATCCTTGCGGCGCGGCTCTGCGATGCCATCGACCTGAATCGGCGGCGGCCATTGTGCCCGGAGGTGATGAACCGCCTCTCTGAACTTCTCTGTGAACCACGTAAGGCGCTTTGCCTGGAAACTCTGCTGGATACCAGGCGCGCCGTGGAAGAACTTCTCATCGATCACGCCGACCTGCTGCTGCTGCGGCAGCGGACGGCCGAGGAGTACGCCGAGGGGGAGGCCACCCTCCTGACTTGGCGTCGGTTCTATGGAAGTGAACGGCCGGAACTCTTGGACTTGAACCACTGTTCTGAATCTCCATCGAAGCAGGTCCAAGAGTCAACGAAGGTAAGACTGCAGTGCCTCGTGGCCGCAAGGTTCTCGCTCTACCGGCCGCTAAGGGCGCGGCGACGGCTCCGCATCATGTACCTTCGTTACTTCGGCCCTGTGCTGCTGCTCGCTGGGCTTCTTTTTGGCTTGGCAATTGGATTCCAACACCACGTAGGAGTACGAGTCGTGCTGTTGGCCGCAGCTGCCGGCGCGGCAGGAGCGGCTCTAAGTGGCATACTGAAATTCCGAGATGAAGTGAGACTCGGTGCTCAGGCAAGAGAATTCCTCCCATTCTACCTGGTGCAAGTCGAGGTCGGTGCAGTGTTCGGGCTATTCGTAAATCTCGTCGTCGCCGCAGGCTGGCTTAGGTTTACGCCCAGCCCAGCCGGTATCGGTGTCCTAGCCTTCGCCGCCGGCTTTTCTGAGCCGTTCGCTGTCGGCATCGTCGCCAAGATGACGGAGCGGGCCTCGATCTGAGCGGACTGATCACGGCATTGAGTCTCTTTGCCGTGACCTGGGCGGATTGACCGAACATGTTATTAGGAGCCCGCTTGCAAGGACAGCTAGTCGAGAGATCACTTGCGTGGTGCTGTTGCGGCAAGGTCGTTAAGAGTCGCGTTGACGACGGGCATGGGATGGCCAGGGGCCGCGCGTTGCGCCTCGGCGTCTCGGACTCCCGCCACGCGAAGCGCATGAGGCTTGGTCATTTGGGCGGATGATGAACAGATCCGCGTTGTTTCGCTGTAGCTGTGCAAAGTCTCGATCTTCGTGTGCCTGCTGTGGACTCAGGATCGTGGCGAATGTCGCGGAGGCCCTTGCCGCGCAGCCACGGTCAGATCGGGGAGACCCTGAAGATGGGCCAGCCGATCTCGGTCCGCCATGAGTCCTGGTCCGCGGTGTCGCGGGGCCCGACGAGATAGGCCTCGCGGACCGGCCCGGCGACGGCTAGCGCGTGGTCGGTGACGTAGGCGCCGAGCTGGCCGTAGGAGATGTCGAGGTCGCTGTGGGCGCCGCGGTGTACGGTGACGGCCAGCTCGGCTGCGGGCAGGGTGACGGGTCGCACCCGGCCGGCAGTGGGGGGGTTGGCGACCGGGTGGTAGACGATCATGGCGCCTCGGTCCTCGGTAAATAGCTCGTTGTCGTACATGCCGCCGGGCGGGCCGGTCATCTGCCGGCCGGCGAGCGCGGCGCCGAGCTCGGCGATTGCCTGGTAGTACCAGCGCGCCAGGTCGCTCCGGTCGACGGTGCCAGTGATCGCGGCCACGGTCCTCGCCGGCTCGGCCCGCAGTTCCACGGCCAGCTGCTGCGGCGGTTGCAGGAGACGGCGCAGCGAGGTGACTGCCGTCGTTGTCCGCTGTAGTTCGGACTCCAGCCGGCCCAGGTGGGCTGCGACCAGGGCGGCGCGCGAGTTCGGGTCCGGACTGGCCAGCATCTCGCCGACCTCGCGCAATGGCATGCCGAGCTCGCGCAGGCGGTGGATGATCTGCGCGGCCGGTATCTGCTCGGCGGTGTAGTACCGGTAGCCGCTGTCGGGGTCGACGGTCGCGGGTGCGAGCAGCCCTCCCTCGTGGTACCGGCGCAGCGTCCGGACGCTCAGCTGGGTCAGCTGCGCGAATTCGCCGATTGTCAGGCCTGCTCGCATGACCTCAGAGTGCACCCTCTCCCGGGGAGAGACTCAACCAGGCTGGCCCGCCTGTCTTGACCCTCTCCCTGCGGGAGACCGCAGGCTGGCGCTATGACCGATTCGAATCTCACAGCAGCCCTGCCCGCCCCGGTAGCGGAGTACGTCCGCGCGTGCAACGCATTCGAGACCGACGCCCTGTCCGCCGTGTTCGCCGGGGACGCCCTGGTGAACGATACCCGCCGAGAGTTCCGCGGCCGGCCGGCGATCCGCCGCTGGATCGAGCGCGAGATCATCGGCGACAAAGTCACCATGGACGTCCGCCACGTGCGGCACCAGCATGGCATCACCGTCGTGGACGCTGTCATGGATGGCGAGTACGACAAGACCAGCCTGCCCGCTGAACTCGTCCTGACCCACTACTTCAACGTCGCCGACGGCTACGTCACGCTGCTGGTCATTACGCACAACAACCCGACCCCCGCCTGGGCGTAGCCACCACGCGACCGGTGCCGTCCTGCCCAGCCACGACCCTGGAGCCGATCATGAACCTGCCCGGGAACGCCAGTGATGAGAAAGAGCTCGCAGGCCGGCGGGTGCTCGTCACCGGCGCAACCAGAGAAATGGGCCGAGCTATCGCCGGCCGGCTCGCCGGCGCCGGCGCCAGCGTGGTGGCCACCGCCCGCAGCAACCCCGCTGATGCACCCGGCCGGCTGTTCGTACCCGCCGACGTGAGCACGCCGGAGGGAGCCGCGACCATCGCGGCCTACACGCTGGACCAGCTCGGCGGGGTCGACATCGTGGTGCACGCCGCCGGCGCGTCGCTGTCCCGAAGCGGCGGCGCGCTCGCGCTGGACGACGCCACCTGGCAGCGTAACCTCGACATCAACCTGCTCTCCGCGGTGCGCCTGGACCGCGCGCTGCTGCCGCCCATGCTGGCCCAGCGCAGCGCAGTGATCATCCACGTGTCGTCGGCGCAATGGCGCCGGCCAGACGGCACCGCGCCCGGCTACGCCGCGGCCAAGGCGGCACTGACCAACTACAGCAAAGGGCCTGGCCCGCGAGATGGCCCCGCACGGCATCCGGGTACTCACCGTGACCCCGGGATTCATCGAGACCAGCGCGGCGCAGGCCCGGATCGAGCAGATGGCCGCCGAGAACGGCACCGACGTCGCCGCGGCCCGGCAGCAGCTCATAACGGGGATAGGCGGCATACCGCTAGGACGGCCGGGACGTCCGGAGGAAGTCGCTGAGCTGATCGCCTTCCTCGCCTCCGACCGCGCCTCCTACCTCACCGCCAGCGAGTACGTGGCAGACGGTGGCAGCATTCCGTCTATCTGAAAGGCGGATCCGGGGCACGGGCCTGGCCCAGGCCGCGGCAAGATCACTCAGCAACCGGTGCTGCCGTCGGTCGATAGCCTGGTACGAGTGGTGCATGGAATGGTCGTCGGCTTTCCAGTTCTCGCGCAGGCCGGGCACGGTCAAATCCCAGTCCGGGCGGATCTCGCGGATCACCTCGCGCAGATCGCGGCCGAAGTCCCCGAAGGACAGCCTGCCCAGAACCAGTAGCCGTTGTAGACACTGTAGATGACCAGCCCCGTTCCTGGTCGTCCATCCCGGCCGCCCGCGACTGTACGGGTCGGCACAAGCTCCCGGACCACGGAAGACATCGACCGCAAGGAATCAAGGAATTCCGCCCGGTCCTGGTCAAGGGCGCCGAGGTCATGGATCAGATCTTCGGCTGACGAGCCGGGGAACATCGCTTCTCCGAGCCGGGCGCTACGCCACGTAGGTGCTCCCATCCGGGTAGTATCGTTGGCAAACGGCGGCATGGCGCTGCGGGAAGAAGGCTGGCGTGTTCGAGGCTGCCAACATCCGGGAATGGCGCGGTCACGACGTAGTTGACGCCCAGGGTCACAAGATCGGTGAGCTGGAGGCCGTCTACGTTGACACCGGTACTGACCTGCCGTCATTCGGCACGGTCAAGGTCGGAATGCCAACCCGGCACAGGCTCGTTTTCGTGCCTCTTGACCGGGCAACTGTGGGTCCGGGCTACCTCAAGGTTTCCTACGACAAGAAGCAAGTGAAGGATGCCCCGTCGATCGACACCGACGGCGAGCTGCCGGCGGGCGACGAGGAGGCGATCTTTAAGCACTACGGCCTGACATACGAGCCGGGCGCTGGCGGTGAGCGGCGGCTGGCCCGCCGCTGAGCAGCTCAGCTGAGCGGAGGACCGGATGATTATCTTTCTACTGCTGGTGATCGTGGCGATAGCGCTAGGCATCGTCGGCGTTGTCGTGAAAGGCCTGTTGTATCTGCTGTTCACCGGCATTGGAGTCTTCCTCCTCGCCTTTCTCCTGGGCGCCCTATGGATGCGGCGGCGAACTAGGCGAAGTCGTCACGCTCGGTAATTCCGCCCTGGCCGCCCTCGATGCAGGCTTCCATGAGGCAGCCGGATGCTACCCGTCACGCGCTGTCCGCGGCACTGCATCGTACGGCGGCCGGGCGTTGCGAGCCAGCGCCGCGCGACGCCCCGCCGGGGATATACGCCGCAGCGGTATCTTCGGCAGCGAGGGCAACCGTGACAGCCGCCAGCGCCATGACGCAACCGTAAACAGTCAGGCATTCTCGGACCGGGTGGAAGCGCGGCCGGGGGCACTGGCTGCTGGCTCGCCGAAGGCGCTGTACGCTTCATTGGAGACCAGCCCGGCCGCTGTGGTGGCCGTCCTTCGTGCTTGCAGAACATCTGGACCTGAGGTGCCCGGTTGGGTATATACGCGCATACTGGCGATGCCTAAGTGGGCGCGAGGCGAAGCAGAGGTCGAGCAGCTCATCGCCCGCGGAGAACTTGAGCGCGTGACGACCCGGACCCGCGCCCAGTCGTACTCCCGCGGGCCGTGCGCCCCTGCCCCGGCTGAGATCGTCTGCCAGGACCGCGGCGGGACGGCCGCGATCAGGTCATCGGCCCGCCGCTCACCCTCAGGCGTGGTCAGCGTGTCGCTGCACCGGATGGCCATCACGTACCAGATGTCCTGGCCTTCCAGCCAGGCATGCAGCCACTTGGCCTGCCCGTAGGTCTCATGGGCGGTGAAACACGCGAATGGCACCCCGGCGGTGATCGCCCGGGCGATCATCGCCTGGGCCTGCCGCGGCTTCTCGTAGTCGCAGGGAGCCCGCCCGGCCCTGGAACCCGCCCACGGCTGGCAGCAGCGCCGCATTGGCTTGCGGATAGCTGCGGCCGATCAGCGTGGCGGCTGCGTCGGCGGTGAGGACTGGTGCCCCGGCGATCGACGTGACGAGCAGGTCGGCGGCGGAGTTCACGCGGACGCGTCCGAGCCAGGCCTTGGCCCTCCGGGCGTAGTGCTTAGCGTGCGTCGGGTCTGGCGTGGCCGCCAAAGCCGGGCTGCTGACCCGGCTCGGCGGCGCGTACCGCCTCCACCCAGCGCTGCCTGCCTATATCGCCGCCCGGTGGCGTACCAAGGACAGCGCGGGGGGCGACGGCCAGCAGGCCGCCCCGACCTCGTGCCGGTACGATCGTCACACTCCCAGGCTGCTCTTCGCCGCGGCCTCGAAGGCGCGGAACGGCAGCAGCCGCTTGGCCAGCAGGCCCGCTCGCTCGGCCGCCTTGCCGACCGATACCCTCCGGGGCGGGCGGCGGGATTCCAACACTCGCCGCACCACGGCGGCCACGGCGGCGGCGGGCACGCCGTTCGCCTCATCGCGTTCCATGAGACCGACGGCCCTGGTAACGGCGGCGCTGTAGACC
>Ga0187808_10000845_pt1 | contig 10206 bp, 12 predicted proteins | sample NC_wetland_sal_i_5_FD_132427 | JGI IMG/M metagenome (GOLD analysis project Ga0187808, IMG submission 132427) | Wetland sediment microbial communities from Neuse River Estuary, North Carolina, USA - ASW_3 | ecosystem: Environmental > Aquatic > Freshwater > Wetlands > Sediment | place: USA: North...
CGGTTGGTGCCAGGGCGAGTGAAGCTCTCGTTCCGGGAAGAACTGGAAGCCTTCCCGCAAGGCTCGACCTCGGTGACGCTCTACCTGGGCCTCAAGGACAGCCCGCGCACACTGGGCTTCCAGGGGGAGAACCACTGGCTATTCTCGGGCTACGACCACGATGATCCACACGCTAACGGGCTGGTAGAAGGCAAGGCCCTGACCGGCTTCCTCTCGTTCCCCTCCCTCAAAGACCCCGAAGCCACGCGTCATACCGCCGAGATCACCACGCAGGTGGCCTCGCAGGCATTCGCTGACTGGCACGCCACGACCTGGATGCGCCGGGGCGAGACCTACCGAGCCCGCAAGGCCAGCATCAGCGAAGCCCTCCTTGACCTGGTGGAACAGCATTATCCGGGCTTCCGGGACCTGGTAGCCTACCAGGAACTCTCGACGCCGCTGACTATCGAAAGCTTTACGGGACACTGCGGCGGGGCCATGTACGGCCTCCCCGCCACGCCTGAGAAGTTCCGGCGGCACTGGTTCGGGGCCCAGACTCCCGTGAGGGGATTGTTGCTCACCGGGTCGGATGTGTGTTCATTGGGCATTGTGGGGGCGATGATGGGTGGGGTGTTTACAACAGGCGCTGCGCTGGGCCCGGCGGGCTTCTTGCGCGTGATGGCGGCGGCGCAGGCCTATGGTCGAACAATGCGTGCGGAAGCGGCTGGTGCTCTCCCGCTCGTGGTATGACGAGCACCAGCAGAGATAAGGAGAACAGCTATGAAACTCAAGAATAAGATCATGTTGATTACAGGAGCATCGAGCGGGATCGGGGCTGCAACAGCCAGGGCGGCGGCGCGCGAAGGGGCGCACGTTCTCTTGCTGGCCCGCTCTCAGGGAAAATTGGAACACCTCGCCGAGGAGATTCGACGGGGGGGAGGTCAGGCCTGGGTGTATCCCGTGGACATGACGAATGCGCAGGCGGTGGCCGAGGTGGCCGGACGCATCACCCGCGATGTCGGAACCCCGGATATCGTCGTGAATAATGCCGGGGCCGGAAGGTGGCTGTCCATGGAGGAGACCGGTTCGGAGGAAGCTGTCGCGATGATGGCCGCTCCCTACCTCGCCGCGTTTTTTCTCACGCGCGCCTTGCTGCCGGACATGCTCGCGCGCAACTCCGGGACGATCGTGAACGTGACCTCCATCGCCTCGCGCATCGTCTGGCCAGGAGCGGTGGCCTATACGGCGTGTCGATGGGCCATGCGCGGCTTTACTGAGGCCCTGCGCGCGGACCTCAGCGGGACCAGAGTCCGCACCATGCTGGCCATGTTTGCTGCCGTCAGCAGCCCCTATTGGGAGCATAACCCGGGGAGTAAAGAACGGGTCCCTGGCGCGCAGGCTATGATTCCGGTCCTGCGTCCCGAACAGGCCGCAGCCTTCCTGCTGCGTGGGATCAAACGCCAGCAACACGAAGTCATGGCCCCAGTGATGCTGCGGGTCGTCGTCATGTTGAACTACCTCTTTCCTCCCATCACACGCTGGCTAATGACCGCGACAGGCTATCGGCGACCAGGCCACAGGGTGGAGGTGGCTGAGGGACGAGGGGCCGCATGAATGGAGGTGAGCCAGACAGGCGACCTTCTTCAACTACTTTCCCAGTAAAGAGGATGTGCTCGTCTACTACATGCGACTCTGGAGTATCCCCGTCACACTGTATTGTCGTGCGGTGGCAGCGCAGAGAACCGTTTTCGATGCGATCATTACTGTGTTCGACTACACGGCGCACGAGATGGAGCAGTATCCGCGCCTGATGTTCGAGGTCATCGCCTACATTGCGCGTGCAACGGAACCGCCACACCCGCCCTCGCTCACTCGTGCGGAGCGGCTCCTGGCGTTTCCCGACCTTCCAGGTGCCGAAGATGTCGAACCACAGTCCATTGATGAGTTGTTTACCGCGCTGCTCCAGCAGGCACTCCGGGCCGGAGAGCTGCTGCCTTCCGTCTCCATCGAGGCCGTGGCGCTGCTGCTGAAGACCATCTTCTACGGAGTCCCGCTCGCGACCCGCCGTGAGGGTATCCGCACCATTCGTCGTGCCTATCACGAGGCCCTGGAGGTCCTCCTGGGAAGGTGGAGGACAGAAAAGAGAAGCATTCGCTATGAAGAAGAGACAGAGCGTGGAACAGGTGCAGGTTCAGCAATTTGATCAAAGCTTGCGCGCATTCGTGGAGCACCGTGTTTCGCCAAGTTTGGCCGTGACAGCAGTCCGAGATGGTGACACGATTGTTGCACGTGGGTATGGTTGGAGCGACCTGGAGCAAGGAACGAACGCCTCAGCCGAGACGGTCTACCTGTACTGCTCGATGACCAAGCTGTTCACCGCGACCGCACTGATGCAACTGCGCGAACGTGGTCTGGTCGATCTCGACCGGGAAGTCAGGGCCTACCTGCCTGACTTCCCATTGCATCATCCCTCGGGGCATGAGGTCACGGTGCGTCACCTGCTTAGTCACTCATCAGGGATCGCCAACCCCATCCCTGTCTCCTGGGTGGCGGAACCTTCCAAGGGCGTCGCCTTCTTGAAACCTCCTCCATTGCCGGGATGTTCCTACCGCAGCGTAACAATCGCGGCGAGGAGTTCTCGACGAGCGGTCGCGAGATGTCTGGGCGCATAGGGCTGGGATGGCATCTTGCTGGGAGTGACGAGATGCGCTCCTGCTACCATCTCGGTGGAGGCGCAGGATACCGCAGTGAACTACGCATCTATCCCCACCTCGGCTATGGCATGTGTGTGATGGGAAATGAGACCAGCTATGATACAGGCGCGGTCACCCGCATGCTTGTTTCGGCACCAGCCAATGCAGGCGATGGAACAGACATTGTTCGGAAGGACTTCGTCTGAGGAGAGCGGAGACGATCCAGGGCACGGCCATCGACATCCATTGTGTCGATGGCTTTCGCCGTCAAGGGCGACTATGGGACGCAGGCCTCTAGTAAGGACGCGCCGTTTGCGGCTGCATCTTCCCGCCCTATCAGCCTGCCCAGTCGCTGAGCTGCCACGCGATATGCGGGAGTTGCCATCACCTGCTCGACGGCACTTCGAAGCTCGTTTGCCCCTGCCTGGCCAGGAATAGCTTTGCCCGCGCCGAGTGCTTCTACTCGCCCTGCGATGATGCCCTGGTCTGCGCCGAGGCCCGGCATACACACCTGTGGAACACCGTGGGCCAGGGCGGCCATCACGCTCCCATGTCCCGCGTGGTTGATCGCGAGCGCCGCGTGCGGCAGGATCGCCGCGTGCGGGACATAGCCAAAGACTGCGGCGTTCGAGGGGAGTGTCAGGGTCTCAGGGGAGAAGGGGCCGGTCGTCAGCAGAACGCGGAGCGGAAGGCTCTCCAAGGCGTCGAGCACCAGTTGCAGCGTGGCCGGTGAGGTTTGCCCGGGCATGGTGCTGAAGCTGGCGACCACGAGTGGCCGTGGGTCAGCACGGTCCCATGGGAGACGCCAGTCGGGCGGTGTGGGCTGCCGCTCGAACACCGGCCCCACATAGCGCACATTCGGTGCTGGATCGTCTGTGACACCATCAAACTCGCGCAGGGTCGTGACCAGCACGAGGTCCTTGTGCTCCCACTTCATTGCAGCGGCATCGAGTGCCAGAAGCCCTGCCTCCACCCGTAGCCGATTGCCCTTCGTGACCAACGCGTCCCTCACTGGCAGAATGGACGCAAACAGCGAATGGACGAGAACCGCGGTGGGTACCCCGAACCTGGGCGAATTCGCCAGGATGCCAGCAAGCATGCAATCCATGACGACCATATCCGCCGACTCACGGGCGAGCACCGCCATGAGATCATCCGCCAGACCATCATTCATCCAGATGTTGCGCATCAACAGACGTTGCCGCTCAGCAGGCGTTTGGGGTGGTGCGCCGTCCCAATCAGGGCGGCGTGTATAGGCAGTGAAGGCGAAGCCTGCCGCCTCGATCCGGCGTCGTTGTGTCTCCTCGCCGAGAAACGCAACCGTATGCCGACGCTCGGCGAGCGCGCGGGCGATGCCCAGCGCTGGCGTCAAATTCCCGCCTCCATTCCATGTGACGAATACAAAGGTTGACATCATGTACCTCCTCCTGGTTTGTATGAGAGTATTCATCGTTTCATCTACTTTCGGTTGCCCGCCCTTGCGGAGGCGGCGTCTGGAGGGCCTTTCCTGGCAGCTCACCTGGCCCTGGACCTCTTGTGCGCACTCGGCCCAATCAGGATGATCCTACCGTCGACGCAACGTATACCAGTTTGCCATCCAGCGCCCTTCGCCGTTCTGGACGTGCTCCAGCGTAAAATCTTGGCCAAAGCGGTCAGGAATTTCCTTGTCTTGCATGCTGGGCACACCGGGAAGAAAGGGCCAGCGATCACTGGCAATCGCCCAGATCATGAAGAGTCCCCCTGATCGGGTGACGCGTGCCACCTCCTGAACATAGGCCTGCCGAGAGTGAGTCGGGAGACCATGAAAGCACCCGATATCGAGCACAAAGTCAAAAGGGCCCTGGATGCCCAGGTGCGACAACTGGCTGACATCACCTTCGACAAACGTTGCTCCTGGTGTGTCCTGAGCTTTCTGACGCGCTTGCTGAATGGCGACGGGGGAAAAATCGACCCCGACGGCCTCCCATCCATGTTGTGCCAGGTAGATCACATTGGTTCCTGTGCCACAGCCCAGATCCAGCGCGCGACCGGCCGGTAAAGCTGCTACTCCTTCGATGACTGCTACCACCTCCGGTGGGGTGATGCTGGTATCCCAACGAGGAGCGCCGAACCGGTACATCAGGTTGTACATTATGCGACGCCACGACATCGTGTCACTCTCCTATTAAAGAGGTCATCAGTGATTCTGGTGAAATCTCTCTGGATGTCTCATCAGTGTAGCTTCTAGCTACCCTTGTTCCCTCTTCTGAGAAAAGTGTAAGGCAAAGGTGTGAGGAACTTATGAAGAAGTTGAGGAGATGTTGTGAAAGAAAAAACTCCTGTTGAACTCGTGACACCCGGTAATCAGCAATGAAGCCGGGGTGGCAAATCGCTTTCCCCAGGGAAGGTATCCAGGAAGGTCCGCGCAAACTGCACCAGCCGGTACACATCTGCGAAGTTGGTGACCAGGCCGAGCGAGACGCGCACAGCGCCACCACTCTGCATGCCCAAATCGGCAAGAAACTGATCCCAGCTCATGCCTCCTTCACCCTTGAAGAGCTGCGGGAGCGTGTTCCTGGGCTCCTCATGGAAGACTTTCCGCAGCGTCTCTTTCGACAGATTGAAGGCAGCTTCGCCAGCACCAGGGTTACAAAAGCAGCCTGTGCGCAAGGAGAGACGGATCTCGCTTGCTCTTCGGTCAACTACTCGTTCGTCAATCATAGACCCATGCGGGTCGAAGAAATTGAGCGCGATCGTTCCTCCACGCCTGTCAGTGTTGTGCGGGCCATAGACCTCCGCCAGCGGCGTACCATTGCTATGGCGCAGGGACAGCAGTGTGTCGAGTAGCCAACCCGTCAAACATCGTACCCGTTCGTGGATCGTTTCCATCCCGATGGCCGCGAGGTGTTTCAGACCAATTTCGACCGCAGGCAGATTGAGATAGTTGAGCGTCCCGTCTTCAAACCCATCTCCGCCTGAAAGCATGACGTACCCATCGCCTTGCACCGAGATGCCCCAGACTGTCCCACCTGCAAACCAGGGACGGTGTAATTTGGCCAGGGCTGCTTTGCGTGCCAGCAGGCAACCAACGCCCGTCGGATACCCGAACATCTTGTAGAACGAGAGCGGGACAAAATCGGGGTGCCACCTGGACAGGTCCAGGCGATTGGTGGGCACAAATGCTGCACCGTCCAGAAGTACATCCCATTCTCTGGCCTGAGCCTCTTCGATCCAATTCAAAGAATGTTGCACCCCGGTGAAATTGGACTGCGCTGGATAGGCAAATAAGCGATGAGCACCATTCGTCCCCTGCTCCAGGAACGAGAGGAGAAGAGCCTCCTCCACACGCAGTTCGGGAGCCATGACAGGCAGGTAGGTAAACGAAGCCCCTCTAGCACGCGCAAATTCGCGGATGCCATTGACGGAGTTGTGGTTATCGAAGAGCAGGAGGAACTGCCCGCCGGGTTGGAAGGGATAAGCCTCACCGACCAGCTTTAAGGCATGGCTGGCATTAGAGGTGAAGATGACGGCATATTCGTCAGGGGAAGCCTGAAAAAAGTCCAGCACACTGGTGCGCGCCCGTTCGACCAGTTCGGTCATTGCTCGCGAGGTTGGATTGAGCGAGTGAGGATTGCCAAAGACGTTGCGGCGCAGCAGTTCAAAATGCTCGCGCAGCTGGCTCTCGGCATAGAGCCCACCCCCCGTATAATCAAGATAGACATGTCCCAGATGGTCCAGCCGTGCGTACTCTCTTGCCCGCAATGCATCCATAGAGGACGTGTTCTCAAATGCCGGGTAAGCCTGCCGGAATGCTTGCTCTGCCTCATGTATTTCCACTGAGTTGAAGTGAAGGGTACTGCTTGTGCCACCTGTTGCTTCGCGCATCGTCGCTGTCTCCTTTCCTGAGAGATCGTGCTCCTATGCTTCAGTGTAGCATATTTGGCACATGATTCGCTCTCGGAGCTCCTCTTCCAGCCAGGGGTCTCCTATGGGGCTGCAGTTTTGAGTGTAGGGTTTCTTCCCGTGTACCACCCTGTTACATAAGTCGAAGTGAATATGAACGCAAAAGGAAACCATGTCCCCAGCAGGCTGGCAAACATCTCCAAACTTCTGTTCATCAAGAGCGCCACCACAAAGAAATCTGCCGCTATCACAAAGCCGACGAAAATGAGCGCGGTTTGCAATGGCGTGGTGTAGTTGAACTTCTTGAAATAGATCAGAGACACGAGAGTAAAGAAGATGGGGGCGCCAATCGCATGGATGATGAGCGCATTTTGCAGCGACATAGTTGCCATCCCAATGCCCATCGTTGCAGCGCAAAGCGCCCAGCCAACAAAGGCATGGACGAAAATGCTCACGAGTTTCATGATGTTCATCATAGCTTGTTCCTCCCTCTGGTCTGGTCGTGCTTTCCTCTATTAAAAATACCTCAAAGGTCTCACGATACCGTCACCAGATGCTCACTTGGTGTCACAGGACTATCACAATTCTCAGGACGCCTGAGCCTGATTGGCGTGATAGAGATTGAAGGCGGGACTGGCGTCCTGTGGGACAGGGAGCGAGCCTTTTTACCATCGCGACTTCCAGGTGGAAATCGCTTCGCGTTGTAAAACGCATGCGCGGGCCGAAACCTGTAACACAGGGCCTGGTAGCAAATTTGGCAGCAAGTACATATATATGCTGTCGTATAATTTCTTTCTGAGAGAACCCGAAGTGATTAGCCAAGATGTCCCATCTGAGTTGCGCTACGCCGCAGGATACGATAGAATGGCTGAAGTTGTATTAACCAACAGTTGCGCTGCACCCGTTGAACGGGGAGGAAGACATGGTTGACCTAAAACAGACACTGAGCCGCTTTTTATCGATCCCGGGTGTACGCCTGGCCGTCCTGGTGGGACGAGACGGCTTAATGATCGAAGGCCTGACCCGTGAAGGGAAGGAAGACATGGAGGCAGTGGGGGCAATTATGACGACCGGCCTGAGCACGGCTGAGGCGCTTGGGCAGGAGATTGGGCGTGGGAGTGTGGTCGGTGCCCTGATGGAATTTGAGCACGGGTTGGTAAGCGTCGATCCTCTGGGTGACTTCGCTCTGATGGTGACCCTCTCTGATAATGCCTCCAGTATTGGCCGTGTGCGACACATGGTCAAGACGAGCCGCAATGAAATTCTTGAAGCGCTTGATATAGCGTAACAATAATATTTACAAGCTTGGGTATGGAGGGTAGAGCGAACGTGGAACAACTGACAAACCTGATAATCTCAGATCGCGAACTTGCTATTATCACGACTGCTTTGAACAAGCTCATGCATGATACCAGTGCTACCTCTGTGATGTTGATCGATAAAAGTGGCCAGGTGATCGCTACTCAGGGGACAGGAGCACGGCGCAATGCCACCTCGTTAGGAGCATTGCTCGCGGGAGCTTTCTCTTCTTCGCGCCATATTGCTGAGTTGCTCGGTGAGAAGGATTTTCGGACTATCTTTCAGCAGGGCATGAATGAAAATATCTATACCACGTTGGTTGAAGAACAGTGGCTGCTGGTGATTGTCTTTGACAAACTGACCCATATCGGCCTGGTCAAAGTACTCTCCAAGAAAACTTCGGACGAGTTAGGGCGAACACTAGAGCGGGTGCGTGCGGATACGACACGCAAAAAATCGTCGGTCATCAATGTAGAATTCCGTTCCTCTGTCGAAGATACTATTGATCTGCTCTTCCGCGATTAGAGGTACCCAGCTGTGGCACTCATCAATATCGCTGCCCACGAGATCCATTGCAAGATCGTTTATTACGGTATTGGATACTGTGGCAAAACCACCAACTTACAGTATGTTTTCAGAAGTATCAATCCGAATGCTCGTGGCGATATGCTTTCGATTGCGACCGAGACTGAGCGCACGCTTTTCTTCGACTTTTTGCCGCTCGACCTGGGTGCCGTGCATGGCTTTCGTACGCGCTTCCACCTCTATACCGTACCTGGTCAAATTCTCTATGAGCGTACACGTCTGGCCGTGCTCAATGGGGCAGATGGCATCGTCTTTGTGGTAGATTCGCAGTCAGAGAAGTTTGAGGAGAATATACAGAGTATTACCGAACTGGAGTTGAACCTGCGTCGCATCGGCAAAGACCTGAGTCACTTTCCTCTCGTCATGCAGTGGAATAAGCGCGATCTGCCCACTGCATTACCCGTGCATGTGCTCGAACGCTACCTCAATCGTCGTCGTGTTCCCAGTTTTGAGGCGGTCGCCTACAGTGGGAAAGGTGTGTTTGCCACGCTGCGGGCTATTAGCAAGTGCGTAATGGCACAGTTGTGACAACACATGAACATCTACGGCCTTGATTTTACCAGCGCTCCGAGTCGCAAGAAACCCATCACCTGTGCCGTGTGCGCAATAAAACACAACTCCCTGAGGCTGAACGAATGTCTGAAACTGAGTAGTTTTGCGGAGTTTGAAGCTTTTTTACGTTGGGATGGTCCCTGGCTTGCCGCCCTCGACTTTCCTTTCGGTCAGCCGAGAAAACTGATCACAAGTCTTGGCTGGCACGTGCTCGATAAATCGGGGGCCTACAACACGTGGGAAGGTTATGTAGCGATGATATCCTCAATGGGCAAGAAGCCCTTTGAGGAGGCACTGCTGCGCTATTGTGCGAGCAGGTCTGTCGGCGATAAACATGCCCTGCGAAAAACGGACGTACGCGCCGGGGCTCGCAGCCCAATGATGTTACACCGCGTCCCAGTGGCAAAAATGTTTTTTCAGGGCGCATCTCGCCTGCTTGCATCTGGAGTGAGTATTCTGCCATGTCGTCCGACGAATGACAGTCGAAAGGTCGTTGAGGGCTACCCTGCCCTGGTCGCACGCCGGTGGATTGGCAAATGCAGCTATAAGAGTGATGATCGAGCAAGGCAAACGGCGGATAAAGTTGCTGCACGGCAGCGGATTCTAGGTGGATTACGCTCACCCCAACTGCTGGACACCTATGGTTGCAGACTTGAAATGACCGAGGCTCAGGCGGATTCTTTTGCGCAGGACGCTACAGGTGATGATCTGGATGCCCTATTGTGTGCTGTTCAGGCTGCATGGGCATATTCGCAACGAGACAACGGCTACGGTATACCAGCCGATTGCGATAGAGTCGAAGGGTGGATCGTTGATCCCGCTATGATGAATGGCACAGCTTAAGCTGCCAACAATATTTTATGGCGTAAATGGTTCTCTTTGCGCTGCAATTATCTCTAAAAGCTCGCGCAGTCCCTGTTGTGCGCCGTCGCGCTGCTGATCTGTGAGCGTTGTGTCGGAAGTAAACTCATCCTCATCCAATAAAAGTGGCTTGCCTGTTGGATCAACCCATACATCGAGGAGCAAATCGACCTGTTCGATGCGGTCGGCGAAGATAACTGCTGGTTCGGCCATGTTGCAGTACCAGCCCTTTCGCGTGCCGTCTGGGGTTGCAATGTCGAAGATGTTATACCAGCGATTCGTGTAGTAGTATTCTATAAAGCGGTCACCCGGTACAAATTGTGTGTAGCCCAGGTCTTTTATGGCATGTGTCCAG